>Ga0302314_10005502_pt1 | contig 23100 bp, 23 predicted proteins | sample III_Palsa_N2_3_FD_200533 | JGI IMG/M metagenome (GOLD analysis project Ga0302314, IMG submission 200533) | Peat permafrost microbial communities from Stordalen Mire near Abisko, Sweden - III_Palsa_N2_3 | ecosystem: Environmental > Terrestrial > Soil > Palsa > Peat permafrost | place: Sweden... | reverse complement strand
TCCGCGGCGAAGGGAATCCCGGCGCGGCAGACCTGCGTCGCCGCTGAGGCAGATGAAAGACCCTGTTTGAAAGTTTGTCAATGCACAGCGAACATTGTTTATTTATGTTCGCTTGATGCATGGCGGCCGAGTTTCGGAGATGGCACAAGCGCCGCGGCGGTAGGAATCCGCCACTTCATCGCTGCGCCGAGCTACTGCCCACGGACCAGAACGGCTGCTGACGACGCGTCACAGAAGATGCCCGGCCCGCTCAAGGCGAGGTGGTGAGCATGAGATCGCCGGAAACGTGACGCTCAACGGTGACTCGATCATCAACCTGCCCGCCGGGACCACGACCACCGTCCGCCCAGCGCGACCTGGGATTCGCCGACAGCGACCGGCAGTGGGTGGTGACGGCCTACGCGCTGGCGTTCGGCAGCCTGCTGCTGCTCGGCGGGCGCCTCGGCGACATGTTCAGCCGCAAGGCCGTGTTCATCACCGGCCTTATCGGCTTCGCCGTCGCCTCGGCGCTGGTCAATACGATGCAGCAGGTCGGCGGTTCCATCGGCACCGCCGCACTGAGCACCTTCGCGCTCACCGCGACGGCCCGCTACCTCGTCGCCCGCCCCGCCCCGTCGGCCGCGGTGGCAGCAGCCGCCGCCACGCACGGCTATACGCTCGCATTCGCCATCTCCGCAGCCTTGTTCGGCCTCGGCGTCCTTCTCGCGCTCGTCCTGCTGCCCTCCAAACGACGGCTGGCCCAACTCCGGGTCGCAGCCGCCGCGCCCCCTGCCGCCGCAACGACGCAGGCGGCTACCACCGCCATCGGCCGGACCACCGCGTGAACGTCATTCGAACCGATGGTTGAGCTCGTCTCGCGAGATACGCTCCACCAGCAGCGGGACGTACTCACGGATCCGCGCGGTGGTGAAACGGCGCGTCGCACGGTCGACGACACTACTCACGTCCGCGGAGGTGCGATCGCCGAAACGCATCTGAAGGCGCTTACGCAACCGGCTTACAGCGTCTTCCTCACGGCTTCGCGCAGTGGACATGGTCATCACGCGTCATTCCTCATCAGACGCCTGTCTCCGGATCGAAGAAGAAGGACCCGGGTCCTTGACTCGCCCGCGGCGACGCCGACGCGATTACCGACGTACGAAATGCTACGGGTATTACCACCGTACTCCGCTTTCGGGAAGGCAGCCGCGTTCCGGCCACCCGACCTCCCGCGGAGATCACCCGAGATCACCTGAGTGAGACTCCGACGTGCTTCGTGGCCGTCAGTGTGCCCTGGGCGCTACCCACGTAGGTTCCTGAGGTCGGGGCGACGTCGGCGTAGTCGCGTCCGGTGGCGACGGTCAGGTAGTCCATGCCGCAGCGGCGGCCGTTGCACGGGTCGAACGGCACCGCGCGGGCACCGTCGGCATCGGCGACGACGACCTCCACCCACGCGTGCGTTCCGCCTTCGCCGAGCAGGTGCCCGGAGACGTAGCGGGTCGGCAGCCCGGCGGCTCTGCACAGAGCGATCATGACGTGTGCGGCGTCTTGGCAGACGCCGCGCCCGCCGGCGAGCGCCTGGGCAGCGGTGGTCGCGATGGACGTCTCCCCGTGCGCATAGCTGATCGCCTCGTGGACATACATGCAGAACCGCTCGGCGGTGGCCAGCGGGTCCCGAGATGCCATCGTCCTCGCCGACTCCCGGATCGCCGGGTCGGCGGCTGTCAGCGGGGTCGGCCGCAGCAGCCGCGGGTCGATCAGCGCGTCGGCCGGCAGGAGCGGGTCAGAGCCCGGACTCACCCGCTCGACGACGGCCTCCACCACGAACTCGACTCGGTCCGGCACCAGCGGTACGCGGCACCGGATGACGGAGTTTCCGGCGGCGTCCCGGTGGCGCTTCGTCCGGGCGCCGTCGGCGGACACGGTCACTGAGTGCGTCAGCAGCCGCTGGTCGCCGTGCTGACGGGGTGGGATCACGACCAGCCGGTGATCGAGATCCCGTACCGAACCGTCATAGGTGTAACTGAAGCGTTGGCGCAGCACGTATGTCACGCGCCCGGCGTCCCGCAACTCTCGATGGGTCGGCAACGGGGTGCGCGGAGCATCCACGGCTGTCTGTGTCATGTCGTACCTCGGCTCGCAGTCGCAGCTCGGCCCGGCCCTCACGTGTCAGGACCATTATCCCCGCCGGACTACTCCCCCATGTTTCCCTTTGTTACGACTCATGACGGTAACACCTTAGTGCTATGAATTATCCATGGGCGGCCTCCTCGACAGGTATCCGCATGGCCCCGCCTACGACGAGATGTTCGCGGCGGACGGCCTCCCGCACGCCCACATGAAGGCACTGCACGACGCCTTGCAGATGCTCACCGGCGACGACCTGGCGCGGCGTGCGGCGGCGCGGGACAGCAGTTTCCGTGACCAGGGCGTCACCTACTCCCACGCGGGCGAGGACTGGGTCTTCCCGCTCGACCTGATCCCGCGGCTGATCCCGGCGGCCGAGTGGGAGCTCGTCGAGGCGGGCGTCATCCAGCGGGTACGCGCGCTGGAGGCGTTCCTCGCCGATGTCTACGGGGCCGCGGAGGTCATCCGCGATGCGGTGGTGCCGCGCTCGCTGGTCACCACCTCGGCGGGCTTCTGCCGCTCCGTGCAGGGCATCCGCCCACCGAACGGAGTGCGGATACACCTGGCCGGCATCGACCTCGTCCGCGACCAGGCCGGGGTCCTGCGCGTACTCGAGGACAACCTGCGCGTGCCGTCCGGCATGTCCTACACGGTGGAGAACCGGCGAACCATGGCGCGGGTCTTCCCCGGCCTGTTCCTGGAACAGCAGGTGCGGCCGGTCGCGTCCTATCCGGGTCGGCTTCTCGACGCGTTGCGAAGGGCCGCCCCGGCCGGTGTGGAGCAGCCCACCGTCGTACTGCTCACCCCCGGTGTGCACAACGCGGCGTACTTCGAGCACGCGTTCCTGGCCCGCAAGATGGGCATCGAGTTGGTCGAGGGGCAGGACCTCTACTGCCGTGACCACATCCTGTACATGCGCAGCATGGGCGGGCGGCGGCGAGTGGACGTCGTCTACCGACGCGTCAACGACGACTTCCTCGATCCGGTGCACTTCAGGCCCGAGTCCGTCGTGGGGTGCCCGGGCATCCTGAACGCGGCGCGCGTCGGCAATGTCACGGTCGCCAACGCGATCGGCAACGGGGTCGCCGACGACAAACTGACCTACACCTATGTTCCTGAACTGATCGAGTACTACCTGGGCGAGCGGCCACTGCTGACCAATGTCACGACCTACCGGCTCGATGATCCGGACGTCCGCTCCGAGTGCCTCGCCCGGCTCGATCAGCTGGTGGTGAAGCCGGTGGAGGGTTCCGGCGGCGCCGGCATCGTGATCGGGCCGCAGGCCTCTGACGCCGAACTGGCCGCGGTGCGCGCACGTGTGCTGGCCGAACCGCGGGCGTGGATCGCGCAGGAGACGGTGCTGCTGTCGACCTCGCCGTCGCAGATCGGTGACCGGTTGCTGCCCAGGCATATCGATCTGCGGCCGTTCGTGGTCAACGACGGCGAGCAGATCAGCGTGCTGCCCGGCGGATTGACCCGGGTGGCGCTGCGGGAGGGAAGCATGATCGTCAACTCCAGCCAGGGCGGCGGTTCCAAGGACACATGGGTCCTCACGTCGCAGCCGCACAAGGCACCGGAGGCGGACGGCCCGCCCTCGTTCCCCGCGCAGGCGGTGCGGGGAACCATCCCGGACCGTGGCCCGAGCCACGACCAGCCGCAGCAGTGAGGGGGCCGGGATGTTGAGCCGGGTCGCCGAGGCGCTGTTCTGGGTCGGGCGGTACGTCGAACGGGCCGAGGACACGGCCCGGCTGCTCGACGTGCACTTCCACGAGGTGCTCGAGGACCCGCGGGTGGACGAGGCGGACGCCTGCGCCGTCCTGCTGACCGTGATGGGGGTTTCCGAGGAAACCGCGCGGCGGCATCGGGACATCCGGGCCCTGCTGGAGCTGCTGGGATACGACGAGGCCACATCCGTCTCGATCGTCGGCGCGCTGGTCGCCGCCTGGCAGAACGCCCGGAGCGCCCGGGAGGCGCTCTCGGCGGAGATCTGGGAGTGCCTGAACTCCACCCGCAACTCCCTCCCGGCCCGGGTGGCCGCCGCCCGCGACTTCGGCCCCGCGCCGTTCTTCTCCTACGTCCGCGAGCGCGCGGCCGCCTTCGCGGGCTACACCGAAGCCGGCATGAGCCGGGACGCGAGCTACGACGTGCTCGTCCTCGGCCGCAGTCTGGAGCGGGTGGACATGACCGCGCGCCTGCTCGCCTCCCGGGTCGGCGTCCAGAGCCGGAGCGAGGACTGGACCTCGATCCTGCGCGCCTGCTCCGCCCACGAGGCCTTCCTGCGTACGTATCAGCAGGATGTCACGGCTCCCCGGGTGGTGGAGTTCCTCCTACTGGACCGGCTCTTTCCTAGGTCGGCCTTCCACGCCCTGCGGGCCGGCGAGGATGCCTTGGCCCGCCTCGACCCGGTGTCCGGACGCTCTGCGCTGGGCGACCCCGCCCGCCGGGAGATCGGCCGCGCCCGCACCGATCTGGAGTTCCTCTCCGCCGCGAGCCTTCTCGTCGACCTGCCGGAGCGGCTGCTCGGGTTGCAGCGGACCGTGTCGCTGATCAGCGAGTCGGTGACCCAGAGCCTTTTCGCGGGCTCGCCGCCGCTGCGATGGACTATCGAGGAGGCGGTCGGATGAGCTGGCGTATCGCGATTCGGCACCGCACCGGCTACCGATATGCCGCGCCGGTTCGAGCGTCGCACAACGAAGCACGGCTGACGCCGCCGACCGTCGAGGAGTATCAGCGCACTCTGCAGGCCAGCCTCGTCATCACCCCCGAGGCACAGCCGTTGCGCTACATCGATTACTGGGGCACGACGGTGGACGCGTTCGACATCCATGTCCCGCATACCGAACTCGTCGTTCTCGCGACGTCGATCGTCGAGACCCTCGGCCCGCGGCCCGCGCCGGACGGCGTCGGCTGGTCCGATCTGGCCGACCCGGCCGTCGGAGACCGCTTCGCCGAACTGCTCGCCACGTCGCGGTACGTCCCGGCGGAGCGGGAAGTGGCCGCGATCGGCCGGTCCCTGCGCGCCGGTTCGACGCCGCTGCAGGCCGGGCGACGCGCTGCCGAATGGACGCACGAGACACTGCGCTACGAGCAGGGCGCGACCCACGTGCGCACCTCGTCAGCCCAGGCCCGTGCCGCCGGGGCGGGCGTATGCCAGGACTTCGCGCACGTCACCCTCGCGCTGTTGCGCGCGGTCGGGCTGCCCGCCCGCTACGTCTCCGGCTACCTGCACCCGACGGCGAATGCCGAGGTCGGGGAGACGGTCGCCGGGCAGAGCCACGCCTGGGTGGAGTTCTGGGCGGGCGACTGGGTAGCCCTCGACCCGACCAGCATGGCCGAGGTGGGCAACCGACACGTTCTGCTGGCCCGCGGTCGCGACTACGCGGACGTCCGGCCGCTGTCCGGCGTCTACTCGGGCTCTGCGGCCGAGAACTTCGGCGTCACCGTCGAGGTCACCCGGCTCGGCTGAGTTCGGATGCTGAGTACGGGCGCGCCGGGCAGCACCGAACACTCGGAGTCAGGCCGGGGCTTCGTCCGCGTACACGGTCATCGACTCCAGCAGCGGCGCGCCGAAGGTGGTGACCATGGCCACGTCGGACGCGTCCCGGCCCTGCCCGATCACGATCCGGCCCTTGCGCCGCGTGTTGTTGCGCGGATCGAAGGTCCACCACCGATCGCCCAGCCACACCTGCATCCAGGCGGCGAAATCCATGGGCGCCGGGTCCGGCGGCACGTCCATGTCCGGCAGGTAGCCGAAGACGTAGCGGGCCGGGATGTTGAGCGCGCGGCAGAAGGAGATGGCCAGGTGGGTGAAATCGCGGCAGACACCGAACCCTGAGATGTTGGCGTCCACCGCGGTAGTTCCGGCGCGGCTGCTGCCGTAGCTGAATGTCAGATGGCTGTTGACGTAGTCGCAGATCGCCTGGACCCGGCCGTAGCCGGTGGCCATGGAGCCGAAACGGGACCAGGCTTCGTCGCCGAGAGTGTCGGGCAGGCAGTAGCGACTGGGGAGGGTGTAAATGAGGACGTCGTCAGGCAGGTCGTCCGGTGGCAGCTCCGGTGCGTACTCGTCGGCGTCCTCGGTCGCGTCGGGCACGGTCACCGAGGCTTCGTAGCGCAGCAGAGAACGCCCGGCGGGCAGTATCACGCGCACGCACGGATTGCCGTAGAGATCGGTGTAGTGGCGGGTGCGCATCTTTGGATCCAGCGACCACCGCTGCTGCCCGAGGCCGATCGGCGCGGCGTCCTGCGGTTCTATCTGGAAGACCGCCGGGGTCTCCACGACAGCGGTATAGACGAATTCGCATCCCACTCGTACCCGGCGTATGCCCATGGCCTCATCGTGCTCTCGTCGTGTTGCGATCGCGTTACCCGCCGTCAGGTGACGGCGCCAGGTGTTCGAGGAACTCGGTCAGCGCCCGGTGGTACGGCGCGATGGTGGAGATCTCGGCGTACTCCTCGGGGCCGTGCTGTCCCGAGCCGCCGATACCGAAGGCGACCGCGGCGATCCCGCGTCCGGAATAGAATCCGCCGTCGCTGGCTCCGTGCTTGTAGAGGAATTCGGCGGGGTAGCCCTGGCTCTGCGCCGCCCGCCGAAGCTCCTTGATCTCCGGGCGGTCGTGGTCCGCGTGCTGTGGCGAGTCGTAGTCGTCGACGACGACCGCGACACCCGGTTCGCAGAAGTTCTGCAGATACTCGGTGATCTCCTGGGGCGTCCTGCCGTTGAAATCGGTGTCCTCGGCTGGAAAACGTATGTCGAGCCACGCCTCGGCCTCGGCCGGGATCTGGTTGAGGGCGCGGTTGGGCGTGTCGATTTTGGCGAGATTCACGGTCGTACGCCAGACCTCCTCCGTCGGCGCGGGATAGGCGGCCATCAGCCGTGTCACGGTATTGACCAGCTTGAGCAGGGCATTGTCTCCGAGCCACGGATAGGCGCCGTGATCGGCGCGACCACTGGCTCGCAGTCTCGCCCGCACCCGCCCCTTGGAGTCGGCCACGACGTTCAGCCGACTGTGCTCGCCGATGACGACGAAGACCCCTGTCACGCCCTGCTGAATCTGGTACAGCGTGCCGTCGGCGCCGCCCACTTCCTCGTCGGCCACGAGCTGCAACGCCAGCGGGTAGGGCAGGCTCTCCGCGGTCTCCCGGAACACCTGGGCCTCTACCAGCGCGGACAGCTTCATGTCCTGTGCACCGCGCGCATAGAGCCGATCACCATCGCGGCGGGGCTTGAACTGCTCGGGCTCGCCCGGCACCACGTCGAGGTGCCCATTCAGAATCACCCGGAACTCCGGGCGCGAGGCACCGTGGAAGCGGTGCGGATAAACGAGCGCGCTCGGCTTGCCGTTGGATTCGAACCGCTCGACATGGAAACCCGGGCCGACGAAGTCGATCACCGTGTCCAGCGCACGTAGGAGCAGCTCCGGCCGGTCCGCGGTGGACTGCACACCGAGCAGATCGACGGCCACGGCCAAGAACGCATCGAGATCCACACCGATGCCATGCCCATTCGTCGTCCCGGCTAGACCTGATCCTCGTGGCTGGCTGCAGGAGCGATACGCCCGATGAGCGCAACAAGTCCGAAACGCCGACAGAACCTCGGAGCGGTTCATTGGACTCGACCGGTGCTATCTCGCCGAGGGGGTGCCGACCATGCTGGTCTGGGGCAGCCGCGACCACGTCATGCCCGCGTCCCACGCGGCCACCGCCCACCGGGCGATGCCCGGAAGCCGCCTGGAGGTCTTCGAGGGCGCCGGACACTTCCCGCACCACACTGACCCACACCGATTCCTGGCCGTGCTGCGCGAGTTCCTCGCCGAGACCGACCCGGCCGGTTACGACGTCGGCCGCTGGCGCCGCCTGCTGCGCTCGGGCGGCAGGCCGCGGATCGCCGACGACGAGCTCCTCGAGTTGCCGCCGATCTCCAGTGGCTCTTGATATATCCGGTCGGCGGGGGCGGCGTCAGCGTTGGTGCCGGAACGATCAGCGTCCTCAGATCAGAGCCAGGACGGGAGATCGGGCAGCCGGGCACCGGACGAAGAGCGCAGCCGGGAGGTTTCGCCGCGGCCGGTGAGCCAACGGGCGAGATCGGCGGCGGCGCCCTCGACGTGGTTCGACGCGGAGCCGATCACGCCGGAATCAATCGCCGCATCCGACGCGAGTTCGTCGGCGGTGACCATGCACGGCCCGAGCGGGGTGCTCGCCTCCCAGGTCTTGCCCTGCAGCCACTCCTTGGTGCGGAACTGCCAATCGCGCATGGAGACGTCATTCATGACGGTGTATCCGGCGATGGCCTCCTGCGCGGCCTCGCGATCGACGCGTCGTACCGGGCGTCCCAGCACGACGACGAGTTCGGCCTCCCAGTCCACCGCGTCCGACTCGGGCGGCAGCGCGACCGTGTCGTAGGGGCCGATCAGCGTTTCGGTGTACGTCGCGAACAGCGTGGGGTACTCCGGCAGGTCGCGGCCCATCTCGGTGATGTGCGTGCGGTAGTTCAGGCCGACGCAAAGGATCTTGCCCGGACGCGGGATCACCGGCGCCACCTGCGCGGGCTCCACGTCGAACGCGGCGCCCTCGGCGTTCTCGGCCCACGCGCGCCAGTCGGCTCGGGAGGCCAGCAGCGCGCCGACGTCGCCGGGGCCGAGGTCGACGTAGCGCCCGTCGACCACGCGGGCCGCGTGGAGTCCGTAGTCCGTCCTCCAGGCGCAGGGTGGCCAGTTTCATGCCTCGGGTCCTTCCTGATGGGAGCGGGCCAGGTTCAGCCGCTCGAAGATGGGGGCGTCGGTGAAGCGGAACAGGTCGAATCCGGTCTCGGCCGCGAGGGTGAGGGCTTGCCAGGACGGCACGACGAACAGGTCGCCGCGCTCGACCTGCCAGCGCGCCTGACCGACCGTCACCTCGCCGACCCCGTCGAAGACCTGGAAGACGCTGGAGCCGACCTCGCGGCGTGCGGCGGTCTCGGTGCCGGGGGCGAGCCGGTGGAACTCGGCGCGGATCGTGGGCAGCACGTCCTCGCCGGTGGTCGGATTGGTGTAGCGGACGGCGGCGTGGCCCGGCTCGACGGTCACGGCGTGGCCCTCGGCCTCGAGCGCCAACTGCTCGGTCAGCGCGCGGTCGGTGTGCTCCCAGCGGTAGGCCAGCAGCGGCGTGGCCGGGGTGGGCCGCAGGTGTGTCAGTGGCCGGAGTCCCGGGTGCCCCCAGAGCCGCTCGGAGCGGGAGTGCTCGGGCGTCTCGCGGGTCTCGACCGCGTCGGGGCCGAACTCGAAGAAGGTCGCGTCCGCGGCGTACTGGAAGGGGATGTCCAGGCCGTCGATCCACGCCATCGGCCGCTCGGTGCGGTTGCGGTGGCCGTGCCAGTGCCAGCCGGCCTGCGGCAGGAAGTCGCCGCGCCGCATCGCCACCGGGTCGCCGTCCACGACGGTCCACACGCCTTCGCCCTCGACCACGAAGCGGAAGGCGTTCTGGGTGTGCCGGTGCACGGGTGCGTCCTCGGCCGGATTGAGGTATTGGATCGCGGCCCACAGCGTCGGCGTCGCGAAGGGGCGGCCACCGAGTCCGGGGTTGGCCAGCGCGATCGCCCGCCGTTCGCCGCCGACCTGGAGCACCTCGAGCGTCGCGACCTGCTTCGCGCCGTGCTCGGCGGCGTACTCCAGCCAGCGTCCGGTGACGGCGGGAACGACCGAGGTGTGCGTGACGCCCTCGGCGGCGATCGTGGCGAAGACCCGCGAGGGCTCCGGGGACGGCAGCATGACGACGCGTCCGCCGACGAGCAGCGTGCCGAGGATTCCCGGGCAGGCCAACGGGAAGTTGTGCCCGGCCGGGACGCTGACGAGGTAGCGGGACTCCGCGCCGAGACCGGCGATCGGCGCGCTGGCCAGGGCGTTGTACGCGTAGTCGTCGTGGGTCCGGGCGATGAGCTTGGGCAGCCCGGTCGTGCCGCCGGACAGCAGGAAGACGGCCACCTCCCGGCTGTCGGGCCGCGCGGCGTCGAGCCGGGCGCGGTCGGGGCCGGCGTCCTCGCCCGGTCGGCACAGGGCCCTGAGATCAATGCTCTCGGAAGCCAGGTCGTCGCCCGCGACCAGGACGTGCCAAGGCGCGCCGGTCTCCGCTCGCACCTCGTCGGCCAGCTCGTGTGCGAGGGTCTGGTGGTCGAAGTCCCGCAACCGGTCGGGCACCGCGATCGCGACCGCCTCGGCGTGCCGGGCGAGGTAGCTCAGCTCGCTGCGGCGGTGCGCGGGCAGCGCCATCGCCGGCACGATCCCCGCGCGCAGGCAGGCGAGCGTGAGCACGACGAACTCCCAGCCGTTGCCCAACTGCACGACCACCCGGTCGCCCTTCGCGATGCCGAGGTCCAGCAACCGGACGGCCGCCGCGTCGGCCCGGTCGGCCAGTTCCGCGTGGCTCAGCCGCGCCCCGGCGCCGCCGAACGCCGTCGGATCGATCAGCGCGGGCGCGTCGGGGGTGCGCTCGGCGGCCTCGCGGAGCAGGTCGCCGAGCGTGATACCGGCCCAGTAGCCCTCCGCCGCGTAACGCTGCGCGTGTTCGGGCGGCCAGGGAACGACGTGGTCAGAGATGGGGCTGGGCATCTTTGCCTGCCTCCTTAGGCTCCGTGGGTGATGATGACGGCGTCGAGGGCGATGAGTCCATGGTCGGTCAATCTCAAGGGATTCACCTCGATGTCGTCGAGTGCGGGGTTCGCGACAAGCAGATCGCCGAGGGCCGCGACGAGTCGGCCCAACTCGAGCGGGTCGAGCGCGGGGCCGCCTCGCCATCCGCCGAGCAGCATCTGTCCGGCCAGGCCATCGGGCATCGCGGCGGCTTCGGCCATGGTCAGCGGGGCGAGTCGGATGGCGACGTCCGCCAGCGCCTCCGCCGCCGTCCCGCCGAGCCCGAACAGGACGACGGGGCCGAAGACGGGGTCGCGGCGTGCGCCGAGGACGAGGTCGATGCCGGAGGGCGCCATGGCTTCGACGAGGTAGCCGCGTGCGCCGATCGCGTCGAGCCGGTCCAGCGCGTCGTCCACGAGCACGGCTCCGGCCTGAGCCAACGCCGCACGAGCGGTGCGCCAGGAAGTGGCCAGCGCACCGGTGTGCGAGGCGGCGAACGCCCCCACGTCGTGGCGCCCGACGACCAGCGCCACCACGGGTCGGCGAGCGGCGAGACGCCGGACGGCGGCCACCAGGCGCGGACCGTCGGCGACCGATTCGACGTGCAGCGCGACGGCCGCGGTGTGCGGGTCCTCGGCGAGGTGCTCCAGCACCTCGGGCGCGCCGACGTCCACCGCGTTGCCGAGCCCGACAGCGAGGCTGACGCCGTGTCCGGCCTCGGCGAGCAGGAACGCGAGCGCGTGATTGACTCCGCCGCTCGCCGCGACCAGGCCCACCCGGCCGGGCCGCACGCGGGCGACGCCGGGCACGAAGCTAGCCGTCACCCCGGCGTGCGGCGCGAGGAATCCGCTGGTGTTCGGGCCGAGCAGTCGAATCCCGGTCGCGGAGACGACGTCCGCCAGAGCACGTTGATAGGCGACGCCAGGCCCGCCCGCCTCGGCGAACCCGCCGCCGCAGATCACGGCGGCCCGCGCGCCCGCGGCGGCGGCCTCGGCGAGGACTCCCGCGCAGGCCGGAGCCGGAACGCAGATCATCGCGAGATCGACGGGACCGTGCTCGGCGGCGGCGTGGACGGAGGGGTGCATGCTCGCGTCGCGGTCGTTGACGAGCCCGAGGCGACCGCCTGCGGATTCGAAGCCCGCGAGCGAACGGGCGAGAGCGGGGCGAGGGCGGTGCCGCGGGGCGCGCTGCCCGTGGCGTCGGCGGAGCTCGCGGCGGAAGGATGCGCGAGGGTGGTTTCCGTCATGCCGTCACTCCGACCAGGTCGGCGCGGCCGGAGAGCACGGCCGTCAATGCCAGGTCGCGCCCCGCCTCCGGCTCGATCAACAGAGCCGGGAGCCCGTCGCACAGCCGCGCCTGCTCGCAGAGCAACGTCCGGGTCAGCGCGGATCCTCCGTGCACCGCCGCGAGAACCGGCCGATCCGCCTCCGGGAGCACCGCGATCTCGGCGAGCCGCGCGTACGCCTCGGAAAGCCGCACCTCGATCTCGTCCCAGTGCCGACCGTGCTCAGCCAGCGCCTCCCGCAGCACCGGGTCGGCCTCGTCGATCGCTTCGAGGGTCCGGTCGGAGAAGACGACGCCGAAGCCGAAGGTGTCGTCGGCCGGCTCATCGGCTCGCCCACTCCCCCGGAAGCCGAGGACGTCTCCACCCAGCTCCGCACGGCCTGGACGCGGTTCGCCGCCGCCGGCGACCCCGGCTGGCCCGCCTACGATCCGCAGCGGCGTCTCACCCGCGTCTTCGACACACCGTCAGTGGTCGCCGCGTATCCCGAGGAAACCTCCCGGCGCCTCTGGGAGGACCGCGGTTTTCCCCCGGCACTCCCCTCGGCGCGGCATAGCAGCCGGCCTCGGCGACCGCTGCCGGGTCGGCAGCAGGGTCACCAGCACCGTCACCGCGGCGCAAAAGCCCAGACCGGTCAGGAATCCGACGTTGAGGATGACCATCCCCAGCAGCGCCTTGCGGTAGCGGTTGGTGATGATCGGCGGGAACGCGCCCTGCACTGCGCGATTCACAAGACGCCCGAACCATGACAGATCAATTTCGCTTCAAGTTCCGAAATTATCCGTCACGGATGCGTCGTGCCGCCGAAACAAGGCCTTCATACCGTTGCCGACAACCCGAGAGGCCTCGACGGGTCCGCCTCGCCGAATATGCAACTTCTCCCCGAAATCCCGCACCGTGCCCGAACGCTTCCCGTGACAGGAGCCCCCGAGTTGTCTGATCTCTCTCGACGCGATGCAGTACGGCTGGCCCTCGGCGGCGCAGCCGCCCTCAGCACCTTCGCCCTGGCCGGCTGCGGGCGCAGCGGCACGGGCTCCGCGGCGGACGCTGCGAGCACTCCGGTCGGCACCTCCCCGGCCACCGGCACCGTCAATGTGTGGGCTCCGCAGGGCGACGCCGACGTGCTGACCAAGGTGATCAAGCCCTTCAAGGCCGCCAATCCGGCTTTGACCGTGAATCTGACGGAGATCCCGAGCGCCGACTACTACACCAAGCTCCAGGCGGCGATCGCGTCGGGGGCGGGGCCGGATGTCGCGCAGTTCTACCCCGAGGCTCAGGCGCAGTTCCTCGGCTCCTCGATCCTCGCGCCGGTTCCGGCTGGCCTGGTCGATTCCAGCAGCTTCTTCAAGAGCGTCTGGGAGGCCGGGGTGGTCGACGGCGTCGCCTACACAGTGCCCTGGTACGCCTACACCTATGCCCTGGTCTACCGCTCCGACCTGGCGAAGCAGGCGGGTGTCACGGCGCCGACGACGTGGGGCGAGATGGTGCCGTTCCTCAAGGGGCTGGAGACCGCGGGCGCGACACACGCACTCGGGGCCGACATCGGCTGGGACTCCTACAACGGCCAGGACGCGGCGATGTACGCGTGGCAGGCGGGCGCCTCGCTGCTCTCCTCGAGCGGGAAGTGGACACTGGACACACCCGAGATGATCAAGGGCATCGAGTACAACGCCTCGTTCTTCACCTCGGACGCCGCGTCCACCAGCACGCCCACGTTCCTCGACGCGCAGCCGTACTTCGTCTCCGGCAAGACGGCCGCGATGATCACCGGGCCGTGGGTCATCGGCCAACTCGACGCCGTCGCCGGGAAGACCGGCTGGACGGCGCAGCACGTGGCCACGGCGCCGCTGCCCGCCGGGCCGTCCGGCAGCGTGTCATTCTCGGCGGGCGGCACCTGGGGCGTCATGGCGAACAGCGGCAATGCGGATTCGGCGTGGAAGCTCATCCGCCATCTCGCGCAGCCGAGCACCCAGGTCGCGCAGTTCGAGGCGTACGGCTCGATGCCCGCGGTGGTCTCGGCCTGGCAGGACAGCGCCATCAAGGGCCAGCCGCTGCTGGACGCCTTCCTCACCCAGCTCACAAACACCCGCGCGTTCCCGCAGGTCGCCACCTGGCAGCAGGTCGCGACCCGGCTCGGCACGGAGATGGAGGCGGTGGCTCTGGGTAAGCAGAGCGCCGCCACGGCCGCCGCGAACATCCAGTCGTACGCCGCGAGCCTCGGCACCGAGAGCCAGTGAGCCGCGGATGAGCACCGTCATACCCTCCACGGTTCGGCGCCGTAAGCGGGTGACCCGCCGCACCGGGGTCGCCTGGCTGCTCCTCGCGCCGTTCATTCTCGTGTTCGTCCTCTACACGCTGGTGCCCACGGTCGCAGCGCTCGGATTCAGCCTGACCGATCTGCAGGGCATGGACCTGCGCCACCCGTTCGACGTCGACTTCGTCGGCCTGGCGAACTACGCGCGCCTGTTCCAGGACCCGGTCTTCCGGCAGGACCTCGTCAACACCGGCGTCTTCGTGGCCGCGGGCGTGCCGTTGACGATGGGGATCGGCTTCGCGCTGGCCGTCGCGCTGAACTCCGGGATCCGGCGGCTTCGCGGGGTGCTGCGCACGGTGTTCTTCGCGCCGGTCGTCACGAACGTCGTGGCGGTCGCCATGATCTGGCAGTACGCGTTCAACGCAAACGGCACGGTGAACGACGTGCTCGGCGACCTCGGCTTCGCCGGGCCGAACTGGCTCGGCGACCAGCACCTGGCCATGCCGGTGGTCATCCTGCTCGGCATCTGGCGCAACTTCGGCACCGCGATGGTGCTGTTCCTCGCCGGGCTTCAGGCGATACCGCAAGACGTCTACGAAGCGGCCTCGATCGACGGGGCCGGCTGGTGGCGGTCCCTGCGGCATATGACCCTGCCGCTGCTCGCGCCGACCACGCTCATGGTGTCGGTGCTGCTGACCGTCTTCTACCTCCAGGTGTTCGACGAACCGTACCTGCTCACCAACGGCGGCCCGCTCGGCTCGACCGAGTCGGTGGCGCTGTACACGTACCACGAGTTCGGGGCGGGCGAGTTCGGGATGTCCTCGGCCGCGTCCTTCGTGATGCTCGCGCTCGTGGCCGTGGTGGCCGTCGTGCAGTTCAGAATGCTGAGGCCGCGCGCATGACGATCCTCGCCGCAACCCCGGCCACCGAATCCGAGACCGCCGCCGAGCGGACCGCCGCTCCGCGCCGCCGCTCCGTCGCCCGGCCGCTGCTCTACGCCGCGCTGGTGCTGTGCGCGCTGCTGACGCTGCTTCCGTTCGTCTGGGTGGTCAGCGGTTCGCTGCGCAGCCTCGACGAGATCCGCTCAGATCCCGGCGCCTGGTTTCCGCATCACCTGACCTTCGGCAACTTCACCCGGCTGTTCGCCACGGCCGGATTCGGGCGGTTCCTCACGAACAGCCTCGTGGTCGCGGCCATCGTCGTGGCGGGGAACGTCGTGGCGGGTTCGGCGGCGGGCTACGCGCTGGCCAAGCTCGAGTTCGCGGGCAAGCGGATCGCGTTCGCCGCGGTGATGGCGGCGCTGATGGTGCCGTTCAGCACGGTATTCGTGACCCAGTTCGTGATCACCGTCGATCTGGGGCTCGCGAACACCCTCACCGGCATCGCCCTGCCGAGCGTGGCGCTGCCGCTGTCGGTCTTCGTCATGCGGCAGTACGCGCTCTCGATGCCGGACGAACTGCTCGAGGCGGCCCGGCTCGACGGCGCGGGCGAACTGCGGATCTTCGCACGGATCTTCCTGCCCCTGGCCGGGCCCGCCGTGGCGACGATCACGATCATGTCGTTCCTAAGCTCCTGGAACAACTTCATCTGGCCGCTCGTCGTCGCCCAGAGCACGTCCACCTACACGCTGCCGGTGGGCCTGGCCGCGACCAGCCAGGCGGCCGAGCACGTGACCGACTACGGCCTGCTGCTCGCCGGGGCGATCGTCGTGATGCTGCCGGTCCTCGTACTCTTCCTGTGCCTGCAACGCTATTTCGTGCAGGGCATCGCCGGAAGGGGGATGAAGTGATCTCAGTTGCGCAGACTCCCGCGGGCACGATCGTCGGGCGAAGCGACGGCGGCGTGCGGCGCTTCCTCGGCGTCCCCTACGCCGAGGCGCCGGTCGGTGAGCGGCGGTTCGCGGCGCCGGTCCCGCGCGGCCGGTTCGCAGAGCCCTTCGACGCGTCCCGGCACGGTGCCACCTCGCAGCGCGTTCCCCTGTGCGCCGTGACGACGATCCCGGAGCCTTCGGTGCCGGGCGAGGACGTCCTGAATCTCTCCGTCGTCGCGCCGGATGCGCCTGGTTCCCTCCCGGTGCTGGTCTGGGTGCACGGCGGCGGATTCCTGGCGGGCAGTCAGGCCAGCCCGTGGTACGACGGCCGTGCCTTCGCCCGCGACGGCGTCGTGTGCGTCACCGTCGGCTACCGGCTCGGCGTCGACACCGCGGGCGTGTTCGACCCGGTGACGCGGGCCGAGGCCGGGGCGGTCGCGGCATGGTGATGTCCGGGTTGAATCAGAGTGCTGTCCGACGTGTCAACACCTCGGTGATCCTGCGCATGCTGGCGGTCTCCGCGGATCCGATGACGCTCAGCGCACTCGCCGAACAGGCCGGACTGTCCCGCCGCACCATCGAGCTCATCCTCGACTCGCTCGTCGAGGCGGGCTGGGTGACCGAACTCGAGCGGGTGCCGACCAGCGGCGGCGCCGGGCGCCCCGCCCGACGCTACGAATTGCGGGCCGAGCACGCGCTGCTCGCGGCCGTGGCGATCACCACCTCGGACGCCTCGGCCGTCGTCGCGGATGTACGCGGCCGCATCCTCGGACGGGCCCGGCGACCCCTGGCCCATTACCAGGACCCGCAGGCCACGCTCGACGACGCGGCCGAACTGGTGCGCGAGGCGCTGGCCGACGCGGGCGCGTCCACGGAACGGCTCCGGGCCGGCGGCATCGCGGGCGGCGGCGCCATCGACGACGAGGGCATCGTGCGCCGGCTGGTCCACACGACGCGGTGGGAGGGCGTGAATCTGCCCGAGGAACTGCGCCGACGGCTGCCGGTGCCGTGGTTCGCCGACAACGACGCCAACCTCGGCGCGCTCGCGGAGCGTTGGCGGGGCGCGGCCGACGACCACGACGACGTCGTGTGGGCGATCCTCGGCAACCGGGCCGGTCTCGGCATCCTGATCCGCGGCTCCGTGCACCGCGGCCTCGACGGTGCCGCGGGCGAGATCGTCGAGGCGGTCTCGCTGCCGATCCACTCGGTCGAGGACCGTCCCGCGGCCTGGATCACCTCCCCGGAGGCGGCCCAGCGCGCCGTCGCCCGCCGGCACTTCGACGCGGCCAGGGCCGGGGACGCGGCGGCGCTCGCCGAGGTCGACGAGCTCGTGGCGAACATCGCCTCGATCCTCACGACCCTGTCCTGGACGGTCGCGCCCTCGCTCATCGTGCTCGGCGGCGGCCTCGAGGACGCGGCCGACGTGCTGCTGCCCCGCGTGCGCGCGGCACTGCGCGACGCCCGCACCCCCGCGGTCGAACTGCGAGCCACCCGGCTCGGCCGCGACGCCCCGCTCATCGGCGCCGTCAAGCTGGCCCTCGACCGCATGGACACCGAGCTGTTCGGACCGCGCGCCCCGACCCGGTGAACACGCGCCGAGCGGCCTTCTTACCAGACCATCAGCGATACATGACAGGAGTCTTACTTGTGACCGGCACGACCCGCCGCCGAACCGACGTGCTGATCGTCGGCAGCGGCATCATGGGATCGATCGTGGCCCGGCTGCTGCGCCAGCGCGATCCGGCCCTGAGGATCACGATGGTCGACGGCGGGAGCGCGATCGGCCGGGCCCCCGGTGTGCACCTGCACGACATCGATGATCCGCTGCTCTGGTCGCGCTACAACGACCAGGTCGCCACGGGTATTCAGGGCATGTACACGGGCGCGCAGGTCGTCCGCGAGGTCCCGCGCGATCTCAGGGAGCTGACGCCTGGCATGTTCCACGCGCTGGCCTTCGGCGAGGACGCGGAGGCGATGCCGGCCGCGGCGCTCGCCTGGAACGCGGGCGGGATGGGCGTGCACTGGACCGCCGCGACGCCGTGGCCCGGTCCGGACGAGGCATTCGACTTCGGCGACCCGGACGGATGGTCGGCAGACCTGGAGACCGCGCGCCGGGTGCTCGCGGTCACGCCCTGCGCGATCGGTCCGACGCAGCCGGGCCGGATCGTGCTCGAGGTGCTGCGGCGCCGGTACCAGGGCGTCGGCCCGAGCGACCGTCAGCCGCAGCCGATGCCCATGGCCGTCACCCCGACGCGGTCCGGGCCGTTGCCGCGCACGGCGCCTGGCACGATCTTCCCGCCGATCGCCGCCGGCGGCGACCCGGACTTCACCCTCGTCACCGGCACGCTCGCAACCAGCCTGATCCTCGCGAACGGCCGCGTCTCCGGCGCCCGGCTCAGCCGCGTCGCCGATGGATCCGAGTCGGAGATCCTCGCGGACGCGGTCGTGGTCTGCGCGGACGCGCTGCGTACTCCGCAACTGCTGTTCGCCTCCGGGATCCGCCCCGCGGCGCTGGGCGGCTACCTGAACGAGCACGCGTTCGTCACCGCGCGCGTGCTGCTCGACCTCGACCGCTTCGGTATCGACCTCGACCGGCTGCCGCTGCCGCGCGCGGGCGAGTTCGCCACGGACTCGCTCTGGCTGCCACGGAACGGAGCGGCCCAGCCGTACCACGGCCAGATCATGAACAGCACCTACGTCGACGAGGACGGGCGCCCGCTCGCGCACTCCGTCGGCCTTTCGCTGTACGTTCCCGTCGCCACGCGCCCGGAGAACCGGCTCGTGTTCTCGGACGCCGAGACCGATCTCGCCGGACTGCCGCGGATCGGTGTCGAGTTCGACTACGGCGACTATGACAGGGCACTGATCAATCGCGCGTTCGACGAGATCCGGTCGATCGCCGAGGAATTCGGGCTCTTCGATCCCGCGACCGAGTGCGCGCTGCTTGCGCCCGGCTCGTCGCTGCACCTGACCGGGACCGTCCGGGCCGGGCTCGCCGACGACGGAACGAGCGTGTGCGATCCGGACGGCCGGGTCTGGGGCATCGAGAACCTGTACCTGGCCGGAAACGGCGTCATCCCCACCGCGATGGCCGCCAACGTCACGCTCACCGGCGCGATCACCGCGATCCGCGCGGCACGTGCCGTCGCCGCGCACGGCATCGTCGTCCACAACGCCCGAGGAGCAGCCCAGTGACGCAGCAGCAGACGCCGCGGTTCGCCACCGACATCATCACCTTCTACCACCCCGGCTTCTGGGGCCTCGACTCCGCCGAGGCCGTCCGCGACTGGGCGGTGAAGAACCCCGAGGACTTCTGGCTGCGGGTGATGGACGCGCTGGGCGAAGCGGGCGTCACCGGCATCGAGCTCACCTTCGCCCCCGGTGACATCGAATCGGCGCTGCGAGCCTTCGGTGACGCCGCCTCATTCCGTCGCGAACTCGCCTCCCGAGGCCTCTCGGTCGTCAGCGCGTTCATCGCCGGAGAAGACAGCCCCGCCTGGCGGGACGGTGCGAACCTGCCCGCGATCGTCGCCGACGCCGAACGCCGTGCCGCGTTCCTCGCCGAGGTCGGCGCCGAGATCCTCGTCACCGGCCTGCCGATGCGCGCGACCTTCGGCAGCCGCCCGCCCTTCTTCGTCGACGCCGCGTACATGACGCGCATGGCAGAGATCGCTCACGCGGTCGGCGAGGCCGTCGCGCGGCACGGAGTGAAGCTCGCCTTCCACACCGAGTCCAACAGCACGCTGTGGTACGAGCGGGACATCGACCTGTTCATGTCCTTCACCGATCCGCGGTACGTGTGGCTGTGCCCCGACTCGTGCCACATCGCGCTCGGCGGAGGCGACCCGGTGGCCGTCGCGCGCCGTCACGCTCAACGGATCGCCCTCGCGCACTGGAAGGACGCCGTCAGGCCGATCGACGTCGAGCTGACCATCGACGAGACCATATTCGCCCAGCAGCAGCCTTATATGACCGAACTCGGCACCGGCATCGTCGACTGGAACGGCTGGGCCGACGCGATGGACCGCACCCCCTCGGCCGACATCGTGCTGATCGAACTCGACGAAGCCGCCGACCCCGTCTCCGCGCTGCGCGCCGGAATCTCCGTCGCGCGGCGGGCCCGCGCCTGACCGCGTCCCAGCGATCGACCGAAGGGAACCCTCGTGTCCGAACTGTCGCAAGCCTCTGCCGAATTCACCGTCCCGGCGGTCGACATCTCCGCCTACGTGCACGGCGGCTCCGCGGCGGAACGCCGCAAGACCGCGCAACTCATCGATGAAGCCTGCTCCAGCGTGGGCTTCATCCAGGTGCTGGGCCACGCCATCCCGGACCCGGCGATCGACGGTCTCGCCTCCGCGATGGACGCCTTCTTCGGCCTGCCCCTCGATGCGAAGAAGGCCTACCGCGTGGCCGGAGCCAACCGCGGCTACAGTCCGCCCAAGAGCGAAGCGCTGAGCCTGAGCCTCGGCCTCGAGTCGGCCGACCGCATGAACGACTTCTTCGAGGCCTTCAACGTCGGCGTCGAGGCGCGCTCCCTCGACGTGCCGGACCTGTCCGAGGAGGACTACGGGATCAACATATGGCCCGAGACCACCGGATTCACCGAGGCCGTCGAGGCCTACTTCGACCACGCCGCGCGCGTCGCCCGCACCCTCACCCGGATCTTCGCGGACGCCCTCGGACTCGATCCGGAGTTCTTCACCCGGATCACCGACCACTCCATCGACGTACTGCGCATGAACAACTACGCACTGCCCGAGGGCACGATCACCCTCGACGGCGAACTCACCGGCATGAGCGAGCACACCGACTTCGGGATCGTCACCGTCCTGTGGGCCGACCAGGTCGCAGGCCTGCAACTGCTCGGCCTGGACAAACGGTGGCACGACGTCGCCCCCGCCGACGGGGCGCTGCTGGTCAACCTCGGCGACCTGACGGCCCGGCTCACCAACGACCGATGGCTCTCGACCCTGCACCGCGTCAAGCCGCCGATCGCGAACGGCACCATCAAACGCCGCCGCTCCGCCGCCTTCTTCCACGACGGCAACCCCGACGCCGTCATCGAGACGCTGTCCACCCACCGCACCGCCACCGAGCCGGCCTCCTACCCGCCGACCACGATTCGCGAGCACATCAGGGCCAAACTGGCAGGTTCACGGCAGGGCACGAAGAACCCCGCCGCCGAACGCGAGGCCGCCCGCGTCCTAGCCGCCGCCGAAACGGGACCGATGACAGTCACACGCCCAGCCACGGAATGAACCACCAACCGGGTGAACCGACGCCGTCCCCCGCATCAAGCATCTGGTCGTTGTACGCAGGCCGCCCACCGCGCAAGATCTGGCGCTGGGCGGCCTCCGGCAGGCTTCCGGATGCGGTCTATTCGGAGTGCTTCCAAGTGTCGATGAAGGTGCCGCCCAAGAGGGAGCCGGGCTGCGCCTTGGTGTCATCGTCGCCCGTCATGATGATCTCATTGGGCGAGTAGTCGGAGAGCGTGTTGCCGTCCGCCTCGGAGTTCTGGAAGGTGAGGTAGCCGAAGTCGGCCAGCGGGAGGATCGAGCCGTCGTACGGGGCCTCGGCGATGACCTCGGCCGAGTCGTTCTGGAAACCGGAGGTGCCGGTGGCCTTGGTATACCTGCTCCAGCCCTCGGTCGAGTCGGTGATGGTCATGGTGAATCGGTGCGGCGGTGAGTGCGGGCGAGGCGCCGACGGGTGCGACGAACAGGGCCGTGGCGCCGGCGACACCGAGCGAGGCTATGCGGACGAGGAGCATGTGGGACATGCGGGTTCTCCCTTTGAGGGTGGCTAAGGGACGGCAGCCCGGCGGCGAGGACGGTGTCGCCCGACCGCCGGGCGCGCCGCACTGGTGCGCGTGGTGGTGAATCAGTGCAGCGATACAAAGCTTGCAGAAAATAAGCGGGGCCTGGCAACAGTTCCAGCGCCGTATAGTCTTAAGCGAGCTGATAGGGTGCGCTGAATTCTCGGGATAAAGAATGAGGCTTTTTGAGATTTTCAGCCTGCGGCTTGCCGTCGAACCCTGGATATTAATACTGAGTTGTGCACAGCCTTGATGGTTGGCCTCGACCACGGCCTTCGGCCAGGCCTGATCGCCAGGCACGGGAACATGTTGGCGCACCACGCGGCAAGGGGATGAAAGCCCCAGGTCCGCTTCCTTTTTTTTCCGGCTGTTCTGCTGCATCCGTGGGTGTTTGACGTGGTGTTATGCGGCTGCGCGCCGTTCCGGTGCTGCGTTTCCGGGCTTCTCGCCCCGGCCGGGAACGGGGCGCGAAACAGTGCCCGCCCCGCCCTGCCGTTGCGCACCGCTCGGCCGAGCAGAAGCTCCACACCGCACACGCCCCCGCCCACTCGCACCCGGGCCCGGTCCCTCGCGCTGCCGCGCCGCTTCCGGTGCTCGGGCCACAAGCGGCCCTGCGCTCCGGATCGGCTTGCCACCAAAAGGACCGATCACCCCACGCTGTGGCCACCTCGTAGCGCAAGATTCCGGCACAACCCGCCGCCGCGATCCGCAACCGACCCCACCCACCTCACGTGACCGCACACGAAGCAGCCATCAACGATCACCCGGCAACCACCCCTACCCAACCCACGGATACAGCAGGAGCGCCTGAATTACGCATCCGGAGTCGCTCTCCGCTTCCGGTGTGTCCTGCCCCCGGTAAAATTCCGCATCCGCCGCGCGCCCGTCCCGGCCGCTCAATTGATCAACGAACGATCGGCCCGACCGGTTCCTGAATCTGACATCTCGTCAGGGAACTCGGGTGATCACCGATTCGTTGATCAAGTGGGTGGAGCGAGCCAGACCCGGTGCTCACTGCGGAATTTCACCTCGGTGCGGGACCGACCGAGATCCACGGTGAAATTCCGCAGCGACGAGGCGGGGTCCGTGGCCGGGTCGAGCGCAGCGCACAGTTGTCCGGCTGAGGTCGGGTCGTTCTCCTCGCCAGGCAGGCGCAGCCCTACCAGTGGTTCTGCCGGGGGCGCAACCGGCGAGAGCGGAGTTCAGCAACAGCGCGAAGCCGTCGCCGGT
>Ga0302314_10005501_pt1 | contig 23103 bp, 24 predicted proteins | sample III_Palsa_N2_3_FD_200533 | JGI IMG/M metagenome (GOLD analysis project Ga0302314, IMG submission 200533) | Peat permafrost microbial communities from Stordalen Mire near Abisko, Sweden - III_Palsa_N2_3 | ecosystem: Environmental > Terrestrial > Soil > Palsa > Peat permafrost | place: Sweden... | reverse complement strand
CCGACGTTGCGAAGGCGCTGGCGCTGGGCGCCGACGCGGTCTCGATCGGGGTGGCGGCGCTGATCGCGCTCGGCGACAACGCCCCTGAGCACGAGGCGGGGTACGAGGCGATCGGCTCCGCCGCCGGATTCTACGACGACTGGCAGGCAGGCCTGGACCCGGCCGGGATCTCGACCCAGGACCCCGAGCTGGCGGCTCGCCTGGATCCGGTCGCGGCCGGCCAGCGGCTCGCCAACTACCTGCGGACCCTGACGTTGGAGTGCCAGACGCTCGCGCGTGCGTGCGGCAAGTCGCATGTCCACAACCTCGAGCCCGAGGATCTCGTCGCGCTGACCCTTGAGGCCGCGGCGATGGCGCGGGTGCCGCTGGCCGGGACCGACTGGATCCCGGGCGCGGGCCGGGACCGGTAGGCTCCGCTTGAGTTCGCCGACACACGCGTGGTTGGAGGATTTGTACGTCTATACCGGACAAATAGTCCACTCGGCGGCCGGTCCTCAGGCGGTGCGCAGGTCCATCCCCATCCGGTGATCGTGGCCGGTCAGCAGGAGCTCATCGCACATCTCGGTCAGCCGTGAGACCGTCCGCGGCATGATCTGCTCGCGCAGGTGCTCGTGGTCCAGGTTGGTCGTGATCACGATCGAGCGCTCGTCCTCGTAGCGGGCGTTGACGATCGAGTACAGCTCCTCGAGCACCCACTCGTTGCTCTTCTCGGCGCCGACGTCGTCGATGTGCAGGAGGTCCACGGCGGTCAACTTGCGCAGCAGGTCCGTATGCGACCGCTCGGCTCGGAACGTCTCTCGGATCTCGTTGAGCAGCCGCGGCAGCGAGTAGATCGCGACCGAGCGGCCGCCGTCGAGCGCGGCCTTGGAGACGAGCATCGCCAGCGTCGTCTTGCCGGTTCCCGGCGGGCCCATGAACCAGAGACCGCGGCCGGCGTCCAGCTGCGCGTCGATCCGCGACGCGAACCGCCGCGTCGCCGCCACGATGCGTGGCTCGATCTCGGTCACCGGGGGCGTCTCGAACGACACCGAGCGGTATCGCCGCGGGATCACTGCCGACAGGTTGCGCGCTCGCCGGCGGGAGATCTCCTGCGCCCGGCAGCGGCACGGCGAGGCCGTGTTGGTCTCGAAGTCCAGTCGCAGCCCCGAGCCGTCGCAGAGCCCGAACGGGCAGTCGCGCCCGGCGCTCATGTGTACCGGTCCTCGGAGGTGTAGTTGAAGAACTTCGGAAACTCGCGCATGAACGTCAACACGACCTCCCCGACCGGCCCGTTGCGGTGCTTGGCGATGATGATGTCGGCCTCGTTGGGGCGCTCGGAGTCACGGTCGTAGTACTCCTCGCGGTAGATGAACATGACGAGGTCGGCGTCCTGCTCGATCGCGCCACTTTCACGGAGGTCGGAGAGGATCGGCCGTTTCTCGCCGCCGCGCTGCTCGACCTGGCGGCTGAGCTGCGACAGCGCGATCACCGGCACGTTCAGCTCACGCGCCAGCGCCTTCAGCCCGCGGCTCATCTGGGACACCTGCTCGACGCGATTCTCGATCCGCCCCTCGGAGCGCATCAGCTGCAGGTAGTCGACGATCACCAGCCCGAGCCCGCCGTCGACCTGCGCGTGCAGCCGGCGGCACTTGGCACGGATCTCGAGCACGCCCGTGTCCGACGAATCGTCGATGAACAGCGGCGCGTCCGACAGCTTCTGGCAGGCGCTCAGCACGCGCGGCCACTCCTGGGCCGAGACCTTGCCGCGACGGAGGTCCTCGCCGTGTTTTTTGGCCTGGGAGGCGATGAACCGCTGGGCGAGCTCGGACTCCGACATCTCCAGCGAGAACAGCGCGACCGGCCGACCGGCGAGCGCCGCGTTCTCGGCGATGTTGGCGACCAGCGCCGACTTGCCCATCGACGGCCGGGCGGCGAGCACGACCAGGTTGCCGGGCTGAAAGCCGCCGGTCTTCTCGTCGATGTCCTTGAACCCGGACGGGGTGCCGGTCAGCGACGTCTTCGAGATCGAGAGTCGATGCAGCTTGTCGGTCTCGGTGTCGAGGATGTCGTGGATCGAGCGGATCTTCTTCTGGCGCTCGTCGGTCGCGACCTCCAGGACCGCGCGCTCCGCGGCCTCCACCAGGTCTCGTGCGGGGGCGTCGCGCGCCAGCACGCTGGCCTGGATCTCATACGACGCGGTCAGCAGGTCGCGCAGCTTCGCGTTGTCGTGCACGATCTCGCCGTACTCGCGAGCGTGTCCGGCGGCCGGGACCCAGCCGGCGAGCTGCTCGATCGCCTCCTCGCCGCCGACCTGGTCGAGCTTGCCGTCCTGGCGCAGCACCTCGGCGACCGTCAGATGGTCGATCTTGCGGTTCAGTTCGTAGAGCGTTTTCATCGCCCCGAACACGAGGCCGTGCTGCTCACGGTAGAAGTGCTCGGGACGCAGTTGCTCCTCGACCAGCAGCGTGTTGAGATGCCGGTCGTCGATCAACACCGCCCCGAGCACCGAGCGCTCGGCCTCGAGGTTGTGGGGCGGGACGGCGATGTTCTGGACGGCGCTCAAGGTCGATCAAATATAGGTTTGTCATTGGGGTCCCACCCACCCCAGCTCGTCATCATCCCGCGCGCAGCGGACATTTTGCGTTGCACCGGTGAGCGCGTCGCGAATGCCGCAGGACGGGCGGACCTGTCGACTAGCCTGGGGCCGTGTCCGACCGCCACGACAGCTTCGAGCTGCGCCCGATCGGACACGTGCGATCGTCGCTGCGCACGCGGGCACAAGCGCCGCTGCAGGGCGCCGAGGGCGCTCCGGACGCGACCTTGCAATTCGTCTCCGAGCTGGCCGCGGGGGTCACCGACCTGCGCCCCGGCCAGGAGCTGCTGGTGCTGACGTGGCTGCACCTGGCCGACCGTGAGACGTTGCGCGTGCATCCGCGCGGGAACCCGCTCAATGAGGAGGAGGGCGTGTTCAGCACCCGTTCGCCGGACCGTCCCAATCCGATCGGCGTGCACCGGGTGACGGTCGTCGCCGCCGACGGCTGCAGCATCCGCGTGCGGGACCTGGAGGCGATCGACGGCACGCCGATCCTCGACGTCAAACCGGTCCTGCATCCTCGGGAGCGCTGAGCGCGATCGGACTTAGGCCCGCCGCCCCTGGCTGACGGCTGCCGGCTGGCTGACGACTTCCTGACGGCTTCCGGCCGCCCTCTGGCTGCCGGCCACGCCCGCGAGCTGACGGCGCCGCCCGCTACGTTTCGAGGCCATCCGCGCAGCCACACCCCTATCCCACGGCACCGCGGTGCCGGTCGCACCGCAGTGACGCCGGACGACTTTCACGGGTTCTTCGCGGCCGCCGCGGGCGTCGCGGGCGCGCTCGTCGGGCTGCTGTTCGTCGCCGTCTCGGTGACGATGGAACGGATGGAGGAGCAGGGCGAGACGCAGATTCACCGGGTCCGCGCGGCGACAGCGCTGACGGCGTTCTCCAACGCGCTGACGGTCTCGCTGTTCGCGCTGATCCCGGGCGTGAACCTCGGCTATCCGGCAATCGTCGTCGGCGTGCTGGGCGCGGCGTTCGTGATCGGGGCGCTGATGTCGATGCTGCGGCTCGGGCTGCGGCGGCCGGGCGACCTGCGCGGCGCGCTGTTCCTGCTCGGGCTGGCCACCGTGCTCGTGTACCAGTTGCGCATGGGGATCAGGCTGGCGAGCGATCACGGCCACCAGGGCACGTACGACACGATCGCGATCCTCGTCGTGTCCTGCTTCGTGATCGGAATCACCCGCTCGTGGGAGTTGATCGGCGGGCCGTCGATCGGTGTCGCGCACGAACTGGTCGTCTTCAGTCGCCGGCACGCGGGCGGTGGTGCGGGTGCGGACGGTGCCGGGGATCCCGGGGACGGCTCCGACGCAGGCGACGGTTCCGAACCTGAGCCCACGACCGGGGAGCCACCCGATCGTGAGGGCAGCGGGGCCGCGGGCTCCTGATCGCGTCAAGCCGATCCGGTGAACCGGTGGACGGCGACGGGCTCGCTCGAGCGGCCGGTGGTGCTGAACTCGTAGGTCAGGCCGGCGGCCCGGGCGACCGCGATCGACCGCTCGTTGGCGGGCTGGATCCGGGCGACGAGGCTGCTGACGCCGACCGCGGCGAACGCCTCGTCGCGGATCGCCGCGGCGCCCTCCCGCGCGAGCCCGCGTCCGCACGCCGCCGGCGCCAGTGCTCGGCCCAATGCCGCCGCTGCCGCTCCGCCACCTCCTCGGCCCGCTCCCGCGCCCACGTCTCACCCGACCCGATGAAACGCATCACCTCCGGCAGCGAAGACAGCCACACCAGCATCTCCGTATGCCGCTCCCCTCACCGCTCCAACCGCAGCCGCTCTGTCTCGACCATCGCGACAGTCATCGGCCCGAACGTTAGAGAGATGCAGAGGTTCGAACTAAAGCCCAGCTCTCGCTCGAGAAGCGGATGTGGCCGGCGGCAGACGACGCGGGCGCGGGGTGCGCACGCGCGTCACGCTCGCGCGGCCATCAACATCAGTTGCGAACAGCGGCGCGCCCAGCGCGCGCGTGACGAGCGAGCGCGCCCCGCGCCCGCCCGGCTGACGCAGAGTCAGGCCGCGACGACCATGGTCTTGACCGTCGCGGTCACGTCATCCGTGACCTCGACGACGACCATGTAGGTGCCGACGTTGCGGATCGGCTCCTCGAGGTGCACCTTGCGGCGGTCGATCGTGATCCCACGAGCGTCGCGGATCGCGTCGGCGATGTCCTGGGGGGTGACCGAGCCGAACAGGCGGCCGTCGTCGCCGGCCTGCTGGGCGATCGTCAGCACGGTCCGGCCGAGGACCGACGCACCCTCACGGGCGCGATCCTCAGCCTCACGGGCGGCGCGGTCGGCGTCCGCCTGGCGGCGCTGGGCCACCTTCAGCGCCGACGTGGTCGCGGGCTCGGCGAGCTTGCGCGGCAGCAGATAGTTGCGCAGGTACCCGGGCGAGACGTCGACGACCGCGCCCCGCTCGCCGAGCGCATCGATATCTTGCAGCAGGATCGCCTGGGGCATCGTCTCAGGTCCGGCGTTGGGGGCGGGTGGTGGGAGTCATCAGCGTTCGCGGTCACGGTCACGGTCGCCGCGCCCGCCGGTGCGGTGATCCGAACCCTCGACCACGTACGGCAGCAGCGCCAACTCACGGGCGCGCTTGACGGCGCGGGCGACCTGGCTCTGGTGACGGCGGCACGCTCCGGTGATGCGGCGTGAGCGGATCTTGCCGCGGTCGGAGATGAACCGGCGAAGCATCGCCAGATCCTTGTAGTCGACCTGTTCGATCTTCTCCCGGCAGTACGGGCACGACTTGCGGCGGGTGGTTGCGGGCCCGCCCTTCCGGTCGCGCCGGCGTACCGGCCGTCTGCGCTGCTTTGCCATAGATGATCAGCCTAGCGGGGTGCTCGAGATTGGTTGAGTGAATCGGGCCACTGAGTCAGAACGGAATGTCGTCGTCTGCGGCAGCGCTCACGGGCGTGCGCTCAAAGTCACCGGTGTCGATCGGAACATCGCTCTCGCTCGCGCGGACGCTGGAGGAGAAGCCGTTCCCGTTGCCGCCACCGGCGTCGTCACGACCGCCGAGGAACTGCACGTTCTCGGCGACTATATCGACGGCTGAGCGGTTCTGTCCCTCGGGCGTGGTCCACTTGCGCCAACGCAGCCTGCCGTCGATTGCGACCGGGCGCCCCTTACTCAGGTACTTGGAGCAGTTCTCGCCCTGAGCGCCCCAGACGGTCACGTCGAAGTAGTTGGGCTCCTCCTCCCACTGCCCGGTCTGCGCGTTCTTGCGCCGTCCGTTGACGGCGACCGAGAGCGCGCAGACAGCGGTGCCGCTCGGCAGTGCCTTCAGTTCGGGATCACGCGTCAGATTGCCGGTGATGGTGACTCGGTTGATGTTGGCCATGTCCGATGGCTCCTCTCTTCACAGACGTTGAAAGCTCGCATCCGAGTCTATGGGTGGGCCGGACGGCCACGGCCGCGGTGGCCGGAAAATGGAACAGAACCGTCACCGCCGTGACGCGATCGGAGGTGAACGTGCCGAACACGTCGCGATCGCGGCGCCCGTGCGCACCGATCGACGCGCCGCCGCAGCGACCGCCCGCGGGCCAGCGAGTCAGCCGGCCGCTAGGACTCTTCGAGCGGTGATGCCGACGCCGCAGCGGCGACCGGCGCGGACGTGGGCGTCCCGGCGACGATCGGCGGCGCCGCCTCAGGTGCCGGCGGCGTGCCCGGAATCTCACGGATGACGCGGAAGCGCAGCACCGCGTCGTCGATCCGGAGGTTGTGCGAGAGCGACTCGAGCACCGACGTCGGGGCGGTGAACTGCAGCAGGTGGTACTCGCCCTCCTTCTGGTGGTCGATCTCGAACGAGAGCGGCCGCAGGTGCCAGTCGTCGTTGCGCGTCACCTCGCCACCCGCGCCGGTGATCTGGGCCTCGGCGTCGGTCACGATCTTGGCGCGGCGCTCGTCCTCGACCTCGGTGGAGAGGACCAGGACCAGGTCGTATCGGCGGTTCTCTGATGACATGATTCGGCGGCCGGGCGCGGACAGGGATGCCCCCGCGGGCACGGCGGCGGCCGACTATAGCGGCTGTCATCATCCCCGGATGACCGCCGCCGGCAAGCGGCCGCCCGCCAAGCAGCCCACGCCCAAGCCCGAGCTGGAGATCCTGCAGTGCTCCGTTGACGTCGACTGGGAGCGGTGGCTGATCGAGCACCACGCCGACTCGCCGGGGGTGTGGCTGAAGTTCGCCAAGAAGGGCTCGGAGATCCCGACGGTCACCTACCCGCAGGCGCTGGACACGGCGCTCTGCTACGGCTGGATCGACGGTCAGGTCCGTCGCTTCGACGAGTCGTTCTACCTGCAGCGGTTCACCCGCCGGGGCCCCCGCAGCAAGTGGTCGCAGATCAATCGCGACCATGTCGCCCGGCTGACCGAGGCCGGACGCATGCGCCCGCCTGGCCAGGAACAGGTCGACGCCGCCAGATCCGACGGCCGCTGGGACGCGGCCTACGAGCCCCAGAGTCGTGCCACGGTCCCCGACGATCTGCAGCGGGCGCTGGATGCCACACCGGACGCACAGCGGTTCTTCGCCACGCTGACCGGCTCGACCCGCTACGCGTTCCTGCACCGCTTGCACCACGTCACCGAGCCGGCGAAGCGGGCCAAGCGGATCGCGTCCTACATCGAATTGCTGAGCACCGGCCGGACGCTCGATTGACGCGCGCACGCGCGTAGCGAACCGTCCGGACGAAACGCCGTCTGCACCCCGTCAGTCCTCGGGGTTGCCGTTCTGCGTACCGGCCGCGGCGGTGGTGCCTGCCAGCGCCCCCTCCTTGGCCTTGATGTCGGCCAGCTGCTCGTCGATCCAGTCGCCCGGGTTGCGCGCAGTCACGATCGAGATCAGGCCCTCGTGGCGGCGTGACCGCTCCTCGAAGGACATCGTCAACGCGGTATGGATCGAGTCGGCCAGCTCCTGGATGTCGAACGGGTTGACCGACAGCGCGTACTCGCCGAGCTCCTCATGGGCGCCGGTGTTCTCCGACAGGATCGAGACGCCGGCCCGCTCGTTGACCATCGGGCCCTCCTTGGCGACCAGGTTCATGCCGTCGAACATCGCGTTGACGATCAGCAGGTCGTAGTGCTTGTAGGAGGCGACGGCCTCCTCCAGGTCGTCGCGCAGCTTGAGCTGGATCGGCATCCAGTCGGGGGTGCCGTGGCGATGGTTGACGATCGCCACGGTCGCGTCGATCCGCTCCAGATACTCGGCGTACTCGGCGACGTCGGTCCGCGACGGCATCAGCTGGGCGATGAACGTGACCCGCTCGTGGAACTCGGGATGCTGCTGCAGGAACACGTCGAACGCGCTGAACCCGCGCAGCACGTTCTTCGACAGATCGGCGCGGTCGACGCGGAGGATCAGGTGGTCACGACGACGGCGCAGCAGATCGCCCTCGAACTCGCGCACCCGCGGGCGGCGGGCGACCGCCTCGATCGCGGTCGAGTCGATCGGCAGCGGATAGTTGCGCGCCCACACCTCGCGGTCCTCGACGCGGATCACGCCCCTGTCGTGGTCGACCTCGAGCCCCAGCAGGTCCTCGCAGCACTGCATGAAGTTGCGGCGGTAGGAGCGGGTGTGGAAGCCGACGATGTCGTTGGCGAGGATCCCCGCGTAGATCGCGTCGCGCATCGCCGAGGGCAGCACCCGCCACGAGTCCGACTGGCTCCACGGGATGTGCACGAAGTGATGCAGGAACGCGTCCGGGCGTTCCTCGCGGATCATCCGCGGCAGCGTGTAGAGGTGGTAGTCGTGGACCATCACGACCGGCCGCTCGACGTCGCGAACCTCTTCGAGCACCGCGTGCGCGAGATCCGCGTTGACGATCTGATACCCGTGCTCGAACGCATCGGTCTCGTGACGGCGGATGTCCGGCGCGTTGGACAGGTCCCAGAGGTAGTGCTGGATGAACCACAGCATCGGGTTCGAGATGATGTTGTAGAAGCCGTCGTAGGCGTCGTTGTCGGACGCGACCAGCTTGACCCGGTACTCGTCGCCCTCGGGGCCGGTGACCGGGAACGGCTTGCCGTCGTTGCGCTCGGCGGCCTCGATGTCCTCGTCGGTCATCGCCGACGCCACCCACGTCACGGGGCGGTGCGAGGCCAGGCCGATCAACGCCGTCACGAGCCCGCCGGTGCCACGCTTGATCTCGCCGCCCGGCCCGAACGTCACCGGGCCGCGGTTCGACACCAGGACGAGTGGAGCGTCAGCCGACATTCCGTGTCAACGATATCCCCCGCGGCAAGTCATAGTCCTCTGGACGGGGAGGTTCCAGATTGGCAGTCGCCGTCCTCCGACGGCGAGGTTCCGGATTTGCAGTCCAGTCCAGTCCTCCGGACGGGGAGGTTGCAGGTTTGCTGACTGGTGCCGGCTACCGACCCACCCGCCCGCTGTAACGGCCGGGCCCGGGTACGGCCAAAAATACAACTAAATAAATAGAAGTTGGTACGTTTGCCGACGCACCGTATTCCGAGTCAAGGAGAGCGCGATGAGCAACACCGACGAGCTGCTGACCAACAACGAGTCCTACGTGGCCGAGTTCGGCGACAAGGCCGACCTGCCGCTGCCGCCCGGGCGCAAGACGGCGGTCGTGGCGTGCATGGACGCGCGACTCAACGTCTACGGGGCGCTCGGGCTCAAGGAGGGCGACGCGCACGTGATCCGAAATGCCGGCGGCGTCGTCACCGATGACGCGATCCGTTCGCTCGCGATCTCCCAGCGTCTGCTCGGGACCGAGGAGATCGTTCTCATCCACCACACCGATTGCGGCATGCTGACGTTCCATGACGATGACTTCAAAGCGTCGATCGAGCAGGACACGGGTATCCGTCCGCCGTGGGCCGCCGAGGCGTTCGGCGATCTCGACGCGGATATCAAGCAGTCGATCGCTCGGATCAACGCCTCCCCGTTCATCCCCAACAAGGATTCGGTGCGCGGCTTCGTCTACGAGGTCGAGACCGGGAAGCTGCGCGAAGTGTCGTGACCGGCGGGTGAGGCCGTGACGGCCGCCGAGCGCCACGACGTGATCGTGCTCGGCGCCGGACCGGCGGGCGAGGTCTGCGCCGGTCGGCTCGCCGGTGAGGGCCTCGACGTCTGTGTCGTCGAGCGGGAGCTGGTCGGCGGCGAATGCGCCTACTGGGCGTGCATGCCGTCCAAGGCGCTGCTGCGCCCAGCTCAGGCGCTGGCGGAGGCCGCGCGGATCCCCGGTGCCCGGGAGGCGGTCACCGGCGGCGTCGACGTCGAACAGGCGCTCCGTCGCCGCGACGCGGTGATCCACGACCGCAAAGACGACGCACAGCTGCCGTGGCTGAAGGACAAGGGGATCACGCTGGTGCGCGGCCACGGACGGCTGGACGGCGAGCGGCGCGTGAAGGTCGGCGATCGCGTGCTGGAGGCCGCCCGCGCGGTCGTGATCGCGGTCGGATCGGGCGCCGCGATCCCGCCGATCGAGGGCCTCAACGAGATCTCGCCGTGGACCAACCGCGCCGCGACCACCGCAAACGCGGCGCCGCCGCGGCTGACGGTGCTCGGCGGCGGTGCGGTCGGCTGCGAGCTCGCCCAGGCATGGGCGACGCTCGGCTCCAAAGTCACCCAGGTCGAAGCCGAGCCGATGCTGATCCCCGATTCCGAGCCGTTCGCGGCAACGCTGCTGAGGGAGGCTTCACAGGCGCTCGGGATCGACGTCCGCACTGGCGTCCAGGCCACGCACGCGACGAAGGACGAGCACGGCTTCACGCTGACGCTCGCGACCGGTGAGGAGCTGCGCTCAGACGAGCTGCTGGTCGCCGTCGGTCGCAGGCCGCACACCGGCGACCTCGGGCTCGACACGATCGACCTGAAGCCGGGGATCATCGCCGTCGACGACCGGATGCGGGTCCCCTCACACGGTCAGTGGCTGTACGCGATCGGCGACGTCAACGGCCGCGCGCTGCTCACGCACGCCGGCAAGTACCAGGCGCTGATCGCCTGCGCGACGATCATGAATCGCGACGCTCGCGCCGTCTGGGACGGGCCGCTGTCGCCGCGCGTCGTCTTCACCGACCCGCAGATCACGGCCGTCGGGCTGACGCTCGAGCAGGCGCTCGCCGAGGGCATCCCGGCCCGCGCCGCCGACGCCGACCCGGGTCAGACGGCGGGGGCGAGCTTCGTCGGCAAGGGCGCGCCCAGCAGCGCGCGGATTGTCGTCGACGACGAGCGGGAGGTGATCATCGGCGCGACGTTCGTTGGCCCCGAGATCGCTGAGAGCCTGCACGCGGCGACGATCGCGATGGTCGGCGAGGTGCCGTTGCGCACGCTCGTGCATGCGATCCCGGCGTTCCCGACCCGCAGCGAGGTGTGGCTGCGGCTGCTGCAGGACTGGGCTCCTTGACGCGTTTCGCCAAGCCCGGTCGCGTCAGCGGCCGCGACGTATCAGCGTCGTGTAGTTCTTCGGCCTGCCGCCGCTGATCTGCGGCCAGAAGATCCCAAGCTTCGCGCCGGTCGCGATCGTTCCGAGGCTGGCGCTCGCGGTGCTGTCGTAGTGAAAGCGCCCGACGGTCAGGTAGCGCTGCGAGGAGACGTGGTTGGTGTCCGGCCCCCCGATCAGCGAGTCGAAGTAGATGATCGGGCTGCCGTCAGGGGCCGTGACGGGCTCCGAGGTGCCTCCGGGGCCGAGCAGGTCGGCGCTGGAGGTGAGGATCGGCTCGGGGTCCTTGGTGAACGGGATCGACAACGGTGCGGTCGATGCGGCGACGCCGACCGCGTAGCTGCCAGACCAGGTGCTCGAGGCGCTGTAGATGACGTACGCCACGTTGTCGTGCCAGTAGCCGACCGGTCCCTCGATCGTGCAGGTGCCGCGCAGATTGGCGCACTCCCACGGCGTGCTCGGCACCAGGATCCGCTGCACCGGGGGTTCCAGCGTGAGCCCATCCGAACTCAGCTTGCCGAGAAAGATCTCGTTGGACTGCTTGGCCCAGACGAGGTAGCGCTGGCCGGTCACGGGGTTCTCGAACTCGTTGGGATCGATCACGCCACCCGCGAGCTCGCGGCTGCCCTGCTGGCTCCGCGGCCCGTTGAATTGGCCGCTGTAGTGCAGTAACGCGGTGGTCCAGTGGCCCGCGCGCAGGTCGGTCGTGGTGGCGACGCCGATCGCCCAGCTCCCCTGGGGCGCCACGCGGAGCGCGTGCTCGGTCGCGCGGGTCATCTGCGCGGCGAAATACAGGACCCAGTGGCCGTCGAACCAATGCAGATCCGGAGCCCAGTAGCGGCCGCGCTCCGATCCGGCGGGGATCGCCCACGACGGCCCGTGCCCGTGTGGGAACACCGAGCCGAGCTTGGTCCAGCGGACGCCGTCGTCCGAGCCCCAGATCGGGAACGCGTCACGGTCGAAATCCGAGGTGCAGACCATGTACATCGAGTACTCCGGATCAGGCGCGCGGATCACCGACGGGTCCGGGCAACTGAGCGGCTTGCCGGTCTTGGGGTTGGTCAGCGGGTTGTGCACCAGCGAGGTGGCCGCGGCGTGGGCCGCGGGCGCGCCCAGGAGCGCGAGCCCGGCCGCCACCAGACACGCCCGCCACACCAGCCGCAAACCGTTCACGCCGGTAGTTCCAGCGTGAACGTCGTCTCGCCCGGCTTGGACTTGACCAGCAGCCGCCCCGACATCCGGCTGGCGAGCTCTGATGCGATCGCCAGCCCCAGCCCTGAGCCCGACGCGTCGTCGGCGGTATAGAACGGCTCGAAGATCCGCGGCAACGATCGCTCGTCGATCCCCTCGCCGTCGTCGCGCACCACCACCCGGACGTGCCCGTTGGAGCGTCCCGCGGTGACCAGGATCTGGGTTCCGTCGGGCGTGTGGGTGACCGCGTTGTCGATCAGGATCCGCATGATCTGGGCGAGGCGGACCGGGTCGCATTGGGCGTGGATCGCCTCGCGACCGCCGGGCAGCCGCAGCTCCAGCCGGGCGTCGTGCGCGACCAGGGTCGGCTCGAACTCGCCGGAGACCGAGCGCGTCAGCTCGCCGAGATCGACCTGCTCGGGCCGCAGCTCAAGCGATCCGGCCTCCAGGCGCGAGAGATCGAGCAGGTCGACCGACAGCTTGCCGAGGCGTGCGACCTGGTCGCGGACCTGGTCCAAGAAGCGGCGGCGCGTCTCGGGATCGAGCTCCTCGTCTTCGAGCAGCTCGACGAACCCGCTGAGCGAGAACAGCGGCGTGCGCAGCTCGTGGGACGCGGTCGCGATGAACTTCTTGCGGGCCAGATCCAGCTGGCGCAGCTGGCGCTGCATGTCGTTGAACGCCTCGGCCAGCTGCCCCAGCTCGTCGGCCGAGTCGACCGGGATCGCGCCCGGGAAGCGGCCCGCGGCCATCTGCTTGGCGGCGACCTCGAGCCGGCGCACGCGCTGGGCGATCGCCCGCGCGATCAGCCAGCCCGCCACCAGCGCCAGCGCCAGCGAGCCGGCGCCCGCCTCGAGGATCTCGTCGCGGACGGTCGAGACCGTCCGCAGGATGCTGTCGATCGTCGTCGTGTAGAGCACGACCGCCGTGACGCGACCGCCGACGCGGACCGGGACCGCGGCCTGCGCGACATTCGTACCGCCCTCGACGGCGGTGCCGGAGCTGAGCCGCCCGGTCCTGGCCGCCTGCCAAGCGAGCGTCAGCACTACCGGCGCGCTGGAGTCTGCGCCGCCCGAGTCCAGCTGGCGCGAGAGCTGCAGCGACCCGAGCACGTGGTTGACCTGGACCATCGTGACGCGGTAGCCCGTTGACTCGGAGGTCTCGGTCACGAGCCGATGGACGCGCGCCTGCGTGTCCGCGCTCCCGACCGTCGCCGCCAGCCGCCCCGAGCGCTGGCGCGCGGTCGCGCGCAGGCTCGACAGCTCAGAGCCGACCAGCCGGTTCTTCAGGCCCGGCGCGACGAACACGTACAGCGCCGCGATCGCCAGCAGCGTGATCGAGAAGAACACGAGCGCCAGGCGGGTGCTGAGCGATAGCCTCAACGGTCGGCGACGCATCGCCCAATGGTGCCGATCGCGGCGCGGCCTGGAGGCGGTCAGGATCCTCAGGGTTCGGTGTCCCGGAAGCGGTACCCGACGCCGCGGACGGTGAACACGAACTCGGGGTCCTTGGCGTCGAGTTCGATCTTCTCGCGCAGGTGGCGGACGTGGACGTCGATCGTGCGCTGGTCGCGGTAGGCCGAGTCGCCCCAGATCCGCGCCAGCAGCATGTCGCGCGTGAACACCCGCCCCGGCGAGCGCGCCAGTGCCGACAGCAGCTCGAACTCGACGTAGGTCAGCTCGACCTCGTCGCCGCGGACGCGCACCGTCCGCTTGGGGAAGTCGATCCGCATCTCACCGACTTGGAGCGGACGCTCGTCGGCGCCGGTCAGCGCCGCGCGGGTCATCTCCGCCCGGCGCAGCGTCGCCTTGATCCGGCTCGAAAACTCGCGCAGCGAGAACGGCTTGGTGATGTAGTCGTCGGCGCCGAGCTCGAGCCCGACGACCTTGTCGATCTCCTCGGACTTGGCGGTCAGCATGATGATCGGCACCGAGCTACGGGTCCGCAGCTGCCGGCAGACCTCGAGCCCGTCGATCCGCGGCAGCATCAGATCGAGCACGACGAGATCGAACGGCTGCTCGTCGAAGCGCTCCAGCGCCTCGCGGCCGTCGGTTGCCTGCACGACGTCGTAGCCCTCCTTGCGCAACGGGTAGGAGAGCAAGGTCTGGATCGACTGCTCATCGTCGACGAGCAGGATGCGTGCTGGGTGGTCGGCCACGGTGATCTGCTTGCAATCGTCAGAGTACGGGACTGCTGCGGATAGTCTTGGCGCGATGCTGGACCCGCGCATCTACCGCGCCGGATTGGTCGTGGCCGCGCTTGGGCTGATCGTCCTCGCGTTCTCGCTGGCCAACCAGCCGGCGGGATCGCGCTCGACGCTGGCACCCGGGGCGTTCGACGGCCACAGCGCCTACGCGTCGATGCAGGCCCTGTACACGCAGTACCCGACGCGCCAGCCCGGCTCGTCCGCCGACGACCGGCTCGGTCACCAGGTGGCGGCGACGCTCGGGTCCTCGCAATACGGATTCTCAGTCGCGCGGGAGCGCTTTGCAGCCCGCACCGTGAACGGCACGCGGAGGCTGACCGACGTGGTCGCGACCCGGCCGGGGACCGAGTCCGGTTCGATCGTGATCATCGCGTCCCGGGATGGCACGGCCGCGCAGGGGGTGGCCGGCTTGTCGGGCACCGCGACGCTGCTCGAGCTCGGAGCCGACCTGTCCGGCGAGACGCTGCAGCGGACGGTCGTGCTCGCGTCGGTCTCCGGCACCGAGGGCACCGCCGGCGTGCGGCATCTCGTCTCGACCCTGCCCGGCCCGATCGACGCGGTCGTCGTGCTCGGAGATCTGGCCAGCGCGGATCAGCGCCAGCCGATCGTGATCCCGTGGTCAGATACCACCAAGCTGGCGTCGCCGGCACTGGTCAACACGGTGGCGCTGGCGCTGTCGAGCCAGCATGCCGCGCGCGCGGCCACGCCGGGGACGCTCGCGCAACTCGCGCACCTGGCGTTCCCGTTCACGATCTCCGGTCAGGGGCCGTTTGCCGGCGCGGGGGTCCCGGCGGTGACGCTGTCGGAGTCGGGCGAGCGCGGCCCGTCGTCGTCGACGCCGATCGCCAGCCAGGCGATGTTCACGAAGACCGGCCGCGCGGTGCTGGACACGATCTCGGCGCTTGACTCGGCGGCCACGGTCGCGTCGCCGTCCTCGTTCGTGTTGTTCGACGGCAAGGTCGTCCCGGGCTGGGCGATCGCGCTGTTCGTGCTGACGCTGATCGTGCCGGTGTTGTTGACGACCCTCGACGCGTGCGCGCGGGCAAGCCGGCGGGGGTATCCGCTGCTGCGGTCGTTGGTCGCGGTGCTCGGGACCGCGCTGCCGTTCGCCGCCGCCGTGCTCGTCGTTCTGATCGGCAGGCTCGTCGGGCTGATCTCGGTGGCGCCGCCCGGTCCATCGCCGGCCGGCGCGGTGTCGCTGAGCACGGGCGCGATCGCGGTGCTGGTCGCGGCCGGGGTGGTGGCGCTGGCGATGGTGCCGCTCGTGCGCGGACCCTACCGGGCGGTCGACCGGCTTCCCGCCGCCAAGGAGTCTCGTGACTCACGCGCCCGTGCGGTCGATCATCGCGGCGACGGGACCGCGGCGATGATGCTCGCGGTCCTGTGCGTGGTGACGCTTGTGATCTGGCTGCAGAACCCGTACGCGGCGGCGCTGCTGGTGCCGGCGCTGCACCTCTGGCTGTGGGCGATCGACTCCGATCTGGCGCTGCCGCTGCCCGCGCGGCTGCTGATGGTCGCGGCGGGCGCGATCCCGGTGGCACTGCTGGTCGCCTACTACGGTCATTCGCTGCACTTCACCCCGATCGGGCTGATCTGGGAGGCGGCGCTGCTGGTCGCCGGCCACGCGGTCGGCCTGATCGCCCTGTTGCTGTGGAGCTTCGTGCTCGGGTGCATGGCGACCGCCCTGACGGTCGTCGTGATGGCGGCCCGCCGGCCGGCGCCGGTCGCGGCGAAGCCCGCCTCGCAGGTGCGCGGGCCGGCCGGCTACGCGCTGCACGAGCCCGGTTCGGCGATCCGCCGCTGATCCTGGTGGGGACGCCCTGCGTACGATGAGCGGTGCTGATGCGCCGAATCATCCGTGACATCTCGTCTGTCCTGATCCTGACCGGGTTGCTGTTGCTGATCGACGGCGGTGTCACCCTGCTCTGGCAGGAGCCGGTGACGGCCGCGATCGCGCTGATCAAGCGCTCGGACGTCTCGCACCGCTACCTCAGCTACCGGACCGCGCCGCTGACCGTGACCCAGTCCAAGGCGGTCAAGCAGATCCACTCGTCCACGCAGCGGATCTCCTACCTGGCGCGCTCCGATCTGGCGCGGATCAAGACCGGCGACGCGATCGGGCAGATCGAGATCCCGAAGATCGGGCAGGCGTACAACGTCATCCAGGGCGACCAGGCCCCGCAGCTGGAGGACGGGCCCGGCCACTACCCGTCGACGGCGCTGCCGGGAATGGGCCAGACGGTCGGGATAGCCGGCCACCGGACCACGTACCTGGCGCCGTTCCGGTTCATCAACGACTTGCACAAGGGCGACCGGATCTACGTGACGATGCCCTACGGGAAGTTCACGTATGTGGTCCAGAAGCAGCAGATCGTGCAGCCGACCGACGTCTCGGTCGTCAACAACGTCGGCTATGACCGGCTGGTGCTGTCGGCCTGCAACCCGATCTACTCGGCCTCCCAGCGGATCATCGTGTTCGCGAAGCTGCACTCGGTGACGCCGCTGGGCCCCGCGCGCGTCGCTCGGTAGCCGCCGGCGCACGTACCGGATAACCGTCCATTGGGCGCCGCCCGGACACTCGTCCAGTCGGCGCGGGCGGGCTTCCTTTCCTCGCGATCGCTGCCGAAAACAGTGTGAGGATGAAACGACTTGAGAGGTTGTGCGCGACGTGTGGTTCGATGAGCTCCGACAGCGAGTCGGCACAGGTGAATACGAGATCGACACCCAAGCGGTGGCGGCGGCGCTGCTGCGCCGCCGGGGGTTCAACGGCTCGGGCCCTTTAGGACGGCGCCGGGCGCTGACGGCGCGCGGCCGGCTCAGCTGCGACCGTGCTCGAACCCGGCCAGCGTCGTGGCATCGGCGTCGGTGAACGACAGTTCATCGCCTCCGTCGATCACTCGCCCAATCTGAGTGAGCGGTCCCAGCGCAGCGCGCAGCTGCGGCTCGGCGGCCAACTGCCCCGGCGCGGCCGGCGGCAGGCAGACGCAGAGCTCGTAGTCCTCGCCGGCGGTTGCGGCGAACACGGCCGGGTCGGCGCCGAGCTGGGCGGCGACCGCGTCGACCCCCTCGTCTCGCGGGAGGTCGGCCAGCGTCAGCTGCAGCGTGACGCCGCTGCGGTGGGCGAGATGGCGCGCGTCGGTGGCGATCCCGTCCGAGATGTCGATCATCGCCGTCGCGCCGAGCCGCTGAAGCGCGCGGGCGGCGGCGAACCGCGGCTCCGGCGCAGCGAAGCGGTGGCGCAGTCGTTGGGCGACGGCCGGATGCAGCCCGGCCGCGCCGGCGCTCGGAGTGCCGTTCAGCAGCGCCAGGCCCGCGCCGGCGCCGCCGAGCGCGCCGGTAACCGCGACCAGGTCCCCCGGTCGCGCGCCGTCACGGCCGATCAGCGTGCCGGGATCGTCGCTCCAGCCGACGACCGTGATGGTCACGGTCAGCGTCTCAGAGCTCGACACATCGCCGCCGGCGATCGTCACGCCGTGGCGGACGCAGACCGCGTGGGCGCCGCGCGTCAGCGCGAGCGCGTCCTCGGGGTCGACCGCGGCGGGCAGACACAGCGCGATGTACGCCTCGCCCGGATCGCACGCCATCGCCGCCAGGTCCGACAGTGCCGAGGCCATCGCCCGGCACCCGATCTCGGCCGGCCGCAACTGCTCAGACCGGAAGTGGACCCCGTCGACGAGCGTGTCGATCGAACTGACCGCGTAGCCGCGGGCGCGCACGACCGCGGCGTCGTCACCGGGTCCCCGGACGATCCGGCCGGACGTGGGCCCGTCGCGCAGGATTGAGCCGATCGCGTCGATCAGCTCGAGCTCGGGCATCGGCCAGCCGATCCGGCCAGACCGCTCAGCGGTGGCGGTAGACGATCCGCGCGCGGTCGAGGTCGTACGGCGACAGCTCGACCCGCACCCGGTCGCCCGGGAGGATCCGGATCCGGAACCGCCGCATCTTGCCGGCCACGTGACCGAGGACCACGCGGTCCATGTTGTCGAGCTTGACGCGGAACATCGCGTTGGGTAACGCCTCGACGACCTCGCCCTCGAGCTCGACCTTTTCTTCCTTTGGCATCTGACGGCGAGGCTACCAGGGTAATGGACCCCGACCGCCCCGACCGCGCGAATCAGCCGGTGTTGGTGCCGGCGCTCGTCAGACCGGCGCCGCCGCCTGCGCCGCCGTGCTGGTTGCCAGCGCCGCCCCCGCCGCCGGTGGTGTCGGTCGGCGCCGCGGGCGTCGTCTGGGACGTGGACGTCTGAGGCGTCGTCGTGGCGCCGGTCGGCGGCTCGGTCGTTGCGCCGGTCGAGCTTGGCGCCGGACCGCTCGCCGAGTGCGGGCCGGTGAACGCGGTGCCCTGGAACGGGACCGCCGGCGGCGTCCAGTCGCCGCAGTAGCCGCTGGACGCCGTCTGCATGTAGTCCTTCCAGATCGGTCCGGCGTAGTGGCCGCCGAAGCCGTCGTCGATCGGGAGGTTGCCCTGCGGGTAGCCGACCCAGACGCCGGTCGACATCCGCGGCGTGTAGCCGACGAACCAGGCGTTGGCGAGGTCCTCGGCGGTACCGGTCTTGCCCGCCGCCGGGCAGCCCCAGGAGAGGCCCGCGCCGGTCGCGCCCGGCTGGGTCAGTACCTGCTTGAGCACCTCGTCGGCCTCATAGGTCTGGTTGTAGGGGAACACGCGGGTCCCTTTGGAGTTGCCGAAGTAGCGGACATGCCCGTCCGGCCAGACGATCTTGTCGATGATCGTCGGGTCGTGGTGAACCCCGCCGTCGGCGATCGTCGCGTAGGCGTCGGCCATCTGCAGCGGCGTCGTGCCGTAGGTGAGCGCGCCGAGCACCTCCGAGGGGTTCGGGCCGAGCGGCGAGGTGATCCCCATCGCCCGGGCGATCTGGTTCATCTTCGCCACGCCGAGGTCGACGACCAGCTGCGCGAACACCGTGTTGTCGGACAGGTACGTGGCCTTCGTGATGTTGATCGTGCCGTTGTACTCGTAGTCGTCGGTGTGGACCGACCAGGTCGGGGCGAGCGACGTCCATCCGGCCGGGAGCGGCTTCGATGTGTAGTAGGTGTCGTTGGGGTTGCCGTCGTAGTCGTGGATCAGGGTCATGATCGCGAACACCTTGAATGCCGAACCGGTCTGACGGGACGCCTGGTACGCGTAGTTCTCCTGTGACTGTGAGAAGTTCTGGTCGGATGTCGCCAGCGCCAGGATGTGGCCGTTGCTTGTCTGCACCGACGCGAGCCCGGCCGACGCGGGGGTGGTGCCGGCCTCGGCCAGCAACGAGGCATTGGCGTTGATCGCCGCCAGCGCCTGTGCCTGTTTCTGGAGATCGAGCGTCGAATAGATCTTCAGCCCGTCGTGCAGCGCCGGGCAGTTCAACGCGTTCTTCAGATGCGGACAGAGGTCGTATCCGGCCTGTGCCTCGATGAACTTGAACACGTACGGGTTGGTCTGCGTCGAGTACTGATGGTCGGGCTTGACGTCCAGCCGGCGGCGGGCGAGGATGTCGGCCTTGTGCTGGCTGATGTCGCGGGCCGTCACCATCGCCTGGAGCACCTGGTTGCGTCGCGTGCGGGCGGCCGCGGGATGCAGGAACGGGTTGTACTCGCTGGGTGCCTGCGGCAATCCGGCCAGCAGCGCCACCTGGTCGATTCGCAGCTGCGAGACCGGCTTGTCGAAGAACATCTGGGCGGCGGCGCCGATCCCGTAGGCGGTCTCGCCGCCGACGGTCCCGTACGGCACCACGTTCAGGTACTTGGTCAGGATCCAGCGCTTGGAGTGCCGCTGCTCGAGTTGCAGCGCGAGCTTGGCCTGTTCGATCTTGTACTTGAGGTTGCGCGCCTGGCGGTCCTTGTCGATGCTCTTGGGCAGGTAGGCGTTGTCGACCACCTGCTCGGTCAGCGTCGAGGCACCCTGCAACGCGGTCGAGCCGTGCGCGATGTCCTTCAACGCGGCGCGGATGATCCCCTCGTAGTCCAGCGCGCCGTGGTGGTAGAAGCGGCGATCCTCGATCGCGATCGTCGCCCGGCGGACCTTCACCGGCAGCGCCGCGTAGGTCAGCTTGACGCTGACATCCGGCGAGTAGATATAACCCATCGAGCTGCCGTTGGAGGCGAACACCTGCGATGGCGAGCCGGGCGTGATCGTCGGCTTGTTGGACAGGTTCGGCGCCGAATGCGCGACGTCGAGCACCCAGCCGGCGGCCGCGGCGGCGCCGATCGCGACCGCGCAGACGACGAGCAGCACGCCCACCCCAATCACCCGCTTCAGCGGGAAGCCACGGCTCTTGCGTCGGCGGCGCTGTCGTTCGCGGCGGCTCATGGTCAGGAGAGGTGGCGCACGGGGGGGCGGTGGGCTCGATTCAAGCCCCCCAGCTGCTTCGAGCCGCAGCCGAGTGTAACCGGGGCAGGGTTTCGGCTCGACAGACCCTGCTCCTGCTCGGCGCATGGTCTCATGCACGCGCGTGCGTCCGATGATGCTCACCGGTCGACGTGCGCGCCCAGCCCGATCGACCGCTCGCCGGCATGAACCTCCGCATCCGCCACAGCCACCGCCGCCACCGACGGGCGCTGCTGATCGACGCGATGGGGACGCTGGTGCGCCTGCAGCCGCCCGTCCCGCTGCTGCGCTCGCAGCTGCGCGACCGATTCGGCGTGCACGTCTCCGACGCCGAGGCCGCCGCGGCGCTGGGGGCCGAGATCGCTTTCTATCGCGCGCACATGAGCGACGGACGTGACTCCGAGACGCTGCATGAGCTGCGGCTGCGGTGCGCCGCGGTGCTGCGCGACGCGCTGCCCGCCGGCTGTCGAGCGCTTGGACCCGAGGAGTTGCTGGAGGGGCTGCTGGCGTCGCTGCGGTTCGTCGCGTTCGACGATGCCCGTGAGGCGCTGCTCACCGTCCGCGCCCGCCGGGTCCGGGTCGTCGCGGTCTCCAATTGGGACGTGTCAGTACTGGAGGTGCTCGAGCAGACGGGGCTGGCGCCGCTGCTCGATGGCGCAGTCTGCTCGGCGGCGATCGGCGCCGCCAAGCCGTCGCCGGCCGTGTTCGAGCAGGCGCTGTCGCTGGCCGACGCCCGGCCCGAGGACGCGCTGCACGTCGGCGACTCGCCGTCCGAGGACGTCGCCGGCGCGTTGGCAGCCGGGATCGAGCCGCTGCTGATCGACCGCGCCGGTGACGGCGAACGCGTGGCCGGCGTGCGGACGATCCGCGGCCTGGACGAGCTGGGATGGCCACCGGTCCCGGGCGTCGTTGCAGGCCCGTAACCTCGGCGACATGTCCGCAACCGACCCAGAGGAGCGCGCCGACATCCCGACCTGGGGCTGGTGGGCGGCGCCGGCGGCGATCGTGTTCGGCCTGATCCTCGGCTCGGTCGGCACGATCGTGGTCGACGCGATCGGCGCTGGGGGCGGCGGCACCCTCAGCCACCCCACCGCGGTCGTCTCGATCATCGGCGACATCGTCTTCGACCTCTGCTTCGTCGCGGCGGCGTTGGTCATGGTCACCGCCTCGGGCGGGGTTGCCGGGCGCCTGCCCCGCCCCTCGGAGTTCGGCTTCCGGCGCGCGCATCTCGTCAACGCGGTCGTCGTGTTCGTGATCGCCGCGATCATCTACTACTTCGTCACCGACATCTACGCGGTTGTGTTCAACCTGCACGGCAAGGACAAGCTCCCGTCCGAGCTGAGCAACACCCACAACCACGCGGCGATCGTGATGACGGCCGTGTTCGTCTGCGCGGTCGCGCCGATCTGCGAGGAGTTCTTCTTCCGCGGCTTCCTGTTCGGGACGCTGCGCAAGATGCGGGTGATGGTCGCCGGCCGTGACCTCGGCGTCTGGATCGCGGCCGTGATCACCGGGATCCTGTTCGGGCTCGTCCACACCGGCTCGGCCTCGTCCCAGTTCCTGATCCCGCTTGGCTTCCTCGGCTTCATGCTTTGCATGGTGCGGTGGCGGACCGGGTCGCTGTATCCGGGCATGGCGATGCACTCCGCCAACAACGCGCTCGCGCTGGGGTACGAGGACCTGCACTGGACCGCGCCGGAGATCGTCGCGCTGATGCTCGGCTCGTGGGCGGTGATCGCGCTCGTGGTCGGGCCGATCGGGGCACGGGTGCCGCCGCTGCAGCGTGGTCGCGCGGCCGCCAGCTGAGCCGTCAGCGGATTCTGGCGACGTGCTTGATTTACTGCTGCCCCATGCGTCGTCAACTCATCTCATCAGTCGCGGCTGTCGCCGCCACGGGGTCGTTGGGGCTGTTCGTCGCCTCGGCGCTCGCCGACGGGTCGGCCGGCGCCCTGGCGCCGAGCTCGGCCCCCGCCTCCACGCAGACCGCCACGGTCACGACGAACACCCCGCCCGCGACGCCGACCGGCGCGACGCCGGCGACCGCGAGCGCGTCGACGGTGACGACGAGCGCGTCGGCGGTGACGACGAGCGCGTCGGCGGTCACGACGAGCGCGTCGACCACGACGACGAGCGGGTCGACCACGACGACGAGCGGGTCGACCACGACGACGAGCGGGTCGACCACGACGACGACGCCCACCAAGACCGAGCCCAAGCCGAAGCCAAAGGCGAAGGCCGCGCCCGCGGTCGCCGCCAAGCTCAGGCTGAGCTCTGACGCGCTCTTGGTCAAGCAGAACAAGGCGGTGCTGCAGGGCCGCTACGTCAAGATCACCGGCTCGGTCAGCCACTACGTCGCGGGTCAGTTCGTGAGGGTCACCGCGTCGCTGAACAAGAAGACGTTCCGCAGCGG
>Ga0302314_10005498_pt1 | contig 23114 bp, 26 predicted proteins | sample III_Palsa_N2_3_FD_200533 | JGI IMG/M metagenome (GOLD analysis project Ga0302314, IMG submission 200533) | Peat permafrost microbial communities from Stordalen Mire near Abisko, Sweden - III_Palsa_N2_3 | ecosystem: Environmental > Terrestrial > Soil > Palsa > Peat permafrost | place: Sweden... | reverse complement strand
GCTCCGCATCTTCGTCCCGTCCCGATAGATAGGGTTCTCCCAGCCGAGACAATACCTGTGTTGGAAATCCGGGGCCATCGTCGGCGACCGTGACGGTCACCCAATGCTGGTCCCACTGGGTCCTGACCGTCACTTCGACCATGGCGAATTGGACCGCGTTCTGCACCAGATTTCCGAGCCCGTGCATGATCTCCGGGCTGCGCGCGACAAGCGGTTGATCCTCAGGGTTTCCCTCGACTTTTTGGGTCAGGCGCGTCAGCGGAACCCGGTAGGGTTCGCCGGCCGCTTCGACCAGGGCCGACAGCGGCAAACGGTCGTAGGGCGTGCCCCCGTCCGCCTCGCGTTTCTGGGCCAGTTCCTGGAGGATGGTGCGACATCTTGCCGTCTCACTCAGCAGCAGCCGCGCATCGTCGGCGAAGGGTCCTTCGGCCGGCAGATCGCGGGCGAGCTCCTTGGCGATGACCGCGATCGTGCCCAGGGGACTGCCCAATTCGTGCGCGGCAGCGGCAGCGAGCGCGCCCACGGCGGAAATGCGCTGCTCGCGCGCCAGTGCCAGCTGCGTCGCCGCATAGGCATCGCTGATCCGCCGGCCCTCCTCGGTCACGCGCCAGGTATAGGCGGCGATGAACAGGGTCGAGAGCGTGATGGCGAGCCAGACCGCCAGCACGAACAGCGGCGGGAATTCCAGCTGATCCTCGTCCCAAGGCAGCGGCAGATGCCAGATGGCGAGGATGGTGGCGACGCCGACGGCGAAGCCGGCCAGCATCATGACGCTGCGGCGCGACAGGATGGTGGCGCCGACCGTGACCGGGGCCAGCACCAAGAGCGAGAACGGGTTCTGCAGCCCGCCGGTCAGATAGAGCAGGGCGCCCAGCTGCACGATGTCGTAGGCCAGATAGGTCATGGCATCGCGGTCGCCCAGGCGCAGCGAGCCGGTGCGCTGCATCTGGTTGGCGAAATTGATGACGGCCGAGGTCGCGACCACGCCCAAGGCGATTTCCAGCGGCAGGGTGAAGCCCAGCGCCAGATGCACGATCAGCAGCGTCACCGCCTGGCCGGCGACCGCGACCCAGCGGATCCAGATCAGCGTGCGCAGACTGACCCGACCGCGCTCGGCACCGCTCGGGATATCGTCCAGTTCGTCGATCTCGGCGACGCTCATGCTCGGGTCGACGGCGTTCGGGTCGGGGGGGCCATTGGGATCGAACGGGTCAATGGCGTCTCCAGGTCTTTGACTATGGATAGACCATATGGATCGTCAGGGCCGTATCATCAACGCCGACATCGAAGGCGCAGGAGTCGAAACTGGGCGCCGACAGGAACGGCCGGACATCGCGGGAAAAGGCGAAGCCCTCGATCGGATAGCCGATGAAATTGAAATCCATCCGGCCATTGTCGTTCGCGTCATGGAAGGTCGCGATGGCATAGCGGCCGGGGGCGACGTCGTGCAGCACGAAGCTGAGCGATCCGACCACGGCCGGCTGGCCGATGTTCTGCAGCGACTTCTTGTCGTCGAGCCAGGTCGCCTCGCTGCCCCAGAGCGTGATGTAGACCAGCCCATCGGTGCTCTCGATATGGTCGACCGTCACGGTCACGTCGGCCGCGAGCGCCGGACCGGCGCCGAGCGCCAGGGCGAGAAAGGCAGCGATAAGGGCCAGCCGCTGCATCGGATCAGGCCGACCGACCGCTGACCTTGGCCTGGTCGAAGGTCGCCATGCCCACATGGCAGGCGATGCCGGCTTTCAGGATCTGGATCGCGAGCGTGGCGCCGGAGCCTTCGCCCAGCCGCATGCCCAGGTCCAGGAGCGGTTCCTTGTTGATGAGCTTCAACAGCTTGGTATGGCCGGGCTCGGGCGAGCGATGGCCGACGATGCAATGGTCGAGCGCACGGCGGTCGGCGGCATAAAGCACGGCCGCGGCGGCGGTGCAGGCGAAACCGTCGAGCACGACCGGCACCCGGGCGAGGCGGGCGGCCAGGATCGCGCCGACGATGGCCGCCAGCTCGTTGCCGCCGACGGCGCGCAGCACTTCGAACGGATCGGTCATGGCGGGCTTGTTCCGGGCGACGCCCTCGGTCACCACGGCGATCTTGCGCGCCAGCCCTTCGGCATCGACGCCGGTGCCGGGGCCGACCCACTCTTGCGCCTCGCCGCCGAACAGGCCCAGGCAGAGCGCGGCGGCCACGGTCGAATTGCCGATGCCCATCTCGCCCAGGGCCAGGAGATCGACGCCCGGCTCGACCGCCATCATGCCATAGGCGATAGCGCGCGCGGTCGCTTCCTCGGTCATGGCAGGGCCTTGGGTGAAGTCCGCGGTCGGCTGATCCAGCGCCATTTCATAGACGCGCAGGTCGCCGTCGACCGCCTCGCACAGCTGATTGACCGCGGCGCCGCCGGCGACGAAGTTCGCGACCATCTGCTCGGTGACCGCGGCCGGATAGGCCGAGACGCCCAAGGCCGCGACACCGTGGTTGCCGGCGAACACGGCGGTGCGCGGATGATTGATCGCCGGCGGGTGCTTCGCCTGCCAGGTCGCCAGCCACTGCGTCGCCTCTTCCAGCCGGCCGAGCGCGCCCGCGGGTTTGGTCAAGGTCCGCTCGCGCAGCAGGGTGGCCGTGCCGGCTTCCAGATCGGGGCCCGGCAGCTCCCGCAGCAGGGCGCGGATCTCGTTCAGGGTCGCGGCAGGCTTGGCGCTGGTCGCCATTGGTGTCACTCGTGCTAATCAATAGGGCGAACCGGCCTTATCATGGCCGGATCGCCGCCGTCCATGCTTGTACAATCCCGGCCCGAACGAGGGAGCCATGTCGAACCTGCCCCGCGCCCCCCGTTTCGGCCCCGCGCGACAGCTGGCCCTGGGCCTGGTGTTCCTGACCCGGCTGCCGATCCCGTTGCGGGGCGCGCTGCCCGACGATGCGGTCGCCCGCGCCGCCTGGAGCTTCCCGATCGCCGGCGCGCTGGTCGGGCTCGTGGGGGCGGCGGCGGCGATCGCCGGCAACGCGATCGGCCTGCCGGCGATGGCATCCGCCCTGCTGGCGCTGGCCGCGACCATGGCGATGACCGGCGCGCTGCACGAGGATGGGTTGGCCGATACCGCCGATGGGCTGGGCGGTGGCCGGACGCGCGAGCGCAAGCTTGAAATCATGAAGGACAGCCGTATCGGCTCCTATGGCGTCTTGGCGCTGATCGTCGGCGTGGGCTTGCGCGCGGCGGCGCTCGTCAGTGCCGTCGAGGATACGCGGCTGCATCTGCTGGGGGCCTTGGTCGCGGCCCATGCCGGCTCCCGGGCCTTGCTGCCCCTGTTGATGCGGGCGCTGCCGTCGGTCCGCCCGGGGGGCCTCGCCGCCTCGGTCGGCGTGCCCTCGTCGCTGTCCTCGATCACCGCCTTGGTGCTGGGCACGGCGGCGGTATTCTGGGGCTTGGGCGACGTGCTGGGCCTGATCGGCTTCGTCACCGCCGCGATCGGCATGGTCGTCGTCGGCGCGCTTGCCCGTCGGCAGATCGGCGGCTACACCGGGGACGTGCTGGGGGCGGCCCAGCAGGTCGGCGAGATCATCCTGCTGCTGGCCGCCGTCGCCCAAATCCCGCTTCCGTACTGAAGGACCTGTTCCATGACCAATCCCAGCCCCGACAGCGTCCGCTCCACGGCGCGGACGACGCGCTGGTGGTGGGTGCGCCATGCCCCGGTCGTGGTCAACGAGGGCCGCTGCTACGGCCAGACCGATCATCCCTGCAACACCGACGATCCGGCCGCCTACCGCCGGCTGGCGCAGATCCTGCCGCGCGAAGCGGTCTGGGTGACCAGTACGCTCAGACGGACCCATGAGACTGCGGCCGCGATCGTCGCCGCCGGTCTGCCGGGGCCAACCTCGTTCCCCGGCCCGGACGTGACGGTCGAGGCGGACCTGGCCGAACAGCATTTCGGCGACTGGCAGGGCCAGACCTATGCGGCCTTGGCCGAACAGCAGGCCGATGCCTATCACCGCTTCTGGCTGGCGCCGGCGAGCGAGCGGCCGCCGGGCGGCGAAAGCTTTATCGACCTGATGGCGCGGGTCGGCCGGTCGATCCACAGGCTGAACCAGCGCTTCGTCGGCCGGGACATCATCGCCGTCGCCCATGGCGGCACGATCCGCGCCGCGATCGCGCTGGCCTTGGATCTGCCGCCGGAATCGGCGCTCGCCTTCGCGGTCGACAATATCTCGGTCACCCGCCTCGACCATTTCCCGGCCGATGCGGGCGGCCAGGGCAACGAGTGGCGGGTCAATTTCACCAATCAGCCGCCCCGATGAGCACGGATGGACCGATCTTCGACGACAGCTTCCGGGCGCGGCTCGCCGACCTGATCGCCTGGCGCCGCGACGTGCGCGCGTTCCGCGATACGGCCGTCCCGGAGGGGACGTTCGAACGGCTGGTCTCGCTCGCCTGCCTCGCCCCGTCGGTGGGATTGTCCCAACCCTGGCGTTTCGTGCGCGTCGCCGATCCCCAGCGCCGGGCCGCGGTCCGGGCCAATTTCGAGCGCTGCAACGCCGCGGCCTTGGCGGCCCAGGCCGACGAGCGCGCGCGCATCTATGCCTCGCTCAAGCTCGCGGGCTTCGACCAGGCGCCGGAACAATTCGCCGTCTTCACCGATCGCTCGACCGAGCAGGGCCACGGGCTCGGCCGCCATACCATGCCGGAAATGGCGGATTATTCGACCGTCGCCGCCGTGTTCACCGTCTGGCTCGCCGCCCGGGCCGAAGGGCTCGGCCTCGGCTGGGTCTCGATCCTCGATCCGGCTGAGGTCACGACGGCGCTGGACGTGCCGGCCGACTGGCGCTTCGTCGGGTATTTCTGCTTAGGGTTTCCGGAGCAGGAGGACGACGTCCCGGCACTCGAACGCGCCGCCTGGGAGCGCCGGCGCGAATTCCAGCGCTTCATCTTCGAACGATAGGGACCAAGCCATGCAGATCGACGCGATCCCGTTCGGCACGACCGACTGGTCCAAGATCGAGCCGACCGAACACCCGGGCGAGACCGGCAAGGCGTTCTGGCGCACCCGCCAGTTCGGCCCGATCCGCGTGCGCATGGTCGAATACACGCCGGGCTATCTGGCCGATCATTGGTGCAGCAAGGGCCATATCCTGCTGGTGGTCGCGGGCGCGCTCGATACCGAACTGGCCGACGGTCGGCGCGTCACCCTGACGCCGGGCATGTCCTACCAGGTCGCCGATGGCGCGGAGCCGCATCGCTCGGCGACGGCGGGTGGGGCGACGCTGTTCGTCGTGGATTGATCTGGGGCCCAAAGCTGAGCCGCATCGGCTGGAATCAACCCAAGACGGCCGTACAGACGGGATTGGTACTCTCGCCAAAGCGGATGGGGATAAATTCGCGTGGATGACAAAGTCAGACCGGACCTTCCTTCGGCAAAAATGGGGTGGATAGAGAAGCTCACCGTCCTATCCGTGAGCACCGCAATCGGCGGCATCGCGCTTCTATTGGTTCTGCTTCTTCTTGTCGTCTGGGCTTTCAATCTGGGTTGGCTTGGGTCGAGCTAAAGCACCGTCGGCTCACGACCCAACCTCGCCGCTCAGCGTGGATTTTGGGACTCCACATTGCAGACATCCGCTTGCTCGCCGTAGGATGTGGCCATGCCAATCTATCGACCCATCAGTATGACCGTGCCGCTCAAAGCGAGCCTGAGCGTCCTAGTGAATTTAGCTTCTCTTGCCGGTTCGATGAACTCAAGCGGGTGGAGACCTGATGTTCAGATTTAAATGCACCTCATGTGGCGAGTGGCACGAGGGAATGCCGACATTCGGCGCCAATGCTCCATTATATTTCTATTCTATTCCGGCCGAAGATCGTGATCGTCGGTGTGTCTTGAGGACGGATACCTGTGTTGTCGATCAAGAGCACTTCTTCGTGCGGGGTTGCCTAGAAATCCCCGTCCATGACGAGGCTGAGCCATTCGTCTGGGGAGTTTGGGTGTCCCTCAGCAAGGACCATTTCGACCAGTTTGTTGAATACTTCGAGGTGAACCGCCGGTCGCACATCGGCCCATTCTTCGGATGGCTCTCTGCCGAATTCCCTTTCTATCCCAGTACGGAGAACCTGAAGACCCGCGCTCATCTGAGGGATAACGGCGTGCGCCCGTACATTGAGTTGGAACCAACGAATCATCCGCTCGCTGTTGAACAGAGAAACGGTATTGATGTCGATCGGGTGGCCGAGATCTACGGCTACTATGAGCGCCGCCAACGCTGAATGACGCGGCGCTCAGTTGAAAGTTAAGGACGTCCGGTATCGCTGCATCGACGTCCGTAAGCAGCCGGACCGGCCTCCACCCCTCTCTGCCGTCCGCCCCGTCTGGGTTTGCGGCCCTAACCCGTCCGCGGCAGTTCCCGGATTTCGACGGTGCCGCCGGCTTCGAACACGGGATTGCCTGCGACGAGGGATCGCGCGTGGGTCAGATCCTCGGCGCTGATGCGGATGTAGCCGGATAGATGGCCGGTCGTTGCCGGCACCGTGCCGACCTTCCGGATGCAGGTGCCGTCACCGATGGCGCTGCCGCCCTGGAAATGGCCGGAGGCCTGTAGGCGCCCCAGATAGGTGCCCCACAGTGCGTCATCGACCCGCTCGGGCGCGTCGGTGTGCATCAGCAGCATGTAGTCCGGCATCGACATGTCCCTACAGCGCCGCGGCCAGGACGCGGCCCGCCGCCGATACGTGATCCTGCAGCAGAGTGCACACGAGGTCAGCATCCCCGGCCAGGATCGCGCGAGGCTCGCCGTCTGACCCGACGGAGAATTTTCGCCCGTCTCTTGACTCTCTGACATACGTAAATTATTTCTGACATATGATAGAGAACCAATCATGTTGAGCGCGGGAGACCGGTTGCTGGCAATGCTGGCGGCGCTGGCCAATCCGCATCGGCTGCGCATCATCGCGGTGCTGACCGCCGGCGGCCGCAACTACATCAGCCAGCTCGCCCGCGAGATCGGCATCAGCCGGCCGCTGCTGCACCTGCATCTGCAGAAGCTCGAAGAGGCCGGCCTCGTCACCAGCCAGCTCGAGCTGTCGCGCGACGGCAAGGCGCTCAATTATTTCGAGGTTACGCCGTTCGCCATCGAGCTCTCGCCGGCCGCCATTGCCGAGGCGGCGCCATCGCTCACGCTCAAGTCCGAGAAATAGAGGAACCCCCGATGTCCGAATCTCTGTACCTGCTGACCCTCTGCCTGCCGCTCGGCACGCTGCTGGTCATCTTCGGCCTGAAATATTGGTCGGCCGCCCAGCAGGCGAAGGCGCGCGCGGCCGGCGACGAGGCCTACCGCCAGATCGCGGCCCAGATCCTGACCGCCCAATCCGAGACGGCGGGCGTGCTCGCCTCGATCGACGGGGCGCTGTCGGACGTCCGCACGCGCCTCAGCGCCGTCGAGAAGATCCTGAAGGACGTCGAATAGACGCTTTCAATCAGAAGGGAACGCCGACATGACCCAGGTATCGATGACGAGCCTCTATGCGCTGCGGGCGGCCTATCTGCTGATCGTCGTCGGGCTCGGCGTGCAGATCTGGCCGGATCTGCTGCATCACGACCAGCCATGGGAGCTGATGCAGGGCGTCGTCAGCTGTGTGCTGGCCGCCGTCTCGCTGCTGGCGCTCCTGGGCCTGCGCTACCCGCTGCAGATGCTGCCGCTGCTGCTGTTCGAGCTGGTCTGGAAATCGATCTGGCTGGCGGTCGTGGCCTACCCGGCCTGGGCCGCCGACCGGATGGACGCCGGCACCTCGGCGACGGCGTTCGCCTGCCTGCTGGGCGCCGTGTTCCTGGTCGTCATTCCCTGGCCCTATGTGTTCGCCAACTACGTCATGCGGGCGGGCGACCGCTGGCACTGAGCTCAGCCGAACAAGGGTGCCAGCGCCAGGCCGGCCGCGGCCAGGAAGATCGGCCAGGCCAGGTGCCGGCCGCGGCTCATGCCCAAGATGATCAGACCGGACAGGCCCAGGGTGGCCGCGATCGCGATCAGCACGAACATCGCGACCTGTCCCGGTGCCGCCAGCGCCACCGCGGCGAGGACGGCGCCCAGACCCCACCAGGCGAGGCTGGTCAGATGCCAGGCAAAGCGCAGGATGCCGCGCGCGAAGGCACTCTTCGCCAGCAACCCGGTGCGCTGCGCCGGCGCCAGCAGCGGGCCGATCAGCCGCGCCTCGCCCAAGCCGGAATGGGCGATCCCCAACAGGCCGGTCAGGCCGGCCGATACGAGCAGGGCAGTTTCCATGATCTCGCCTCCATACGGATACGTATGGACTATCTTTGAGCGTCCGGCTTGAGCGAGTCAATACGCTAGCGTATGGTCACGAGATGGAAGATCGCTTGAACCGGCAGGATTGGTTGAAGGCGGCGCTGGGCGCGCTGGCGCGCGACGGCGTCGCGGCGCTCAGGGTCGAGCCGCTGGCGAAGAAGCTCGGCGTCACCAAGGGCAGCTTCTATTGGCATTTCGCCGATCGGCCGGCCTTGCTGACTGCCGTGCTGGCCGAATGGGAACGGCGCGCGACCGATGCCATCATCGTCGAGGTCGAGGCGGCGGGCGGCGATGCCGCGGCGCATCTGGCGCTGCTGTTCCGGATTACGGCCGCGGCCGACGGGCGGCTCGACAGCGCCGTCCGGGCCTGGGCCCAGAACGATAGCGCGGCCGCGGCGGTGCAAGCCCGGGTCGATGGCCGCCGGTTCACCTATCTCGAAGCGCAATTTGCCGCCCTGGGTTTCCCGGCGGCGGAGGCGGCATCGCGCGCGCGGCTGTCCTATCAGGCGCTGATCGGCCGCTTCATCCTGGGCTTCGATCGCACGGCCGAGGAACGCCAGGACGATGCCCAGCGGTTGCACGCGCTACTGGTGCGGTGATAGCACTCCGGACATGATTTCCTTGCCCCGAACGACCCTGGTCCTGGGCGGCGCGCGCTCCGGCAAGAGCGCCCATGCCGAAGGCCTGATCCGTGCCGCAGCGCCGATCGCGACCTATCTCGCGACCGCCCAGGCCGGCGACGGCGAGATGTCGGACCGGATCGCCCATCATCGCGCCGTGCGCGGCGCCGGCTGGGTCACGATCGAGGAACCGTTTGACCTGGTCGGCACGCTCCGCCGCGTGACGCGGACGGATCGGCCGGTGCTGGTCGATTGCCTGACCCTATGGCTGTCCAACCTGATGCATGCCGATCGCGATATCCTGGCCGAGACGGCGGCGCTGGCCGGCTGCTTCGCCGGGCTCTCCGGTCCGGTCGTGCTGGTATCGAACGAGGTCGGCCAGGGCATCGTGCCGGACAATGCGCTGGCCCGCGCGTTTCGCGATCATGCCGGGCAATTGCATCAAGCGGTGGCGGCCGCCGCCGATCGGGTCGTGTTCGTCACCGCCGGCCTGCCGATGGTGCTGAAATCCGTCGAAACATAATTGGTCAAGTGAACTTGATGGTTTGTGCAACCCAATGGAAACTTGTGCGTTAGCAGGCACGAGACACCAGCCGCCAAGCGCGGTATCAAGAACCATGAAGAGGGACATGCCATGTTGAATGTCTGGAAGCGCGCTTTCTGCGCCGTCGCAGCACTGGGGCTGATGACCGGGACCGCGTCTGCAGCACTCGCCGCAAGCGACCAGCAGGATCTGATCGAGCATTCGCGCATCGTGCTCGACGATCTGCACAAGGATAAGGAATTCGGCAACGGCGCTCAGCTGCTGCATCGCGCCAAGGGCGTGATGATCGTGCCGTCGCTGATCAAGGGCGGCTTCTTCCTGGGCGGCGAAGGCGGCACCGGCGTGCTCTTGACCCGCGGCATGAACCACGAATGGAGCTACCCGGCGTTCTATACGCTGGCGTCCGCCTCGTTCGGCCTGCAGATCGGCGGCGAAGAGGCCGAGCTGATCGTGTTCGCGCTGACCGAAAAGGGCCTGCAGGCCTTCATGAAGGATCAGTTCAAGATCGGTGCGCAGGCCGGCCTCGCGGTCGTGACCCTGGGCTCGACCGCCGAAGCCGACACCACCGCCGCGCTCAATGCCGATCTGGTCGTCTGGTCGTCCGCGTCGGGCGCCTATGCCGGCCTGACCTTGAACGGTTCGGTCATCAAGCCGCGGGATAGCTGGAACACGGCCTATTATGGCCATGCCATCTCGCCGGCCGGGATCGTCAATCGCCATGGCGCCAAGAACCCGGGTGCAGACGGCCTGCGGGCGACGCTTGCCAGCGCCAGCTAACCGATCCTCCGACGGCCCGGCACGGACCCCGGCCCTGATGTTTCAGGGTACGGGCTCCGATGTCGGCAAATCATTGCTCGTTGCCGGCTTGGGCCGCGCCTTCACCCGGCGCGGCCTTCGCGTTTTACCGTTCAAGCCGCAGAACATGTCGAACAATGCCGCGGTGACATCCGACGGTGGCGAGATCGGCCGGGCCCAGGCGCTGCAGGCGCGCGCCTGCGGGGTCGACCCGCGCGTCGACATGAATCCGGTGCTGCTCAAACCCCACTCCCAGACCGGCGCCCAGATCATCGTGCAGGGCCGCGTCTGGTGCGATGCCGAGGCGCGGCATTATCAGAAGCTCAAGCCCGAGCTGTTGCCCTTCGTGCTCGAAAGCTTCGCGCGGCTGTCGGCCGCGGCCGACTTGGTGCTGATCGAGGGGGCGGGCAGCCCCGCCGAGGTCAATCTGCGCGCCGGCGACATCGCCAACATGGGCTTCGCCGAGGCCGCCGACGTGCCGGTCGTGCTGATCGGCGATATCGACCGCGGCGGCGTCATCGCCTCGATCGTCGGCACCCACCTGCTGCTGCAGCCGTCCGAACAGGCGCGGCTCAAGGGCTATCTCATCAATAAATTCCGCGGCGACGTCAGCCTGTTCGGGTCGGCGACCGAGATCATGAAGGCGCACACGGGGCTCGACTGCCTGGGCATCGTGCCGCATTGGCCGGATGCGGCGCGCCTGCCGGCCGAAGACGCGGTGGCGCTCGACCAGGCTTTGGACCAGCGCGGCGGTGGCGCCTATCGCATCGTCGTGCCGCGCCTGCCCAATATCTCGAATTTCGACGATCTGGACCCGCTCTCGGCCGAGCCGGGCGTCTCGGTTGAATTCGTGGCGCCAGGCCGGCCGCTGCCGCGCGATGCGGATTTGGTGCTGCTGCCGGGCTCGAAGGCGACGCGTGCCGATCTGGCCGCGCTGCGTGCCCAGGGCTGGGACGTCGACATCCTGGCCCATGCCCGCGCCGGCGGCCGGGTGCTGGGCCTGTGCGGCGGCTATCAGATGCTCGGCCGCACGGTCGCCGACCCGCACGGCATCGAAGGGCCGGCCGGCACCAGCGACGGGCTGGGGCTGCTGCAGATCGAAACGGTGCTGGGCGACGACAAGCGGCTGGAGCGGGTCGACACGCGCGACGATCGCTCCGGCGAACGGCTGACCGGCTATGAAATCCATCTGGGCGCCAGTACGGGGGCCGACCGGCAGAACCCATTCCTGGTGCTGGATGGGCGGGACGAGGGTGCGGTCTCGGCCGACGGCCGTATCGCCGGCTGCTATCTCCACGGCCTGTTCGCCGCCGACGGCTGGCGCCGCCGGTTCCTCGAAAGCCTGGGCGCCGGCGTCGATGCCACGCTCGGGTATGAGGCGATGGTCGAGCGCACGCTGGATCGCCTGGCCGATCATCTGGAGGCGACGGTCGATCTGGACCGGCTGCTGGCGATCGCGCACGCGCGCTGAAAATCGCCATTGCCGTCTCCCGCGTTCGGGCTCATCTAGATCCGCAGCAGAATTGATCCAGGGACGGACGCCATGGCCCAGAATTCCCAGCAGCAGACGATGCGGTCCTTCGATGTGCGGCCGACCGGGGCGGCGCTCGGCGCCGAAATCCGCGGCGTCGATCTCGCCCGCATCGACGACGCCGGCTTCGATCTGCTGCACCGGGCCTGGCTCGATCACGGCGTGCTGCTGCTGCGCGATCAGCAACTGACCGACGAGGATCTGGTGCGCTTCAGCCGCCGCTTCGGCGCGCTCGACGAGGCGCCGATCCAGGAGACCGGCCGCCGCTTCGTCGAGGGCTATCCCGAGATCTATGTCGTCTCGAACGTGCTGGGCCAGGACGGCGAGCCGATCGGCAGCCTGGGCGCCGGCGAGGCGGTCTGGCACACCGACATGTCCTATCTGCCCGAGCCGCCCAAGCTCAGCATGCTCTATGCGCTCGAAGTGCCGCCGGCCGGTGGCGAGACCGGGTTCTGCACCATGTATGGCGCCTACGATGGTCTGCCGGCCGCGCTGAAGCAGCGGATCGAGGGCATGCAGATCAAGCACGACGGCACCTATAACAGCGGCGGCTATCTGCGCCAGGGCGTCACCGCCACCGACGATCCGCGCACCTCGCCCGGCGCGCTCCATCCGCTGGTCTGTACCCATCCGGAGACCGGCAAGCGCGGGCTCTATCTGGGCCGGCGCCGCAACGCCTATCTGTCCGGCCTGGATCTGGCCGAGTCCGAGGCGCTGCTCGACGAGCTCTGGGCCTATGCCACCAAGCCGGAATTGAGCTGGTACAATGATTGGCGCGTTGGCGATGTCGTGATCTGGGACAATCGCTGCACCATGCACCGGCGCAACCCGTTCCCGGCCGACAGTCGCCGGGTCATGCACCGGACCCAGGTCAAGGGCCAGACCCGACCGACCGCCTGAACCAAACCCGATCCTGACCAACGTTCCCGGCAAGAGGACGACGACATGCGGGTGAAATTCGGCGATGCGGGGAGGGTGCTGTTCGTCCTCTGCCTGCTCTACCTCGTGCTCTATATCGATCGGGTCAACATCTCGACCTCGGCGCCGCTGATCAAGGCGGACCTGCGGCTCAGCAACACCGAGCTGGGCTTCGCCTTCTCCGCCTTCGCCTATCCCTATGCTTTGTTCCAGCTGTTCGGCGGCTGGCTCGGCGACCGGTTCGGACCGCGGCTGGTGCTGATCGTCTGCGGGCTGGTCGTGGCGGCGGCCACGGTCGCGACCGGCTTCGTCGGGGGCCTGGGGTCGCTCATCGCCGCCCGGCTGATCCTGGGGCTGGGCGAGGGTGCCACCTTTCCGACCGCGACGCGGGCGATGGCGACCTGGATTCCGCGCGCGCAATGGGGCTTCGCCCAGGGCATCACCCATTCGGCCGCCCGCGTCGGCAACGCGCTGACGCCGCCCTTGGTGGCGCTGCTGGTGGGATATGTGTCCTGGCGCGGCTCGTTCTTTGTGCTGGCCGCCCTCAATCTCGTCTGGATTCTGCCCTGGATCTGGATCTCGCGCGATCGGCGCGCCAAGGCCGCGGCCGAGGCCAAGCCCCGGCCGGCGACGCCCTGGCTGGCGCTGACGCTGCGCATGCTGCCGGTGACCGCTGTCGATTTCTGCTACGGCTGGACGCTCTGGCTGTTCCTCACTTGGATTCCGTCGTTCTTCTACGACAGCTTCCATCTCGACCTCAAAGGCTCAGCGCTGTTCTCGACCGGCGTCTTCACCGCGGGCGTGGTCGGCGATCTGGCCGGCGGGCTCATCACCGACAATATTCTGAAGCGGACCGGCCGGCTGGCCACGGCCCGCCGCACGGTCATCACGGTCGGGTTCCTGGGCGCGTTCGCGGCGATGATCCCGGTCGTGCTGGTCCATGACCTGAGCTTCGACGCGATCTTCCTGTCGATCGCGTTCTTCTCGGCCGAGCTGATCGTGGCGCCGATCTGGTCGGTGCCGATGGATATCGCCCCCGATCATGCGGGTGCTGCCAGCGGGCTGATGAACACCGGCTTCGGCGTCGCCGGCATCATCTCGCCCTCGGTGTTCGGCTATCTGATCGACCTGACCGGCGGCTGGGTCGCTTCCTTCGCGGTCTCGATGGCGCTGCTGCTGCTGGGCGCGGTGCTCGCCGGCTTCATGCGGCCCGATCGGCCGTTCGTCACTCCTGACATAACGCTGTCAGGAGACGTCGGGTAGTCTCTTCCTCAGATGAGGCCAACAAGGGAGACGGGACATGACTGGGATCACCTTCTACCATTCACCCAATACGCGTTCGGCCGGCACGCGGATTCTGCTCGAAGAGTTGGGCGTGCCCTACGAGCTCAAGGTCCTCAACATGAAGGCCGGCGAGCAGCGCCAGGCGGAATATCTGGCCGTCAACCCGATGGGCAAGGTGCCGGCGATCCGCCATGGCGACGCGCTCATCACCGAACAGGTCGCGATCTATCTCTATCTGGCCGATCTGTTCCCCGAGGCCGGTCTGGCGCCGGCGATCGGCGACCCGCTGCGCGGGCCCTATCTACGCTGGATGGTCTATTACGGCTCCTGCGTCGAGCCGGCGATCGTCGATAAGGCGATGAAGCGCGACCCGGCGCCGCTCGCCATGTGCCCCTACGGCGACTACGACACCATGCTGAAGACGCTCACCGATCTGCTGGCAGTCGGCCCCTATGTGCTGGGCGAGCGCTTCTCGGCGGTCGACGTGCTGTGGGGCACGGCGCTGACCTGGATCACCAATTTCGAACTGATGCCGAAATCGGCCGTGATCATGGACTATATCGGCCGGATCAACGCCCGGCCGTCGGTGGCGAAGATCAAGGCGCTCGACGCGGAACTGGCGGCGACGCTGGTCGCTTAGGCGGTCAGCGCCAGGGCGGTGACGCCCAGCGCCAGCACCTCGATCAGGCAGGCGACCTGGAACACGCGCAACGCTGCCCGCATGTCGGCGACGGTGGCGCGCGCGCGGCCGCTGCCCATCCAGGGGTCGGTCACGACGATGTCGCCATAGCGCCGGGGGCCGGCCAGCGCCAGGTCGAGGGCGCCGGCCATGGCGGCCTCCGGCCAGCCGGCATTGGGCGAGCGATGCTTGCCGGCATCGCGCAGCATGGTGCCGAGCGCCTTTAGGGGGGCGCCGCGCGGCACGAACAGGGCCGAGACGCCGACCAGCACGCCCGCCAGCCGCGCCGGCACCAGGTTCAACAGATCGTCGAACCGGGCCGACGCCCAGCCGAACGCCATGTGCCGCGGCGTCTTATGGCCGATCATGCTGTCGAGCGTGTTGACGGTCTTGTAGACCAGCAGGCCCGGCAATCCGGCCAGCAGATAGAACAGCACCGGCGCCACCACGCCGTCGGAGAAATTCTCGGCCAAGGATTCGATGCCGGCGCGGGCCACGCCATGGGCGTCGAGGCTGGCCGGATCGCGCCCGACGATATGGCTGACCGCGACGCGGGCCGCCACCAGCCCCTCCTGGTCCAGCGCCCGCATCACGCGCGCGACATGGTCGTAGAGGCTGCGCTGGGCGACCAGGATTGCCACCACCAGGATTTCGAGGATGCCGCCCCAGCGGCCGAACCGCGCGGCCAGCAGGCTCAACCCCAGCCCGATCAGTGCCGCGGCGATCACCAGGAAGACGAGCGTGAAGACCCCCCGTCGCCGCCGGGTGTCGCCGCTGCGCGCCTCGCGATTGAGCCGCCGGTCGAATAGGGCTATGGCTCTGCCGATCAGCACGACCGGGTGCGGCAGGATGCGGAACAGGGCCGGCAGGTCGCCGATGAGCCAGTCGAGGCCCAGCGCCAGCACCAGGATGACGAGGCGGTCGACCGTATGGCCGGGCAGCAGCAGGAGAGATCCGAGATGGGGCATCGCGGGCGGAGCATGACCAGCACCAGGCCGCGCGGTCAATGGCGTAGCGCCATGACTCGTCAATGATCTCTGATGGCTACCTACTGTGCGGTCATGGCAGCCGTGATCCGGTCAGCGTCGCGGGCTTCGCCGGGATCGCGGCCGGCCTGGCGCCGCTGCTGGCCGGACGCCCGTTCGCCTATGGGTTCATGGAATTGGCCGAACCGGACCTGACGACGGCGGTCGGCCAACTGGTCGCGGCCGGGGCGACCCGCATCCTCGCAGTACCGGGGTTTCTATTCGCCGCCCGCCATGTCCGCAAGGATCTGCCCCGCGAACTCGCCGCGGCCGGCGCGCACCACGGCGTCGAGGTGGTGCTGGGTCGCGAGTTGGGCGCCGATCCCGCATTGATCGAAGTCTTGAGCGACCACCTCTCCACCGTCATTCCCGCGAAAGCGGGAATCCAGGGTGGCAGTCCACCGTCGCGTGCACTGGCTTCCCGCCTGCGCGGGAATGACGGGGAGGGGGCTTTGGTCCTGGTCGGGGCCGGCAGCAGCAATGACGAGACCAATGCTGGCTTGATCTCGCTGGCTGAAACACTGAAGCAAAAGCACGGCTTTGCCGCCGTCATCGCCTGCTACGCCTCGGTCGCCAAGCCCTCCGTCGCGGACGCCATCGAGGCGCTCGTCGCCGCCGGCCATCGCCAAATCCTGCTGCTGCCCTGGTTCCTGACCGAGGGCAGCCTGCTCAGTCTGGGCCGGACCCAGGCGCGGTCCGCAGTCGGCGACCGGGCGCGTTTGATCGAGGCACCGGCATTGGGCACCCACCCGCTGGTGCTGGCGACGCTGGCCGCGCGGGCGGACGAATTGGCGCGCTCAGTCGCCTTGCCTTCGAACGGCACTTCCGCGTAAGCCTGCTCCCCGTGAGATCACATGATTCCTACGGGCTCGGCGCCCGGCTCGATCACTTGGCCGAGGGGCATCGTCCCTGGCTGCTGCTGCTGCTGTTGTCGCTGGCGCTGTATCTGCCGGGCATGGCGAGCCTGCCGGCGGTCGACCGGGACGAGGCGCGCTATATCCAGGCGACGCGCCAGATGCTGGAAACCGGCGATTTCCTGCGCATCCGCTACCAGGACGAGGCCCGCAACAAAAAGCCGGCCGGGGTCTATTGGCTGCAGGCGGCCGCCGTCGGCGCCTTCAGCAAGGCCGACGCCACATCTGTCTGGCCCTATCGCCTGGTCTCGCTGCTGGGCGCCACCGCCGCCGTGCTGTTCGCGTTTCTGTTCGGTCAGCACATCTTCGACCGGCGCACGGCACTGGTCGGTGCCGGGCTGCTGGCGGGCTCGCTCAATCTGGTGTTCGAGGCCCATGTGGCGACGACCGATGCGCTGCTGCTGGCGACCGCCGTCGCGGCCCAGGGCGCGCTCGCGACTTGCTATCTGTCCACGCGCCGGAACGAGCGGTTCGGGCCGGGGCTGGCGGCCGTGTTCTGGGTCGCCCAGGCCGTCTCGATCCTGGTCAAGGGACCGGTGGTGCCGGCGATCTCGCTCTTGTCGATCCTGGCGCTGGTCATCGCCGATCGGCGCGGCGGCTGGCTGAAGGCGCTCCGGCCGCTCTGGGGCGTGCCGCTGCTATTGGCGCTGGTGCTGCCCTGGCTGATCAGCATCGAGATCGCGACCCAGGGCCAGTTCCTGACCGAGGCGGTCGGCCACGATCTGCTGGGCAAGGTCGCTGGCGCCCAGGAGGCCCATGGCGCCTGGCCCGGTTATTACCTGGCGCTGCTGCCCGTGACCTTCTGGCCTGGGACTTTGTTCCTGGGCTTCGGCGCGGTCTGGGCCTGGCGCAATCGCCGCCTGCCGGCCGCCCGCTTCTTGCTCGCCTGGGCCATCCCGTTCTGGATCGTGCTGGAGGCGGTGCCGACCAAGCTGCCGCATTATGTCGTGCCGCTCTATCCGGCGCTGGCGCTGCTCGCCGCCAAGGGCCTGATCGCGGCGGCGGAAGAGGGCATGGTCGTGCCGCGGCGCTGGATCGCCTGGTTGCCGGTCGGGCTGTGGAGCCTGGTTGCAATCGTGCTCGCGGCGGCGCTGGTGGCACTGCCGCTCGAGCTCGGCTATCGCGCCTCGTTCGGGGCCGCCGTCGGGGCGGCGGCGGTGCTGGCAGCCCTCTGGCACCTGGTCTGGAAGGAACGCGCGCGGGCCAGCCTCGGCGGCGCCGGCGTCGCCCTGCTGGTCGGTCTGCTGGTCATGGCGCCGGCCTTCGCGCTCGTGCTGCCGCGATTGGATGCGATCTGGCTCAGCCGGTCGGCCGCCGCCCTGGTCGCGACCGAACGGCTGCCGGGCGAGACGATCGTTTCGACCGGCTATTCCGAGCCCAGCCTGGTGTTCATGCTCGGCACAAATACCGGCCTGGTGACGCCGGGCGGTGCGGCGACGGCGCTGATCGACGGCAAGGCCAAGCTGGCCCTGGTCGCCGACCGCCAGGACCCGGATTTCGCCGCCGCGGTCAAGGCCGCCGGCAAGACGGTCCGGCCGTTCGGCGCCGTGCGCGGCTTCGATTATTCGAACGGTCATTGGATCACGCTTCGGCTTTATCGCCTCGCCGCCAACTGACGTCTTGGGAATATTGCAACGCACGCGCTAGGATGCCGATCAAGGAGGCGCCGGTCATGTGTCGCATCTTGTCGTTCCTGGTCGCGCTGGTCGCGACCCTGGCCGTTGCCGGGACCGCCCGGGCGGCGGAGACGCTGCAACTCGTATCGACCGAATATCCGCCCTATATGGGGGCGAGCCTGCCGAACGGCGGTATCACCGTCGATATCGTCACCCGTGCTTTCCGCCGGGCCGGCTACGAGCCGGTCGTGAACTTCCGGCCCTGGGCGCGCGCGCTCGACGAGGCGCAGAACGGCGACTATGACGGCGTCATTTTCCTGTGGCACAGCGTCGAGCGCGAGAAATACTTCGTCTTTTCCGACGCGCTGCCAGCCAACCAGATCGGCTTCTACAAGCTGAAATCCGACAAGATCCAGTTCCGCAGCCTGTCGGACCTAGCCGCCTATTCCATCGGTATCGGCCGGGGTTACGCCAATCCGCCCAGCTTCGATGCGGCGCATCTTCATACCGAAAGCGGCGTGGACGACGAGGAAAACCTGCGCAAGCTCGACGCCCGCCGGCTCGACATGGTGCTGATCGACCGCGGCGTCGCGGCCTATCTGCTCGGCACCAGCCTCACGAAATTCTCGGGCGAGATGGAGTGGGTCGATCCGCCGATCGAGGAACAGATCCAATATCTGGGCCTGCCGCTCAATCGGCCGGGCTATGAGGCGAAGCTCGCGGCCTTCAACCGCGCACTCGCCAGCCTTTATGCCGATGGCACGGTCAAAAGCCTGATCGCCGAGATCGATTAGCGCGCTTTCCGTTCGGATCTCTTGATCCGAACGAAGTGAATTCGCGCCAAACGAATGACATCTGATCTAGGAAGCGCCGGCCTGCTTCAGCAGGGTGGACGCGCGGGACTGGCGGGTGCCGTCGGCGAAATCGACGGCGGAGCGGCCGGTATAGTCGCGGATGTCGAGCTTGGCATGGTGGGCCAGCAGCACGCGCAGCACTGCCAGATTGCCGTTGGCCGCCGCCATCATCAGCGGCGTGGTGCCGTGCGGGTCCTGCGTCTCGATCGAGGCGCCATTGTCGAGCAGGGCCGCGACCGCGTCGGGATTGTCCTTCTGCACCGCCCAATGCAAGGCGACGCGGCCGTCGTAGTCGCGGATCGTGGTGCGCGCGCCGCCCTGGATCAACAGCTTGATCATCTGGGCATCGCCGGCGATCGCCGCATACATCAGCGCGGTTTTGTCCGAGTCGTCCTGATGGTTCATGTCGTCGCCGCGCACGATCTGCGCGCGCAGGCCGTCCATGTCGCCGCTCTTCACCGCCTTGATCGCATTCAGATAATCGTCGAGCGCCAGGGCCGAATGGGGCGCTGCACCCATGAGGGCGACCGCGAGGACGCCCAAGCGGAAGAACGAACGAAACGACATGAGGAACGGCTCCGGAACAGGCAGGTGTGCCCACGAGGGCGGCACAGTAGAATGATGGCTGCCGCTTGACCAGCGGCCGGCCGCTGAGATCTTGTGCCGCAGCTCCGCAGATTCCACCCCTTGCAATCCGTCGCCGGCGCATCAAGCTGGTCACTTTCGCGACATCGGATCATTTCATGGACCGCGTGCCTTTCGCATTTCCCGAGTTTGCACCGGGCTCGGTCTGGCTGGTCGGCGCCGGTCCGGGCGATCCCGGCCTGTTGACCCTGCTCGGGCGCCATGCGCTCGAAGCGGCCGACGCCATCGTCTATGACGCGCTGATCGATCCGCGCCTGCTCGATTTCACGCGGGCGGACGCGCTGTTGGAATATGCCGGCAAGCGCGGCGGCCGGCCGTCGCCGATCCAGCCCGACATCACCAAGCGGCTGATCGAACTGGCCCAGGCCGGCCACCGGGTCGTGCGGCTGAAAGGCGGCGATCCGTTCGTGTTCGGCCGCGGCGGCGAGGAGGCGCTGGCGCTGGCCGAGGCGTCCGTGCCGTTCCGCATCGTGCCCGGCGTCACCGCCGGCATCGGCGGGCTCGCCTATGCCGGCATCCCGGTCACCCATCGCGACACCAACCAGGTGTTTGCGATGGTCACCGGCCATGATGCGCAAGGGCTGCTGCCCGAGGGCATCGACTGGGCGGCGCTCGCCCGGGCGGCGCCGGTCATCGTGTTCTACATGGCGTTTCGCCAGCTGGGCGCGATCGCGGCACGGTTGGTGGCCGAAGGACGTTCACCCGATGAGCCGGTCGCGATCGTCAGCAAGGCGGCGCGCGCCGAGCAGCAGGTTCTGGTGGCGACGCTCGCCACCGCCGCCGACGCGGTCGCCGCCTCGGCGATCGAACCGCCGGCCATCGTCGTGGTCGGCGCGGTCGTCCGCTATCGCGAGGCGCTCGATTGGCTCGGACGGCTCGGCTAACACACTCAAAAGGGGCGATCGATGGCGGAGAAACGCGACAAGAAGCTCGGCGGCGAAATCGTCCGCAACATCCATGAACGGACCATCATCGAGGATCGCTGGCAGGTCATGGGCAAAGGCACCCCGCCCCGGACCAAAAAGAACAAATACAAATATACCGACGAGCTGGCGCGCCTGCAGTTCGAGCTGATCAAGCTGCAGGAATGGGTCAAGATCGAAGGCCTCAGGGTCTGCGTGCTGTTCGAGGGCCGCGATGCGGCCGGCAAGGGCGGCGTCATCAAGCGCATCACCGAAAGCCTGAACCCGCGCACCTGCCGGGTCGTGGCGCTGGGCACGCCGACCGAGCGCGAACGGACCCAATGGTATTTCCAGCGCTACGTCGCCCAATTGCCGGCGGCCGGCGAAATCGTGCTGTTCGACCGCAGCTGGTACAATCGTGCCGGGGTTGAACATGTCATGGGCTTCTGCTCGCCCGCGGAATATGACGAATTCCTACGCGCCTGCCCGCTGTTCGAGGAGATGCTGGTCCGCTCCGGCATCCATCTCGTCAAATATTGGTTCTCGGTCAGCGACGAAGAGCAGGAGGCCCGCTTCACCGAGCGGATGGAGAACCCGATCAAGCGCTGGAAACTGTCGCCGATGGACCTGGAATCCCGCGGCAAATGGGTCGAATATTCCAAGGCCAAGGACGCGATGCTGCACTATACCGACACCAAGCTGGTGCCCTGGAACATCGTCAATGCCGACGACAAGAAGCGCGCGCGGCTCAACTGCATCGCCCATCTCTTGCGCCAGGTGCCCTACAAGGACCTGGAACCGATCCACATGGAGCTGCCGCCGCGCCAGGCCGAGACCGACTATGTCCGGCCGAAGAAATCCGACCAACATTGGGTGCCGGAGCTTTATTGAGAGACCAAATCGTCCCATACCCCGCCGGCATGTCCCATGCCGCAACGGCATTCGCCTTCGCCCGGCGAAAGGTCTGATGTAATCGCTTTGCGCCCGGGTTTTGGGAGAATTTTCGTTTCCGGCGTAACGGAACAGTGCCTTCTCCGTCACACCTAACGAATCGGAAATGGTTTGCCGTCAGAATGGCATTGCGTCGCGGAGCATTTGTCCGTGAATCGGCGTGGGCGATAGAACCCGGAACTCGTGGGCAGGAACGCGGCGAGAACTTTGTTGGGAGTCGAGCTCATGCGGTTTTCGGACTGGCGTATTTCCCTCAAGGTGGGGGCCGGTTTCGGTGTCGTCATTCTTCTGCTGATCGCCGTGGTGCTGACGGCCTGGTTGGCCTTTCGGACGGCCGATCGCGATTTCGGGCGCTATGCGGGGTTGGCCGAGACCAACAATCGCCTGCAGTCGGTGCGCGACGGTGTCACCGTCGCCCGGCTGGAAGTGGTCAAATTTCTGGCCGGCGACGTGAAGACGCCCGATCAGGCCGCCAAGGCGATCGACGATGCGGCCCAGCGCGCCGGCGATGCCCAGGCCCAGATTGACGATGGCGCGATCAAGGGTGCCTTGGGCGACGTCGGCGACAAGATCGGCGTGTTCAAGACCAAATTCGCCCTCTTGTCGAAGCTCTTGGCCGAGAAGCGCTCGCTGCTGCGCGACCAGTTCGACCCGCTCGACGAGACGATCGACCAGGCGTTCGGCGATTTCGTCGAGACGCTGGCCAATGCCGGCAAGATCGATATCGCGCTCTATCTGAACAATGACGTCGCGCGCCAGGCGTCGTCAGCGCGCACCAATGTGCTGCGCTATTTCCGCGACGACGATCCGGCGTTCAAGACCAAGGCCGAGGATGCGCTGGCCAAGGTCACCGACGCGGTCGGCCAGATGCGCGTGCGCGTGCCGGACGCCGAATATCGCAAGAACGTCATCACCGTGATCAAGAGCACCGACCAGCTCGTCAACACGTTCCATGACGCGATCGCGGCCTATGATCAGGCGCGCAAGATCGAATCGACCGATCTGGCCGACGCCGGCAACGAGATGCTGCAGTCGATCGCCACCATGGTCGAACACACGGTCGAGGCCCAGCGCGCGCTCGGTATCGAGGCGCGCGCGGGCGTCGGCAGCGCCGGCCGCTCGGTGCTGTTGATGTCGCTGGGCGCCGTGGCGCTGGGCGTGCTGCTCGCGATCGTGATCAGCAAGGCGATCGGCCATCCGGTCGTGGGCCTGACCCATGTCATGCAGGCGCTGGCCGGCGGCGACCGCTCGATCGTGGTCCCGGCGCTGGACCGCGCCGACGAGGTCGGTCAGATGGCGCGCACGGTCGAGGTGTTCAAGCAGACCGCCATCGAGGCCGAGACGCTGGCCGAGGCTCAGGCCGCCTCCCAGGCGCGGCGCGACAAGCGCATGCAGTCGATGGACCAGCTGACCAACAGCTTCCAGACCGATATCGGCGGCATCATCCTGGATCTGGGCTCGGCGTCGGAAAGCCTGCGCGGCACGTCGGAGGCGGTCTCGGCCGCGGCCGAGGAGACCGGGCGCCAGGCCGAGGCGGTGTCGAGCGCGTCCGACGAGGCCTCGT
>Ga0302314_10005492_pt1 | contig 23134 bp, 16 predicted proteins | sample III_Palsa_N2_3_FD_200533 | JGI IMG/M metagenome (GOLD analysis project Ga0302314, IMG submission 200533) | Peat permafrost microbial communities from Stordalen Mire near Abisko, Sweden - III_Palsa_N2_3 | ecosystem: Environmental > Terrestrial > Soil > Palsa > Peat permafrost | place: Sweden... | reverse complement strand
CTGTCTTCGTAGCCGTGGATCCTGCGGGCAAGTTCGCCTACGTGATGAATTCCGGCTCGAACGATGTCTCGATGTACACCATCGACGCCGCGACCGGGGCCTTGACATCCATAGGTACTATCGCCGCGGGAACAGCCCCTGTCTTCGTAGCCGTGGATCCTGCGGGCAAGTTCGCCTACGTGACGAATTCCGGCTCGAACGATGTCTCGATGTACACCATCGACGCCGCGACCGGGACCTTGACATCTATCGGGACGATCGCCGCGGGAACAGACCCTGTCTCCGTAGCCGTGGATCCTGCGGGTAAGTTCGCCTATGTGACGAATTCCGGCTCGAACAATGTCTCGATGTACACCATCAACAGCACCACCGGGTCCTTAACACTCATAGGAATGATAGCGGCGGGGCTGTCTCCTAGCTCGATAGCCATCCATCCGTCGGGCAATTTCGCCTATGCAACGAATTCCAGCTCGAACGACATCTCGATGTACAGCATCGGCACCACCGGAACCTTGACTCTCATAGGGACGATAGGCACTTGAACAGGCAAATCCAGCACAAGGAGTTCCATATGCGATTAAAGCTAACATTGGTGATGTTTAGTGCCGTGATCGTGATCACGGCCCTTTATCAGGCAAGAAAGGTCCATGCGACACCGGTTTACACCCATGATGGCGGCTGTAGCGTTGCGAGCCTCAAAGGGACCTACGCCTGGCGCAGGACGGGCGTGAACAAATCCATGGGTGGCCCTGTTGCCGAGATGGGCCTCGACGTCTTTAACGGAGACGGGAAGCGCGGCATCACTCGCTCGACCGGAATCAGCTACCCTGAATCCTACGACTGGACCAATGGCGCGTGGCCGAACGGAAGCTACACGGTCGATCCGGATTGTACCGGGTCGTTATTCAACGCAGCCGGTACAAAAGTCGAAAACATCATCGTCCTTGAAGGAGGCAAGAGATTCTCCGCGATCAGCTTTGAGCCGGACAAGGTTGTCACGGGAGAGGGAATAAGGCTGGAGGAGGAGAAGGACTAAAGCAATGGCCGAATGCCGCAGGTTCCCCGCAGGCAGCCCGGTGTTTCCGGGCTGCCTCAGCAGCCTCCCGGCATTGGAGCCGCTGAGCGAGGCGGCACCTCGCCCCGCATGCGCATCTGACCCAAAAGGGTGAGCTGGGTCGTGAGCCACACCTGCGTATCGGTGGAGATCGCCCGGAACCTTTGAGTGTCACGAAGCGCCGCAAAGCTCGGGTTTCTCTCGAGCCATGCCCACCAACCGACTCGGTTCCCCGAGGCGATCGCCTGCTCGAGCTGGGTCAGCGCCTTATCGTTGCGTCCCAGCAATGCCGTGGTTGCGGCCAGCATATACGGGCCGGTGCTCGGAAGCCCCACGTCTCCGCCCTGATCGACGAAGTCCAGAATGCGCCTGGCGAGGTCGTCGCCGAGCTCGCGGTCGCCTGCGAAGTGCTCGAGGGTCGCCAGCTGCGCTACCATCGGAAAATTGTCTGAGACCACGGCGAGCGTGCCGCGGTCCTTTTTGACTCCCGGCCGCGACAATATCAGTTGGCGTGCCGCGGCCGGATCATGTGTTTCGATGGCGCGCTCGATGACCGCGTCGGTCGCGAAGCGAAAGGCAGGGCCGTCTCGGTTGACGTCAGGATCATCGGGCACGCTGAGAAGCAAGCGTTGCGCGCGCTCGAGATCGCCCGCGCGATAACAGATCAGCGCATTGCCGATCGAGATATTGGGCGAGCCGGCGCCGAAGCCTCGCGACACTTCGCGCGTCGCGGCGAGGTCGCCCGAGTCGACGTAGAACCACACCAGCCGCTCGCGTGTCCACCCGACTTTGGGCTCGATCGCGATCGATTTCTCACCGTACTTGATTGCCTCGGCGAGCCTGCCCTGCTGGAAGCGTACCTGTCCGAGCCGGGTGTACGCCGGATAGAACTCCGGTGCCACTTCAAGCGCCTGCAGGTACAGCGCGGCCGATTCCTCGCCGCCATGCCGCGCCAGACGCAGCACCTCGCCCTTGAAGTAGTGATTCTCGGCCGCCAAGGGATCGACCAGCCGCGCGCGATCGATCACGGCGAGCGACTCGTCGATGCGGCCTTGATCGAATAGATGGGTGGCGTAGATGCGCAGCCCGGCCCCGTAATTCGGCGCGAGCTCGAGGCCTTTGCGAAAGTCGGCGTCCGCACCGGCCGCCTCGTTCATGTCGAGCTCGTAACTCGCACGCACGAAATAGGACTCCCCCGCTCCGGGGTCCATCTCGATCGCGCGGTCGACGAGCGCCTTGATCTCGGGCGAGAGCTTGCCGATGTCCCTGTGGAACGTACCGGTCACACCTGTCCGCAGATACTTCGCGTTCGCCAATTCGGCGTAGGCGGCGGCGAAGGAGGGCGCAAGCTCGATCGCCCGTGAGAACTGGCGCATGGCCTCATCGATATCGTCGATCTTGCGCGACCCCATGAGCGCGCGCCCCTTGAGGAACGCCAGATACGCGTCCGTCCCGAAGTTTGCGTATTCGGCAGGGCGCTCGTGCAAGGTGACGTCGAGCCGCTGGGCGATGTGCTGCGCGATTTGATCCTGTACCGCGAACACTTCGTCGATGCTGCGGTCGATCTTCACGGACCAGAGCTCGCGGTTCGTCGTCGCGTCAATCAGCTGGGCGTTGACGCGCAAGGCCTTGCCCGCGCGCTGCACGCTCCCCTCGACCAGGTAACGCGCACCCAGTTTGCGGCCCGCCTCGCGTGCGTCCGGCGCGGGCTTGCCGAGCGCGAACGAGGATGAGCGTGCAACGACGATGAGCTCGGGAAGAGTTGCGAGCTCATGCAGTACCGAGTCCGCCATCCCCACCGCAATGAACTCGTTGTCAGCATCGGCACTCAAGCTTTCGAACGGCAGCACAGCCACGGTGCGCGGCTGTACCGCGACCACCTCCACGCTGGTCCTGGGCTTGTTCCGCTCGCTCTCGATGATCGTGCGGATGGCGAACGCGCCGAGGATCAAGACGACGAGGCCGGCGCTCGCCCAGAGGGGCCAGCGGGAGGCGAGTCGCGGCGACGATGGCGCTCTTGTGGCCGGAGGCTCCGCCTGTATCGACTCGGCCGCCGACGCTGTCGACTCCGCCGTCCTCGGCTCCTCTGCGGATGCCGGCTCGGCCGCCGACACCGGCTCGACCGCGGGAATCAGCCGGTAGCCGCGCCCGCGCAGGCCCTCCACATAGCGGGGATTTCTAGGATCATCACCCAGCGCATCCCGGAGCAGCTTGATGCGCTGGCTCACGGTTTCGGGACTCACGATGAGTTTCGGCCATACTTCCGCCATCAACGCATCGATCGACGAGAGGTTGGGCGCGGCGCGAACGAGCGCCATCAGGAGGTCATAAGAGAGCTTCGGCAGAGCGATCGCCTCGTCGCCGCGGGTTACTCGCTGACGGCCCGTGTCGATCGCAAGATCGCCGACGCGGTACTGCGGACTGCCGGCAATGCGGGCAGGCGCCGACTCTTTCATCAGAACTTCGCTTTGAACGCGGCGAAGATCTCCCGACCCAAAAGGTCATAAGTCGGGAACGTATTGAGGCTGCCGGCCTCTCCGGAAATGTCGACCTCCGGGAGGAACGGCGGATCTTTGTCCAGCAGATTATTGACGCCGGCACGCAGCTCGATGCGTTTGAAGGTCCAGATCGCCGCCACATCGAGGTAGCTGTAATTGGGAATGCGCGTCACCAAGGGGTCGTAAAATCCCTCCTCTGCATTTTGCAGCAGCGGTTGCGAGGAGTTGTTGTCGAAGCTCGAGCGGCCGATGAAACGCCACTGTGCCGACAAGAGCAGTTTCCAAGGAGTCTCCCAGCTCACGCGCAGGTTGTGGCGCCAGTTCGGATTGACCGATCCGTTGAGACAGGTGTAGCCGAACAGACCCGCGCAGTCGTAGCTCTCGGCGCCCGCGTATGGAGCGACCGAATTGTGCTCGAGCCAGGTGCCGGTGAAGCTCGCCGAGAGCGTGCCCCATCCCATTGCCAATGGCCGTCGGTAATTGGCTTGCACGTCGATCCCCGACACGAGCGCCGCACCCGTGTTGGTATCGTTTTGCAAGATATACCCGCCGCCCGCGACGGTGACGCCGCTCAGCCCTCCGCGCGCGTTGCGCACGATATCGCTGCAATACACCGGATTTCCGGTCGCGAGACATTGCTGCAGAATGATCGTTTGGGGAACCTGGCCGATCTCCTTCTTGAGGTGGATCTGGTAATAATCCACACTCCCCGTGAAATCGGGGAAGGCCGTCGGCGTGAGCGACAACCCGAGCGACCAGGTGTCGGCGGTCTCGGGCGCAAGATGAGGATTACCGCCGGTGACCTCGCCGCAGGAACCGGCAACGCATTGCGGAATCGTGTCCGTGCCGCCGACCGCGGTACCGAAGCCGTTGCCGTACTGCGCGGCGGTGACCCCTGTGTGCTCGCAGGCCGCGAGGCCCGCCTGGGCGTGAGCGGCGCCGCTGGGCGCACAGGGATCGCTACCCACGAAGCTCGATGGTGCATAGACCAATGGGGTGTAGAGCTCGATGAGGTTCGGCGCGCGCACCACTCGATCGTAAGAATAGCGCAGTCGAACGTCCGCAACCGGGGCGTATTGAAGCTCGAACTTGTAAGTGTTGGTCACGCCCGCCGTCGAGTAATCCGAGTAGCGGTATCCCGCGTCGACGGTGAGATCGTAACTCGCCCGGCGATCTTGCGCGATCGGCACGCGCGTCTCGAGAAATCCCTCATTCACGCTATAGCGTTGGTCGATCGGTACCGACGCGCCGGCGTAGCCCGCGAGAGTCCCCGAGAGCTCGGCGGCGTCCGGTGCGAAATCCAAGGTCTCCGAGCGATGCTCCGCGCCGGCATTCAATGCAACACCCTCGTGTGCCCACGGCACCGTGATTCCGTTCGGACCCAGCTTACCCGTGAAATCCACGTGAGCAATCTGCTCCGAATTATGTCCCTGGTCGGACCCGGTCTCATAGAGGTAGCCCAACTGCTTGGCCGTCACCGCACCGGTTGTAAAGATATCGTACGGCACGCAGCTCCCGCCGACGATGCACACGGGCTGGCCGGATGCGTTCGTTTTCACCTGGAGCGCGTTGTCGACGGCGGCATAATTCAAGTAGCTCGAGTTGGATTGGAACAGATTGGTGTAGTAGTAAAGCAAATACGCATCGTAGGTCCATCCCTCGCTCAAGCTGCCGTCCATCCCGGCCACGGCTCGATAGTTCTCGTGGTCGAAGGACGATTCGCGTCCGCCGCCTTCGACGTTGCGGCGCCCGATGTCGAGATCCGCGCTGGCTGAGCCGGGATTCGCCCTATCCGCCGCAATCTGCGCGGGCGTGCAGAGCGTCGCTGCTTCCTGCGCGCTCAACAAGGGATTGCTGCAGTTGACGAGATACGTGCCGTCGCTGGTGAAGGGATTCTGACCCTCGAAGATCCCGGAGGGCGCGATTCGCATGAGTGTCCGATCGTCCATGAACGCGAGCTCGAGATAGGGCTTCGCCGACTGATCGATGTCCCAATGCGCCGAGAATCCCGCTTGGTTGCGGGTGTCCTGCCGCTGGGCGTAGTCATAGGGCGCAGAGCTGAAGCGCGGCGGCGGCACGGATCCCGGGATGGGGTAGGGAAGGAACTGATGACCGACGACCGAATACGGGGTACCTGTGCCGTCGTTTGGGACGAACTGGTTGGAGTTGAAACTGCCGTGGCAACTGAACCCGGTCTGCGTCGGCACGCCGCTCACCGCGTTGTTGCTCACGGCGTCACAGTCGGAGAAGTCGCGGTGTGAGCCGGGCACCCCGTCCTGGTCGTGGTAGATGAAATACCCGGTGACATTCGCTGCCCCCTGATCGAGATCGGTTCCCATCAGCACGGACAGGTCACGCTTGTATCCGTCCCGAATGCTTCCGGTGGGGGGCGTGATTCCGGCGGCCGATTCCGGACCGTCCACGAAGGAGGCGTGCTGCTCGTGCTGGTCGAATCCGTACTGGCCGTCGATCTGAATCCCTTGAAAGTCCTTTTTCATGATGAAATTGACGACGCCCGCGATCGCATCCGATCCATAGGTCGTCGACGCACCGCCGGTCACGACTTCCACCCGCTCAATGAGCGCCGTGGGGATTTGATCGAGGTCCGGTGCGGGACTGAGGTTGCCAGTGTTGGGATCCCCAGGCCCCAAGCGCCGACCGTCGATGAGCACGATGGTGCGTTGCGGTCCCAGGCCCCGCAAATCAGCCGTCGCGATTCCCCCCACAGTATTCCCCGGGTTTGAATGATTACCGAAATCATTTCCCGCGCTGATCGTAGTCTGAGGAAGTGCGTTGAGAACGTCCACGACATCGGTTCGACCGGCGAGCGCGATATCCTCGCTCGTTACCACCTGCATCGGGCTTGTTGCCGTGATGTTCGCCGGCACGGGTATGCGCGAGCCCGTGACGACGATCTCTTCGATCGCGGGCTGCTGCGCCACGGTGGCGGGTTGCGCCGACACGGGTGACGAGAGGCTCACGGCGAGCACGGGGAGGCAGCCGATCGCGCCCGCGATCAGATCAATGAGTCGAGATTTCTTTCTCCCTCGGAGCGCCTTGTACACGGTGCAGGCCGCCTTTTCGTCACCTCATACCGGTTCTGCGCAAGTGTCAAGTCATGTCAAGATCCCGTGCAGGGCCCGGGAGATCCTTCGGTCGTGAACGGAGCTGCGAGGCCCGGCGCGTTGCAGCTCGCGCACTCGGTGCGGTGCCTCGACAGCAAGTCGCGCAGCCGCACACCCCCGCAGGCGGTGCAGCGCGCCGCGCCGAGCTCGTCGCCGCGTGCGAGGGCGAGCAGCAGGAACCAGGCATGCTCGAACGAGATGGCGGCAGGGGTATGCAGTTCGGTATAGGCCTCATACGCTTTGCAGAACAGAGCCCCGGAATCGAGCGATCCGACCCGGTAGCGCGGCTCGATGCCGAGCGCCGTCCCGCCCAACAAGCCGTACAGCACCAGCAGGCTCGCGAGCTGTGCCGCTTGAAAACTCACCTCGGGATTGCGGAAGAAGAAGGCCGTCTGCCGCGGCGACTTGCCCCGGTGGCGCAGTACCGCCGCGGCATCCGCGCTCATCACGTAACTGCGATAGAGCTTGCGGATGCGATCGTCGCTGAGTCCGGTCCATTGGCGGATTGTGAAAGTGCGTGCTTCGTGACGAATCAGGCGCAGGGCCAGGTCGAAGCGCTCGCGGTCGCGGGTGTAGCGGTCATCAGAGACTCTCATGATCGGCTCCTTGGTGCAGGCAATTTCAGGGGTACGCGTGCCAAAATAATTTGACAGAAATTAATCACAAAGTTAGCGTGGCTGCCAACCGGTTTTTTCGGCCATAGGCAACGGAAATGCCCGTTGGCGTTTTCGGAGGATCGCGGGAGGGGGTCATGCAGGATGCTTTTCCATGGGCGCACCAGGCGAGCTTCTCGATACAGATGCTGGCTTCCCTGCGCGAGCTGAATCACCGGTTCCTGGATCTCGCCGCAGCGCACAGCGAGCAGCTCAAGCTGCCCCCGGAAGCGGCGGCGCACGTCGCACGCCTGTCTACGCAGGAGCGCTCCGCCGCGGCCGATTGTCCCTATGCCCTGTTCGATCTGCGCTTTCACGACGACGCACACTGGCGCACGCGGCTCGGCGAAGCGTGGCGCGTCGCCGACGAGGCGGCGGTGGAAGAGGACCTGGCGGCGTTCGTGCGTCTCGCGCTCTTCTATGCGTGGCATCTCGCCTCCACGCCGAAAGTCGGCGGTCCGCTGTGGCTCGGCATGGCCGAGCCGACGGCCGCCGCGTTTCGCGCCGCGAGCCTCGAACGCCTGCCCGCGCTGGCCGCGAGCGAGGCCGCCAATCTATCCGCGCGCTGGTGCACGAGCGCCTTTTATTGGCGGGCGCTCGCCTCCGCGGCGGCGCGCGGCGATTCGAGGCGTTTGCGCCGCGTGCAGCTGTTCGGTTTGCAGCTCGGCGCCGCGCGTCTCCTGCCCTGAAAGGCGGCGGCCGTGTCAAGTTGCGGCTGCGGCCCCCTGCAGTTTAGTCTACGCCGCTCTTATGCAAGCCCTTGTCCTACGCCAGCTCGAGAAGGTCTATAAAAACGGCATCAAGGCGCTCAAGGGCATCGACCTGGAGGTCGAGGAGGGAGATTTCTTCGCACTCCTCGGGCCGAACGGCGCCGGCAAGACCACCATTATCGGGATCGTCACCTCGCTCGTCACCAAGACCGGCGGCAAGGTCGAGGTGTTCGGCCGCGACCTGGATCGCGAGCTCGCGCTCGCCAAATCCTGCATCGGCATCGTGCCTCAAGAGATCAATTTCAATCTGTTCGAATCGCTTCACACCATCGTCGTCAACCAGGCGGGCTTCTACGGAGTGCCGCGCCGCCTCGCGAAGCAGCGGGCCGAGAAATACTTGAAGCAGCTGCAGCTATGGGACCGGCGCAACTCCATCGCACGCTCCTTGTCGGGCGGCATGAAGCGCCGGCTCATGATCGCGCGCGCGCTGATGCACGAGCCGAAGCTGCTCATTCTGGACGAGCCGACGGCCGGCGTGGATATCGAGATCCGCCGCTCCATGTGGGAGTTCCTGCGCAACATCAACGACGAAGGCACGACCATCATCCTCACCACGCACTACCTCGAGGAGGCCGAGAACCTGTGCCGCAACGTCGCCATCATCGAGGGAGGGCGCATCATCGAGCGCGACACCATGGCCAACGTCTTGCGCAAGCTGCAGACCGAGGTGTTCGTCTTCAATCTGAGTGAATCCGTGAGCATGCCGCCGGCGCTGCCGGGGTTCAGGAACGAAATGACCGACGATCACACCCTCGAGGTGGAGGTCACGCGAGGGCAGAGCCTCAACGAGATCTTCACGCAGCTCACCTCTCAAGGCGTGCGCGTGAACAGCATGCGCAACAAGGTCAACCGGCTCGAGGAGCTGTTCATGCGCCTGGTCGACAACAGCGTCCGCGCGGCGGACAAGGGAGACTGATCGTGCCGCAGTCCTTGGCGCGTGCCGAATGGGTGGGATTCACCACCATGGTGATTCGCGAATTCAACCGCATCGTGCGCATCTGGGGGCAGACCATCGTCCCGCCCGTGGTGACCGCCACCCTGTACTTCGTCATCTTCGGCAGTCTGATCGGCAGGCGGGTCGGGCAGGTCGGCGGCTACCCCTACATGGAGTTCATGGCGCCCGGCCTCATCATGATGGCAGTCATCACCAACTCCTACGGCAACGTGGTGTCCTCGTTCTTCGGCGCGAAGTTCGGCAAGCACCTGGAGGAGCTCCTGGTCTCACCGCTCCCGAACTGGCTGATCCTGTCGGGCTACATCGCGGGCGGCATGGTGCGCGGCCTCGCGGTCGGATCCGTGGTCACCGTCGTGGCCCTCTTCTTCACGCGCCTGTCCGTTCACCACGTGTTTGCCATCATCTCCGCCGTGCTGTTGACGAGCGTCGTGTTCTCGCTGGGCGGCTTCATCAACGCCTTGTTTGCGAAGAACTTCGATCACATTTCCTGGTTTCCGACGTTCGTGCTACAGCCGCTCACGTATCTCGGCGGCGTGTTCTATTCGGTGACCATGCTGCCGGGCTGGGCACAGGCCCTGTCGCACGCCAATCCCATCCTGTATATGGTCAGCGCATTCCGGTACGGCTTCCTCGGTGAGTCCGACGTCGATCTGGGGCTCGCTTATGGGATCATGATCAGTGCGTCGGTGCTGATGTTTGCGCTCGCCGTAACGCTCCTGAACAGAGGCATCGGCATCCGCGAGTGAGGGCTGTGCCGGCGGTGCCTCGCCGGCCGCGCCTCGCCGGCCGCGCCCGGCCGGCCGCAGGGTTCCTCATCGACGCCGTTGTCGTGTATCGTGCCTGCTCAGGGTTGACACCATTTTAAGGAGATGAACGATGAACGAAGAAAAGCAGCAAAAGTTCACCGCCAAGGTACGTCGTGGGCTGGTGTGGGTGCACGGCATCGCGAGCGCCGAGCTTGCCAAGAAAAAAGCGGAAGCGACCGGTGTCAGAATCGAGGGGTTCACCGCCAGTGAGCTCGCCGACGTTGAATCCGCCCTGACCTGGATCAGCCAGAACAAGGAAGAGAGCGGCAGCGCCCCCGCCCCGAGCGCCTGAGACGGGCAGCGCATCATTCGCTGTATCCGGTACCCGACACGCCGTCGCGCACGGGCGTCGCCACGAGCATCGCGTGCGCTAAACTAACGCCATGGGGCAAAAGCGTGCGTTGGTGGTAGACGATTCGAAGTCGGCGCGAGTCATCGACTATCTGAAGCACGGCAGGCCGGACGCCATTTTCATGGACCATCTCATGCCGGGGATGGACGGTTTGCAGGCGGTTCAGGCGATTAAGAGCAATCCGCAGACGGCGACCATACCGATCATGATGTACACCTCCCAGGAGGGAGAGTTGTACGTTGGCCAGGCCCGGGCGCTCGGCGCCATGGGCGTGCTGCCGAAGCAGGTACGGCCCGTCGACGTATCGAAGGTGCTGTACGAGCTGCATTTGTTGCCGGATCGACGCGAGCTCGACGAGCCCGCGCTCGTCCCGGTGGAGATCGGCTCGAGCGGTCAAGTCGAGCGTCCGCCGCCGCCCGCGGCTTCCTCCGACCTCGGCCGGCGCATCGAAGCGGCGATCAAGCAGCATTCCGTGGATCTGCGCCGCTTCATCGTTGCGAGCCTGGACAGCATGGCGAGCCGGCTCGAGGCCGACCTCCTGCGTCCCGTGCCCACGTCGGGACCGCCGCCGGAGCCGCCCGCGCCGTCCCGAGCGATTCAGCCCGCATGGTCCTGGGCCCTGGCAGTCCTCGGGCTCGTTCTGCTCGGCGCCATGTGCTCGCTCCTCTGGCTATCGCACAAGGATTTGATACGAACTCAGCAGGAGCTCGCCGCCCTGCGCGAAGGCGAAGCCGATCTGAGGCAATCGAGCGATCAAACGGCGGCCACGCTCAAGGATCTCGCGGCCGCGGTCGCGGCAGGCACGGCGGCGCATGCTGCGGCGGAGGGCGCGCTGGCCGACAGCACCGCGCCGGCCGAGGGTGCCGCGTCTGCGGACGCCGCTGCGCACAGTGGTGGCGCTCGGGCGGACAGCGGCACGCGCACCGACAACGCCGCGGGACTGTCGCGATCCGAGCCGGTTCCGTACGGGGAGCTGCCCTTCGACCGCAGCCGCGTCGAGGTGCTGCGCGATGTCCTCAGCAAGCTCGAAGCGCAGGGCTTCCGCGGCGTGGTGAAGGTCACGAGCTCCCCCGGGATTTTCTGTCTCACCGGCAATGCGGCGGATGGATTCGTGCCGGCCGCGCCCACTTTGCCGCTGAGCAAATGCGATCTTGTCGGCAATCCCTTCGAGGATTCCCTGTCGGGCCAGCAGCGCCAATCGCTCTCGTTCGCCAACCTCGTGGCGGGCGTGCGCCAGCGCACCGGCGGCGCCATCAACGTCGTCACCGAAAGTGCCGCTTCACCTCGCGCGCCGGCAGCCTATCCGGCGCACAGCGATACGCTCACGGCCGGCGATTGGAATCGTGCGGCGTCCGCCAATAATCGCGTGGAGTACAGCGTCGAGCCCGCCTCGTGAGGGCGCGGCGCCTGCTCAGAACGAGACCCTGACGAACAGCTGCGGTCCCTTGGTGTTGAAGTCGAAGAGGCCGGAATCGGAGGTCTTGGTTGAATCGACGTGCGCCTTGATCTCGGCGTAACCCGCGGCGAACGAGACGTTCGGGTGAATGCGATACAGCAGGTTGAGTTCCCCCATGCCGAGCGATCCGTCGAGATTGTTGATGTGCAGATCCAAATATTGCACCCGGCCGTCGAGATAGAAGTGCTTGCTCACGGCCCAGGTCGCCGCAAATCCCGGCGTCGGGAAGGGGCCGGCCGCGGTCTCCGTTTGGTTCACGTGCACCTGCTCGGTCGCCACCTTGGCCTGGGCGTTGATCTGCACCGAGGTGATTCCCAGCGTTGCGGCGAGCTCGAGCTTCTCGCCGTGCCAGAATGAGTAGCCGTACGTGAGGCTGAGCAGGCGCAGATCGAGTTCCGACTGCAGTGGCTCGCCGGGCTGCAGCACCACGTCGCGGAACACGATGGGCTGCTGGACCACCGTGCTGCCGTCGCGATCCAGCGTGAAGTAGTTGAGCCACAAGCGGTTGCGCGTTCCCGCGCGCACCATGACCTCGAACTTCGGCTCGTAATCGGATTTGTCCAGTGCGAGCTGGTTCTCGCCGTTGACGACCGTCCCCTGCACGCCCGTGGTGCTGTCGGCGCGGATGGTGGTCGAGGAGGACACATGCATGCCTCCGAGGGACACTCGCATGCGATCGTCGGTCGGACTGATGTAATCGCCGTCCGCGTGGGCGAGCGGCGCGAGCAGCGCGAGTCCGAGCGCGGCGGAGCCGAGTCTGCCAAGTTTCATCAAAGGGCTCTCCTCAACACCAGCTGATCCGTCGACGCCCGCCGCCGGCTCTCTCCGAGCGAGGGCTGGATGCGCTCGAGCACGTGCTCGGCGGCCGCGCGCCAACCTGTGAGTTTGCCCCCGTAGATTCCGAGCACGCGTGGATACGGGTCACGGTCGGTGGTAAAAATCGTCTCCCGGGACCGGTCGAAAGCCTTCTGGGACGCGGCCGGCAGGACGCGCAGGCCGGCAAAGCGCTGCACGATGTCCTCGCGTGTGAACCCGCTCGCGGCCGAAAAGTAGTGGCGCGCGACGGCGAGCAGATATTCCTCTTCCTCGGGGAGCGGCGCGACCTGGTCCGGCGCCCCGTGAAAGGGCGTCTCGGTGGTGCCCACCAGAGTCCCGTCGTGCCACGGCATGACGAAAATGGCGCGGCCGTCGGTCGGACTCTCCACGTAATAGATGCCCTGGGTCACCCGCATGGGGAGGACGATGTGCGTGCCCTGGACCAGATCGACGTCGGGTATGTGGATGGCCGGTTCGACCGCGCGCGCGACCTCGGAGGCCCAGGGCCCCGCCGCGTTCACCAGCACCCGGGCGCGGCACTCCGTGCGCTCACCGCCGCTCTCGAACACCACCTGCACGCCGTCGTCGACCAGCGTCGCGCCCACGAATCGGGCGGGCACGGCGAGCTCTCCGCCGAGGGCGCGCGCCGACTCGACCACGGCACGCGTCAGCTGCACGTCGTCCGTCTGAGCGTCGTGATAGCGGACCACCGCGTCGAGATCGCGCGTCTTCAGGCCGTCGAGTCGCGGCCACTCGCTTTTCGGCACGCCGCCGAAGCGCGTGCTCGCGTCGAATCCGCCGAGCAAGGCGTACATCCAGAGCCCGAGCTTGAGCTGCCACGGGCGGCGGCGCGTTTCTTTGTAGACCGGAATGAAGAACGGTTTGAGCTGCACCAAGTCGGGCGCGATGCGCAGGTGTATCGCCCGCTCGCGCAGGCTCTCGCGCACCAGCGCGAACTGGCCCGACTCGAGATAGCGCAGTCCGCCATGAATCAACTTACTCGAGCGGCTCGACGTGCCGCTCGCCAGGGCGCCCTTCTCGATGAGAAGCGCGCTGTGTCCGGCGGCGACGGCAGCCTGCAGCACGCCGGCTCCGTGGATACCTCCGCCCACGACGACTACATCGAATGACCGCATCTACCTTTGAATACTCCCAAGGCTCCGTGGGGCTTGCGCCAAAAAGAGCCTAGGATGAGCGAATACACGCCAACACACAAAATTTCCCCTGCATGTCGCCGTTCGCGCACAGCGGGCGCGCGCAGCGGCGGCTTCATGGGCCGCGCTTTTCCTCGAATTCGAGCATCGGCGTATCGGAGGTGACTTCGATGTCGCCGTCGATGATGGCGCCCTTCGCGATCGCGATGGTGCGCGCGCTCACCTTGCCGCGAATCACGGCGGTGAAGCCGATCTCGAGCTTGCCTTGCACCGTGAGGCCGCCGGTGATCTTGCCGGCGATCACGGCCCGCTCGGCCTGGATATTTCCGTTCCAAACGCCCGTGACGGCGAGATTCAAGCTGCCCGCGATCTCGGCATCGCCGTGCACCTCGCCGGACACGACGAATTGCCCCGTGCCGCGAATGTCGCCGACCACCACGGACTCGAGCCCGATCACGGTGGGTGTCGGCAAACCGAGATCGAAGTCGAAGAATCGCCGCTTCGGCTCTTTCATCCGGCTCCTTTTATCGCAACTCCCCCCGCCGCTGATGTGACGAGCTTGGCGTCGCCGACAGAGGCCGAGAATCTAAAGTAGAATGACCCGTCCAAAAACACTGCGCCGTCGAGAGGGGGAAAATGCTAAGAAAACAATTCGTACTGGCGTGCGGTTGCGCGCTCATCATCGGACTTGCCGGCTGCAGCCGGCAGCAAAGCGACTGGCAAAAGACCCGGGAGAGCAACACGCCCGAGGCGTACGAGCAGTTCCTGAAAAAGTATCCGAGCGGTGAGTTCACGCCTCAAGCCCAGGCGAGACTCAAGGAGCTCTACGACGACCGCGATTGGCAGAAGGCCCGCGATGCCGATACCCCGGAGGCCTACCAGGCCTATCTGAATCAGTATCCCGAGGGACAGTCAGCGATCGAGGCGCGCAATCGGCTGGAGAATTTCAGCATGGCCCAGTCTCCAGCCGGGACGCCCGCCGCGCCGGGCACCGCGCCGGAAGCGCCCGCCGGCGCCGCCGTCGGCACAGGGCCGGCCGGCGAGGAGGGGCCGACGCCCGGGGCCGCGGCTGCTCCGCGCAAGGCGACGCCCCCTCCGCCCATGTCCGCGATGGTGCCGACGCCCCGCCACAATCATCCGCCCGCGCCCGCCGGCAAGCAGGCCGAGGGGGGCTACGCCGTTCAGCTCGGCGCGTTTCGCTCCGGCAGCGCGGCCGCGAACACGCACTGGGAGCGCCTGCAGAAGGAATATCCGAAGCTGCTCGCCGGACTGACCCCGAAGGTCGTGCCGAAGAAAACTGCGAGCGGCATGCTGTACCGCCTGCAGGGCGTCGGGGCGAACGAAAGCCATGCGCGCCAGATCTGCAAGGATTTGAAGGCCAAGTCCCAGCCCTGCGTGATCGTGCGCGCCGAGCACAGCTGACGCGGAGCGCAGGTCGTTTGACTTAACCTCGGCACCCCTGCCGAAGTACGTCACCCAACTGACAATTCTTGTCAGTAGTTGTCCTACGCGCGTCGCTCAACTCCTTGATCTGATTATACTTTCAGCCTGGCACGGGGATTGCTTGGTGTAGATCATCGAGTTTCGAGCCGAGGACAGCGGGATGCAATCGCGGATTGTCGCAATGTTGATGCCGGCAGGCAGCCCAGGGGCGGCCTTGTTGGTACGGCGTGCGGACGGTCAGTTTGCCTTCGAAAGAATCGATGCGCGTGTGGCATTCGCCGCTCGCGCCGCTGCTCGATGGTCCGGCACGGATGGCTCCGGCGCGGATCGCAACGGCTCGACGCTCATTGCCTCCAGGTGTCTAGATTGATGTCGATAGTTTGATTGTTTTTGCGTTCTCCCCTTTGGTTGGAATTTAGGCGCCGCGATTAAGCTTCCCCGCTCGCGGCGCCTTTTTTTCCACACAACCCTCGCTTCCGCGGGGGCTCACTCACTGATGCCGAGCTCCATCAGCAGAAACGCGTATTCCATCGCCGTCTCCTGATACCGCTCGAAGCGGCCCGACTTCCCGCCGTGCCCCGCCTCCATCTCCACGTGCAGCAGTAGCAGGTTCTCGTCAGTCTTATACCGTCTCAACTTCGCCACCCATTTGACGGGCTCATAGTACTGGACCTGACTGTCCCACAGCCCGCAGGTGACCAGCATCGATGGGTAGCGCTGCGCGCTCACGTTGTCGTACGGCGAATAGGACAAGAGGTAATCGTAGAACTTGCCGTCGTTCGGATTGCCCCACTCGTCGAACTCGTTGGTGGTGAGAGGAATGCTCTCATCGAGCATGGTGGTGACCACATCGACGAACGGCACCTGCGCGACGATACCGCGGTAGTACTGCGAGCCCATGTTGGCGACGGCCGCCACCAAGAGGCCGCCCGCGCTGCCGCCCATGGCGAACACCTTGCTGCGGTCCGCATAGCCGAGGGACGTGAGGTAGCGCGTCACGTCGATGAAGTCTTCGAACGAGTTCTTCTTGTGGAGCAGGCGCCCGTCGTCATACCACGCGCGCCCGAGTTCCTGTCCGCCGCGCACGTGCGCCATGGCGAACACGAAGCCGCGATTCAGCAGGCTGAGGCGCGCCGATGAAAAATAAGGATCCATGGACAGGCCATAGGCCCCGTAGCCGTACTGCAGGAGCGGCGCGCCGCCGTCGCGTTTGAAGCCGCGGCGGTAGACCAGGGAGACCGGCACCTGCTTGCCGTCGCGCGCGGGAACCCAGAGATATTCCGTCTGATAGTTTTCCGGATCGAATGGCCCGAGCACCGGATCGCGCTTGAGCATCTGCTTGGCGCCGGTACGTACGTCGTAGTCGTAGACCGTGGTCGGTGTGGTGAGCGAGGCGTAGCTGTAGCGCAGGACGTCGGTGTCGATCCGCGGGTTCGCGCTCAAGGCCATCGAGTAGGCGGGCTCGTCGCTCGCCACGAAGAACTGCGGGACGCCGGCCGCATCGCCGGCCGGCCCCAGCGGCTGGATGCTGATCTTCTGCAGACCGCCCGAGCGCACGGACAGGGCGATGAAGCGCTCGAACACGTCGAAGTCCTGGATGAAGGTGTCTTCCCGGTGCGCGACCAGCTCCTCCCAGCTCGACCGGTCGGCGGGCGCTGCGACCGTTGCGCGCAGCAGACGGAAATTGCTCGCGCGCCAGTTGCTGCGGATGATGAAATGGCCGCCGAGATGCTCGATCTGGTATTCGTGATCGCGCTCGTGCGGCAGAAATACCTTGAACTCGAGCGCGGGGTCGCGGGCATCGGCGTAGCGCCACTCCGAGGACACCGTGCTCTCCATGGAAATGAAGATGTAGCGCTCGGATTTCGACTTGACGACCCCGGTATAGAAGCTGGTGTCGACTTGCGTGAAAACCACGGGGTCGAGCGCGGGATCCGCGCCGAGCGTGTGCTTCTTCACGTACAGCCCGAGCAGCGTTTCCAGGTCTTTCTCGACGTACAGCACCGTGGCGTTGTCGTTCGCCCACGCGAGGTCGGATTCGACGTTCGGGATGGGATTCTCGAACACCTCGTGCGTGCGCAAATTACTGAAGCGCAGCTCGTACTGGCGCCGGCCGACGAAGTCCTCGCAGAACGCCAGCCACTCGCCGTTGGGCGACACCTCGGCCGCGCCGAGTTGATAGAATTCGCGGCCCGCAGCGCGGCCGAGCGCCGCGCGCTCGTTGCCGTCGATGACGATTTCCTCGGGTGCCTCGAGCGTCATTTTGCGGCGCGCAAAGATCGGGTGTTCTTTGCCCGTCTCGAAGCGCGTGTAATACCAGTACCCATCCTTGAAGTACGGCACGCTCGCATCGTCCTGCTTCAGCCGCCCGACGATCTCCCGGTACAGCACCTCGCGCAGGGGCCCGGCGAGGCGCCGCTCCTTGTACGCATTCTCGGCCTCCAAATAGGTCCGCACCGCCGGATCGCTCCGTTCGTCGTCTCGCAGCCAGTAATAGGGGTCCACGCGGTTGCCGTGCGGGGAGGCGACCACATGGGGGCGGATTTCGGCCTGGGGCGGGGTGTCGGGAGTGCTGTCCTCGCGGTTCATAGGGTCACTTGTCCTGGCAAGAGGCGGGAGTATAGTCATTCGGACGGAGGCTGATTTGCCTCGCGCCGGATTTGCCGCGCTACGACCTGGCGCGCGCGCCAAGGGTTGGCTAGGGGTTGGGGGTTCTATGCAGACCGTCAGTCATTTGTTGCATCAGAAAGGCAACGAGTTCTTCTGGGTGGCCCCCACCGATTCGGTGCTCAAGGCCATCGAGCTCATGGCCACGCACCATGTGGGCGCGCTGCTGGTGATGAACCCGGGATCGAGCCACGGGTCGGCCCAAGGCTCGCTGGTCGGCATCATTTCCGAGCGCGACTATGCCCGCAAGGTGATCCTGAAGCAGCGCTCCTCCCAGGACACTTCGGTGAGCGAGATCATGACCTCTCCGGCCGTCACCGTGACTCTCACCGATACGGTGCGGCACTGCATGGAGATGATGACCCAGGGCCGCTTCCGGCATCTGCCGGTGGTCGAGGCCGGCCGCGTGTTCGGCATCCTGTCGATCGGCGATCTGGTCAAAGCCGTGATCGAGGAGCAAACCGCCCAGATCGAGCAACTCGAGCGCTACATCGCCGGTTGACGACCGCCACCGCGCCGTTCTGGCGGCCGCTGCCACGCCGGTTGACGGCACTCGCCGCCCCGGTATCATGACCTCATACTAGGCGCGCTTGAAGGCGTTTGCCCCACCGGCGCGGTCTGCATGGACGCGCCTCGAACCAAGCGCCCGGAACCGATTTAATTTGTTCAGCGGCTGATCTCGAGCGTTGTCGCGCTCGAGGTGCGGCTGCGCACGGGCGTCTATTATGTCGAAGCAACCAAATCCGCAGGGACCGCCTGCGCTCGCGCAGGATCCTCGGGCAACCGATTGGGGCCTGTATCGCGCCCGCTATGAGCGCGACTCCTGCGGGTTCGGCCTGATCGCAAGTCTCGACGACCAGCCGAGCCATTGGGTCGTGCAGACGGCGATCAGCTCCTTGAACCGCCTCACCCATCGCGGCGCCATCGCGACCGACGGCAAGACCGGCGACGGCTGCGGGCTGCTCATCAAGATGCCCAGGGCGTTCCTGCGGGCGGTGGCCCAGGAGTCGCAGATAAAGCTCGCGGCGCAGTTCGCGGCGGGCCTGGTGTTCTTGGATCGCGATCCGGCCAAGGCGGAGGCCGCACGCCGGGTGCTCGCGGCCGAGATCGAGCGCGAGAAGCTCACCGTCGCGGGCTTTCGCCCGCTGGGCGTCGACCCGTCGGCTTGCGGCGAGGAAGCCCTGCGCACGCTCCCGCACATCGAGCAGGTGTTCGTGAATGCAGGCTTCGATATCGACGAGGCCACCTTCAATCGGCGGCTCTACATGGCGCGGCGGCGCGCCGAGAAGCAGCTCGAGGCAACCGACCCCGCGTTCTACGTTCCCTCGCTGTCCGCGAGCACCATCGTCTACAAGGGCATGGTCATGCCCCAGCACCTCGCGCAGTTCTACCCCGATCTCGAGGATCCGCGCATGGAGGCCTCGGTGGTGGTGTTCCACCAGCGCTTCTCCACCAACACCCTGCCGCAATGGCGGCTCGCACATCCCTATCGGTATCTCGCCCACAACGGCGAGATCAACACCGTGCAGGGCAACCGCTCCTGGGCGGTGGCGCGCGGCCCCCTGTTCCGCTCGCCGCTCCTGCCGGACCTGGGCGAGGTGTTGCCCGTGGTCTCGCTCACCGGCTCCGATTCGCAGTCGCTCGACAACATGCTCGAGCTCCTGTTGATGGGCGGTCTCGATCCCATGCACGCCATGCGCATGCTGATCCCGCCGGCCTGGCAATCGGTGGACATGATCGATCCGGACTTGAAAGCGTTCTACGAGTACTACGCGACCCACATGGAGCCCTGGGACGGTCCGGCCGGCATCGTGCTCACCGACGGCCGCTATGCGTGCTGCACCCTCGACCGCAACGGCCTGCGGCCCGCGCGCTGGGTGATCACCAAGAACCGCCACATCACCATCGCCTCCGAGGCGGGCGTGTGGGATTACCTGCCCGAGAACGTGGTGCGCAAGGGCAAGCTCGGACCGGGGGAGATCCTCGCGCTCGATTTGCAGACCTCCGAGCTCATGGACTCGAAGCAGGTGGACGATCTCTTGAAGAGCCGACATCCCTACAAGGTGTGGCTCAAGAAGGGTGTGCGCTATCTGCAGACCGATCTCATCGATCCGCGCCTCGCCGCCGAGCCGTTCGACCGCGACACGCTCGCGGTCTTCCAGAAGATGTACAACGTTTCGGCCGAGGAGCGCGACGACATCATCCGCGTGCTCGCCGAGGACGAGAGCGAGGCGGTGGGCTCGATGGGCGACGATACACCCATGCCGGTGCTGTCCACCAAGGTGCGCTCGCTCTACGATTATTTCCGGCAGCAATTCGCGCAAGTCACCAATCCGCCGATCGACAGCTTGCGCGAGAGCATCGTCATGTCCCTGCAGACACAGATCGGACCCGAGTGCAACATCTTCGTCCCCGCCGCGCAGCACGCCGAGCAGATCGTGCTGTCATCGCCCGTGCTCTCACAGCGCAAGCTCCGCCAGATCATGGGCCTCGAGAATGAGGGCGTGCCGCACGCCTTCATCGACCTCCAATCCGACGACGCGGTGGACCTCGAGAGCGCGATTCTCAAGGTGTGCGACGCGGCGGAAGCGGCCGTGCGCGCCGGCAAACTGGTGCTGCTCTTATCCGACCGCTACCTGGTGAAGGGCAAGACCCCGATCCACGCGCTGCTCGCCACCGGCGCGGTCCATCACCGTCTCGTCAAGACGGGCCTGCGCTGCCGCTGCAACATTCTGGTGGAGACCGGCACCGCGCGCGATGCGCATCATTTTGCGTGCCTGATCGGCTACGGCGCGACGGCGGTGTATCCGTATCTCGCCTATCAGACCCTGTTCGATTTGATGCGCAAGGGCGCGCTCACGGACGCCGACTCGCGCCAGGAGCTCGGCCGCAGCTACCGGCGCGGCATCCGCAAGGGCCTCTTCAAGATCATGTCCAAGATGGGTATATCGACGATCGCAAGCTATCGCAGCGCCCAGCTCTTTGAAATCGTCGGTCTCGGCTCCCAGGTGGTGAACCTCTGCTTCGAGGGGTCGGAGAGCCGCATCGAGGGCGCGGATTTCGACGATCTCAAGGCGGACGCCGACTATCTCGCGCGGCGCGCCTGGGATTCGAGCGTGAGCGTGAGCCAGGGGGGACTCCTCAAGTACATGCACAACGGGGAGTACCACATGTACAACCCCGACGTGATCGCGACCCTGCAGGCGGCCGTTGCCGCGGGCGATTACGAGCAGTACCGCCAGTTCGCCGCGCTGGTCAACGACCGGCCCGTGTCGTGCATCCGCGATTTGCTCGGGCTCAAGGGCGACGGCACTGCGATTCCCATCGAGGAAGTCGAGCCCGTGACCGCGATCCTCGCGCGCTTCGACAGCGCCGGCATGTCCTTGGGCGCCCTCTCACCGGAGGCGCACGAGGCCCTCGCCATCGCCATGAACCGCCTCGGCGCGCGCTCGAACTCGGGCGAAGGCGGCGAGGACCCGGCGCGCTACGGCACGGAGAAGAACTCGAAGATCAAGCAGGTCGCCTCGGGGCGCTTCGGCGTGACGCCCGAATACCTGATCAACGCCGAGGTATTGCAGATCAAGATCGCCCAGGGCGCGAAGCCCGGCGAGGGCGGGCAGCTTCCCGGACACAAGGTGAACGACATGATCGCGCGCCTCCGGTTCGCGCGTCCCGGCGTCGGACTCATCTCGCCGCCGCCGCATCATGACATTTACTCCATCGAGGACCTCGCCCAGCTGATCTTCGATCTGAAGCAGATCAATCCCGAAGCGCTGGTCTCGGTGAAGCTCGTGGCCGAGCCCGGCGTCGGCACCGTGGCCGCGGGCGTCGCCAAGGCCTACGCGGACCTCATCACCGTCTCGGGCTACGACGGAGGCACGGGCGCGAGCCCGCTGTCCTCGATCAAGTATGCGGGCACGCCGTGGGAGCTCGGCATCGCCGAAACTCATCAAACGCTGCGCGCGAACGATTTGCGTCATCGTGTGCGGCTGCAGACCGACGGCGGATTGAAGACCGGGCTCGACGTCATCAAGGCGGCGATCATCGGCGCGGAGAGCTTCGGCTTCGGCACCGCCCCCATGGTGGCGCTCGGCTGCAAATACCTGCGCATCTGCCACCTCAACAACTGTGCCACCGGCATCGCCACGCAGCACAACGTGCTGCGCGCCCGTTATTTCGTCGGTCTGCCCGAGATGGTCATGAACTACTTCCGGTTCGTCGCGCAGGAATGCCGCGAGATCATGGCGAGCCTCGGCGTACGCAGCATCGCCGAGCTGATCGGCGCGACCGACCGGCTGGAGATTCTGCCGGGCGAGACTTCGAAGCAGCGCAAGCTCGATTTGAAGCCGCTGCTCGCGAACTCATCCCTCGTGTCGAGTGCTCCCCAGTACTGCACGGAGGCGCGCAACGCGCCCTTCGACAAGGGCGTGCTCAACGAACGCATGCTCGAGGACACCGTTGCGGCGATTCACGGCCGGCTCGGCGGTCAATTCGCGTATTCCGTGAGCAATTTTCACCGCTCCATCGGCGCGCGGGTGTCGGGGGAGATCGCCAAGCGCTGGGGCAACAACGGCATGGCCGATGCCCCCTTGGTCGTGACGCTCCGAGGGTCCGCGGGCCAGAGCTTCGGTGTGTGGAATGCGGGCGGTCTGCACTTGCATCTCGAAGGCGAGGCCAACGACTACGTCGGCAAGGGCATGGCGGGCGGCAAGATCGTGTTGAAACCCCCCACGGCGGCCTCGTTCAGCGCGCGCGACACCGTGATCATGGGCAATACCTGCCTGTACGGCGCGACCGGCGGCGAGCTCTACGCCGCGGGCACGGCGGGCGAGCGCTTCGCCGTGCGCAATTCCGGCGCACTCGCCGTGGTCGAGGGCACCGGCGATCATTGCTGCGAATACATGACCGGCGGCGTGGTGTGCGTGCTCGGACGCACCGGCGTGAATTTCGGCGCGGGCTTCACCGGCGGATTCGCCTACGTGCTCGACCAGGAGCGCGATTTCGTCGACCGCTACAACCACGACCTCATCGACATTCACCGCGTCTCGCCGGAGGGCATGGGCACTCACGTGCAGCACTTGCGCGGGCTCATCGAGCAGCACGTGGAAGCGACCGGAAGCGTGTGGGGGCAGCAAATTCTCAACGACTTCCGCACCTACATCGGACGCTTCTGGGTGGTGAAGCCGAAAGCGGCCGCCATCGCCTCGCTCCTCGTCAATCTGCGGCGCGCGGCCTGAACGGCCGCTCCGAACCTCTCATGGCCGACAAGTACCTCCAATTTCTGGACATTCCGCGCCGCGACCCCGACAAGCTCGGCGTCGAGGATCGCACCCGGCATTTTCACGAAATCTATTCGCAATATGATGCCGAGGGCGCCGCGCAGCA
>Ga0302314_10005491_pt1 | contig 23137 bp, 17 predicted proteins | sample III_Palsa_N2_3_FD_200533 | JGI IMG/M metagenome (GOLD analysis project Ga0302314, IMG submission 200533) | Peat permafrost microbial communities from Stordalen Mire near Abisko, Sweden - III_Palsa_N2_3 | ecosystem: Environmental > Terrestrial > Soil > Palsa > Peat permafrost | place: Sweden... | reverse complement strand
CTTCCTGGCGCTCCGCCTGGGCGGCGGCGTAGATGGCGCTGCCCATCTTCTGGCTGACCGTGGCGGCGTGCTCGCTGGCGGTCTTGATCGCCTCGAGGTCGTTGCCCTCGATGGCCTTCTTGAGGTCAGCGATCGCCTCCTGCACCTCGGTCTTGACGTCCGCGGGCACCTTGTCGTCGTTCTCGGCCAGGAACTTCTCGGTCGAGTAGACGAGGGTGTCAGCCTGGTTGCGGACCTCGGCCTCCTCGCGGCGGCGGCGGTCCTCCTCGGCGTACTGCTCGGCGTCGCGGACCATCTTCTCGATGTCGTCCTTGTTCAGCGCCGAGCCGCCGGTGATCTGCACCGACTGCTGCTTCCCGGTGCCCAGGTCCTTGGCCGACACGTTCACGATGCCGTTGGCGTCGATGTCGAACGAGACCTCGATCTGCGGGATGCCGCGCGGGGACGGGGCGATGCCGGTCAGGTCGAACATGCCCAGCTTCTTGTTGTACGCCGCGATCTCGCGCTCGCCCTGGTACACCTGGATCTGCACCGACGGCTGGTTGTCGTCGGCCGTGGTGAAGATCTCCGACTTCTTGGTCGGGATCGTGGTGTTGCGCTCGATGAGCTTGGTGAAGATCCCGCCCTTGGTCTCGATGCCCAGCGACAGCGGGGTCACGTCGAGCAGCAGGATGTCCTTGACCTCGCCGCGCAGCACGCCGGCCTGCAGGCAGGCGCCGACGGCGACGACCTCATCGGGGTTGACGCCCTTGTTGGGCTCCCGGCCGCCGGTGAGCGACTTGACCAGGTCCACGACCGCGGGCATCCGGGTCGATCCGCCGACCAGGACCACGTGGTCGATGTCGGCCAGCTTGACGTTCGCGTCCTTGATGACCTGCTGGAACGGGCTCTTGCAGCGATCGATCAGGTCGGACGTCATGCGCTGGAACTCGGCCCGGGTGAGCCGGGTGTCCAGGTGCAGGGGGCCGTCCGGGCCGTGCGAGATGTACGGCAGGTTGATCTGCGACTCCATCGACTGCGAGAGCTCGATCTTCGCCTTCTCCGCCGCCTCGCGCAGCCGCTGCAGCGCCATCTTGTCCTTGGACAGGTCGATGCCGTAGCCGGACTTGAAGTCCTGCACCAGCCAGTCGACGATCCGCTGGTCCCAGTCGTCGCCACCGAGGTGGTTGTCGCCACTGGTCGCCTCGACCTCGACCACGCCGTCGCCGACATCAAGCAGCGAGACGTCGAAGGTGCCACCGCCGAGGTCGAAGACGAGGATCTTGGCCGCGCCCTCCTTCTCCAGGTGGTACGCGAGAGCAGCCGCGGTCGGCTCGTTGATGATGCGCATGACGTTGAGGCCGGCGATCGTGCCGGCTTCCTTGGTCGCCTGCCGCTGCGCGTCGCTGAAGTACGCGGGGACGGTGATCACCGCGTCGGTGATCTTCTCACCGAGGTAAGCCTCGGCGTCCCGCTTGAGCTTCATCAGGATGTACGCGCTGATCTGCTGCGGGTTGAACTTCTTGCCGTCGATGGTGACGGTCCAGTCGGTCCCCATGTGCCGCTTGACCGAGCGAATCGTCCGGTCAACGTTGGTGACAGCCTGGCGCTTAGCGACCTCGCCGACGAGTACCTCGGCGTTCTTGGCGAACGCGACAACTGACGGGGTTGTCCGCGCGCCCTCCGCGTTTGCGATGACCGTCGGCTCCCCGCCCTCGAGGACGGCGACCACCGAGTTTGTTGTCCCGAGGTCAATACCTACCGCACGTGCCATGAGCAGTCCTTGTAGTGTGTGTGAAGTTGAGTCTTCCGGGCTCAAGCTTGCCCGAGGTGAGTCTCAGTGTCAAATGACTTGAGTCACTTAGGCTCAACTTTTGTGATCGCAGGATCATTCCCGGCCCGGCGGATTTCTTCGGCCGGAGGCACGGAGCAGGGCCCCGAGGGCCCCGAGGGCCCCAACCGCCCCTACCCGGCGCGGCCCAGCGTGATCCACCTGACGCTGTGCGCTCTTGGGTGTCGCTCGTCACGCCGTTACGCTTAACCCCCAGGTACATGAGGAGGTACGCGTGGTCTTGCGGATTATCGTCGGCCTGGTGCTGACCGTGGCGGCGTTTGCCATCGCCGGGCGGCGGGCGTGGTGGCTGAGAAGGCTGGCATTCAGCGGGCAGCCCGCCCCGGAGCGGGTGGCGGCGGTGCGCACGCATCCCGGCCGCGACGTCGAGACGCAGCTCACGGAGGTGGTCGGGCAGCGCAAGCTGCTCCAGTGGTCGGTGCCGGGCGCGGCCCACGCGGCGACCTTCTGGGGATTCATCGTCCTGCTGCTGACGATCATCGAGGCGTACGGCGACCTGTTCTCGCGCACGTTCGCGATCCCGGGGATCGGGCACTGGGCGGCGATCGGGTTCCTGGAGGACCTGTTCTCGGTCGGAGTGCTGTGCGGGCTGGTCACCTTCGCCGTCATCCGGCTCCGCAGCGACCCGCACAAGGAGGGCCGCCAGTCGCGGTTCTTCGGCTCGCACACGGGGGCGGCCTGGATCGTGCTGGGGATGATCGCGCTGGTGATCATCACGCTGCTGCTCTACCGGGGGGCGCAGCAGAACACCGGCGTGTTCCCGTACCCGCACGCCTGGGCGTTCGCGTCGTGGCTGGTCGGGAAGGCGCTGCACCCGCTCGGCTACGGGGTGAACAGCGTCCTCGAGGTCGTCTTCCTGCTGGCGCAGCTCGGCGTCGTGCTGGCCTTCCTGGTCTTCGTGACCTACTCCAAGCACCTGCACATCTTCCTCGCCCCGGTCAACATCATGTTCTCCCGCCGCCCGAACGGCCTCGGCCCGCTCGAGCCGATGCGGTCGAACGGCAAGGTCCTCGACTTCGAGGAGGCCGACCCGGACACCGACGTGTTCGGCATCGGCAAGATCGAGGACATGACCTGGAAGGGCCTGCTCGACCTGGGCACCTGCACCGAGTGCGGCCGCTGCCAGGACAAGTGCCCGGCCTGGGCGACCGACAAGCCGCTGTCGCCCAAGCAGATCATCCTCGACCTGCGCGACCACGCCTTCGCGAAGGCCCCGTACCTGCTGGCGACCGAGGAGGAGCGGGAGCACCTGCCGGCCGACGTGCTCGCCGAGGCGGGCAGGCCGCTGGTGGGAACGCTGGAGGAGAACGGGGTCATCGACCCCGAGGCGCTGTGGGCGTGCACCAACTGCGGCGCCTGCGTGAACGAGTGCCCGGTCGACATCGAGCACATCGACCACATCAACGGGATGCGCCGCAACCAGGTCCTGGTCGAGTCCGCGTTCCCGACCGAGGCCACCGGCATGCTCAACAACCTGGAGCGCCGCGGCAATCCCTGGGGCATGGCCGAGGACCGCCGGGCCGACTGGATCACCGAGCTCGACTTCGAGGTCCCCGTCCTGGACGGGCGCATCCCGGACGATGTGGAGTACCTCTACTGGGTCGGCTGCGCCGGGGCGCTGGAGGACCGGGCGAAGAAGGCCACCAAGGCCATCGCGGAGCTGCTGCACGTCGCCGGGGTCAAGTTCGCCGTCCTCGGCCCGGCCGAGGCCTGCACCGGCGACCCGGCCCGGCGGCTGGGCAACGAGTTCGTCTTCCAGATGCTCGCCACCCAGAACGTGGAGACGCTCAACGAGGCCGGAGTCGGCGCCGGGACCGGGAAGAAGGTCATCGCGTCCTGCCCGCACTGCTTCAACACCATCAGCCGCGAGTACCCCCAGCTGGGCGGCGACTACGAGGTCATCCACCACACCCAGCTGCTGGCCAAGCTGGTCGAGGACGGCAAGCTCACGCCGGTCAACCCGATCGACGAGAAGATCACCTACCACGACCCGTGCTTCCTCGGACGCCACAACCAGATCTACACGCCGCCCCGGCAGATCATCGACGCCGTCCCCGGCACCCGGGCCGAGGAAATGCACCGCTGCAAGGGCAACGGGTTCTGCTGCGGCGCCGGCGGCGCCCGCATGTGGCTCGAGGAGCGCACCGGCACCCGCATCAACAACAACCGGATCGACGAGGCCCTCGCCCTCAACCCCGACACCGTCTCCACCGCCTGCCCGTACTGCATGGTCATGCTCGGCGACGCCGTCAACGCCAAGAAGGCGTCGGGCGAGGCCAAGGAGTCCCTCGAGGTCATCGACGTCGCCCAGCTGCTCGTCCGCTCGGTCCGGCTGCGCAAGGAGCGCGAGGAAGAGACCAAGGCCTGAGGCCTCCCGCCCCTGTCACCTACGCCATTGACCCGGGACGGAACCTGTCGCCTACGCCATCGATCCCATTAGGCGCTGTCGCTGGCGTAGGTGACAGGTCGGCGAACCTGTCGGTGGCGTAGGTGACAGGTCGACAACCGTTGTCAGCCGCCCACTCGGTGCGCCGGGCGGGGCCAGCCGGGCGTATCTCGCTCATCGGGTTCGCCCGCAGCGTCGTCGGCCGCGCGCCGAGGGTGCGGCCAGCCGTGCGGAGTCGGCCCGGTCCGTTCGGGATGACTGTTTCTTATCACCGCCAGCGTGACCAGGTGCGCGTGCCTGGCATCGGTCATGACGCGGACCTCGGCCGCCCAGCAGGCGGCCGCCAGCACCTCGCTGGCGCCGATCAGGTCGTCGGCGGTGATGCCGGCCGGGCACCACAACCGGAGCCGCTCGCCGTATTCGGTGGGGGTGGCGGACCAGATGATCGGCAGCCGCCCGCTCCTGGTCTGCACCCAGGCATTGACGCAGCCGGCCCTGACCCGATGCGGCGTGATCACGCACCAGGCCCGGGCAACGATCTGCTCGCGGGCTGGCGGCCAGCACAGCAGCGCTGCGCCGGCCGCCAGCCCGGCCCCCGAGACGGCAGCGAGGCCGATAAGGCCGATGCTGCCGACGATGGCGATGGACACGCCCGCGATCGCGGCGGTGATCGCGAGCTCGACCCGCCAGTTCCACGCCAGCCCGATCGGCCCCGGCCGGCGCACCTGTCGCACGGCCGTCTCCAGACTGGAGATCAGGCTGGGGTCATTGCGCCCCTGCGGGCGACCGGACGCCATTACCCTTCTCCGCCCAGCGGCCGGTCGCCGTCCTCCCACCAGGCCGCGTTCCGCTGCAGTTCGTCGCCGCGGAGCGAGGGGTCCGCTGCCAGCGCGGCGAACCGGGCGTCGCGGTACCGACGGCCGAGGCCGCCGCGGGTCTCGGTGACCTGCCAGTCATGCCAGCGGGCCTCGGCATCGTTTATCGCGAACAGCCGGCGCCCGGCCCGGCGCGGCAGCCCGATCAGCCAGGCGGTCGTGAGCGTGCAGGCGCTGCGGACTGCGTCCGCGATTGAGGCCGGGCGGTCGCATCTCCCCCAGGTCGTGGTCGCGAGGTAGAGGTCGGGGACCCCAAACGTTTCCGCTGTGTTACCTTTTGGGCACCTGAGGTTGTCTTTTGGCCATCTGGACTTGTCTTTACCGACCGGGTTGGTTACGTTAAGCATTGTCACTTGCCCTTCTCGGTGGTTCCTGAGGACGGGTGGTGTTTTGCTGGGCCGGTGTGGCAGCACCGGTCCAGCGGTATTTCCGGGGGAATTGCAGTACGTGATTGTCTGCAGTCCGTGTCGTCGACGTCCCCCGCGACGCTGCGGGGCCGGGGCGTGCGCCTTTGCACTGAGCAGGCGGCCGCCGGTGAGGGCAGTGAAACGGCGGTCCTTCTTGGCCAATCGCCGACTCGCTGCGACGCTCGCGGGCCAGCGATCTCGGATCGGTAACCCTCGGGTCACCGCTCGACCCCGTTGTCGGCGGGTCGCTTGAGGATGCCTTCTGCTGTCTGATTTAATGGTGCCTCCGGCGCGTGCCGTTGGCAAGTGCCAAAATGAAGTGCCATCGGCATTATTATCAGAACTACCCCTGCCGTTCTTTGTTGGCACACACACCAAGAGCCTGCGGTCAGCCCACTGATGTGGAAGGAAGCGACCTCCAGTGCCGGAAGCGCACAGGTCCACCGGGAGCCCCACCGTTCGTAGACGCGAACTCGGTGTCATGCTCCGGGCATTGCGCAACGACCAAGGCCTGACCGTGGATCAGGTTGCTGCAGAACTCCTGTGCTCGCCGTCGAAGGTGAGCCGCATGGAGACCGGTCAGCGTGGGGCAACGCCACGAGACATCCGTGATCTGTGCGAATTGTATGGCGTTACCGATGCTGCCGAGAAAGAACGACTCATGGCGTTGGCTCGGGAGGGAAAGCAGCAAGGATGGTGGCAGTCTTTTTCGTTGCCATACAGGGCGTATGTAGGCCTAGAGCAAGAGGCGACATCGCTAAGCGTATTTCAGTCGGCTGTCGTTCCCGGACTCCTCCAGATCGCGGATTACACGCGAGCTATTCACCGAATTGGAATACCCAGGCTAGACGATTCGGCAATCGAGGCGCGTATCGAGGAACGTCGCACAAGGCAGCAAATTCTCGCCAAGGAAGACGCGCCGCAGGTCGATATCCTTCTGGATGAGGCTGTCTTGCATCGGCCACTTGGCGGATCTGCCGTCATGTATGGACAACTGAGTCATATGATCAAGGTGGCAGAACAGCCAAACGTTAGCATCCAGATAATTCCTTTCTCTGTCGGCGCGCATCCGGCGCTCGAGAGTAATTTCACCATCCTTGACTTCGCAGGCCAGGCGCCCACTATCGTCTACGCCGAGGGCCTAATCGGACAGATCTATTTGGAAAAGCAACAAGATTTGGACCGATACCAGCTTGCACTTGAGCTTCTGCGCGGCATGGCGCTGAGTCCAACAGACTCCGCCGAGTTGATCGCAGAATTTCGCGACGCGCACACCAGCCGGTAAACGGAGCGTGGGCAATCAACCACGATCCGTCGCGAATAGTCCGAAATCGTCGTCATGTCCGTTTCGAGGAGGTGCCAGTAGGCGACGGCTTGAATTTTTGATGCAGACGGTTAGAAATCCTGGCGGCACGCTTATCGTGGACAACGGAGTATCTCCGTACTCCAGAGTGCCTCCCCTATGATCATGCCAGTCACCTGAAGCCGCTACTGGAACTTCCGCCCTTGCTGGCAGAACCAGCATAAGGTGGATCGCATAGCGGACTCGGGCGGAATTATTATCCATGTCTAGGACAAGGTTATCTATATGTCACCAATGGACGATGGCGCGCTCAGCGGCGGCTGGCGGAAGGCCAGGCGAAGCGTGAACAACGGCCAGTGCGTGGAGGTCGCCCCGGCCCGCGCCGCAGTCATGGTCAGGGACTCGGTCGATCCGTCCGGACCCGTAGTCGGCTATCCGACTCGTGCTTGGCAGGCCTTCCTCGCCACAGCCAAGACCGGCACCTTCGACTCACTCCGATAGGCACAGCGCAGATATACGAAGGTGGCTCGCCGCTCCACCGGCGAGCCACCAGGACACTCCACACCCACCACCATTTGCCCGGGAGAGAGAGGAGTGCTTATGGCTACGCTACACAACGTAGTCAAGGTCGGCACGCGGTTGAGGCAAGTGATACGCAGGAAGACGCCAGAACCTCGCAAGCCTGATCCTGACGGGATTCCGTGTGACACGGGACTCTCGACGCGCTCGGCGGTTGTCGTTTTGGTCGGCGTCGCGGTCGGAATCTTGGTTGGCATCAGCGCGGGCATCGGTGCTGGCCTGGCAGCAGGGATCGTCGCCGCTGCAGCTGTGAACGGCTTGCTTCGCTCGGGTGGTTGAGTCGAGGCGCCAGGTTTGGCCCGCTAGGTGTTGCCTTGGCGGGTCACACCTCGGTTCGGTAGAAGTTCAGGTACGAGCGGGATGGCGTCGGGCCGCGCTGGTCCTGGTAGCGGGAGCCGTAAACGGCGGAGCCGTACGGGTGCTCGGCCGGAGAGCTGGTCCTGAACAGGCAGAGCTGGCCGATCTTCATCCCGGGCCAGAGCTTGATCGGCAGCGTCGCGACGTTGGAGAGCTCGAGCGTCACGTGTCCCGTGAACCCGGGATCGATCCATCCTGCGGTCGAGTGCGTCAGCAGGCCGAGCCGTCCGAGGCTGGAATTGTGCGTCGGGATGTATCCCTGCCCGGCGAGGAACAGGCCAGACGGGTTGGCGACCTGGATGCAGCGGACCGGGCGAGGCTCGCACGGGCGAACATCGGTGATCGCCCGGAAACGGTGGTGGCGCCCCTGCCGGACCTTTGCGGCCTTACGCCTGAGCCGGAAGACCGGGATCGTCGGAGCGAACTTCACCTGATAGGCAGGCTTCTGTTCAATCCCGTACAGAGTGACGCGCTTCTTCCGCTTGGTCGGGCGCAGGCCGAGCCCAGCGGCAAGCTCGACCACGGCGTCGGCGATCCGCTCGTTGGTGTTCACGAATTCACAGCGACCGTAGTCGTCCACGTACCCGTCGGAATCCATCAGACCCTGGAGCAGCGCTAGACGCTGCTCGATCGAGGCCCGCAGGTACATCTCCGGTACATGCTTGTTCCTGAGCAGCCCCGCCGCCTCGAATTCGCTGGCCAAGGAGCCATCGGGCGCGAATTGGCCGGTTACAACGTCACGGACCCTGCCAACGTGTCCGTGGGACAGCCCGCCGATCCTGTAGGCAACGGGATTGCTGGCCGGCCACACCGCATATCCGGCGGCCGCGATCTCCTCAAGAATCTGCTCATCTCCGCGGCCGACGGTGATCTCCGCCGTCGAACTGGTCCCATCACCCAGCCAGATACCTAGCGTGTACGGGTCGAACGGCAGGGGCTGTTCGGGATACTGGGCGGCCTCGGCCAGCTGAACATGATGATTCCATTCCTCGCCAGCGCGAAGGGAATCAGCGATCTCCTGTGTCGTCCGGACGGTCGCCGACCGTCCGTGCTTGCGCTCCGACTTGCTGGTCGTCAGCCACAGATGAGCTAGATCCGCCACGATCGTCTGACCGTCGGAAAACACGACCTCGGCGCACGGTCGGTTCATCATCGTCCCGGTGACGGCCACGACCATGGTGGGCCGCCCGCTCTCGTCGAAGACGTACTCGCCGACCCTGAGATCCCCCATCGGGCGCCAGCCGCGAGGGCTGGGGATAGGCGTGTCGATCGCCAGCGCCTTGCCCTCTAGCCGTCCTGCGATGTCGTCCGGGATCGAGACAACCTCGTAGGTAGACCCGAGCACGAACTCACCCGGGTGCAGGACGAACGCCTCCTCGGCGTCGGTCTCGACCAGCCGGGTCAGGTCAGCCTGCTCCACCGCCGGGTCGATGTGCGGGTAGCGGTGGTTCTCGAAGACCCGGAAGTACCGGTCGAGTCGCACGTCGACGCTGGACGGCTGGACGAGTTCCGGCGCATACGGGTCGAGCTTGACCCGCCCGGACTCGATCTCGGCCTTGATGTCACGATCGGAGAGGAGCACGCAAGCAAGCTACCTGTTCCTGTACGATGTGTGGGCAAGGACAGCCGAGCTGCCCGCCTTCGATGGTGCGCGGCATGACCTGCGGATGTAGTTCAATGGTAGAACATCAGCTTCCCAAGCTGACAGTGCGGGTTCGATTCCCGTCATCCGCTCCATTTATGAGCTGATCAGGCAGCTTTCCCAACCCGCTGTTCGATTACTAGCGTGCGTTGTGCAGTCTGGTGTCGCACAGGCGGGGTTGGTGCAGTGTTTTTCCTGCTCAGGCGAATAATCCGAACGGATGTATGCTAGAGGCTGGTGCCTGTTGGCACCGTGTCCGTCTACCGAAAATTCTCCCCCAGAATCAGAGGCAGACATGGCATACGCCGAGCGTCGCGACAGCGCGAAGGGCGCCCGCTACCGGGGCCTCTACAAAGGCCCCGACGGCCGCTACAAGTCAGCAGGCACCTACGACACCCAGGAGCGGGCGCTTGAAATCGCCCGCGAAGCCGAGAAGCGCGCCGCCGAGCTGACCGGCGAGCCTGGCGGCGGGCTCGACCCGGTCACTCGCGCGACTCGCACTATCGCGCAGTATGCGCCGATCTTCCTGCGGCACCACCGGGTCGAGGGCAACACCAAGGACACCTACGAGGACACGCTGCGACTGCACGTCCTCCCGTTCATCGGCAAGGTCCGCGTCGCCGAGGTGAACCGGCTGGCAGCGCGGAGCTTCTTCACAGCCTTGGAGGAGGCCGGACGATCGGCTAACACCATCCGGCAGGCCAAGGTGGTCCTGGCGGCGATGTTCACCATGGCGGTCGCCGACGGCTACCTGGACGCCAACCCCTTCCACGACGTGAAGACCCCGAAGACGGGCGGCTCGCGCGCCATCAAGATCGTGACCACCGACCAGTACGTGCGTGTACGGGACTGCCTGCCGACCAGGCCGGCCCGGGTGCTGTCGACCCTGCTGGTCTCGAGCGGTTTGCGGTTCTGCGAGGTGATCGGGCTCCAGGCCGCCGACCTTGACTTGGATATGTGCATCCTGGAGGTCGCCCGGTCGGTGGTGAAGGTGTCGCGCAAGCATCATCCGCAGGGGAAGACGTTCCTGGTGCGCGAGTACACCAAGAACGGCGGGTGGCGGCGGATCAAGCTCGACCGCCCAGTCGTGGAACTGATCAGCGCTCACGTCGCCGAGCACGCGATCGGTGCGTCCGGCGTGCTGTTCCCTATTGATCTCGTAACCCCGCCGCGGGCGGTCAGGCAAGGGCTGAGCGAGGAGGAGATGCGAGAGCTGGGGTTCACCGAGCCGGTCCGGGGTCGGTCGTACCGGCACGGCACGATGGGCGGGTACGTGACCGCCCGATGCCGGTGCGAGGGGTGCCGGCAGTGGGCGCGCCAGTACGGGCGAGACCGGATGCGCGAGCGCCGCGCAGCCGCCGCCGGCGGCGCGGCCCGGGGCCGGTGGGCGAAGTCGCGCGACGCCGACGAGCCTTACCTTGATGAGGTGACGTGGAATCGGATCTGGACGGCCGCGGTCAAGGAGAGCGGCATCCCGTTCAAGCCGACCGCGTACCAGATGCGGCATACCCATGCGTCGTGGCTGATCGATGCGGGGGAGAACCCGAAGTCGGTCATGCACCGGCTCGGTCAGTCGGATCTGCGGACGACCTCGCGGTACGTGCACGTGCTGGACGAAACCGGGGAGTCGGCGGCCCGACGGTTCGAGGGACTGCTGCCGCCTTTGGCGTAACGCCTTGGCCGTGCCGCCCGGCGGTCCCGGGCGGCACGGCCATTCGCCCGGTCGAGCCCTTAGCGCCGGGCGGTACTCGAGTCCAGGTAGCGCGCCACCGCCGACGGGCGGAAGCGCAGTTGCTTGCCCAGACGGACGGCCTCCAGCGCACCCGACTCGACGGTGTCGTAGAGCCAGCTCTTCTTGACCTTCAGCAGGGCGCAGACGTCGTCGGGGGTGAGCAGGTCCAGGTCCGGCAGCGCGACAGGCAGCTGGGACGGGTCGGGGCGGTTCACGCCCGACCTCTACCCGCGCCGCCAGTGGAGCGCTGGTCCCGGTCGAGGCAGCGTGCAGTCGGCGGCACCCTATCGGCGGAGGCGTGTTCAGTCACGGAAGATCGCTCCATCGTTCACGGGACGGGGGAGCGTGCCCTTGGGTGTTAGACGCCCGGCGACAGCCAGGCGGCGAGCAACTCAGTTACTCTCGCATCATCAATTTCAACTCACGTGAATGACAGTGTCAAGCGGGCGTCCCGTGCCGGGACTAGTCGGGCAGCCCCTCGACCGAGCGCGCGCTGTCGATCATGTCGGTGATGGCCCTCAGCGAGCGGTCGGACAGGCCGGCCGCCCGCAGCGCCATGATGCGGACCTGGTCGTCTCCCAGGGCCGCCGCGAGCTCGGCCGGGACGGCGTTCTCGTCCAGGCAGTCGTCGGGGAAGAAGTAGGTCGGCGGGACGCCGAAGAACCGGGAGATCGCGATCAGGTGCTTCATGGTTGGGTTGTCGCGCTTGCCGGTGCGGAGCATCCACAAGTACGTGCCCGACACCACAGGATCGCCCGCCGTCGCGTTGATCGCCTCGGCGCACTCGGCGGGCGTGTACGGGCTGCGGTCTTTCGGGTGGACCGTGCGGAACAAGTGGTCCAGCCGCCGCGCGAACAGCCCCCGCTCGGGGACCGGGGTCTGCTTGGGCATGGCCGTGGTCGGTCCCTCCCGTGCGCTGGCAGTACCTGAAGGATGCCCGGCCAACTTGATGCACGCAAGTTGCCGACGGAAGCCTTTCTCCTACTGGCGTTGCCGCCAGGCCGGGCAGGGAGCGAGCGCGATTTTGCTGAGCGAGGCCGCACACGCTTACACGGTCGGCTTCCCGGTGCAGCGATCCGGTTGGTGCGCTAAGGAATCGGCGATGAGCGACGGGCGCCCGTGGACGGCGGCGATCTGTTGCTGGGCGTAGTCGAGATCCCGGGCGAGCGCGGCCGCCGTGGTGCGGGCGTCTGTCATATACGTCTGGGCTCCGCTGACGGCGACGGCGGGATCGGTGCGATCGTCGCAGCCGAGCTGCCCGGCGGCGAGGGCGCCTTCGAGCCACCGTTCTACTTGGGTGAGGAGCTGGGGCAGGCGGGAGGCGGCTAGCGAGAGCTCGCCGAGGAGCTGGTAGGCGTCGGCGGGCTGGGCCAGTCCGCCGCCGCTGAGGGTGGCGTGGTTCAGCGCCCGGATCGTCTCGGCGGCGGTGTGGGCCAGGGCCAACGTGGCGTCCGAGGATTGGCCCAGGGCCGGCTCCTGCACCCGTTGTTGGCGTTCGCGCTCCCTGCGGTCACGTCCGGGCTCGGACCGCTGGGGGTCGTCATCAGATTTCACGCGCGTGCTCCCTTCGCGGACCTCAGACGGAGGTCCGGACAGCCGGGCCGGGCGCCAGGGGATGCGCGGCCAGCCCGAGGGGGAGCGTCCTCGTTCGAGTTGAGTCTGAGAGCACAAATTTAACTCATGTTAATATCACCGTGTCAAGCCCAGCGGCGGGGAGGAAACCGAGGCCGAATGACAAGACACCTGGTGCACTCGAGTGACCATGGCCGCTCCCGCTGGGCGCGGGGCCGATCCCGCGCCGCGCCCGGAAGCCGGATCGGGTGGCGCCGATGGTGATGACGATGGCGAAGATCACCGCTGGCGACGGCTACCTGTACCTGCTGCGGCACGTCGCCCAGGGGGACGCCGGGACGGCCGGCGCGCGGGATGCGGCCGCGTACTACACCGCCCAGGGCAACCCGCCAGGGGCGTGGATCGGGCGGGGGGCGCCGCTGCTCGGGCTGGCCGGGCAGACGGTGACCGAGGACCAGATGCGGGCGCTCTTCGGGCACGGCGCGCACCCCGACCAGGAGGCCATCATCGACGCCTACCTGACGGCGCACGTGCGCGCCGGGATGAGCGAGCAGCAGCTGGAGAGGGTGGCGGAGCGGGCGATCGCGGCCGCCCGGCTGGGGCGGGCGTTCCCCGCCTACCAGACCCTGGAGCAGTACGACACCCGCGTCCAAGCGCGGCTGGCGGCGATCCGCGAGCAGGCCGGGAGGGAGCCGACCGCGGCTGAGGAGAACGGGGTGCGGGCGGAGGAGGCGCGGCGCCGTCGGGTCCCGGTCGCGGGGTTCGACCTGGTCTTCTCTCCGGTGAAGTCGGCCGCCTTGTTGTGGGCTCTGGACCCCCGCGAGCGGGTCCGCGACGCGGTGCGGGCCGCGCACGACGGAGCGGTCCGCGAGGCGCTGGACCTGGTCGAGGAGCACGCGGCGCTGACCCGGACCGGGCGCGGCGGCGTCGCCCAGATCGAGACCGAGGGGCTGATCGGGGCGGCGTTCGAGCACTGGGACTCCCGCGCCGGCGACCCGAACCTGCACACCCACGTCGCGGTCTCCGCCAAAGTCCGGGGAGCCGACGGGAAGTGGCGGGCGCTGGACGCCCGGGTGCTGTACGCGATGAAAGTCGCCGCGTCCGAGACCTACAACACCTCCTTCGAGGCGTGGCTGACGGCGTCGCTCGGCGTCACCTTCACCGCCCGGCCCGACACCACCGGGAGCCCCGAGCCGGTCCGCGAGATCACCGGCGTCCCCTACGGGATGGTCGAGTTCTTCTCCCGCAGACGCGCCGCGATCGAGGCCCGCTACGGGCAGCTGCTGCGCGAGTACCGCGACCATCACGGGCACGACCCGGCCCCGGCCGTCGGCTACCAGCTCGCCCGCCAGGCCAACCTCGACACCCGCCAGGGCAAGAAACCGCCCCGCTCTCTCACTGACAAGAGGCAGGCATGGCGAGAGGAACTAACCGCCGCTTTCGGCCCTAGTGCGGTCGCCCAGCTGATGAGAGCCGTCCTCACCAGCGTGGAAACGCCGGCCCGCACAGAGCCGGAGCCCAGCTTCGAGGAGCTCGCGGACCGGGTCGTGGCAGCGGTGGCGGCCCGCCGCTCAACCTGGACGGTGTGGAACCTGCGGGCGGAGGCGGAGCGGCAGATCCGCGCCTCACTGGCTTCCCTCCCGCCCGAGCTGCATCGTTCGGCCGCTGAGGAGGTGACGCGACTGGCCGCCTCGGCGGGCCGGTCGATCAGCGTGGAGGCACCGTCTGTCCTCGATGAGCCGGCCGAGCTGCACCGGCCCGATGGCGCGTCGGTGTTCACCGTGCACGGCGCCTCCCGGTTCACCTGTCAAGCGGTCCTTGACGCCGAAACGCGGCTGTTGAACGCGACCAGGACACCGACCGACTGCGCCCTGACAGGGCCGTCTGCGGGCGCCGCGCTCGACCGGTTCGAGGCCGCGGCCGACACCCGGCTTGACGATGGGCAGCGGGACTTGGTGACCGCGTTCGCGTACGACCCGAAGCTGCTGCTGGCCGGGATCGGGCCCGCGGGGTCGGGCAAGACCACCGCGATGCGCGCCCTCGCCCACGTGCTCCGCGACGGCGGGCGGCGGCTGGTCCCGCTCGCCACGTCGGCCGCCTCCGCCCATGTCCTCGGCCGCGAGCTCGGCGTCCGGGCGGAGAACCTGAGCAAGTTCCTGCACGAGCACACGGCCGGGCCGTTCGCCGCCCGGCTTCGCGCCGGGGCTGCCGTGCCGGGCCAGGCGCGGATGTTCCGGCTGCATCCCGGGGACGTGGTGCTGGTGGATGAGGCCGGGATGGCCGGCACCTTCCCCCTGGACCAGCTCGTGGCGGTCGCGGCCGGGCGGGGCGCGGTAGTGCGGCTGCTGGGCGACGACCGGCAGCTCCCGGCGGTCGAGGGCGGCGGCGCGCTGCGGCTGATCGCGTCCCAGCCCGGCACCCCGCAGCTGACCGACCTGTACCGGTTCCGCGACCCCGCCGAGGCCCGCGCCACCCTCCAGCTCCGGGCAGGCGACCCCGCCGCCCTTACCTGGTACCACACCGCCGGCCGCATCCGATCCGGGTCGCGGGAGGCGATGGCCGACGCCGCCTACGCCGGCTGGAAGCAGGACATGCTCGCCGGGAAGATCACCCTGCTGGCCGCCTCCGGCCAGGCCGACGTCACCGGCCTGTGCGCGCGGGCGCGGGCCGACCGGGTCCGGGCCGGGCAGGTCGAAGAACACGGCGTGCGGCTGCGGGACGGGAACTTCGCTGGGCGCGGCGACTGGATCATCACCCGGAACAACCAGCGCCGCCTGACCCTGTGCGCCGGAAAGGACTGGGTCAAGAACGGCGACGGCTGGCAGGTCACCCGCCGGCATGGGGACGGGTCGCTGGCTGTCCGGCACCTGCGCCACGGCGGCCGCGTCACTCTCCCCGCCGCATACGTCGCCGCCCACGTCCAGCTGCTGTACGCCGGCAACGCCCACCGCATCCAGGGCGGCACCGTCGACACCGCCCACCCCCTCATCACCGACGGCGCCACCCGCGAATCCCTCTACGTCCTGGCCAGCCGCGCCCGCGACACCACCACCTTCTACGTCGCCACCCACGACCAGCCCCCCGACGACGACCCCCGCGTCGACCAGACCCGCACCGACCCCCGCCACTACACCGGACGCGAAATCCTCCTCAACGCCCTCGCCACCCAAAGCGCACCGCTGCCCGCTACCGAGACCATCACCATCGCCCAACAGGAAGCCGCCTCGCTCGCCACCCTCATCCCCCGCTACCAGCACGCCGCCCAGCGCGACGCCGACGCCCGCTACCGGCGCGCGGCCATCGCCGCGCTCGGCGAAAACGGCGGCCGCTTCCTCATCGCAGACGCCGCATGGGGCGCGGTCACCCGGCGGCTATTCGACGCCGAAGGCGACGGCTGGAATCCCGCGCGACTGCTCGCCACCGTCGCCGCCCAGCGCGAAATGGCATCCGCCGACAGCATCGCCCGGGTCATCGCCGACCGCATCGACGCGTTCCTCGCCGGCAACCCGCCGCCCCTGCAAGCGGCGGCACTCGCGGCGGAACCGGGCCACGGCCCCCTCCCGGCGTACGAGAGCGCCGCCGCCGCGGGCGAGCGCCTGACCACGCTCGCCACCGCGATCCTCGGCGACTCCGTCGCGAACCGCGCCCGGGCGGAGGTTGCCTGGCCCGCGATGATCGACGCATTGCGCCGTGCCGAAGCGGCCGGCTTCGACGCGGCGGACGCGCTCACCCACACTGCGGCCGACCGCGAACTGCGCACCGCCCGCAGCATCAGCCAGGTCATCGCGTGGCGCGTCAACCGCCACGTCGCCGCGTACCCAGCCGACCTGACTGCCGGGCCGGCCAAGGCCCCGGCCGACGGGTCATCCGATACAGCAGCGGCGTCCGAGGCGCTGCTCCCCTGGGTTCCCGGCCCCCGGCAGACGGCGCCGGCAAAGAGCGCAGCACTGCCGCTCGCCGCGTATATCAACGACGCGGCCGCCGCCATCACCAAGCGGGTGAACGAACTGGCCGACACCGCGATCCGACACCGGCCACCCTGGATGAGCCTCCTCGGCCAGCAGCCACCCGACCCCGAACCGGCCCGCGAATGGCGACGCCACATCGCCGTCATCGCCGCCTACCGCGACCAGCACAACATCACCACCGAAGACCCCCACCAGGTCCTCGGCCCCTACGTCGAGCAAGGCCGGGCCCTGCACAAGGCCTACTGGCACGCCGCCGAATCAGCCTTCACCGCCCGCCGACTGGCCGGGCTCGAACACGACAGCCCCAGCTCGCCTGACGAAAGGGCAAGCGCGCAGCTCGCCGCTGACATTTACCGCAACCTCCCCGGTGGCGAGCGCGCCACGATAGCCGGGCTAGTCGCCACAACCCCGGGCATCATCTGGCTCGGCGATCCCACCATGCCGGACGAGCACGCGGTCGAACAGCCCGCCTACGCAACGTACCTCAGCAGCATGCTCGCCAGACGCGGACATGCCCCCGCAAGCCTAGCTTTCCCACCCGACCGTCTGCAGGCGGAAGGTCGGCCGATCGAAGCCGCACTGGCGCGGCGCGGCCCATTCCGGCAGGCCGCCAAGTCGGCCCAGCGCGCAGAAGAAGGGACTATCCGGGCAAGAGCACCTGACAGCCCAGGACACCCGGCCGACGCGACAGACGGCAAAGCCGGCCACGCTCGGATGGCTTCAGCGGGTTGCGGCGTGCGGTTGCCGCAGTGAGCGGTCGGCGACTCGGGCGAGGTGCGCGTGGAAAACCTCGCGGGCGTTCGGGGTGAGCGTGGCGAGGGCGACCATGGCGGTAAACATGACGTCGCACAGCTCAGCTTGGACGTCGTCCCAGGTGTGGGTGACGCCCTTGCGGGGGTTCTGGCCGAGCGTCCCGGTGACGGCCTGGGTGACTTCGCCGGTTTCCTCGGTGAGCTTCATGATGCGTAGCAGCTTCTCGGTTTCCGGCGGCAGCCGGCTGCTCGCGTCCAGCCAGCCGACGATCTCCTCGATGGTGCCCCACGCGTCATCCATGTTCCGAGAGGCTAGCGCAGTGCGCGGCCATCGCGCCGGCGATCTGGTCGGCGGCCTGCTGAGGGGTCAGCAGGCTGGTGTCGATCTGGGTGACGGGTACCCCGAGGCCGGCGAGGGCGGCGGCGGCGTCGCGGTACATGGCCGCCTCGGTCCCGGCCGGGGCTGGGTCGCGCTCGAATCGGTCGTGGCGTCCGCGCTGGTCGAGCCTGGCGCTGATGACGGCGGGCTCGGCGGACAGGATCACGGCGAGGTCGGGCAGGTCGACGGCCTCGTTGAGGGTGAGCAGCCAGGGGGTTGCGAGTCCGTCGAGGGCCTGCAGGACCAGGGTGGAGGCCAGATAGCGGTCGCAGATCACGAGGTGGCCGGCGGCGCGCTTCGGCCTGATCTCGGCGCCCAGGTGGTGGTAGCGGTCGGCCGCGACCAAGCAGGCCAGCGCGTGGCCGCTGACCTCGTCGGCCATGGCGCGAGCCAGCGTCCCGATGGGCCCTGCGGAGGGCTCGGCGGTGACGTGCACGGTGCGGCCTCGTCGTCGCAGCTCGCCGGCGAGGGCGGCGACCGTGGCGGTCTTGCCGGAGCCGCCGGGTCCGTCGATGGTGACGAGCGCCCCGGTCATGCGGCGGCGCCGTGGCTGCGTGCCCATTGCTCGCGGGCGACGGCGACGAGGCTGCGGCGCACGTAGGCGACGGGGGCGTCGGAGAGCTGCAGGTTGACGGAGAAGTTGAACTCGTCGCGTTCGCGCATTGCCTCGTCCAGCCCGTCTCCGGTCAGGTCCACGGCGGTGTAGTTCAGCAGCTGGCTGGGCGTGTACTTGCCGGTGGCGAGCAGCCTGTCCCAGTCGGGAGTCCCGGGGTAGGGCCGGTACTCGAATGCGCTGGCGCGGAACCCGCCCGGCATTGGCCCGGTGATGTCCCACAGGTCGCGGATCAGGGCGACGGTGGCGTCGATCTCTGCGGTGGTCTCACTAGGGAAGCCGAGGATGAAGTAGCCCTTGACGCTGATGCCGCGCCGGGTCAGCCGGCGCACGACGTCGCGGGCCATGGCCGGGGTGATCCTCTTGTCGATGAGGGTGAGCATCCGCTGGCTGCCAGACTCGATGCCGAGCGCAACCTCCCGCAGCCCGTTGGCGGCGAGGGTGTCCAGGGTGGCGTCGTCTAGTCGGTTCAGGACGTTGATCCGCCCGGTGGCGTCCCACTGCGCCCAGCTGCCCGTTCCGGCTGTGGTGAACGCGGCCATCATCGGGTCGATGACGCGCCGCGCACCGAGGAACAGGTCATCGACGAACCGGAACGCCGTGACCCCGACGTGGCGAAGCTGGTTCATCTCGGCGAGGATGTTCGCCGCGTCTCGGACGCGGATGGTGACGTCGGGGTTGGCGCTGACGGCCGCCCCGCAGAACGAGCAGTTGTAGGGGCAGCCGCGGGCGCCGACCATGTTCGCTTCCAGCCGCCCGTTCTCCGGGTGCGGGTCCTGGGCGAGGTAGGAGCGGTCGACGAACGGCAGCGCGTTGATGTCGGGCGCCAGCCACGCCGCCCCGTGCTTCTGCCCGCTCCTGGTGATCTGGCCGGTTTCAGGATCTAGCCACATCACGCCGGGCAGGCTGGCCCGTCGCTGATAGTCGCCGAGCAGCGCGGTGACGCGCGTCTCGGCCTCGCCGATGATCAGCGCGGCGCAGCGGGCCATCCGGGGGTCGGCGAGTATCTGCGCGGGCATCGCCTTGGCCTGGTGGCCGCCGAGCATGACCTTGATGGCGGGGTCGAGGCCGGTCGCGATCGCGGCGCTGACCTCGTACGTGGGGGCGAGAAGGTTGAACCCGGCCCACCGGGGCGCCGCCGCGTTCACCAGGCGGGTGACGTGGGCGATGCCCAGCCCGGCGGCCTCGGCGTCCAGCACGCCGACGTTGTACCCGACCTGGGCCGCGCAGGTGGCGATGTAGGCCATGCCGAGGACCGGGAGGGTGAAGTCGTTAACGCGTGGCCGGGTCGCGTAGTCGCGCAGCGGGGCGTTGACGAACAGGGCGTCCAGCGGGCGGGACGGGTCGGCGCCGGCAATGAGCCCGCCCGGGTCAGGTGCTTGTCCGTGCATGTCTGCCTCCCCAGGCGAGGGTCAGGAGTGTGAGGTCGGCCAGGTACGGCCCCGCCATCTGCCGCCAGCGGCGTTCGAAGCCGGGTTCGTCGCCCGGCCAGGGCGCCGACGGGGCGGCGCGCGCCGCCCAGGTCCGGACCGCCAGATCCCCGCAGGGATAGGCGGCGAAGTCGTTGGCGAAATCGGCGACCGCCGCTCCGGCTGTCCACGGGCCGATCCGCCGGACTCCGAGCAGCTCGGACACCAAGATTCGGGCGGGCATGGCCGCCCAGGCGCTGCCGTGCTCCAAGTACCCGGCGGCGGCTCCCCGCAGCGCGCCGCGCTTGAAGGCCAGCCCCAAGGCGGCGAACTGCGCGTCACCGAGGGCGAGCAGCGTCTGCGGCGGCGGGAACAGCCAGCCCGCCATCGGCCCGCACCGCACCAGGGTCCCGTGCGCCGCGCATAGCGCGCGGTACTGCGCCTGCGCCTGCGCCGCGCGCACCACCTGCCGGATGATCGCGGTCCCGATGGCATCCCACAGGCTCGGGTTGCTGAACCGCGCGACCGTTCCCAGCGAGCCGAGCGCCCCGGCGAGCTCGGGCACGTCCCTGACCGCTGACGCGGGCAGGTCGAACACGCTGGGCTCGGGGCCGGCCGCCGCCGCGCCCGGGCAGCACCAGGCCACGGAGCGGCCATCGGTCCGGGCAAGAGCGTGGCCCCGGCCGCTGACGGGCAGTGCGCGGGTGAGCGCCCGGCCGCCGTCCGGCGTCCACGCGGGGTGGTCGGTCATCACGGTGCCGAAGCTGCGCATCCCCCGATCCTCCCGCAACAGGAGTGCGCGGCCGGGGCCAATTGCGTTGTAAACCGGTGGCGGTGACGTGGCCGGCGCGGGGACTCGCATGGGTCAACCATGCGCCGGGCGGAGCCGGGAAACCCATCCCGCTTGGGGTTCTCACCGTGAGATAAAACGTAAAATAACGGGCACACACAGTGATATCAGGCCGCCTGATCCGCTGACCGGAGACGAGCCATGAGGGCAATAGGCTTCGACCCGCCGGAGATCCCCCTCGGGTTCTGGTACCGCAACGACGTCCGCCTCGCGCTGCGCGACCGGGACATGGGCGCGCTGTTTCTCCTCCTGGGCCGGCACGCCGGGCTCAGCCAGACTCGCGTCGGCACCGCGGTCGGCCTCGGTCAGGGCCGAGTCAGTGAGGTCATCCACGGCACCCGGGCGATCTCCGCCGTGCACGTCTTCTTGCGGATCGCCGACGGGCTGGGCATGCCCGACGACGCCCGCCGGGAACTCGGCGTCTCCGACCGACCCGGCCCCCGCCCGGCCCCGGCCGCCGAGGTCGGCCCCGGCCTGCTGGAACGGATCACGGCAGCGCGCGGCATCGACCAGGGCGTCATCGCCGTCCTCCAAGCCGAGACCGACGCCATCCGGCTGCTGGACCGGCGCATCGGCGCCCCCGCCGTCGCCGGGAAACTGGAAGCCCACATCGCCCACGTCGAGGCCGGCCTGCGCTACTCGCTGCGGCCCGCCACCCGCCAGGCGCTCGCCGCCGTCCTGGCCGACGCCGCCGCCCTCGCCGGATGGCAGGCCATCGACATGGGCCGCCTGCCCCGCGCCTGGGACCACTTCGAGCGTTCCGCCGCCGCCGCGCGGGAGGCAGACGACGCCTGCCTCCTCGCTCACGCGACCGCCGAGCAGGCATACGTGCTGCTCGACCTCCGCCAGCCAGCCGACGCGCTGGCCATGGTCAGGGCCGCCGCCCAGCGGGCCGACACCGCCGTCCCCGGGCGTATGCGCGCCTGGCTGCACGCCGCTGAGGCCGAGATGGCCGCCGCCGCAGGCGACCCGGCAGCCTGCCGTCGGGCACTCGACCAGGCCGCCCGCGCGCTCCCGGCCGGCCATGGGGACCCCGCGCTCCCTTACCTCGCCCTCGACGACGCGCACCTGGCCCGCTGGCGCGGCAACTGCCTGGTCATCGCCGGAGACCCCCGGGCCGCCGACGACCTCGACACTGCCCTCGCCGCTATGGACGGCACCTTCACCCGCGCCCGCGCTGGGCTCCACTGCGACCTGGCCGCCGTGCGGCACGCCAGCGGGGAGCGCGACGAGGCCCGCCGCCACCTGGCCGTCGCCCGGCAGCTTGCCGACGCGACCGCATCAGCCCGCTTCCGCCGCCGGGTCCGCGACCTGACCGCCCGCATCGCCCTCCTCGGCCCCGCCTGACAGCGGGCGCAGCGCCAGCAGGCCCAGCAGCGCCACCAAAGTCCCCGCGTTCCAGATCTCACCGGTCGCAATCAGCCCCGGCACATCGGCCAGCGGCACCCACGCGATCCGGTCCGCCTCGCTCACGTCCTCCGGCTCCCCGCGCCGACGCGGATCACGGCCAACGAAAACGACGTGCTCGGAATCGACCATCCCCACCATCGGCTGGAACGTGACCAGGTGCTCAACCCAGCCCGCCTCATACCCGGTCTCCTCCGCCAGCTCTCGCGCGGCCGTCATGGCCGGCTCCTCGCCGTCCTCGACCACGCCGCCCGGCAGCTCCCACCCCCAGCGGTCCTGCACGAAACGGTGCCGCCACAACAGCAGCACTCGGTCCCGGTCGTCGGCCACGGCGATCATCGCGGCCCGGTTGAGCCGCACCACGTGATGCCAGAACCGGTCCCCGCCCGGCAGCTCCACGTCGACCTGTCCAAGCCACACCCAGTGATTGTCGTAGATGACGCGCTCGCCGAATGTCTTCCACCGGCTCTGCCCGCCGTCCGCCGCAGTCGCCACACCCCGACCGTACCGCCCATCCCCTCAGGCGACGGGCCCCGGTGGTAGTAGCGCATCAACGCCGACCGCAGATGCTGCCGACGCTTAGCGCGGGAGCAGTTCACCCGCCTTACTCCAGCAGACCCCTCGGGCCGACACCGTAACGCATAGGCGCCACCGGACTAGCCAGCACCATGCTCCACGGCCCGCCACGGATTTATGGGGTAAGTCGTTTTCTACCAGAATTTCTACCGCGGACGCCGCTTGGGACCCGTCCGAGATCGCTAGATCCGTTGCCCCGTAGGCGATTCGCGAGTAGATTGCGATGCAGACGGACGGGGCTTCCCAAGCTGACAGTGCGGGTTCGATTCCCGTCATCCGCTCCAACGTAAGGCCCAGGTCGGAAGCAGGTTCCGAACACTGGGCCTTCAGTCGTTTAAGAGCAAGACCGGCCGCCGGGCCATTGGCGGGCCTTTAGGCGGGGACGAGCGCACCGGCTAGGCCATCGTCCCCGGGCCCGTGTCCCCTGTTCGGCTGGTGTGCAGGTGGCGGACTTCGGCGGCGACGGCCGCGACGTCGACCGGCCTGGTCGTGTCCACGG
>Ga0302314_10005490_pt1 | contig 23138 bp, 18 predicted proteins | sample III_Palsa_N2_3_FD_200533 | JGI IMG/M metagenome (GOLD analysis project Ga0302314, IMG submission 200533) | Peat permafrost microbial communities from Stordalen Mire near Abisko, Sweden - III_Palsa_N2_3 | ecosystem: Environmental > Terrestrial > Soil > Palsa > Peat permafrost | place: Sweden... | reverse complement strand
CAGATGAAGAACGGCTCTCCCTACGTCGCCGAGGCGCACGACCCGAGCAGCCCCACCTGGATCTACGACGCGTCCGACCACAGCGAGGACTACAACCACTCCACGTTCAACGACCTGGTGATCTCCGGCCTGATGGGGCTTCGCCCGCAATCGGGCAACACGCTGGTGATCAAGCCGCTCGTGCCGGCCTCGTGGAGCTATTTCGTCCTGGAGAACGTGCCCTATCACGGGCACAACGTGACGCTGATGTACGACCAGACCGGCGACCGCTACCACCAGGGACCCGGGTTCCACGTGTATGTGGACGGGCGGCAGGTGGCGTGGGCGCCGGACGTGCGCGATCTGACGATCACGATCCCGGCCACTGGCACTGGCACTGGCACTGGCACCGCCGCCGTCCAGCAGCCGGACAGCATGTTCGTTGACGACACGGTGAACACGACCGGCAGCGGGTACCCGCTGCCCTCGGCCTCCGACACCTGGCAGGGCGACAGCGTGTGGAACGCGGTCGACGGCAAGGTCTGGTACGACGAGATCCCCGAGGTGGACACCCGCTGGACCAACTACGAATCACCGAACGCAGCCGACAGCCTGGCCGTGGACCTGGGGGCCGCCATCCCGATCGACGAGGTCCGGTATTACTCCTACTGCGACGGCGGCGGGATACAGGACACGACCGGTTACCAGGTCCAGTACTGGACGGGTTCGGCCTGGGCCGATATCCCCGGGCAGAGCAGATCCCCGACCACACCGGCATGCAACGACCTGAACCGGGTGGTGTTTCCTCCGGTCACCACCAGCCAGGTCCGGCTGGTGCTCACCAATCCGCCAGGGGCCTACGTTGGCGTGACCGAACTGGAGGCCGGATCCTGGTCAAGCACGGCCGCGCGGCTGGCCCTCGGGCCTCCGGCCGGGCAGTCGCTGTCGGTCACGGTCGGCCAGCCGACCGCGGTGACGGCGGCCTTCACCAACGCCACAAGCCGGCCGGAGACGCTGCGGTCCGTCAGCCTTGACCTGCCCGCGGGCTGGACCGCGTCTCCCGGCACCGGCATGCCAGGGGCTGGCGTGCCGGTGCGGCCGGGCGCCACGGCGAACCTGACCTGGACGGTGACGCCATCGGCGGACGCACAGGCCGGTAGCTCGTATGCGATGTGGGCCTACGCCGACTTCGGTGCCGGCTCGGCCGCTGAGCAACTACAGACCCAGGCGGAGGCGCGGGCCCGGGTCGCGTTCTCGCTCGCCCCGTTCACCGACGTGGGGGTCAACGACCACTTCACGAGCGACGACCTGCCGGACTACACCCAGGTTCAGCCGGGGGTGACCACCTCAACCGGGGAGATCGAGCCGACCTGGACCGTCGGCGGCGGGCAAGCCCAGGCCGGCGCGGGCCAGCCGTGGTTCGGCATGCTGGCGAGCGGGACCGCGCCGACGTCGGACCAATCGGTCGCGGTCGTGGACCCGGCGAAGTTCCTCGGCGATGCCAAGAGCCAGGACAGCGTGTTCGTCGGGCTGGCCAAGGACGCCACGGACTACGTGATGGCCTGGTACAACAACGTCTCCCATACCTCCGGCTTCGACCTGGTCCAGAACGGGGTGCTCGAGCCGGCCGGCTTCCAGTCGTACTGCTGCGCCAACGTCACGATGAACGCGGGCGACCAGTTCGCCCTCGAGCTGTCCGGCAACACGATCACCTCCTGGGTCGAGCCCGGCGGCACCGGCGCGTGGCAGGAGCTGCAGTCCACCACGGTGGCACCGCTGCTTGACCTGACCAATCCCGCGGTCCTGGCCCAGTACCACTTCACCTTCGGCCTGCGCGGCGACTCAGGCACGATGGCGGCAGCCAGCTTCGAAGGCGCCAGCGACCCCGGCTGACCGCGCGGTACCTCACGTCAGGCCCCGGCCGGGGCCATAATCCTGATGGTGGGACTGAGGCACCGCTGGATGCGGGAGACCGCGGGCCAGGCGGCCCCGGTGCTGACAGGCGCCCCGGCCAGCGTGCTTAACGTGCTGGCCGTGCGGCCGGGCAGGATCGCCGTGCTGAAGGACGTACCGCTGGGCAACGGAAACTGGCTGATCGAGATGCCCGGCGGGCAGCGTGCCGTGCTGCGGCGCTACCACCCGGGAGCCGACCCGGAGGACCTGGCGTACGAGCACGCGGTCCTTGACCACCTCGCGGCCGACGGGTGGGTTGTCCCGCATCCGCTCGGCGAGCCGGTGCGCCATGACGGGCTGTGGTACTGCCTGACCCGCTACGTCCCCGGCAGGCCAGCCGTCCGTGACAGCCGCGCCCAGCGGCGCAGGCGGGGCCGTGACATGGCCCGGCTTGACCTGGCGCTGCGTGACCTCGGCCAGCGGATCGGGCAGCGCCCGGGCTGGCGTCCCCAGCACAGCGCCGTCACCGCCAATTCCGGCATCGACTGGCCGGAGTGCGTGCGGCAGCTGGCGGCCGTCAGCCCCAGGCTCGGCTCCTGGGCGCAGGCTGCGGCCGTGCGGACGCGGGCCGCGCTGGTCGCCATCGGCGCAGCCGAGCTGCCGGTCACCGTCATCCACGGCGACTTCGCCGAGCAGAACGTGCACTACCGGCACGGCCGGCTCGCCGGCGTCATCGACTTCGGGCTCACCCGCCAGGACTCACGGCCCTACGAGCTGGCCATCGCGCGCACCTGGCACGCCCCGGAGGCCGCTGAGGCCTACCGCGGTGAACTGGCCCGCAGCGGCTGGCCCCTCAGCGCGCTGGAAGAAGCGGCCATCAAGCCCGTCTACCACGCGTTCCGCCTCGACATGGCCGCCTGGGAACTCGATCACGGCCTCAAGACAGGCCAGTACAACCTGACCGCAATCGAACGCCAGCTATCCAGGACCGGCACCCCGCCACCATGACACGCTCCGGGACGGACAGGCAACCGGGCAAACTGCCGTGAGACAAGCGGCCCAACGGGCAAGAATCGGTGAGACCAGGCGCGCGGGTGCGGGCCACGATCGGGACCAGCACGTGGACGACGTCTATCTTCCCTGGCAGCCAGGCTGGCTATGTGCTCCCGGCGTCGCGGCTGCGGGGGGCCGTGCGCCCCGCTCATCCTGGAGAGCTCATACCTGGAAGGGCAGCCTGACGCCGAATCCGGTGGCGGCCAGCTTGAGCAGGACCTGCCCGGGGGCTTGCAGCGCCGCGACCTTGGCCGCGCTGAGCTCCTCCAGCTGGGCCAGGACGGCCGCGTAAGCGTCCGAGCCCTGCCTGCGCGCCCGGCTCAGGACGGCCGCGTTGGCCCACACCTTCTCCCGCGCCTCGCGCAGGAAGCGTCGGGTGCCCAGCCGACTGACCGGCCGCAGCAGCCGGTCAAGCAAGGGGGCAGGCCCGGACAGCCTGGTCAGCTCGTCATCCTCGGCCGCGACCCGGGAGGCGAGCACCTCATCGATCGCCCGGTGGTCGGCCCCCCGGCGGGCGAGCAGCGCCGCGTCGTCGAACTGCTCGTCGCTGATCACCGCCACCAGGGCCTGCGGCAGGTCATAGTTGATGTGCGCGTTCATGCCGAGCAGCACGTGCCGGAGCGGAGGCAGGCCGACCGGAGCGCAGAACGCGATTTCCCAGGGTCGCGGCGGCCTCCGGCCCGCCATGTCCCCTTCCAGAGCGTCCAGGTACAGGTCAGCGAAAACGATGTCCCACCGCTCGACCCACTCGGCGTCGGCGAATCCGCCGCGCCCGATTTCCCCCGCCACCGCCATGGTGGTGCGCAGGTAGGTCGCGTGGAAGTACCGCCGCTTGTCGCCCGCAGCCTCCAGCGGCTCAAGCAGGGCCGCCATGCGGGCGATCAGCTCCTCGATCACGCCTCCACCCTAATCATTTCTGCTCCAGCCTCTGCACCGTCAAACTCAAACGTCGGGCCTCGGGCTCGCGATCGTGCGCAGGATCGCCGACATGCACGACGGAACCGTCGAGGCAATCCCGCTGCGGCGGGGGGTGAAATTCCGCCTCAGCCTGCCGGAGGTCATCGCCGATCCGCCTGCTGCGGAAGGGCCCACGTTACGCAGCTGACCGTGCAGACCCACGGGCTGGTGTCGCGGATGAAGGTGGAGGGGACATCGCAGCCGTCGCGAGCGCCCTCACGCTTCTGCACATCTGGACCTCGGCCCCGTACAAGACGTGACAAAGAAAGCGGTCACGGCAGCGTGTCACGATAATGGCAAGTGCGGCGGCGCCCATCAGCCAAAACTGGCCATGCCGCCCGGCCGTGGCTTTGTCGTGCCATCCGGCTCAGGTGATGAGGAACGATACCGTCACGAGGGACATTGAGTCAGCTATCCGCTTATCACCTCAGACGATCCCGGCTGACCAGCCGCGTGCTCGGCGCGAGCGCGAGCGTGATCGTCGGCGGTGCCGGTTACGGCAAATCTGCCCTGGCCGCCGAGTCAGCCGAGTTCCTCGATGTGCCGGTGATCGCCACCGCGCTGGAATCCGCCGGGGTGTCGGCCGCCTTGCTGCCGCACCGGCTACGCTCGGCAGCCGCCCGGGTAGGGCTGTCCGACCTCGCCGCCCGGATGGATCGGGCAGCGCCAGCCGGGCCGGCTGGCGTGCTTGATGCGATGCTAGAGGCGCTGGCGGGCAGCGGCGCCATGATCGTGGTCGACGAGGTGCAAAATGCCGAGCCGGAGGCGCTTGCACTGCTTACCCGCCTGGCCGGGCAGCTCGGAGCCGACCAGCGACTGCTGCTCCTCGGCCGCGAAGCCCCGTTCGGCATCGCGTCATTGCGCCGGGACAGCGCCGCGGTGTGGCTCGGTACCGCCGACCTCGCGATGACCACGCCCGAGGTTGCCGCACTATGCCGCCAAGGCTTCGGTCTTGCGGTCTCTGAGGCCGAGGCCGAGCGGCTCAGGGCGGCCACCGGCGGCTGGACCGCGGCGGTGGTGCTTGCGGCGAGTCAGGCCAAGTCCGCCGACCAGCCGCTGCTTGCCGACAGCGCCCGCGGTGCCTCAGGCGCGCTGTCCGATGGCGGCCACGCAGCCACCCGATCCGCGCCCGCGGGCAACGACGCGACATCGATGGCCGCGCCGCCTGGCGGCACGCAGGTGCTTGCCGGGCTGGTCGAGCAGATCCTGCGCGGCATACCCGAGCCCGTGCGGTCGGCCGTCATCCAGGTGGCTCATCTTCCGCTGCTGCGCGAGCGGATAGTGGCGCGCGCAACTGGCATCGCCGACCTGCTCGCGGTCGTCAGCCAGGCGGGGCTGCCCTTGCAGGAGAGCGACGACGGCTGGTTCGAGCTCATCGGCCCGGTGCAGCACATGCTGGTGGCGCGTGCCCCCGTCGCGACCGGCGTGCTGACCGCTGCGGCGGCAGCCTACGCCGAGGAAGGTCGCCCCGATCTTGCCGTCCGCCTGCTGCTCGTCGCGGGCAGCGCGAGCGACGCGGCGGCGCTGCTCGCCGCCATGAGCCCGCTGGAAGCCGAGCGCCTAGGACTCGATGAACTCACCGAGCTTGCCGGCCGGCTGCCGCCTGCCGTGCTTGACGAGCATCCGCGGATCCTGCTGCATATTGCCCGCGAGTGCGAGCCTCCGGCGGCGATACACCGCCGGGCGCAGGCGTTGAATCGGGTGCTCGATGCGCTCGGCGAGCCACCGTCCGATCCGCAGCTCGCCCGCGAGGTCAAGGCGGAACTGGCCCGCGACCTAGTGCGCGACGACCATCCCGAGGCTGGCGAGGCGCTGGCGGTGGCAGTGCTCGCGCAGACGCCTCCCGCCGAGGAACGGACCAGGGCCAGGCTGATCGAGACGCTGGGACGCGCCGCCGCCCGGTATAAGGACGACGAGCACCTGGCGATCGCCGCCGACCGGCTGATGATGGCCGCCCGCAGCTACCGGAACCAGGGCTTGTGGAGCTGGCTGGCCTACGCTCTCGCGATACTCGGCTGCTGGGTACATGCGCACCGGGGCGCTTTCGACCAAGCGGTCGCCGCCGTGGACGAGTCCCTGCAGGTAATCCCCGACCGGAGGCAGCAGCGTGCGGTCATCCTTACGTTCCGTGCCGAGATCCTGAACCAGGTAGGCCGGTACGAGGAAGCCGACGCGAACCTCGCCGAGGCCGAAGCAATCGCACAGGTCATCGGTGACGTCCGGGTGCGAGCCTATGTCGCGTGGGAACGGGCACGGGGACTCTCGCAGCAGGGCGACGGGCCCGGGACGCTGGCGGCGATCCTCGCCGCGGAGTCCTTCCGGTCGGACTGGTTCGACGGCTGTGGTGGCGAATTCCTCGCCGATGCCGCCGACTTCCTCGACCGGGTGGGCTACCGCGAGCTTGCCGTGCAATACCTGGACCGGGCCAGGCAGCAATCTGAGCACGAGGACTTCGAGGTCGAGCGCGCGACGGCGACGATCATGGCCCGCAGCGGTGATCCTGAGGAGGCCGAGCGCAGGCTGCTTGCGCTAGCCGCCTCACCCTGGTGCGAGCCCACGGAACGATGGCGAGTGCAGCTGCTCCGGGCGCTTGCCGCCAGGCGCCGCGGCGATCCGGCAGTGACACCGCTCGCGCTCGACGCGCTTGAGCTTGCGGCCAGGCTCGGTCATCCCGGGCTCCCGCTAATCGCCGAACGACAGGCGGCCACCAGCCTGCTCGGGCTGGTGGCCGCGACCGGCCATCCGCTGGCGACTGGCCTGGCGAACATGACGTTCCCTGTCACCGTCAGCTTGCTTGGCGGATTCGGCATGACCCGTGGCGGCCAGGCCGTAGATGTGCCGCCGGGCCAGGGGCGGCAGCTGGTCAAGCTTGTCGCGACCGCGGGCGGCCGCCTGACCGCCGAAGGCGCCATGGAGTCGCTCTGGCCGGAAGCGGATCCCGACGCCAGCGCCAACCGACTGCGCACGGTACTCAACCGGCTCAGGGACGCGGCAGGGGATGTGGTCCTGCGCGAGGACCGTCAGCTTTGCCTCGGCCCCGAGGTGCACACCGACGTGCAGGCCTTCACCGACGACGCTCGCCGGGCCACCTCGGGCAAGCACAAGGGTCAGTGCGACACCGCCAACAACGCCCAGCCGCTGGCCAAGGGCGCGGTCGCGAGCTTCCTCGCGGCAGGCGTGCTCACCGTCGGCTAACCAGCGGTCGCGGAACTCTCGGGCCGGGCCTGCCGGGGATCGGCGAGCCTGGCCCGACCGTTAGTTTCCCCGAACGCCGCAGAGCAGGCGGTTGTCGCCGCGCTGCCAGAGGGTTCCGACCTCGGCGAAGCCGGCCGCCTTGAGCGCCCCGACGTGGGTCGCGAGCTGGCTCGACTCGGTACCGTGATGGCCCGCCTCGACCCGGCGGCGCTGACGTTCCGCCACGTGCCCGGACAGTACCGGGTCGGCGGCGACCGCTTCCCACCAGCCGGACCAGCTCTCCGAGTGCCCGTCGGGGAAACGCCGCCGGTCCTCCCGCTGCCGCATCGCCAGGTCAAGGCGGGCGAGGGTCGGGGACTTGGTGGCGTCGAGCATGAAGTGGTCGCCGTCGAGCAGCAGGCCGCCGGGGCGGAGCACGGTGGCGAGCTCGGCATACATGGCGCGCAACTCCTGCTCGGGCAGCCAGTGCAGGGCGGTGGTGCTCACCGCCACATCGGCGCAGGTCCGCGGGTCAAGGCCGAGTCGAGCCGACCAGCCGGGAACGCGCAGGTCCAGGTCGGCGAGGCGCAGTCCTGGCACATCCCGGTAGGCGGCCCGGCCAAGCGCCAGCGACACCGGGTCGGCGTCGATGCCGATGACCGTGGCCCGTGGCAGCCTTTCGAGCAGCCGTACGCCTAGCGACCCGGGCCCACAGCCGATGTCAAGCACCAGCGGGTCAGGCCGCCCGGTCCCCTCCTCGACCGCGTCGATCAGCGCGGTGAACCTTTCCTCGCGGTCGGGCAGGCTCTCCTCCTGCTGGCGGTCCCAGCGCTCGATCCAGCGCCGCGCGGTCTCGCGGTCAAGTTCCGGCACGCCCTGCCTCCCGGGTTCGTTACTGGCTAGCGGTTTGTTACGGTCTAAGATTCGTTCAACAGTCACAAACGTAAGCGCCAAGGTGTAACTGGTCAAGTGAATTTCAACAGTCACATGGACGTAGTGATCAGAGTGGCCGCGGAACTGGTGAACCTGCTCACACCGGGCGAGGACCGGGGACGGCGCTACCTTCCGCCCGAGGAAGATGAGCGCACGGCGGCCGTAAGCGCCGTGCTGCGCGCGGCCGGCGGCCGCGAGGCCACCTGGGAGGAGGCCGCCGAGCTTTGTTTCGTGGCCGCGGAGTTGCGCGGCGTCTTCGAGGCCGTCAGCACGGGCGCCGTGGATGACGCCGCCCAACGGGTTAACGCGCTGCTCATCAGGACCGGCGCCCGGCCCGAACTCGAGCGGCACGACGGGCAGCCCTGGCACCTGCACTTCCACGCCGCCGACAAGTCGCTGCCGAACGGCTGGGCGGCAGGCTGCGCCACCGGCCTCGCGGTGGTGCTCGGCAGCGAGCTGTATGACCGTCTCGGCACCTGCACGGCGTCACGATGCGATCGGGTCTACGTGGACACCTCGCGCAACGGCACCCGGCGGTACTGCTCCACCTCATGCCAGAACCGGGCCAAGACCGCGGCCTTCCGCGCACGCCTGACCTGACGGCGCTCGCGCCGCTTCCCGCGCCCCGCCAACCCCAGACCAGTCATCCCGAACGGTCCCGCCCGACTCCCGAACGGCCACGGTACTCCGCCAACGCAAAGGAAAAGGCGACAAACCTGACTTACCGGAGCCCCAACGCCTAGTAGCCAGCACAATCGAGTCCCGGAAATCGGCAGCGCTGAATCTTTGACCGGCCCTGGCCGGTCAAAGATTCAGCGCTAATTCGATCTTGGTGTGCTTATCCGCATAAATCCGGCAAGGCGGCTCCGCCAAGGGCGCAAGCAGGGGCTACATCCCGGCGATGAGCTTCTCCACGCGCTCGTCGACCGAACGGAAGGGGTCTTTGCACAGCACCGTCCGCTGCGCCTGGTCGTTCAGCTTCAGATGCACCCAGTCGACGGTGAAGTCGCGGCGCTTCTCCTGAGCGCGGCGGATGAACTCGCCGCGCAGCTTCGCCCGGGTGGTCTGCGGCGGGATGGACTTGGCCTCGAAGATCTTCAGGTCGGTCGTCACCCGGTCGACCGCGCCGTTGCGTTGGAGCAGGTAGTACAGGCCCCGGCCGCGGTGCACGTCGTGGTAGGCCAGGTCGAGCTGGGCGACGCGGGGGGCGGAGAGCGGCAGGTCGTGCTTGGCCCGGTACCGCTCGATGAGCTGGTACTTGGTCACCCAGTCGATCTCCCTGGCGATCCGGTCGAGGTCCCCGTCCTCGATCGCGGACAGGGTCCGTTCCCACAGCTCGAGTACCCGCTTGGTGATCGGGTCGAGGCCATTCTTGTCGGTGAAGTCCTTCGCCTTGTTCAGGTACTCGTACTGGATCTCGAGCGCGCTCATCTCGCGTCCGTTGGCGAGCCTGACCCGGCTGCGGCCGGTCATGTCGTGGCTGACCTCGCGGATGGCGCGGATTGGGTTGTCCAGGGTCATGTCGCGGAGCACGACTCCGGCCTCCACCATCCGCAGCACCAGGTCGGTCGAGCCGACCTTGAGCAGCATCGTGGTCTCGCTCATGTTGGAGTCGCCGACGATGACGTGCAGCCGCCTGAAGCGCTCGGCGTCGGCGTGCGGCTCGTCGCGGGTGTTGATGATCGGCCGTGACCTGGTGGTGGCGGAGGAGACGCCCTCCCAGATGTGCTCGGCACGCTGGCTGACGCAGTAGACGGCGCCGCGAGGAGTCTGCAGCACCTTGCCCGCGCCGCAGATGATCTGCCTGGTGACAAGGAACGGGATCAGGATGTCGGCCAGCCTGCCGAACTCACCGTGCCTGCCGACCAGGTAGTTCTCGTGGCAGCCGTAGGAGTTGCCCGCCGAGTCCGTGTTGTTCTTGAACAGGTAGATGTCCCCGGCGATGCCCTCCTCCCGCAGCCGCCTGTCGGCGTCGACGAGCAGCCCCTCAAGGATCCGCTCCCCCGCCTTGTCGTGCGCGACCAGGTCGACCACGTTGTCGCACTCGGGCGTCGCGTACTCGGGGTGGCTGCCCACGTCGAGATAGAGCCGCGCACCGTTTCTGAGGAAAACGTTGCTGCTGCGGCCCCATGAGACCACACGGCGGAATAGGTAGCGGGCTACCTCATCGGGTGACAGCCGCCGCTGTCCCCGGAAGGTACACGTAACGCCGTACTCGTTCTCAAGCCCGAAGATTCGCCGGTCCACGCCACTAATCTACGTTCACTTACCCCCGGCGGTCACTATGCCCCGCCGAAGCCGGGCAACCACCGCGACGCCGCGGCGCACCTGACCGGGTAGGTAGACGTAGAATCCGCGGCCGTTCGCGCGCTGTTCCGGGGTGCAGATGAACTGGCTAGTCATCATGAACGCCCAGCTCTGAAGGGGTACGCAGGCGGTCACGCCGGTCCGCTCCGCCTGGACGAGAATGCCGGTGATGGTCGGCCAGGCGTTGTGGTCGAAGCGGATAATCACCGGCCGTCCCGCCGCCACCCGGGCCATCGCGGTGACGGCGGCCGGGATCGACGGGTCCGTGGGCGGGCCGCTTGACGGGATCGCCGGGTCCACGTGGTCGGTGCTCAGCCTGGTCTGCGGCGCGACCGCGAACGCGGCGCAGGCGGCCACCGCGACGGTCACGGCGACAATGCCGGCGACGCCGGTCCCCGCCCGCGGGCCAAGACGCCACCGCGGTTTCGCGGACGAGAGCAGCTCGGTCGCGCTCAGCGCGATCACCAGGATCGCGATCACCGGCGCTGACCAGTAGAAGTAGCCGATGTAGTAGTCGTTGAGCGCGTCGATGCCGACCGCCGCGTAGGCGACGAACACGGCGGTCGACAGGGCGTCCGCTGCGAGCAGCGACAGGCAGAACCGCCGCAGCGGGCCGCCGGGCAGCCGCCAGACACCCACGGCGGCGACGGCGACGAGAAGGACAGCCACCGCCCAGGCGTGCGCGTGCGGCCACCAGAACCAGAGGGCGTACAGGACGACCTGCCGCGCGCCGTGCCCGCCCGAGCGCGAGGACGAGGAGTAGCCGAAGTACTTACCGAAGTTTCCCGGCCAGTGCAAAGCGAGCTCGACGATCATCGGGAACGCGAGCACCGCGCTGATGACCGCGACCGGCACCCAGACCCGCCGCCTCGGCCTCGGCAAGCGGAACCGCAACCGCAAGCGCCGCGTTCCCCGCTCCCCCTCCGACGCGTCCGACGCGTCCGACGCGCTAATCCGCTGCCAGAGCAGGAACGCCAGGGCGCCGCCGACAAGCACGGGAACGATGAACAGGAAGCATGCGTGGCCGTTGATCAGGAACCAGCCGGACAGCGCCGCGATCCACGAGTCCTGCGTGCGGCCCGCCGCCACCGACGCGATCGCGACGACGAAGGCGAAGTACGCGGGCATGTACACGTACGGCATCCAGTCGGAGCTGAACATCGACGGGTGCAGCACGGCGAAGAGCAGCGCCGCGGCGAGGGTCACGGCGGCGCCGCGCACCGACTTGGTCCAGCCGTAGCCGATGGCCACCACGGACGCGGCGAACAGCGCGTTGAGCACGTACACCGCGATGATCTGACCGTTCCACGGCGTGGGCACGACGTGGAACACGTCGTAGAACAGCGATTCACCCCAGGACTGCACGTACAGGAAGGCCGGCCCCGGGTGGTTGAACCCCTCACGCGAGTAGTTGCCGACGAGCAGGGTGAACCGCCGGGCCTGCTCGATCAGGATGGAGTTGGCGCCCATGTCGGCGTCCTCGTACTCCGGGGTGCTGAAGAGGAACGCGTTCCTGATCAGCAGCACGCCAAGCACGACAGCGATCGGCACTCCCCAGACGATGGCCCAAGGCGGCAGCCGACGGCTCATCCGCCCGGGCGAGCCTGCCGGCCGTTCCGGATGTTCCGGATGTTCCGTATCGTTCTTCTCATTTGCCGTTACGGGCATGGCCACAGACTAGCGATCAGCTTCACCAACGGGCACGGGAACCGACGCGCCCCCTAGATCGTCCCGTTGGCGATCGCCGCGGCGATCCACGGAATCACCTCGTCGAGCATCGAGTCGAGCGACGTGGTCGCCTCGAAGCCGAGCATCCGCTTGGCCTTTTCCGTCGACGGGACCCGGCGCTGCACGTCGCATGCGAACGGCTCGTCGTTGACGATCCGCAGCGGCACGCCGGCGCCCTTCACCTTGCGCCAGATCAGCTCGGCGAGCCGGAGCACCGTGGTCGATTCCGGGGTGGAGAGGTTGAAGTCCTCGTTCGTGGCGTCGGGATGCTCCATCGCGGCGATGATGCCCTTGGCGAGGTCGCCACCGTAGGTGTAGTGCCGAATCTGGTCACCCGAACCGAGAATGTGCAGCGGATCCTGGCCCTTGAGCACCTTCTGCACCAGGTCGGGCACCACGTGGCTCATCGCGAGCCGCACGTTGCCCGACATGATTTCCTCATCCGACGACGCCCGGCTCTCCCCGATGCCGACGCAGTTGAACGGCCGCGCGATCGTGTAAGGCAGCCGGTGCTGGTCCCAGGCGGCCCTCGCGAAGTACTCGACCGCCAGCTTCTGGAACCCGTACGACGACAGCGGCGGCGGGATCTCGCGCTGCTGTCCCTCCGGAGAGGGCCACTCGGTCGCGCTCTCGAACACCATCGACGACGACATGTAGGTCATCTTCTTCAGCCGGCCGCTGGCGTGCGCGGCGATCGCGGCGTCGCAGGACGCGGCGGTGATCCGCTCGTTGGCGGCGAGCAGGTCGTAGGCGTAGGTGTGGAAGTACGAGATGCCGCCGATCATCGCCGCGCCGGCGATGAAGTGGTCGCAGTCCGACAGCAATCGCGTCATCAGCTCGACGTCGCGGGCGTCGCCCTCGACGAAGTGGTAGTCCGGGTGGCCATCGTAGGACTTGGCCACCTTCCCGTACTTGGAGTAGTTGTCGATGCCCACCACGGCGTACCCCTTGCCGAGCAGCTCCTCGACGACATAGCCGCCGATGAACCCGGCGGAGCCGCTGACCAGAACCTTCTGCATTACCGGTGACCCGTGCCCTTTCCTATCCGCTGCCCGTAGGCCCTGACCTGTTCCGCTCGGAGCCGCGGCCCGAAGGCGAACCGGTACCACCGCAGGTAAGCCGCTATCCACCTGGCGATCTTAAAGTTCGACACCCCCGCCTGGCGGTCAAGCCAGATCGTGGGGATCTCCGCCACCGGCAGCCGCATCCGCCGCGCCTTGGCGGTCAGCTCGATGCCGATCTCGAACCCGTCGCGCGAGTCGATGCCCGCCATCCGCACGAACTCCGTGGAGTAGGCCTTGAACGAGTTGGTGGCGTCCCTGGTGCCCGCGTGCGCGAGCAGCCACAACGACCGGCCCGCGGTCTTCGACAGCAGCCCCTTGAAGACCGGCCCGCCGACCTGCTGACCGCCCGGCATGTACCTGGAGGCGGCGGCGACCGCCACCCCGCGGTCCACCAGCCTGGCCAGGCCATCGATCTGCCTGGGGTCATCGCACCCGTCCGCCATCGTCACGACGGCGACCGGCGCGGCGGCCGCGTCGATGCCGTACCTGATCGCGTTGGCGGGCCCGCAGCCGTAGGTGTTGACCAGGCAGCGCAGCCTCGGCTCCTTGAGCGCGTACTCGACGATCACCCCAATCGTGGTGTCATCGGCGGTGTCGACCACCACAAGCACCTCGCACGGCAGCCGCACAGCATCGAAGATCCGGTCAAGGACCCCGACGATGTTCTCGCCCTCATTGTAGGCGGGCATGACCACGGAAACCCGCGGCACCTCGCCGGTCAGCCCATCGCTCAAGACCGCGGTCACAGCCGCGCCCCGGCCCCGAGCATGTTCCAGATGTCGGCGACCGGCTTGTCCGTCACCAGGTCCCGGTATTCCGGATGCGGGGTGGCGATGATCAGCAGGTGGGAGCGGGCGATGACCTCATCCTGCGGCAGCAGGGCGGGATCGACGGTGACGTAGGGGTCGGCGCAGAGCACCTTGTCTGCCTTGAACTCCAGGATCCGCTTGAGCTTGTAGGACAGGCTCGACCTGATGTCGTCGGAGCCGCCCTTGAACGCCATCCCGAGGATCCCGACGGTGCGCGAGGGCAGGTCGAACTTCTGCTCGAGGCGGTGCACGAGGTACAGCGGCAGGCCCTCGTTGATGGTCATCGCGGTGTGGCCGAGCGCGAAGTTGTTGTTGTTGAACGCGGCGAGCTGCATCGTGTCCTTGAACAGGCACGGCCCGGCGGCGAACCCCGCGCCCGGCATGTCCGCGGCCCGCGGGTAGTCCTGGGTCAGCCCCAGCCTGATCCGCTCGAAGTCCAGGTCTCTGTCGTTGGCCATCATGTAGAACTGGTTGGCGGCGGCGAACTTGATGTACCGCCACACGTTGGTGAACAGCTTGGCGAGCTCGGCCTCCTCAGGCGTCAGCTCGACGATGGTCTCCGTCAGCAGCGAGAACAGCTTGACGGCGCGCTCAAGGCCGGCCGGCGAGCGTGCCGACACGATCTGCGGCAGCTCGAACAGCTCGGTCATCGCCCTGCCCTCCGCGATCCGCTCCGGGCAGAACGCCACCTCGATCGCCACCCCAAGACCGGCGATCATCTTCTCCACCAGCGCCGTTACGCCAGGGAACACCGTGGACCGCAGCACGAGGAGCTGTCCGTCGCGCAAGTATTCCGCACACCCCTCAAGTGCTCGCGGAATCGCCGTCTGGTTGGGGTTCAGGTGCTCATCCACCGGTGTGCCGATCACCACGACCACGTGCTCGGCGGAGCCGACCACCGACGCGTCCGTCGAGGCGTGCAGCCGCCCGGCGGCCACCGCGCGCTCAAGCAGCGGGCCGGCGCCCGGCTCGTCGAACGGCAGCCTGCCCGAGTTCACCCGGTCGACGGCCGACTGGCTCACGTCGTAGATGGACACGTGGGCGCCCCGGTCGGCGAACGCGATCGCCAGCGGGAGGCCGACGTGGCCGCACCCGCCGATGACCACCACGTCACGGTCGAACTCATCCATCGAATGCGCTGCAGTCATGCCCGTCCCCCATTGAACGCGTACTAATTCCTACCAAAAAAACGATCAAAAGCGATATCGCACTAAACGGTCCCGTGGTTCCAGTATCACCCAAGCCGCATATGTTGCCGTGAATGTCCGATTCGCGCGCTAATACTTAATCGACCCGTTAAAAGGCCTATGCCGCGGAAAATAAATAGGCCGCCGCGCGGGAAGCTACCCGCACAACGGCCTATTGTAATTGCGCGGCGCCGGGAATGCCGGCTCCGTGGTAAATTAATTTCACGTCACCAATCGGTGGCGATGTACTTGGTCTCGGTGTACTCGAGGAGCCCGTCGCGGCCGCCCTCGCGGCCGAGTCCCGACTGCTTCACCCCGCCGAACGGCGCGGCCGGGTCGGACACGATCCCCCGGTTAAGTCCGATCATTCCCGCGTCGAGTGCCTCGGAGACCCGCAGCCCGCGCCGCAGGTCCTGGGTGTAGACGTAGGAGACAAGCCCGAACTCCGTGGCGTTCGCCCAGCGGATCGCGTCGGCCTCGTCGGAGAACCTGACCACGGGCGCGACCGGGCCGAAGATCTCCGTGGACAGGATCGCCGCCTCGGCGGGGATGCCGTCGAGCAGCGTCGGCTCGTAGTAGTAGCCGCGCCGGTCAGGCGCCCGGCCCCCGGTGACCACGGTGGCGCCTGCCGACGTCGCGCCGTCCACAAGTTCGGCCACCTTGGACCTGGTGTCCTCGTTGACAAGCGGGCCAACCTCGGTGGCCTCGTCGAGTCCCGGCCCGACCACCATGGCCTTCATCCGTGCCCCGAACGCCGCGCTGAACTCGTCGGCCACCGACTCGTGCACGTAGAACCTGTTGGCCGCCGTGCAGGCCTCGCCGCCGTTGCGCATCTTCGCGATCAGGGCGCCCTCGACCGCGGCGTCGACGTCGGCGTCCTCGAAGATGATGAACGGCGCGTTGCCGCCGAGCTCCATCGAGCAGCTGAGCACGGTGTCGGCCGCCTCGTGCAGCAGGACCCTGCCGACCTTGGTTGACCCGGTGAAGGAGAGCTTGCGTACCCGCGAGTCGTGCAGCATGGCCGAGACCGTGGCACCCGACTTGCGGGAGGTGAGCACGTTGACCACGCCGTCGGGCAGCCCCGCCTCCGACAGCAGGGCGGCGATGGCCAGCGCGGTGAGCGGGGTCTCGCCGGCCGGCTTGAGCACCACGGAGCAGCCGGCCGCGAGCGCGGGGCCGATCTTGCGTGTCGCCATCGCGGCGGGGAAGTTCCACGGCGTGACGAGCACCGACACACCGATCGGCTGGCGCAGCGTGAGGATGCGGTTCGCTCCCGAGGGCGAGCGCATGAGCGTGCCTTCCATCCGCACCGCCTCTTCCGCGTACCAGCGGAAGAACTCGGCGGCGTAGGCCGCCTCGCCCCGCGCGTCACGCAGCGACTTGCCGTTCTCCGCCGACATGAGCCTGGCGAACGCCTCGGCCCGCTCGGTCATCAGCTCGAACGCGCGGCGCAGTACCTCGGCCCGCTGCCGCGGCGGCGTCGCCGCCCAGCCGGGCAGCGCGTCCTGTGCCGCACCGACCGCGTCGAGCGCGTCGGACACGGTGCCGTCGGTGACCTCCGCGAGTGGCTCCTCCGTAGCGGGGTCAAGGACGGCGAACGTCCCGTTTCCCTTGACCCATTCGCCGCCGATGAGCAGGCCGGTTGGGACGTCGATGCCGGTGAGTTCCGCGATGCTCATGTGTAACTCCATGCCTTGAAGCGTCTCGATGGTCGCTGAAACCGAGCGTACGCCGCGACCGCGGCCAGCCGACGGGCCCGGGGGGTGACCGAAGCGCTTCGCCTCGGCCATCCCCGGCCGGGATCAGGGCTAGGCAACCTGCTGGCTCAGGCTAGGCAACCTGCTGGCTCAGGCTAGGCAACCTGCTGGCTCAGGGCTGTCCGTGGGCGCCGACCCGGCGCGGGCCCTCGGCCGGGTCGCGCTTCATCGCGTTCAGATCCTCGCGGGCGCGGGCGACGCGCGAGCGGATCGCGGCGACCGGGCAGTCACAGACGGCCGCGGCTTCGGCATACGAGCAGCCGACCTGCCTCATATCGCTCATATCGCGATCAGCATGATGAAGGCCATGACGGCGCCCATCGCGACCCGGCAGCCGACCTTGACCGCGGGCGAGAGCAGGATCTCGCGGACCGCGTCACCGCCGTTTGCGCCGCTTCCGTCGCTCCCATCACTTCCGGGCACCGCGGTCACGGACTCGGCGCCGGTCAGCGCGGGGAGGTTCGTCGCGCCGATCCCGGCCAGCGACACGCGCGCGCCCGCCAGGCCGTAGCGCCTGCCGGAGAGCTGATCGAGGTCCCAGAGGCTGTAGCCGATCAGGATGAGCGCGAACGCGAACGCAAGCGTGGGGTAGTCGAGCGTGAGCATCGTCGACCCCGAAGATCCAGGCAGTTCATTCATCCCGGCCATCCCGGCCATCCCGGCGGCGGACGTCGTGGCCAGGAACATGTAGAGCATCGAGCCGCTGTGCACGAGGTGCGGGGCGCCGCAGTGGTCGGCGGCCAGCGCGCGGGCCCCGCTTTCCCGCGCGTCCCGCGCGACCCAAAAAGCGAACCAGGCGATCAGCACACCGAAGACGACCTCCCACCCGGTGTCTGGAAGGGTACGCAGGCGCGGGGCCAGCATCCCCGCCATGGCGATGGCCATCAGCAGGTGCGCCGCATCCGCGCCGAGGATGGCCGGGCCGAGGATGGCCGGGCCGCGCCGCCACGGCCTTGCCGCCGCCAGCCGCGCCGCGCTCACGACCGCGACCGCGACCATGACGGCGGCGAGCACGTCAAATATCCAGGTGGGGGTCATCAGGCCGGGCTCCCTGTCGCGTCCGCAGCGTTCCCCGCCGCGTTCCCTGCCGCGTCGGCGGGCGGGGCCGGTGTGGCCGGTGTGGCCGCTTGCGGTGTCGGCGCCGTGCTGGCCGGCCAGTAGGCCAGGGCGAGCAGCGCGAGCAGCGGTCCTGAGTTGGGATCAGTCGCGCCCGAGGCGAGGATCATGCCGAGCGCCTCGCCGACGACCCAGATCACGGCGGCCAGCACCACGGCGAGTACCAGGGCCGCCGCGGCCGCCCGCCTGGGCAGGTAGACGCCGACGGCGGCGAGCACGCAGGCCACGGCGAGGACGATCGACGCGGCCAGCCCCTGGTGGGCAACGAGCGAGGCCGCGTCGCTTTCGATCGCGGCCAGCCAGGCCGGCTGGGCGACCTCCATGCCCGTGAGCATGCCGTTCAGCGCCTGCGGTGCCCGGTTCGCGGGGAGCAGGGCGAAGTACGCCAGGCTCAGCCACAGCACCGCCCACAGCGCCCTGGCCAGGTGCGCGCCGACCGCCCGCGCGGCGATGAAGGGCGCCGCCCCGGCGGGCCGGTCGGCGGGCCAGAGCAGCACGGCGAGCAGCGCGTAGAGGATCACCGCGCCTGGTGCGCCGCTGAGCGGGTCCGCGGTACCGCTCAGCACCCCCCCGAGGCCTTCACCGAACCACCACACACCAAGCGACCAGGCGATAGAGGCGCCGAGGGCGAGCCGGACCGTCGGGCGGAACGCGATGCCGAGGCCGAGCAGTAGCTGAACGGTGGCGAAGATCGTGTTAAGCAGCACGAGGTGATGCTCGACCAGGGTGGCGTCCCAGGTGATCGGGCGGGCGATGACGGACGGATTGCCGGCGGCGGTGGCCGCGAGCAAATGGCCGAACCCCGTGGTGTACATGAACGGCTGGTACTGAAGCACGCCGTCGAGCAGCCAGATGCCCGCGAGGCCGAGCTGTAGCGCTCGCCTTGTGTCAAGCCTCGCCACGGCGGGCCTTGGGCCAAGTCCGCCCCGCAGCGCCGTACGGCCGCCAGCGACGGCAACTTCACTCATCGTCTCTCCCCGGATATTCACAACGGCCGTAGCAACCAGTTATGGACTGACTCACCGAGAATAGGAGAGCCGCTTCCGACGCCGCAATATTAGCAGCAAAAGACAGCGTTAAATTGTTTAACGCGACAAACATGCAGCTAGACGGCTCGCCCTGGTCGAGCCACTGGTTTATCCATAAACCCCCAGAGGTATCATTAAACCCGGTGGGGGTATTAATTAAACCCACCGGGGGTAGCTGACGGCATCCCAGGTGGGTCACGCGGAGATGGCGGCTGCCGTACGAGGGCAGGCGGGCCACTTAACTTAACGGCATGGCCCGCGGCGGGAACTTCTCGGGCCCGTCCCCGCACTAACGAGGCATGGATTGCGACAGGATCCGCGAGGCCATCTCGGCCCAGATCGACGACGAGGACACCGGCCTGCCGTCCGGCGACCTCGAGGCACACCTGGCGGGCTGCGGTGCCTGCCGCGAGTGGCAGCGGCACGCGCACGCGGTGACGCGGCGCGCGCGCCTTGGCGGCTCCTTCCTCGACCACGACCTCACCCAAGCGGTGCTTGCGGCCTGCCCCGCCGTCCCGCCCCGGTGGCGGCTGCCGCTGACCCGACGCGGCATGCTCGTCCTGCTCGCACTGGCTCAGCTGGCGATCGCCGCGCCCATGCTGTTCCTTGGCCATGACCATGACGCCGGGGTCCATGCCGCGCACGAGCTGGGCTCGTTCAATCTGGCGCTGGCCATCGCGTTCGCCGTCGGCGCGATCCGCCCGACGCTGTCGGCCGGGCTTTCCTGGCCGTGCGGTATAGCCGCCATCGGCCTGGTGACGACCGCCGTCGCCGACTTGATCGGCGGGCAGGCCATCGGTGCCGACGAGGCACAGCACCTGGTCGCGCTGGCCGGGGCCGCGCTGCTCGTCTGGCAGTCCCGCACGAATCCCGCGGGGACGGCCGGCCCCGCCATCGTGATCGGTGCGGACCCGGACGGAATCTGGCCAGGGACGGCCGTGGTGGACGACGCCTTCGCACGACATGACGGCCCGGCAGGCTACCCGCGAGGCAGCGACGCGGCGCGGATCACCGCGTCGGACGCCGCCGCCCTGGCAACGTCACGTCAGGAGAGCGCCGCCCTGGCGATGTCACGACAGCCCGATGCCGGCGATCACGACCTAGCGGGGCAGCGCGACGGCCGCCGGGATACCCGGCCGGGCCCGGACAGCGAAGCGGTCGCGTGACTTCCAGGACACAGGTCACCGCCTCGCCGACGTCGGACGACGGCACGGTTGACGCGCACGCCAACGACGGGAAACGGCATGCCCGCACGCGGGACATCGAGCTGGCAATCGAGGGCATGACCTGCGCGGCCTGCGCCGTGCGGATCGAGAAGAAGCTGACCAGGCTGGCCGATGTCCGCGCGTCGGTGAGCTACGCCACGGCGACGGCGCGGGTCACCGCGCCCGCTGGCCTGCCGATTGCTGACCTCATCGCGGTGGTCGAGCGGGCCGGGTACGCGGCGACCGCGCCCGCGACCGAGCAGCCGACCGGGGGCGGGGATCCGCGGGGCGGGCAGGACGACGCCAGGCACGCCGCCTACCTGCGGCGCAGGCTGATCGTCGCGCTCGTGCTTTTCATACCGCTGACCGACCTGTCGGTGGTGCTGTCGCTCATCCCGTCGCTGCGGTTTCCCGGCTGGCAGTGGCCGCTCGTCGCCTGCGCGGCCCCGGTGGCGCTGTGGTGTGCGTGGCCCTTCCACCGGGCCGCGCTGAAGAACGCCAGGCACGGATCGTCCTCGATGGACACCCTGGTGTCGCTTGGCATCGTCGCGGCCTGCGGCTGGTCGGTCTACGCCATGTTCGTGCTCGACCGCGCCCAGGCAGGCGGCACCCTGTGGCAGCGGCTGATTCACAACTCCGGCGGTGGCATCTACCTGGAGACGGCGGCCACCGTCACCACCTTCCTGCTGGCCGGGCGGCTGTACGAGGCGCGCGCCAGGCGGCTGGCCGGCCAGGCGATGCGCGACCTCGCGGCCGCGGCCGCCGCAGACGTCTGCCTGCTCGAGCCGGACGGCACCGAGCGCCAGATCTCCGCCACCCTGCTGCGGCCGGGCGACAGGTTCGTTGTCCGCCCAGGCGAGACCATCGCCGCGGACGGGGAGGTGGAGTTCGGCCAGACCGCCATCGACCGCTCGATGATGACCGGGGAATCGGTGCCGGGAGAGGCGGCCGAGGGCGACAGCGTGCTCGGCGGAACCATCGTGCTCACCGGCCGCCTGGTCATCCGGGCGGTCAACGTCGGGCGCGACAGTCAGCTCGCGCAGCTCATCAGGCTGGTCGAACAGGCCCAGGCGCAGAAGGCGGCCATCCAGCGGATGGCGGACAAGGTGTGCGGCATATTCGTGCCCGCCGTGCTTGCCTGCGCCGGGGCGACCCTGACGGGATGGCTGCTCGCCGGCTCCCCCGCCGGGCACGCGGTCAGCGCCGGGCTCGCCGTGCTGATCATCGCGTGCCCGTGCGCCCTCGGCCTCGCGACCCCCGCCGCCCTCGTCGCGGCGTGCGGGCGCGGCGCGAGCAACGGGATATTCGTCAAGGAGTACCAGGCCCTGGAGTCGTCGCGGGCGATCGACGTGGTTGTACTCGATAAGACGGGAACGGTCACCACCGGTCAGATGGAGCTAACCGACGTGCGGCCGACCGTCGGTGTCACCCGTGCCGCTCTGCTGCGGTGCGCGGGTGCGGTGGAGCGCGCCTCCGAGCACCCGGTCGCGGCGGCGATCAGCGCGGCCGCCGGCCGGGAAGTCGGCTCGCTGCCGCTGGCCGAGAACTTCAGGGCGCTGCCGGGGCTCGGCGCACGCGGCACGGTCGATGGACACCAGGTCGTGATCGGCCGCGAGCGGCTCCTCGCCGAGCAGGGGATGACCGTGTCCGCCGACCTGACCATGCAGTGTCACGAGTGGGAGCAGGCGGGCCGCATCGGGGTGCTGATCGGCTGGGATGGTGCCGCCCGGGGTGCCCTCGCGGTCGCCGATACGGTCAAGCCGTCCGCGGCGGCGGCCGTCGCGGCGCTGCGCGAACTCGGGCTCCACCCGGTCCTGCTGACCGGCGACAGCGATGCGACCGCGCGGGCCGTCGCGGCCGCGGCGGGCATCGACGAGGTCATCGCGGAGACGCTCCCGGCCGGCAAGGCAGCCGTCATCGCCGGGCTGCGGGCGCGCGGGCACCGGGTGGCGATGGTCGGCGACGGCATCAATGACGGCCCGGCGCTCGCCGCCGCCAACCTCGGGCTTGCCCTCGGCTCCGGCACGGACGTGGCCATCTGCGCCGCCGACATGATCCTGCTCCGCGACGACCTGCGCTGCGTCCCGGACGCGATCCGGCTCGCGCGCGCTACCTTCGCCACGATCCGGCTCAATCTCGCCTGGGCGTTCGGTTACAACGTCGCGGCGATCCCGCTGGCCGCGCTCGGTTTTCTCAACCCAATCGTCGCCTCCGCCGCGATGACCCTGTCCTCGGTGTTCGTCATAGCTAACAGCCTCCGCCTGCAGCGGTACCCCTTCAGCGCGGCAACCAATGAACGACCTGGAAGGCGATATGCACGGTTACACCCATGACAAGATCCGCTACCTCCGGCGCCTGCGGCGTATCGAGGGCCAGGTCCGTGGCCTGCAGCGGATGATCGACGAGGACAAGTACTGCATCGACATCCTTACCCAGGTCGCCGCGGCGACCAAGGCGCTACAGGCGGTCGCCCTTGGGTTGCTCGAGGAGCACCTCAACCACTGCGTCAGCCAGGCAATGATCGAAGGCGGCGACGGCGCGGCCGAGAAGGTCAAGGAAGCATCGGACGCGATCGCCCGTCTCGTCCGGTCCTGAATTCCCGTACCGCGATAGAAGGTCGGCGCTGCCCTGAAGGAGGCCGGCGGCTACCAGGTCACGACGGCCTGACGGCCGCCTGCTTTATCGCGGTCGTCGCGAGCGTGAAATGACGGTGACCTGGAGCGATCAGCGAAGCCGCCGACCCGGACAGGCTGGCGCCCGCGGCCGGGATGGTGGTTTCCGGTCGCGGGGCCGGGGTTATGCGGCCTGGGTGGCGGGCGGTCCGTGGCTGCGCAGAACCTGCCCCTGAGGACTGGTGGCGCGGACCGATCCGTCGGGGAGGAGTTCGATTTCCCAGCCCCACCGGTGGATGCAGATGTCATGGTGATATTGGCAGAGAAGGATGCAGT
>Ga0302314_10005489_pt1 | contig 23141 bp, 23 predicted proteins | sample III_Palsa_N2_3_FD_200533 | JGI IMG/M metagenome (GOLD analysis project Ga0302314, IMG submission 200533) | Peat permafrost microbial communities from Stordalen Mire near Abisko, Sweden - III_Palsa_N2_3 | ecosystem: Environmental > Terrestrial > Soil > Palsa > Peat permafrost | place: Sweden... | reverse complement strand
TGGGGCGCGGCGGGTCGGGCGGGGTCGGCCCACCGTATGCAGCGGAGGGTGGACTGTCCAGGTGATCTGACTATGTGTCAGATTGCCTCGAGTGCCTGGCAGAGGGCTTCGAGCGCGGCGCTGAAGCCGTGTTCGGGAGGGGTGCCGTAGCCGACCACGAGCGCGGCGGGGGCCCCGGTCTCCGCTGACGGGCCGCAGGCGAAGGTTTCGAGACCGGGGACCGACAGCCCCAGCCAGGACGCTCCGCGCACTGCCTCCTGCTCGGTGCCCGGCGGCAGCCGCAGCACCGCGTGCAGTCCGGCGGCGATGCCGCTGACCCGGACGGCGGGTGCGCGCTCGGCGAGCGCCTCGACCAGCCGGTCGCGTCGGCGGCGGTAGCGCAGCCGCATCGCACGGACGTGGCGGTCGTAGGCGCCGGAGCCGATGAATGCGGCGAGGGTGAGCTGGTCCAGGGTGGCGGGGTGGCGCTCGGCCGGGGTCTTCGCGGCCAGGACCTCGTCGACCAGGTGCTCCGGCAGCGCCATCCAGCCCAGCCGCAGCGCGGGCGCGAGGCTCTTGCTCGCCGTCCCCAGGTAGGCGACCCGCTCGGGGTCGAGCCCCTGAAGCGCACCCACCGGCTGGCGGTCGTAGCGGAACTCGCCGTCGTAGTCGTCCTCCAGGACCAGGCCGTCGGCAGCCCTGGCCCAGTCGACGGCGGCGGAGCGCCGGTCCGGGTGCAGCGGGACGCCGGTGGGGAACTGGTGCGCCGGGGTGAGCAGCAACGCGCTGCTGTCCGGCAGCGCCGCCAGTTCCGAGGTCCGTGCGCCGTGGTGGTCGACCGTCAGCGGGACGGTCCGCAGCCCGGCGCCGTTGATCAGCTGGTGGTGCAGGTCCAGGCCGTAGGACTCCACCGCCATCTGCTCCGCTCCGCGCTCCCGCACCACCCTGCTGAGCAGCGAGAGCCCCTGGGCGAAGCCCGCGCAGACGACGATCCGCTCCGGGTCGGTGCGGACGCCCCTGGCCCGGGCCAGGTAGTCGGCCAGCGCCTGGCGCAGCTCGACGCGTCCGCGCGGGTCGCCGTAGCCGAAGGCATCGTTCGGCGCGTCGGCGAGGGCCTTGCGGGCGGCGGCCGTCCAAGCGGCGCGGGGGAAGGCGGAGACGTCGGGGGAGCCCGGGTGGAGGTTGTGGGCGGCCGTGGAGCGCGGCGGGGCCGGTCGTCGGGCGATGGCCGGGCTCGCCGTCGCCGTCCGCTGCGCCACCCGGGTGCCGGAGCCCTGGCGGGCGGACAGCCAGCCCTCGGCGACCAGTTCGCCGTAGGCGTCGGCCACGGTGTTGCGGGCCAGGCCGAGGTCGGCGGCGAGGGTGCGCGAGGACGGCAGCCGGGTGCCCGGGGCCAGTCGCCCGCTGCGTACGGCGTCGCGCAGGGCGCGGATCAGCGCCGCCCGGACGCCGCCCGGGCCGCCGGGGTCCAGGTCCAGGTGGAGGTCGGCACCGGTGTCGGCACCGGCGTGGGCACTGGCGTCGGCGTCGGCCGGCGCTCCGGCGGCTGGAGTGGCCCAGGGAACTGTCATGGAAATGGACCATAGCCGTGGGCTGCTTCCGGCATAGCGTTGCGGTCATGACGACAACGGAGAGCACCCACGATCACCACGCCCCCCGGATGAGCTTCTTCTCGGCGGCGCCCGAGGTCTACCAGGCGATGGTCGCCCTGGACCGGGCCTCGCGCCAGGGCATCGACCCGGCCCTGGCCGAGCTGGTCAAGATCCGCGCCTCGCAGCTCAACCACTGCGCGTACTGCCTCGCCATGCACACCCGCGACGCCCGGAAGGCGGGGGAGAACGAGCAGCGGATCTACCTGCTGAGCGCCTGGGAGGAGGCCGGGGCCTTCTTCACCGAGAAGGAGCAGGCGGCGCTGGCGCTGACCGAGGCGGTCACCGTGCTGACGGACGGTTTCGTCCCCGACGCGGTGTACGAGCGGGCGGCGAAGCACTTCGAGGAGAAGGAGCTGGCGCAGCTGATCGCGCTCATCCTGACGATCAACTCCTGGAACCGGATCGCGGTCACCACCCGGATGGACCCGGCGTCGCTCTGATGTCACCCTCGGTTGCCGTGATCTGACCCAACGTCACGTTGGAGCCCTGTCAAGGGTGTCTTTGGTACCTCGCCTGACATGGTCGCAGCGGTCACGCTACATTCTGGCCATGCCACGTGGTCGCCATCGCCAGTCCTCGCCTCTGAGCAGGCTGCTCCCTCCCCTTGCCTGCGCAGTACTGGCGGTTGCCTCGATGGTGTCCGCCCCCCTCACTTCCAGTCCGCTCGTGCTGCGCATACTCGTGGCCGCGACAGCGGTCGGCGCCGCGTCCGCGGCCATCCTGCTGCGGCTGCGTGAGCGCGCGGGCGAGGTCGAGCTGGAGAACGAGGTCGCGGCCCGCGCCCGTGACGAGGCCCGGTTCGAGGACCGCGTCGCTGAGCTGGAGTATCTGGCGGAGGCCGCCGAGGAGCAGGTCAAGCGGCTGGAGCGGCGCTCGCTGGCGCAGCGCAGCCAGCTCGCCCGCGCGGAGGGGGAGAACCAGCGGCTGCTGCGCGAGCGGGCCAGGATCGCGGCCGAGCAGGTGGCCCGCGAAGCCGAGCAGGCGCGCCTCCGGGAGGCGGCCGAGCGCGGCCTGCGCCCGACGCCCACCGCCTACCTCAAGGCGGCGGCGGTCCTGCGCGGTCTGGAGCGGCGCGCGGCCGTCGACCGGGCGCAGCGGATCGCCGGCCAGGCTGGCCAGGCTGGCCAGGCTGGCCAGGCCGGTCAGGTGGCGCGGGTGCAGGTGCAGCCGAGCGAGGTGGAGCCGTACACGTCGCGGACCGCCCCGGTGCAGGTGCAGGTGTCGCAGCAGGTGGCCGTGCCGGTGGCACCGGAGGTGGCGCAGCCGACAGCGGTGGAGCAGCCCGCGGTGGAGCAGCCGCTGGCGGCCCGGGGACCCGCGTGGGCGCGGGCGGCGCTGCCGCCGCTGCGCCCGGCCGCGACCATCCTGCCGAGCACCCTGTCGCGGGGGGCGTCCCGCGGCCTGGGCCAGGGGAGCGCTTCGGGCCTGCCCGGGCAGCCCGGCCAGGGGTCGGCCGGGGGGACCTTCAACTTCTTCACCCGCCAGGAGGGTGCGATCTCCACGCACCTGAGCCGCCGTCCCTCGGGCGACCTCGCCGACGTTGTCGGCGACGAGGCCGCCGCCGCGCAGGACCGCTACGCGGCCGGCGAGGAGCAGGACGTGTACTGGACGGCGTCCGCCGTCGTCGGCACCGCCGACGTCCACGGCGGCCGGGCCGCGGAGGCCGCCGCTCCGGTGGTCGTCCAGAACGACGCCCAGAACGACGCCCAGCACGCCGCTCAGCACCCGCAGGCCGGGCAGCAGCCCGAGCTGATGGACCTCACCGCCGAGGACGAGACCGAGCCGATCGACGTCCGGGTGCTGCGCGCCCTCTGACCCGCTGCGTGTTGCTTGCTGCGAGCCGCTTGTTGCTTGTTACTTGTCGATGTCCCCGACGACGAAGAACATCGACCCGAGGATCGCGACCATGTCCGCGATCAGCGTGCCCGGCAGCAGCTCGCTCAGCACCTGGATGTTGTTGTAGGACGCCGAGCGCAGCTTCAGCCGCCACGGGGTCTTGTCGCCGCGCGACACCAGGTAGTAGCCGTTGACGCCGAGGGGGTTCTCGGTCCAGGTGTAGGTGTGGCCCTCCGGGGCCTTGAGCACCTTGGGCAGCCGGGTGTTGATGGGCCCCGGCGCCAGCTCGGCGATCTTGTCCAGGCAGGCGTCCGCGAGGTCGAGCGAGTTGTGGACCTGCTCCAGCAGGCACTCGAAGCGCGCCAGGCAGTCGCCGTCGGTGCGGGTGACCACGCGCAGCAGGTCGCGGAGCTCGGGCTCGTCGTAGGAGAGGTAGGGCTCGTCTCGGCGCAGGTCGAAGTCGACGCCGGAGGCGCGGGCGATCGGCCCGCTCACCCCGTAGGCGTGGACGAACTCGGGCGCCAGCACGCCGACTCCGCGGGTGCGGGCCCGGAAGATCTCATTGCCGAGGACCAGGTTGTCGAAGACGTCCATCCGGCCGCGGATCGCGGCGACGGTCGCGCGCACGCGTCCGTACCAACCGGCAGGCAGGTCCTCCTTGAGGCCGCCGACGCGGTTGAACATGAAGTGCATCCGGCCGCCCGAGGCCTCCTCCATCACCGACTGGAGCTGCTCGCGCTCGTGGAAGGCGTGGAAGACCGGGGTGATCCCGCCCAGCTCCAGGGGGTACGAGCCGAGGAACATCAGGTGGTTCAGTACCCGGTTGAGTTCGGCGAGCAGCGTCCTGGTCCAGGTCGCCCGCTCCGGGACCTCCATGCCGAGCATGCGTTCGACGCCGAGGACGACGCCCAGCTCGTTGGCGAAGGCCGACAGCCAGTCGTGCCGGTTCGCCAGCATGATGATCTGCCGGTAGTCGCGTGCCTCGAAGAGCTTCTCCGCGCCCCGGTGCATATAGCCGACGACCGGATCGGCGGCGGTGATCAGTTCGCCGTCCAGGTGCAGCTTCAGGCGCAGCACGCCGTGCGTGGAGGGGTGCTGCGGGCCGATGTTCAGCACCATGTCGGTGGTGCCGAAGTCGGTGTCGGCGCCGAACCCGGCCCCCGCGCCGATGCCGACCGTGGTCTCCCGCAGCGTGCTGCCAGGCGTGCTACTCGTCATGGGCAAGAGTCTGCCATCCCGTCGGCAGCGGGACCCCCACGGACTGCACACCCCAGACAAAGGACCCGAGGCCGCCGACCCCGGTCAGCTCCGCCGCCTCGCCGGCCGCGGCCAGGGCCCGGAGGTAGGCCGCCGGAGCCTCGGACGCCAGGGCCAGCGGAGGACGGGAGCCGCTGACGCCGAGCAGCCGCAGGGCGTCGCGCTGCGTTGTCCACAGACTGTGGACAACCTTTCCGGTCGCGGCGGCGGCCCCGGCCGCGGCGTCCAGGCACGCGTCCAGGGCCACGTGCGAGGTCAGGTCGCAGCTGCCGTCCGGTAGCGGCCGCACCTCGCGCCCCTCGCGGAAGGCCGAGAGGCTGCCGAAGGGCGGGCGCCCTTCGGCGCGGTGGGCGTAGTCCACGGCGACGGCCAGCCCCCGGCCCAGCGAGCCGACCGCCTCGGCCCAGGCCTCGTCCCTGGGCAGGCCGATCTCGGCCCGGAAACCTGGCTCCGCGTCAGCCCCGGTCAGCGGCCACCACCCGGCGAGCCACGCGGCCTCCGCGCCGGCGACCGGATCGCCCAACTCCTCCTCGCCGGTCGCCGGGTCCACCAGCACCATCCGGGCCACGCCGTCCTCGTCCACCTCGGCGATGTCCACCGGGACGTTGTCCAGCCACTCGTTGGCGATCAGCACCCCCGCCGCCGCGGGCTCGACACCCGCGCCCCAGGCGATCCACTCCGGCAGCGCCGGGGGCCGCGGTGCGAGCTCCACCGCCCGCAGCACCAGCCGTGCGGCGAGCTCGGGCTGCTCCGCCGCCGCCCGTGTGCCCAGGGCGAGCAGCAGTTCGCCCCGCCCCGCCCCGACATCGGTCACCACCAGCTCGTCCGGGCGGCCCAACTCCCGGTCCACCTGCCGCACCAGCTCCAGCAACGCCCCGGCGAACAGGCCGGAGCCCTCCGCCGACGCGTGGACCGAGGTGCGGAAGTGCCCGGCCGGGCCCACGGCCCGCAGGAAGAAACCGCCGGGTCCGTAGAGCGCCGCCTGTGTCGCGTCCCGCCAGCCGATCATCGCCATGCGCCAACCCTCCCAGTCGATGGCGAAGGCAACCAACTCCGACCTGCGGAGGACACCGGGTTCAGCCCGCCGGTGGACCCAGGAGCCGATTCGGCTGCCTAGGCTTGAAAGCGTGCAACTCCTCTACAGCTGGTTCCGCAGGCATCCGACGTTGGCCGATGCCACGTGGGCTCTCCTGCTGTTCCTGCTGTGCGGGCTGCAGGCGTGGGGCGACTACCACGACGGCCAGTTCGAGTGGTCCTTCGTGCTGGTCTCGGTCGTCCTGTGCACCCTGCTGGTGATCCGCCGGCGCCGACCCGACCTCGCGGTCCTGGCGGGGGTCCTCGTCGGCCTGCTGCAGACCGCCCTGGGCTGGCAGCCCAACATCGCCGACCTCGCGCTGCTGGTCCTCGCCTACACCGGCGCGGCCATAGGCCACACCGCGACCTCGCGGATCTCGCTGGTCGTCGGGCTGGCGGCGGGCCCGCTGGCCTGGCTCACCATCCACCACGCCGAGGTCGTCGCGGGCCAGGGGCAGGACCAGACCGCCTTCAACGCGCACACCTGGGCCGACGTCCTGATGAGCGTGGTGCTGTCGACGCCGTTCGTGCTGTCCTGGGTGCTCGGCCGGCTCACCCGGATCCGCCGCGCCTACTACGTCCAGCTGGAGGACCGCGCGGCCCGGCTGGAACGCGAGCGCGACGCCCAGGCGAAGATCGCGGTCGCGGCCGAGCGCGCCCGGATCGCCCGCGAACTGCACGATGTCGTCGCCCACAATGTCTCCGTGATGATCGTTCAGGCGGACGGGGCGTCCTTTGTGATGGACTCCTCGCCCGAGCAGGCGAAGGCGGCCCTGGCGACCATCGCCGGCACCGGCCGCCAGGCGCTGGAGGAGATGCGCCGCCTGCTGGGGCTGCTGCGCTCGGCCGACACCGCCGGCGAGTACGTCCCGCAGCCGGGCGTGGAGCAGCTCCCGGACCTGCTGGAGCAGGTCCGCAGCGCCGGGCTCCCGGTGGCGTTCAGCGTCGAGGGCGAGCCCCGGGAGCTGCCGCGCGGCGTGGAGCTGACGGCCTATCGGATCGTCCAGGAGGCGCTGACCAATGCCCGCAAGCACGGAGGGCCGCGGACCACGGCGTCGGTACGCATCCGTTTCGACGATCGGGGCGTGGGTGTGCTGATCGAGGACGACGGGCGCGGGGCCAGCGCCGAACTGGCCCGCGACGGCGGCGAGGACGGCTTCGGGCACGGGCTCATCGGCATGCGCGAACGCGTGGGCATGGTCGGCGGCACCCTGGACGCGGGTCCCCGCGCCAACGGTGGTTTCCGCATCGATGCCACACTGCCCCTCAAGCCCTCGCGGAAGCCGGCGGCGGTCGCCGAGCCGGTCACCGCCACCGCTCCGGAGCCCGCCCCCGACGTCCGCGCCTCGTGACCGGGTCCCTGTGACCGCCGTTTCCGTGACCGCCGTTTCCGTGCCAAGGAGCCCCATGCCCATCCGCGTCATGCTCGTCGACGACCAGGAACTGCTGCGCACCGGCTTCCGGATGGTCCTCCAGTCGCAGCAGGACATCGAGGTGGTCGCGGAGGCCGGCGACGGGGTGCAGGCCCTGGAGGTGCTGGCCGTCAGCGAGGTCGACGTGGTCCTGATGGACGTGCGGATGCCGAGGATGGACGGCGTCGAGGCCACCCGCCGCATCTGCTCGGCCGCCGGGACGGCCGAGGCCGGCCCGCGCGTCCTCATCCTCACCACCTTCGACCTGGACGAGTACGCCTTCGCCGCGCTCAAGGCCGGGGCGAGCGGCTTCCTGCTCAAGGACGTGCCGCCGGCCGAGCTGGTCGCCGCGATCCGCGCGGTCTGCGGCGGTGACGCGGTGGTCGCGCCGACGACCACCCGCCGCATGATCGACCGGTTCGCGAGCGTCCTGCCCAGCTCGCAGCCGCCGCTGGACACCCCGGAGCTGGCCCGCCTCACCGACCGCGAGCGGGAGGTGCTGCTGCTGATCGCCGAAGGGCTGTCCAACGGCGAGATCGCCTTCCGGCTCTCGCTCTCCGAGGCGACGGTGAAGACCCATGTCGGGCGCATCCTCACCAAGCTGGAGCTGCGGGACCGCGTCCAGGCCGTCGTCCTGGCCTACGAGACGGGCCTGGTCCGCGCCGGGGGCGGGCAGTAGCCCGTCAGCCGACGAAGGCCAGGAACTCCCCGACCGCCTTCCGCACGTCCTCCGCCGTCCACTCCAGCGCCGACGCCGAGACGGTCACCTCGGTGCGGGCGATCCCCTGCGCTCCCGGGACCCACCAGCCCCGGAACAGCGACTGCCCGGTCTCCTCCTCCAGCCGCGTCCCGGCCTCGATCAGGGCGTCCGCGGGCAGCGGCAGCTCCACCTGGAACTGGTGCGTGTGCGGGACCACGGGGGTCACCCGCGCGCCCGGCACCTGGGCGAACGCCTCCGTCATCGCCGCGGCCACGACCTTGGCGTGCGCCACGTACTCCTCCAGGCGAGGCAGCTCCCGGTCGAGGCCGGCCAGCGCCGCCAGTGCCGCCGGCCACTGCTGGTAGAGCTTCCCGCCGTAGCGGTGCCGCCAGGCCCTGGCCTGCGCCACGAAGTCGGCGGGACCGGCCAGCGCCGCCCCGCTGGGGCCGCCCAGGGTCTTGTAGAAGGAGACATACACCGAGTCCGCGAGCTCGGCGATCTCCGGCAGCGGGCGGCCGAAGTGCGCGGTGGTCTCCCACAGCCGGGCCCCGTCGACGTGCACCACCGCGTCCCTGGCCCGGGCCGCCGCGACGGTCGCCTCCAACTCCTCCCAGGTCGGCAGCAGGAAGCCGGCCTCCCGCAGCGGAAGCTCCAGCAGCAGGGTGCCGAAGGGCTCGTCGAAGTCCTCGATCTCCGCCGCCGAGGCCATCCGCCAGGCGGTCGTGGGCCAGACGCTGCGCAGGCCGCTGAGCTGGGCATAGGCATGGCGCTCATGCATCTCCGGATGCGCCAGCGGGTGCATCGCCACGATCGGGTTGCCGGTCCGCTCCGCCCAGCAGCGCAGCGCCACCTGCTGCGCCATCGTCCCGGTGGGGAAGAACGCCGCCGCCTCCATGCCGAGCAGCCCGGCGACGCGCTCCTCCAGCGCCTCGACGACGCCGTCCCCGTACACGTCGGGACCCTCGTCCAGGTCGTACGCGCCCTCGGCGCTCTCCGCCAGCTGGGCCAGCTGCTCGCGCAGTGTCGCCGGACGCGCCCCGGAGAGGGTCCGGACGCATCCGCGCCTGGCGTCGAAGCGCCTGCGGGCGAGGTCCTCCGTGTCATCAGCCATGCTCCGCATCATCCCCCACCGGCCGCGGGGGCGACTCGGGATACGATCCGGCAGCCGGTCCATCCCGTTCGGAGGGCGGCGCCGACATCCGCAGAAGGTCCGGAGGGCACGTTGTTCGCTGTAGTCGCCAGGTCGGTACTGGCTCCGCTCGCGCGGTTGGTCTACCGGCCCGTGGTCGAGGGACGCGAGCATGTGCCCAAGCGCGGGGCCGTGATCATCGCCAGCAACCACCTGTCCTTCATCGACAGCATGGTGCTGCCATTGGTCGCCCCCCGCCCGGTGGTGTTCCTGGCCAAGGCGGAGTACTTCACCGGCACCGGCGTCAAGGGGTGGTTCACCCGCGGCTTCTTCCAGGCGATCAACGCCGTCCCCGTCGAACGCGGCACCCACCGCGCGGCCCAGGCCTCCCTGGACGCCGCGCTGAAGGCACTCAACGAGGGCAACGCCTTCGGGATCTACCCGGAGGGCAAGCGCTCCCTCGACGGCCGCCTCTACCGGGGCCGCACGGGCGTGGCCTGGCTCGCCCTGACCTCGGGCGCCCCGGTCGTCCCGGTCGCCCTGGCCGGAACGGAGAGGATCCAGCCGGTCGGCACCCGCCTCCCGCGCATCCGCCGCGTCACCGTCCGCTTCGGCGAGCCGCTGGACTTCAGCGACCGCGCCGCCGCCGTCCAGAACCGCACCGCGGCGGCGGCCCCGGTCCGCCGGGCGGTGACGGACGAGATCATGGCCGCCATCCACGGGCTCTCCGGCCAGGAGCTCGCCGGCGTCTACAACGAGGGAGCCCAGTCGGCCGCCTAGCGGCCCGTCCGTGCCGTCGCCGTACCATGGGGCGTACGTCTGGTACCCGGGACTGGGACTGGAACGGAATGAAGGCGTGGTGAGGGTGAACGCAGGCGATATGGGGCTGCCCGATCTGGGTGATCCGAACGCCCCCGACAACCGGCCGGCGAGGCTCGCGGTCGGGGTGGTGGGGACCGGTCGGGTCGGACCGGCACTGGGCGCGGCGCTGCAGCTGGCCGGACACCGGGTGGTCGCCGCCTCCGGGGTCTCCGCGGCCTCGCGGCGGCGCGCGGAGACGCTGCTGCCGGGAGTGCGGCTGGTGACCCCGCAGCAGGTGATGGCCGCGTCGGACCTGGTGCTGCTGACGGTGCCCGACGACGCGCTGCCCGAGCTGGTGGCCGGGCTGGTCGCCACCGGGGCCGTGCGGCCGGGGCAGATGCTGGTCCACACGTCCGGCGCCCACGGAGTGGCGGTGCTCGAACCCGCGACCCGGGCCGGGGCGCTGCCGCTGGCGCTGCACCCGGCGATGACCTTCACCGGGACCGCCGTGGACGTCGCCCGCCTGGCCGGCTGCCCGTTCGGGGTGACCTCGCCCGAAGAGCTCCGGCCGGTCGCCGAGGCCCTGGTCGTGGAGATGGGCGGCGAGCCCGAATGGGTGCCCGAGGCGGTGCGGCCGCTCTACCACACGGCTCTCGCCCATGGATCGAACCACCTGGTCACGCTGGTCGCGCAGGCCATGGAGATCCTCAGCGACGCCGGTGTCGCCGAACCGGGCCGGATGCTGGGCCCGCTGCTCGGCGCCTCCCTCGACAACGCCCTGCGCAGCGGCGACGCCGCGCTCACCGGGCCGGTCGCGCGCGGGGACGCGGGGACGGTGCGGACGCATCTCACGCAGCTCCGCGCGACCTCGCCGCAGGTGCTGGACAGCTACCGGGCGATGGCACGGGCCACCGCGGACCGGGCGCTGGCGAACGGAACGTTGAAGGCGGAGGCGGCCGAGGCGCTGCTGGACGTCCTGGCCGAGGAGGGGTCCGCGTGAGCACAACCCTGGTACGCACCGCCGCACAGCTGGCCGCAGCGGACGCGGGGACGGGCGGGCGCGCCGTGGTGATGACCATGGGCGCGCTGCACGCCGGCCACGCCGCGCTGATCCGGGCGGCACGGCAGCGGGTCGGGGACGGCGGCACGGTCGTGGTCACGGTCTTCGTCAACCCGCTGCAGTTCGGCGCGGGCGAGGACCTGGACCGCTACCCGCGCACCCTGGAGGCGGACGTCGAGCTCGCCGCCGGTGCCGGTGCCGGCATCGTGTTCGCGCCGTCCGCCGACGAGGTCTACCCGGGCGGGGAGCCGCAGGTGCGGCTGGCCGCCGGGCCGATGGGGGAGCGCTTCGAGGGGGCGGCGCGTCCCGGCCACTTCGACGGGATGCTCACCGTGGTCGCCAAGCTGCTCCATCTCACCGCCCCCGACCTGGCGTTCTTCGGGGAGAAGGACGGGCAGCAGCTCGCGCTGATCCGCCGGATGGTGAAGGACCTGAACTTCCCGGCGGAGATCGTCGGCGTTCCCACCGTCCGCGAGCCGGACGGGCTGGCGATGTCCAGCCGCAACCGCTTCCTGTCCGCGGAGGACCGCACCAGGGCGCTCGCGCTCTCCCGCGCGCTCTTCGCCGGCCGGGACGCCCTCTCCGGCGGCCCCGCGGCCGTCCGGAAGGCGGCGGAAGCCGGGCTCCAGTCGGCCGGGATCGTGCCCGACTACTGTGCCCTGATCGACCCGGCCGACTTCACCGGGATCGGCGACGACCGCGACGACTTCCGGGGCGAGGCGGTCCTCGCCGTCGCCGCGAAGGTCGGCACCACCCGGCTGATCGACAACGTCCTGATCGGCTTCTGACCACTCCCCGCCCTTTCCCTGCCCACGGCATGCACTCCTGGAGGCGTGACCAATGCTTCGCACCATGCTCAAGTCCAAGATCCACCGGGCCACCGTCACCCAGGCCGACCTGCACTACGTCGGCTCGGTGACCGTCGACCAGGACCTCCTGGACGCCGCCGACCTGCTGCCCGGCGAGCTCGTCCACATCGTCGACATCGACAACGGCAACCGGCTGGAGACCTACACCATCGCCGGGGAGCGGGGCACTGGGATCATCGGCATCAACGGCGCGGCCGCGCGCCTGGTCCACCCCGGTGACCTGGTGATACTCATCGCCTACGCGCAGCTGGACGACGCCGAGGCACGGACCTACCGGCCGCGCGTCGTCTTCGTGGACGCCGACAACCGGGTCACCCACCTCGGCGCGGACGCCGCCCACGCCCCGGAGGGCAGCGGACTGGTCTCCGGGGCAGCCGGTAGCGGAACGGCGCATGCACGTTCGATCACTGACCGGCCCACGGCGTACGGTGACGTCGACGGTGCGCTCCACAGCGCGCCCCTGTTCGCACGGAGTGAGGCATGACTTCAACCAGCAGACTCGCCGCCCCGGCCCCGGGCTGGACCGCGACCACCGATGTGGTCGTGGTCGGCTCCGGCGTCGCCGGGCTCACCACCGCGCTGCGCCTGCGCGCAGCCGGGCTACGGGTGCTGGTGGTCACCAAGGCCATGCTGGACGACGGCTCGACCCGCTGGGCGCAGGGCGGCATCGCCGCGGCGCTGGGCGAGGGCGACACCCCCGAGCAGCACCTGGACGACACCCTGGTGGCCGGCGCGGGCCTGTGCGACGAGGAGGCGGTGCGGGTCCTGGTCACCGAGGGCCCCGACGCCGTGCGGCGGCTGATCGTCACCGGCGCGGCCTTCGACCAGGGCTCCGACGGCGAGATACTGCTCACCCGTGAGGGCGGCCACCACCGCCGCCGCATCGCCCACGCGGGCGGCGACGCCACCGGCGCGGAGATCTCCCGCGCACTGGTCGAGGCGGTACGGGCGGACGAGGGCGTCGAGGTCATCGAGCACGCGCTCGTCCTGGACCTGCTCACCGACGCCCGGGGCCGCACCGCAGGCCTGACCCTGCACGTCATGGGCGAGGGCCAGCGCGACGGCGTCGGCGCGGTGCACGCGCGGGCCGTGGTGCTGGCGACCGGCGGCATGGGGCAGGTGTTCTCGGCGACCACCAACCCCGCCGTGTCCACCGGCGACGGCGTCGCCCTGGCGATACGGGCCGGGGCCGAGGTCACCGACCTGGAGTTCGTGCAGTTCCACCCGACCGTGCTGTGGCTCGGCCCCGAGGCCCAGGGCCAGCAGCCGCTGATCTCCGAGGCGGTGCGCGGGGAGGGCGCCCACCTGGTGGACGCCGACGAGGTCCGCTTCATGGTCGGCCAGCACGAGCTCGCCGAGCTCGCGCCGCGCGACATCGTCGCCAAGGGCATCACCCGGCGGATGCACGAGACCGGCGCCGAGCACATGTACCTCGACGGACGCCACTTCGGCGCGCAGATGTGGGAGGAACGGTTCCCCACCATCCTCGCCTCCTGCCGCAGCCACGGGATCGACCCGGTCACCGAGCTCATCCCGGTCGCCCCCGCCGCGCACCACGCCTCCGGCGGCATCCGCACCGACCTGCGCGGTCACACCTCCGTCTCCGGGCTCTACGCCTGCGGCGAGGTCGCCTGGACGGGCGTCCACGGCGCGAACCGGCTGGCGTCCAACTCGCTGCTGGAGGGCCTGGTCTTCGCCGAGCGCATCGCCGCCGACATCCTGGAGCGGGACGAGGCAGGCAGGCTGACGCCCCGTCATGAAGACACCACGCGCGAGGTGCGCCGGGTCCCGCTGCTCGCCTCCGAGGCCCGTGTCGACATCCAGCGGCTGATGACGCGCGGTGTCGGCGTGCTGCGCAGCGGGGAGAGCATGGCCGCGACCGCGCTGGGACTGGCCGACCTGGTCGCCCAGCACCCCGACGACACCACCACCGGCAAGGGCGAGGCCCCGCAGGTCGAGACCTGGGAGGCGACCAATCTCCACATGGTCGCCACCGCCCTCACCGCCGCCGCCCGCCTCCGTGAGGAGACCCGCGGCTGCCACTGGCGCGAGGACTTCCCCGACCGCGACGACGCCGCGTGGCGCTGCCACCTCGTCAGCACCATGGCCGCCGACGGCATCACCCTGACCACCACCCCCGTCACCACCTTCGAGGAGCAGCAGTGACCCAGCACGACCACGACCACGAGGACCTCCCGCTGGCGGACGGTGGCGGCTGCGGCGACGGATGCGCGTGCGGTGACGGCGAGTTCGAGTCGGGCCTGGACCCGCAGCTCGCCGCCCTGCTGGAGCTGGCCGGTCTCGACCCGATCGAGGTCGAGGACATCGCCACCCTCGCGCTCGCCGAGGACCTGGCCGGCGGCGAGGACGTCACCTCCATCGCCACCGTCCCCGAGGACGCCGTCGCCACCGCCGACTTCACCGCCCGCGAGGCCGGCGTGGTCGCCGGGCTGAGGGTCGCCGAGGCGGTCGTCTCCCTGGTCGCCGAGGAGGAGTTCAGCGTCGAGCGGCACGTCGAGGACGGTGACCTGGTCGAGGCCGGGCAGGTGCTGCTGAGCGTCACCACCCGCACCAGGGACCTGCTCACCGCCGAGCGCAGCGCCCTCAACCTGCTGTGCCACCTCTCCGGCATCGCCACCGCCACCCGCGCCTGGGCCGACGCCCTGGACGGCACCGGCGCGGTCGTCCGCGACACCCGCAAGACCACCCCGGGGCTGCGCTCGCTGCAGAAGTACGCCGTCCGCTGCGGCGGCGGCGCCAACCACCGCATGGGGCTGTCCGACGCGGCCCTGGTCAAGGACAACCACGTGGTCGCGGCGGGAGGCGTCGCCGAGGCGTTCAAGGCCGTCCGCGCCGCGTACCCGGACCTCGCGGTCGAGATCGAGGTGGACCGGATCGACCAGATCCAGCCGGTCCTGGACGCCGGAGCCGACCTGGTCCTGCTCGACAACTTCACCGTCCCCGAGCTGCGCGAGGCCGTCGCGCTGGTCGCCGGGCGCGCCAAGCTGGAGTCCTCGGGCGGCCTGACCCTGGACAGCGCCCGGGCCGTCGGGGAGACCGGAGTCGACTACCTGGCGGTGGGTGCGCTCACGCACTCCTCGCCGATCCTTGACATTGGTCTGGACCTCCGCGGATAGTCCTCCGACCTCCACCATCTCCACGAGGAACGGCTTGCCTCCATGCTGCTCACCATCGATGTCGGTAACACCCACACCGTTCTCGGCCTCTTCGACGGCGAGGAGATCGTGGAGCACTGGCGGGTGTCGACCGACCCCCGGCGCACCGCCGACGAGACGGCCGTGCTGATGCAGGGACTGATGGGCGCGCACCCGGCGCTCGGCGAGGACACGGTGGACGGTCTGGCGATCTGCTCCACCGTGCCCGCCGTTCTGCACGAGCTCCGCGAGGTGACCCGGCGCTACTACGGCGATGTGCCGTCGATCCTCGTGGAGCCCGGCATCAAGACCGGCGTGCACGTCCTCACCGACAACCCCAAGGAGGTGGGGGCCGACCGGATCGTCAACACCCTTGCGGCGAAGCACCTCTACGGCGGCCCCTGCATCGTGGTGGACTTCGGCACGGCAACGACCTTTGACGCCGTCAACGAGCGCGGGGACTACCTCGGCGGGGCCATCGCCCCCGGCATCGAGATCTCCGTGGACGCGCTGGGGCAGCGCGGCGCCAAGCTGCCCAAGATCGAGATCATCCGGCCGCGCAACGTCATCGGCAAGAACACCGTCGAGTGCATGCAGTCGGGCATCCTCTACGGCTTCGCCGGTCAGGTCGACGGCGTGGTCAACCGCATGGCCGCCGAGCTGTCGAAGGACCCGGACGACGTCCAGGTCATCGCGACCGGCGGGCTGGCGCCGCTGGTGCTGGGCGAGGCGAGCAGCATCGACGTCCACGAGCCGTGGCTGACGCTGATCGGACTGCGGCTGGTCTACGAGCGGAACACCGCCGGCTGACCGTGCCCGAGCGGTTTCTGACGGCGTGTCGATAATAAGAAATCAGTCAATTCAGGCATAAGGTCCACCTATGCCTACGCCTCACGGGTCTCGCGGCGGGATGGCCTTCAGCGCGGACGAGCTGCGGGTGCTGCGCTGCGCCCTTGCCCACGTACTGAACCCCACCGATCGGACCTCCCTGGTCCCGGCCCTGGCCGGGTGGGCGCGCACCGCCTGGACCGAGGACGTCCAGGACGTGCTGCGCCTCGCCGAGTCGATCGACGAGGCGGTGCACGAGGGGGGCAGGATGCGGGCCTTCGCCCTGGCCGACCTCCTCCGCTACCGCGCCGCCCTGCCCGGCACCGCCTCCGGCTACCTGGAACGGCTGGAGGAGGCGGTCGCCGACGGCTACCTCCCCGACCACGACGACCTGTCGGCGCTGCGCAGCCTCACCGCGCTGCCCTGCGCGCCGCAGGAGCGGGTCCGCCGCCTCGGGCTGCGGTCACGGTGCGGCGCGCTCGCCGAGGCCCACGGCCGCCCGGCGATCGCCGCCGCGCCCGACAACGTGGCGGAGTTCGCCCGGCCCCCACGATCGTTGCGCCCGCGCGACAAGTCCCGACCCGCCGCACCAGCGGCCGGGGTGCACCCGCACCCCCTTCCGACCCGACGTGGAGGACCGATTCCCATGGCTGCCATCGACACCGCCGCCCACCCCGCCGAGTCCGGACAGCCCGCCGAACCGCTGCCCGTCGCCGCCCCCGGCCCGGTCCGGGCCATCCCCACCCCCGGCGACCTCTGGCCGCGCGGCGTCCGCGCCGCGGGTGCGGCAACGACCGAGGACGAGGACGAGGAGCTGGCCACGGGTACGGGCTGACCGCCGGTCACGGGAGGATCACGGGTAAGGAGCAGTTCGGAATTCGGGCCGGGAAGGAACCGATCCAACTGCTCCGAAAAGGGCGCAACGGGAAAACCCGGTAGTGGCGCCGGGTTCCTCGGGGGTGATGAGATCCGTGATCTCATCACCATCGCCCCGAGGAACCTCCATGGCTCACCCGAGCACGCGCCGATTCATACGGTTCGGCGCCGCGGTCGCCGCGGCCGCCACCATAGCCGTCGGGTCCGCCGCACTCCCGGCCCAGGCCGCCGGCCAGCAGAACCTCTTCGCCGTCGTCGCCCCCGACGCGCAGACGCTGCTTCCGGCGTCCGCGGGGGGTAGCGCGACGACCTTCCGGACCATCACGCCCATGGTCCTGTCCGAGGCCCCCGAGATCACCGGCGTCACCATCACCGTGGACGCCGGCAACCTGGCCGGGATCGCCCAGCTCTCGCTGCCCGAGCAGTGCCGCTTCACCGACCAGGCCCACCTGCACGCCAGCTGCTCCCTCGGCTCGATCGGACTGCTCGGCGTCGGCAGCGTGGACCTCGGCATCCGGGCGGCGAGCGGCGCGGCCGTCGGTGCCAAGGGCAGCCTCAGCTTCAAGGTCACCTCGACCAACGCCGTCGAGGACACCTCCGGCGGAACCGACGACACCACCGACGTCACCATCGGCAACGGTGCCGACCTGGCCGTCCTGCCGGTCGGCAGTCTGACCGCCAAGGCGGGTGGCAGCACCTCCTTCGTCCCGCAGGTCTCGAACCTGGGCGACCGCGAGTCCGACGGCGTGGTGATGTTCCTCGGCACGGAGTCGCAGTCCGCCACCAATGACTTCGCCATCGGCGGCAACTACAGCAACTGCCTGTACGGCGTCACCGACGAGGGCGAGCCCAACCAGCCCGGCTCGACCGGCGTCCTCTGCCGCTTCGACAGCACCGTCGTCCAGCCCGGCCAGGCCATGGTCCCCTCCGATCCGGCACTGGTGAACGCGTCCGCGACGGCGACCACGGGCCAGGTCGTCTACGGCTTCGACGTCACCGGCGGTCAGCTCGACACCCAGACCAGCGGCGGCACCAAGGGCACAGGACCGGCCCTGACCCTGGTCCCCGCGCCGGCCTCGGGCCCGTCCGCGAACAGCGTCGACATCGACTACGACAACAACGTCGCCATGTCGGCCATCGAGACCAACCGGGTCGACGACGTCGCCGCGATCGGCGCCGATGTGCACGGCACGGTCGGCAGGAGCCTCCCGCTGACCGTCGGTGTGAAGAACACCGGCACGGTGCCGACCAGCACTCTCGAGGGGGCGCCCGCGAACGACACGGCGGGCCTGGTCGTGGTCTTCCCCCAGGATGTGAAGATCACCCACGCCCCCGCGAGCTGCCAGTACGTGGACCTGTCGGGCCTCGGCAGCACGCCTCCGCCCATCACCCCCGGCGCCGTCACCCCCTCCGCCGAGGTGGGCCGGATCGTGCTCGGCGGGATCGCGCGCAAGGGTGAGCTGAGCCGGCTCCCCGCAGCCGACGGCCCCGGCAGCACCTACGCCTGCCTCGTCACCAAGGTGCTGCAGCCCGGACAGACGGCGGACTTCGGGTTCACGGTGAAGCCCACCAAGGTGCTGAACAAGGCCCTGGGCGTGGTCCTCGCGGTCGGCCAGCCCGACTCCAACCCGGCGGACGCCCTCGCCCCGCTCTACGTCTCGGCGGTCAAGGCCGCGGCCACGGCCGGCCCGACCGCCTCGGCCTCGGCCTCGGCCTCCGCCGTGCGGAGCGCGAGCCCGAGCGGCACCCTCGCCACCACCGGTGGCGGGGACGACTCGATGCCGCTCGTCGGCGCGGGTGCGGCGGCTGTCCTGCTCGGTGCGGGCGCGGTGCTCTTCGCCCGCCGCCGCCGGACCGGCGGCCACAGCTGACACAGAACGGTCCGAGGGGGGCGGTCGGCGCGATGACGCGTCGGCCGCCCCCCTCGGGGCTTCAACAGGTTCGAGGAGTGCCCGGACCCTCGATACCCTGGTGCGGTGACTGATCAGACTCCCGCAAACGCGACCGACGACCTTCCCGAGCAGATGCGGGTACGCCGCGAGAAGCTGGAGCGCCTCCGCGCAGCCGGCGTCGACCCCTACCCGGTGGGCTTCCCCCGTACGACGACCCTCGCCGACCTCCGCGCCGCGCACCCCGGCCTGGAGGCCGATGTCGCGACCGGTGTCCGCGCCGGGGTGACCGGGCGGGTCGTGCTCAGCCGGACCGGCGGCAAGCTGTGCTTCGCGACGCTGCGCGACGGCACCGCCGACCTCCAGGTGATGCTGTCCCTGGACAAGCTCGGCGCGGAGAGCCTGGCCTCCTGGAAGGCCGACATCGACCTCGGCGACCATGTCGGCGTCGAGGGAGAGGTCATCACCTCCAAGCGCGGCGAGCTGTCGATCATGGTGGACAACTGGGCGCTCACCGCGAAGTGCCTGCGGCCGCTGCCGGACAAGCACAAGGGCCTGACCGACCCCGAGGCCCGGGTCCGCCAGCGCTACGTCGACCTGATCGTCAACCCCGAGGCGCGGGAGATGATGTACCTGCGCAGCAAGGTCGTGCGCTCGGTCCGCCGCACCTACGAGGACCAGGGCTTCACCGAGGTCGAGACCCCGATGATGCAGCCGGTCCACGGCGGCGCCAACGCGCGTCCCTTCAAGACGCACATCAACGCGTACGACATCGACCTGTTCATGCGGATCGCGCCCGAGCTCTACCTCAAGCGGCTGGCCGTCGGCGGCGCGGAGAAGATCTTCGAGATCAACCGCAACTTCCGCAACGAGGGCGCGGACTCCACGCACAACCCCGAGTTCACCATGCTGGAGTCCTACGAGGCCTACGGCGACTACAACACCCAGGCCGAGATGATCCGCGCGGTGATCGTCAACGCCGCCCGGGACGCCCTCGGCACCACCGTCATCCGGGGCCTGGACCCGCACGGCGTGGAGCACGAGGTCGACCTGGCCGAGCCCTGGGCCGAGATCACCGTCTACGGCGGGATCTCCGAGAAGCTCGGCACCGAGATCACCCCCGACAGCACCGTCGAGGAGCTCCGCAAGCTCGCGGACGCGGCCGGGGTCCCCTACGAGAAGAAGTGGGGCCACGGCCAGATCGTCCTGGAGATGGTCGAGCGGCTGCTGGAGGAGTCGGCGATCAAGCCGACCTTCATCCGCGACTACCCGACCGAGGTCTCCCCGTTGACCCGCGCCCACCGCAGCAACCCGGGCGTCGCCGAGAAGTGGGACCTGATGATCTTCGGTACGGAGATCGGCACGGGCTACTCCGAGCTGGTCGACCCGGTCGAGCAGCGGGCCCGCCTCACCGCCCAGTCGCTGCTCGCGGCCGGTGGCGACGTCGACGCCATGCAGCTGGACGAGGACTTCCTCCGGGCACTGGAGTACGCGATGCCCCCGACCGGCGGCCTCGGCATGGGCGTGGACCGCCTGATCATGCTGCTCACCGGCAAGAACATCCGCGAGACGCTCCTGTTCCCGCTGGTGAAGCCCGACACCCAGCAGTAAGGCAGGCACTCGGCAGCCCCGACCCCGGTCCCGGGGTTGTGTGCAGCCCCGACCCCGGTCCCCGTGCTCGCACGGGACCGGGGGCTGCGGTGCCTCGGGGGGCGACCCCCCGTACCCCCGCGAAACCCGCTGGGGTGGTCGTGGGGTTGTGTGCAGCCCCGACCCCGGTCCCCGTGCTCGCACGGGACCGGGGTTAACCTTTTGCCCGGACGGTTACCCACAGCAGCGAGGCGGTCCGGAACCATGCAGTACATCGAGGCACTGACGCCCCCCACGGTGATGGCCATCGCTTTCGGGCTGATGATCCGCACCCTGTTCCGCAACCAGGGCGGCGCCGCCGCCGCCCGTGAGGACGACGTGTCGGACGCGATCATCCTTTCCCAGAGCCCGGCCAAGGACTGAGTCGGCTCGTTCGTCCGTTTTCCTCCGCTCTGGCGCGGCTCTCTCGATTTGCCCGTTAAAGGTGATATCTGCACTGTTGGATACCTGTCAGGGTGTCTTACGGACACGACGGAAGAGATCCGCGATGGTGCGCCGGCTCGGCGAACTCGAGAACGAGGTCATGGCCCGGCTCTGGCAGTGGAATCGCCCGGTGACGGTACGCGAGGTCCTCGAGGATCTGGTCCGGGAACGGGAACTCGCGTACACCACGGTGATGACCGTGATGGACAAGCTGTTCCAGAAGGGCCTCCTCCGCCGGGAACAGGAGGGTCGGGCGTTCCGCTATGAGCCGGTTTCCTCGCGCGAGGCTTATACCGCCGCGCTGATGAACGATGCCTGGGCGACGAGCGACAACCCTGCGGCGGCCCTGGTCCACTTCTTTGGCATGATGTCGCCCGAACAGCAGGAAGCACTGCGCGACGCATTGCGGGTGGTCGGGCCGCAGCAGCCCCCGGAGTAAGGCCCCCTGCCAAATCCGGGAGCGGCCGGGCGGCCGGGCGCGATAGCGTCCTGCCATGGAGGTCACGATCCGCCGTGCGCGGACCAGCGATGTAGCAGCAGTGCGCAGACTCGTGGACGGCTATGCGCGCGAACGAATCCTGCTGAACAAGCCCACGGTCACGCTCTTTGAATCCGTACAGGAGTTCTGGGTCGCCGAGCGGGACGACAACGCCGAGGTCGTCGCGTGCGGTGCCCTGCACGTGATGTGGGAGGATCTCGCCGAGGTCCGCACGCTGGCCGTCGACTTGTCGTGCCGCGGCACCGGTATCGGGCACCAACTGCTGGAGAAGCTCATCCAGACCGCCCGCTGGATCGGCGTGCGCCGGATTTTCTGCCTTACGTTCGAAGTCGACTTCTTCACCAAACACGGCTTCGTGGAGATCGAGTCCACTCCGGTCGATGCCGGCGTGTACGAGGAGCTGCGCCGCAGCTACGACGAAGGCGTGGCCGAGTTCCTCGACCTGGAACGTGTGAAGCCGAACACCTTGGGTAACACCCGGATGCTCATGCATCTCTGAGGGGACAGCCCTCGGGGCACCCTCCGAGTGTCCGTCATCCGGTCTTCTCGTGCAGGGGGTTTGAGTTTTCCGCGGAAAAGCGGTTTCCTTTCCTACAAGTAATCAGTGATTTTGAGGAAAGGGAAGCCCGTGGCTCAGAAGGTTCAGGTCCTTCTTGTCGACGATCTCGAGGGCGGCGAGGCGGACGAGACCGTGACGTTCGCTCTCGACGGGGTTGCCTACGAGATCGATCTCACTCATGCGAATGCGGGCAAGCTCCGCGAACTGCTCGCCCCCTACACCGCCGGTGGCCGCAAGCAGAGCGGTCGCGTCAGCGCCGTGCGCGGCGGACGTGCCCGCGCTCCCCGCCCCGTCGGCGGGAACCCGGACACGGCGAAGATCCGTGCATGGGCCAAGGAAGAGGGCCTCGAGGTCAACGACCGCGGCCGGGTGCCCAGTCACCTCCGTGAGGCGTACGAGAAGGCGCACGGCTGAGCGATCCGTCCAGCAGTGCGCACGCGCAGGCGTGGGCGAAGGCGTCCAGCAGGCGCGGCAGGTCCGCCATGTCCTCCCGGTTGCCCGGCTTGCAGTCGGGCGCCGGGGTCGGCATCGGCGTCGGCACCGGCTCCAGGGTGACGACACGGGCCTCCAGCAGGTCCTCCAGGTGCGACCAGCCGAGCCAGCGCAGGACGTCCGGGACCTCCTCGCCGCTGCCGGGCGCGAGCACGACCAGTAGCCGGTCACCCCTGGTGGCGACCGGACCCGTGGGGCGGCCCAGGCTGTCCATCCGGGCGAGCGCCGCCAGCCCGGGGCCCAGGGGGGCGTCCAGGACCTCGACCGGGGCCGCACAGGTCCCGGCGCGGGCCTCGAGGGCCTCTTGAGCGGAACCGGAGCGGGGCAGGCGCAGCACACCCTGCCCAACTCGCGACGGACGGCCCCGGTTACGCACGACGCCCCTCCGGTGCGTGCCGTCACACAGTTGGCCCGCACCATTCGTCCGACTTCTCGTCAGGCGAACATCCGGCCCCCGGCGGACCGGAATGGAACGATGGGTGACGGGGGTATGAATACCCATATGAGGGCTTGATCGGGAGGGTCTGCCTGGCCGGCGTTGCGGCGTGTCGCGGTTTGCGTTCGCCGTCGGCGTAGCGATTCCAGGTGGATCTGCTTGGCCTGCGGGAACACCATCCCGGAGCATTCGGTTGGAGTCATTGTCGGTCGTCCCGCACACAGCGGGTCGGCAGGTGCCGGCGGTAGACGTGAGCTGTCCCGGCCTCCGGGACTAGCATGCGGAAGGACAGGGAGGGGACCGACCCCTCACTGCCCGACCGCTCTGAGGAGCGATTAACGATGTTCGAGAGGTTCACCGACCGCGCGCGGCGGGTTGTCGTCCTGGCTCAGGAAGAAGCCCGGATGCTCAACCACAACTACATCGGCACCGAGCACATCCTCCTGGGTCTGATCCACGAGGGTGAAGGTGTCGCCGCTAAGGCCCTGGAGAGCCTCGGGATTTCGCTCGAGGCGGTCCGCCAGCAGGTTGAGGAGATCATCGGACAGGGGCAGCAGGCCCCGTC
>Ga0302314_10005486_pt1 | contig 23146 bp, 14 predicted proteins | sample III_Palsa_N2_3_FD_200533 | JGI IMG/M metagenome (GOLD analysis project Ga0302314, IMG submission 200533) | Peat permafrost microbial communities from Stordalen Mire near Abisko, Sweden - III_Palsa_N2_3 | ecosystem: Environmental > Terrestrial > Soil > Palsa > Peat permafrost | place: Sweden... | reverse complement strand
TCAGCGCCGCCGCCCCGTCGATGTCGTTAGTGAGGTCGAGCCCCGGCGGCGACCAGATCTCGACGCCGAGCGCGCGGGCCGCCGCAAGCTCCTCGTCGCAGTCTCCGTATTGCAGGTTCACGAACGAGAGGCCCGGCGTCTGCAGCACCGGCGCCCAGTCGGCGAACGGGGCATACTGCTTCAGCCGGTGCCCGTGCGTCTTCTTGCTCTTCCAGGCGAGGCCGACCTTGGGCAGTGGACCGAGCCCGTCCAGCGTCGCCTTCCAGCGCGCTGCCGCATCGGGGGCCGGCAAGAGGTATGCCGCCTGACCGTCGAACGCGCCGGTCGCGGCTCTAAACCGCCGGGCCAGAGCGCCCATCGGCGCCCAGAGCTCCACATTCGCCACTCCCGGCGCGCTCACCGTCGCACGGCCATTGACGTCTCTCATCTCGTGGGCGTGGACCTCGGCCAGCGGAAACGAGCGCTGGAACAATGCGGTCAGCCGGGGCGCGACGGCCAGGACCAGCCGCCCAGCGGGTCCGAGCGCCGACAGAAGATCAGGGATCATGCTGGCGAACATCATCTCGTCGCCGAGGCCCTGCTCCCCCGCCACAAGCAGCCGCGCGCCGTCCAGCCGGTCCGGCGTCCGCCAGGGCCGGCCGGGCAGGTCGAACGCCGGAGCCTTGGCGAAGCTCGGATGTAGGCGCGCGCTGTAATCGGTCCAGCCGGCCGCCAGATCGCCTGCCGCGAGCCTGACCTGCGCCCGCACGAAGTGGATGGCAGGCTTTTCCGCCGCCTTGGCTCGGGGCGACGCCGCATCGCAATCGGCTTTCGCGCCGTCCAGATCGCCCAGCTCCAGGCGGGCGATGGCGCGGTTGTAGAGGGCTTCCGTCCAGCCTGAGGACAGGGACAGCGCCTCCTCGACCATGGTCAGCGCGTTGCCGGTGTCGCCCTGCTGCAGGAGGACCGTCGCCAAGGCGTTCCACAGATGGGCGTTCCTGGGATCGATCAGGATCGCATCCCGCATGACGCTGATGGCGAGGCCGTATTCGTGCCCGTCCCGCAGGGCCATGGAGAGTTGCGTGGCCAGAAGCGTCGAGCCCGGCTGGGCGGCGAGCGCACGGGCGAACAGCTCCACTGCAACCTGACTGAGGCCGAGGCTGACGGCCAGGCGGCCAAGGTCGGTCAGGATTTCAGTGGAGCCGGGATCGATGGCGTAGGCCGACTGGTAGGCGTCGAGGGCGGCTGCCCCGTCGCCCTGTCCCTCATGGGCGAGAGCGATCAGACGCCAGGCGATGCTGCAGCGGGGATCAAGCTTCAGGGCCTCACGCCCATGCCCGATCGCCGCGTCGAACTGGCCGTCGGCGATGGCCTTCAGGGCCAGATCCAGCCGTGTGCGGGCCGAGCCAGAGGCGTACCGGACTATGGCGTGGTGAAGGGCGCTGGCATGGGCCGCCCAACCCTGGGCCGGATTTCGCGCCGACCTAGTCGCAAGGCCGTCGCCCAGAGCGGCCCGTTTGGGGCCGTTCCCGTCGCCTATGCCTGTACCGCCCGGACGCTGCACTGATCCCCCGAGATCCGACGGGCGCCGCTTGCCCCTCAGGTCACTTTGAACGTGAGACTTCGGGCTAAATATGACTCGCCAATGTCGGTCAAGCTGCAATTGTTTCAGGTATAGACCCCAGTTTTAGGGTCTAGGGCCGGAGCGGCGAAGCGATCTCTTTGGGACTCGTCGCCAGTGATAGAACGCGAGGTCTAAAATCCTAGCCGCCTTCACATCAGAAGGTGGTGGGTGGGAGTCGCTTTCGGCAGACTGATCAGGACTCGCGTGCCCCGCGGGCCTGACGCGGCATCGCCGTGGATCGGGCTGGCGGCGGCGATGCGGCCGCCCATGGCTTCCACGAAGCCCTTGGAGATGGAGAGGCCGAGGCCGACGCTCTTGCCGGTGCGGTCGCTGGCCTCTTCCACCCGGCGGAACTTCTCGAACACCCGCTCCAGGTCTGCGGTGGGGATGCCCTTGCCCTCGTCCTCGATGCTGATCACCACATTGGCGCGGTCTTCATAGGCGGCCAGTTCGATGCGGCTGCCGTCCGGGGAATAGGCGATGGCGTTCTCCAGGATATTGACCACCGCCTGCTCCAGCAGGCCCGGATCGACGTTGACCAGGGAGAGTTCGGGCGGAAAGTCACGCTCCAGGGGCCGGGCGCCGAGGCGCCGGGCCACCCGGTCGGCAGCGGCTCTGAGCACGTCGCGCAAATCCGTCAGCTCGTTGCGGGGGGCCAGGGCGCCGCCCTCCAGCCGGGTCATGTCGAGCAGGTCGCCCACGTAGCGGTTCAGCCGTTCGGCTTCTTCGCGGATGGAGATGAGCAGGTCCGCCTGCACCTCCGGCTTCAGCGACGGGCCATAGTCGATCAGGGTGGTGGAGGCGCCCAGCACCGTCGAGAGGGGGGTGCGCAGGTCATGGCTGATGGAATTCAGCAGCGCCGCCCGCAGACGGTCTGAACGGCGCAGGGATTCGGTCTCCACCGCATTGACGGCCAGCTCCGCCCGCTCCAGCGCCACGGCGCCCTGATCGAGGAAGGCCAGCACCAGCCGTTCGTCATCGCCGGTGAGCGTGCTCATCATCTCCACCCCGGTCACCCCGGCGCGGCCGCGCACCCCCTGCAGCGGGCGAAAGGTCCAGCCGATCTGGGGCAGGGTGCCGGTGCCGGCGCCGGCGGGCTCGCCCTTCTCCCAGGCCCAGCGGGCGGCGGTGAGGGCGGCGGTGGAGAGGACGGGGAGGGTCGGCGCCCCGGCGGCGATCTCGATCTCGCCATCCTTGGGCAACATAACCACCGCCCCGCCGCCGGCGGCGGCCGAGGCCTGTTCGGCCAGGGCCTGGGCGGCTTCGGCTTGCGTCGGCGCGGCGGAGAGGCGACGGCTGGCGGCCAGAAGGGCGGTGACCGAGGCGGCGCGGCGGGCGACGAGGCCGGCCTGATCGCGCACCCGGCCGGTCAGCCAACCCGTCGCCCCGGCTACGGCAATGAAGATGGTGAAGGTGAGCACGTCTCCCGGATGGCCGATGGCCATGGAGAAGCGCGGCTCGAGGAAGAAGAAGTTGTAGGTGACGATGGCCAGGGCCGCCGCCGCCAGCGCCGGGCGCAATCCCAGCACCAGGCCGCTGAACAGCACGCTGGCCAGGAAGATCATCGCCAGATCGGCACCCGCCGTATAGCGGTCGATCAGGCTGGCGACGCCGCCGGCGACGGCCACCAGGCCCGCCGCAGCGGGATAGGCCAGCCAAGCGCGGGCGGCGGCGTGCGGTTTGACGATGACCTCGGCCGGGCTGGCTTCCGGCGCGCTGTCGGTGACGAAGTGCACCGCCGCGCCGCCCGAGCGCTTCAGCAGGGCCTGGGCCAGCGATCGGCCCATCACCACCTTCCAGCGGCTTTCGGCGACCTTGGCGATGACGATCTGGGTGACGTTGTTGCGCCGGGCGAAGTCCAGGGCCGCGCCGGGAATGTCGTCGCCGGTGAGCACCACGCCGGAGCCACCCAGCTGCTCGGCCAGCTTCAGCGCATCGGCGATGCGGCGGGCGGCCAGGGGCGAGGTGACCGGGCGGTTGGGCCGCTCGACGGTAGCCACGGTCCAGGGCGCGTCCATCAGGTCTGACAGCCGCCGCCCGGCCCGCACCAGGGGCGCGGCCATGGGATCTCCGGCCACCAGCACGAGGATGCGCTCGCCGGCCGCCCACGGCCCCTCGATGCCCTGACGCTGCATGGCGCCGACCATCTGGTCGTCCACCGTCTGCGCCACCCGGCGCAAAGCCAACTCGCGCAGGGCCGTGAGGTTTTCCGGCTTGAAGAAATTGCCGCCGGCCAGGGTGGCGGTGTCCGGCGCGTAGACCTTGCCGGCGGCCAGGCGTTCGCGCAGCTCGTCGGGGGTGATGTCCACCAGCTCGATGTCGTCGGCGAGCGACAGGGCTGAGTCGGGCACGGTTTCGCGCACCCGCACGCCGGTGATGCGCCAGACCACGTCGACAAGGCTGTCCAGGTGCTGGACGTTGAGGGTGGTCCAGACGCTGATGCCGGCGGCCAGCAGCTCCTCTACGTCTTGCCAGCGCTTGGGGTGGCGCGAACCGGGCGCATTGGAGTGGGCGTATTCGTCGACCAGCAGCAGGGAAGGGCGACGGGCCAGGGCGGCGTCGAGGTCGAACTCCATCAGTTGGCGACCGCGGTGCTCGATGGGGCGGCGGGGCAGCACCTCAAGCCCGTCGAGCAGGGCCTCGGTCTCGACGCGGCCGTGGGTCTCGACCACCCCCACCAGCACGGTCTTGCCCTCGGCGGCGCCGTCGCGCTGGCGGCGGCCGCCGGCGGTGAGCATCTCATAGGTCTTGCCTACCCCCGGCGACATGCCGAGGTAGACCTTCAGCCGCCCACGCGCCGAGCGCTTGGTTTGGGCGAGCAGGACGTCCGGGTCGGGGCGGCCCGGATCACTGGGGTCGGCGGGCTGGGTCATCAGCCGGCAGGGTGGCCTACCGGGAAGCGCGCGTCGAGGGCGCGGTTGAGCTGCAGCACATTCACGTGCGGCTGGCCGATGAAGCCGAGAAAGGCCCCGCCGGTCCTGGCGGTGATCACGGCGTCCAGGTCCGCCGCCGAGACATGGCGGGCGGCGGCGATGCGGGGCGCCTGCAGGTGGGCATAGGCCGGCGAGATGTCGGGGTCGAGGCCGGAGCCGGAGGTGGTCACCGCGTCGGCGGGGATGGCGGCGCCGGGGGCGTCCTTGCGGATGGCGGCGGCGTCGGTGGCCATGCGGTCGGCCAGCTTGGGGTTGAGCGGCCCCATGTTGGTGCCGGCGGAATTGGACGCGTCATAGCCTGTGCCGGCGGCGGAGGGCCGGGGGTGCAGGTATTGCGGCTTGGCGAAGCCCTGACCGATCAGGCGGGCGCCGACCACCTGGCCAGCGGCGTCGCGGATCATGCCGCCCTCGGCCTGGCTGCGGAACAGCAGCCCGGCGATGCCGGTGACGGCCAAGGGATAGATCAGGCCGGTGAGGAGGGTGAAGAGGGCGATCATCACGATCGCCGGGCGGATGTTGCTGAGCATGGTGTGATCCTCTGAGCCTGTGCTTACGCGAGGCCCATGGCCGAGACGGCCATGTCGATGAGCTTTATGCCGACGAACGGGGCGACGAGGCCGCCCAGGCCGTAGACCATCAGGTTGCGGAACAGCAGCTTGTCGGCCCCCAGTGGCCGGTACTTCACGCCCCGCAAAGCGAGCGGGATCAGGATGACGATGATCACGGCGTTGAAGATCACCGCCGAGAGGATGGCGCTCTCAGGACTATGCAGCCGCATGACGTTGATGGCCCCCAGCGCCGGCAGGGCGATCATGAACATGGCCGGGATGATGGCGAAATACTTGGCCACGTCGTTGGCGATGGAGAAGGTGGTCAGCGCCCCACGGGTGATCAGGAGCTGCTTGCCCACCTGCACGATCTCGATCAGCTTGGTGGGATCGCTATCGAGGTCCACCATGTTGCCGGCCTCGCGCGCGGCTTGCGTGCCAGTCTGCATGGCCACGCCGACGTCGGCCTGAGCCAGGGCCGGGGCGTCGTTGGCGCCGTCGCCGCACATGGCCACCAGCCGCCCCTTGGCCTGCTCCTCGCGGATCAGCCGCAGCTTATCCTCCGGGGTGGCTTCGGCGAGGAAGTCGTCCACCCCGGCTTCAGAGGCGATAGCGGCGGCGGTGATGGGGTTGTCGCCGGTGATCATCACGGTGCGCAGGCCCATGCGGCGCAGGTCGGCGAACCGTTCCTTCACATTGGGCTTCACCACGTCCTTCAGGTGGATGACGCCGGTGAAGCGGCCGTTTTCGCAGACGCCCAGCGGTGTGCCGCCGGAGCGGGCGATGCGGTCCACCGCCGCCTCCATCTCCGGCTCCAGATTGGCGCGGGTCTGGCCGATGAACTTCAGCACCGCGTCCACCGAGCCTTTGCGCCAAATCTGATCGCCGCTCTCCAGGCCCGACAGGCGGGTCATGGCGCTGAAGGGGATGATGACGGCGCCGTCGGGCGCTTCGGCTTCGATGCTGTTCTGACGGGCCAGTTCGACGATCGAACGGCCCTCGGGCGTCTGGTCGGCGAGCGAAGCCATCAGGGCTGAGCGCATGGCCGACAGAGGCGCGAGGCCGGGGCGGGCGATCACCTCGACAGCCTGACGGTCGCCATAGGTGATGGTGCCGGTCTTATCGAGCAGCAACGTGTCCACATCGCCGGCCGCCTCCACGGCGCGGCCAGAGGTGGCCAGGACGTTGACCTTCAGCAACCGGTCCATGCCGGCGATGCCGACCGCGGAGAGCAGCCCGCCGATGGTTGTCGGAATGAGGCAGATGAAGAGGGCGCCCAGCACCAGCGGGTCGAGCTTCACCCCGGCGTATTGGCCAAGGCCCAGCAGGGTCACCACGGCGATCAGGAACACCAGGGTCAGGCCGGCCAGGAGCACGGCCAGGGCGATCTCGTTGGGCGTTTTGCGGCGGTTGGCGCCCTCGACCATGGCGATCATGCGGTCGAGGAAGGAGGAGCCGGGGCCGGAGGTGACGCGCACCTTGATCCAGTCCGACACCACCGTCGTGCCGCCGGTGACGGCGGAACGGTCGCCGCCGCTCTCGCGGATCACCGGGGCGCTTTCGCCGGTGATGGCGGCCTCGTTGACCGAGGCCATGCCGTCGATGATCTCGCCGTCGGCGGGGATGACGTCGCCCGCCTCCACCAGCACCACCTGGCCGACGCCCAGCTGGTGGGCGGGGGTGAGGGTGACCGCGCCCAGGGCCTCATCGACGATCAGCTTGGCCTTGGTGGTGACGCGGGCGGCGCGCAGGCTATCCGCCGCCGCCTTGCCCCGGCCCTCGGCCACGCTCTCGGCGAAGTTGGCGAAGAGGACCGTGGCCCACAGCCAGCCGGCGATCTGGATGGCGAACCAGGGGGACTGGCGCCCCACCAGGGCGGCGATGGCGGATACGGTGGCTAGCGCCGCCACCACCTCGGTGGAAAGGATCACCGGATTGCCCACCAGGGCGCGGGGATAGAGCTTCTTGAAGGCGTCGCTGACGGCCCGGCCGAGGATGGCGTTTTGGGGGCCGGACGCTGCGAGATTGGAGGACATCTGTGTCTCAGATCAATGCTTGAGGGCTTTGAGCATCTGGAAGTGCTCGACGATGGGGCCGAGGGCCAGGGCCGGGAAGAACTGCAGCCCGCCGAGGATCAGGATCACCCCGATCACCAAGCCGACGAACAGGCCGGTGTGGGCGGACAGGGTGCCGGCGGTGGGGGCCAGCTTGGGCTTGACCACGATGGCGCCCGCCACCGCCATCACCGGTACGATGTAGCCGTAGCGGCCGAGCGCCATGGCGATGCCCATGGTGGTGTCCCACCAGTTCGAATTGCCCGACAGGCCGCCGAAGGCCGAGCCGTTGTTCCCGGTGGCCGAGGTGTAGGCGTAGAGAATCTCCGACAGGCCGTGGGCGCCGCTCTCCTGAAGACCCTTCAGGGCGATCGGCAGAACCGCGGCGACGGCGGCGAAGCCGAGGATGGAGACGGTCATGATCAGGGCCGAGAGCATGACGAACTTCACTTCGCGCGCCTCGATCTTCTTGCCGAGGTATTCCGGGGTGCGCCCCACCATCAGCCCGGCGACGAACACCGCCAGAATGGCCATGTTGACCATGGCGTAGAGGCCAGAGCCGGTGCCGCCCGGAGCCAGCTCCCCAAGCTGGATCAGGAACATGGCCACCCCGCCGCCCAGGGGCGTGAAGCTCTCATGCATGGCGTTGACGCCGCCGTCGGAGACGCCGGTGGTGACCCCGGCGAAGAGCGCGGTGGAGGCGGCGCCGAAGCGCACTTCCTTGCCCTCCATGTTGACGGCGCCCCCCATGTTGGCGGCGGAGGAGACGCCGGCGTGGGCCTGGGCCGGGACGGGCTGGGTTTCGGCGGCGTAGATGGCGGCTGAGCCGGCGCCGACGATGATCACCATGGCAGCGATCAGCGCCCAGGCTTCGCGCCGGGCCATGGCGACGCGGCCAAAGGCTGTGACGCAGCCGAACGGGACCACCAGCATGGCGATGATCTCAAGGAAGTTGGTCAGGGCCGAGGGGTTCTCGAACGGGTGGGCGGAGTTGGCGTTGAAGAAGCCGCCGCCGTTGGTGCCCAGTTGTTTGATGGCTTCCTGGCTGGCGATGGGGCCGAGGGCGATGATCTGCTTGGCGCCTTCCAGGGTGTGGGCGTCGGTATGGGCGAGCAGGGTCTGCGGCACGCCCAGGGCCGCCAGGGCCAGGGCCAGGACGATGGAGAGCGGCAGCAGGACGTAGAGGGTGATGCGCGTCAGGTCGGCCCAGAAATTGCCCAGCGTCGTCCCGCGATTGGCGGCGAAGGCGCGGGCCAGGGCGGCGGCGATGCAGATGCCCACCGCGGCGGAGAGGAAGTTCTGCACCGTCAGGCCGGCCATCTGAGCCAGGTGCCCCAGCGTGCTCTCGCCGCCGTAGAACTGCCAGTCGGTGTTGGTGACAAAGCTGATGGCGGTGTTGAAGGCCAGATGCGGGTTCATGCCGGCGAACCCCTGGGGGTCCAGCGGCAACTGCTGCTGCAGCCGCAGGATGGCGTAGAGCGCGCCGAACCCGGCGGCGCTGAAGGCCAGCATGGAGATCGTATAGGCGAGCCAGCCCTGGCCCTTGTGCGGATCGACGCCAGCAACGCCATAGAACAACCGCTCCACCGGCCGCAGAACCGGGGAGAGCCAGGTGTTTTCGCCTTGCCAGACCCGGGCCATGTAGGCGCCGAGCGGCCAGCTCAATAATACGCTAAGGCCGATCGTGAAGACGATCTCGGCCCAACCTTGCCAATTCATGGGGGTGTTTCCGCTTAGAACTGTTCGGGCTTGAGCAGAGCCCAGAGCATGTAGACGCCGACGCCGATGGCCGCCGCGCCGTAGAGGATGCCGACGATCATGGTCAGACCCGCCTCAGAAGGGCGGCGTAGACGCTGAACCCGATGAAGACGACGGCGCCGAGCGCCAGAAATGCGAGATCCATCACAAGCTCCACTGGGGAGCTGCCAGGTGCGCCTCATCCCCGTAAGGGCGCGAGACCGATCCAATCCCCGCGGCGTAAGGGACTTATAAGGACGTTCGCCGCCCGCTCATTCCCGATGGCGGTATGGCAGTGCGGGGGGGGTGAACCCCGCCGCGTCGCCGATGTTCGGCGGACGATGTCGTCAGGGCTTCGCCTGGGCGGCCCAGAACTTCACGACCGTCTCCAGGGTTCTCGCCTTCACCTGTTCCTCGAGATCCGTGGATTTGGCCGTGGCGGTGTGCGCGCTCAGCACCAGGCGGTCGGTGGGCCTTCCCTTGACGGCGAGCCAGGTCGGAGCGCCAGCGCCGTTGGGATCGCCCGTCTTGGCGAACCGCACCCAGTAATCGCCCATCAGCTTCGACACCCGGCGATCGGCGTCGTCCCAGTCGTGCTCGGCGGGCTTGTTGCCAAACAGGTATTCGAGCTCGCCGCCATGTTCCGCGCCGAGGCCCTTGGCCCGGTCGCCGACGGGAACTTCGTCGAAGTAGTAGGCGTAGGTGGGCGCGCCGTTGGCGCTGTGCATGTCGGCGAGGAAGTTCGATTCCTGCACCGAGTCCACATCCTCGCTCAGGTCCCGCGCGGCGTTTTCCGCGTGGGCGCCGGGCCGCCTGCGATAGGCGTCCAGAAATCCCGGATAATCGGACCCTAGGGCCATCTTTGCGACGGTGTCGGTGTTGGAGGTCAGGCTGGCCTCCCCGGAGTTGGAGCCGATGATGAACGGCGTTTTGGCTTCCGTGCCGGCGTGGAACGGCGCCCCCGGGCTGAAGCGCACCACCTTGCCGTCGATGAAGGGAAAGGCCCGACCCAGCACCTTCTCCACCGGAAGGGCGCGAAGGTCGGCGGCGGTGGCGTTCGCCAGCCCTGCGCTCCGCGCGAACTTCACGCCCTGGCTTTCGGCGTTGCGAATGGTCGGCAAAGGCGTGCCGCCTGCGCCCGACTCCGAGACGGCCTTGGCGAACAGCCCCTCGGCCTCGTCGCTCCCCATGAGGATCTGGACCGTGCCGGCGCCCGCCGACTCGCCGAAGACGGTGACATTGGCCGGATCGCCGCCGAACCTTACGATATTGCGCTGGACCCAGCGGAGCGCCTCGATCTGGTCCATGATGCCGAAGTTGCCGAGCCGCCCCTGAGGGTCCTCTGCGGTCAAGGCCGGGTGGGCGAAGTAGCCCAGGAGACCCAGCCGATAGTTGAGCGTGACGATGACGACGCCGCGCCGCGCCAGATTGGCGCCGTCATAGAGCGGCACGCCGGCGCCGCCGTAGGTGAACCCGCCGCCGTGAAGGAAGACCATCACCGCCGCCTTGTGGGCGCCTTTGGGCTCCCACACGTTCAGCGTCAGGCAGTCCTCGCTCTTGCGCCCGACCAGCGCCCAGGCTTCCTTGTGGGCGTCGTCCTGCGGACAGGCGGCGCCGAACGCGGCGGCGTCACGGACGCCGCTCCACGGCGTGGGCGGCACGGTCGCCTTCCAGCGCAGCGGCCCGACCGGCGGCGCCGCGTAGGGAATGCCGCGGAACACCGCCACCCCGGGTTCCTGGGCGCCGACCAGGACGCCGGTGTCGATGGTCACTTCGGGACGTGAGGGCGCGGCCTGCGCCCCGCTCGCCGCAAGGAGAGCGGCGATGGCGACGAACAAGCCGCCGCGGCGTGCGCTTCGCCTGGCGGCGCAAGCGGAGGAAGGACCGTTCGCGGGCGTTTGCATGACCATCGTCGGACGTGACCTTCTCATTTCGGGTTTGCGTAGGGAGCGACCGGCATGACCGCTCCAAACTTGCGTGGGACCAAGCCGGATATCATCGTCCTGCAGCCTGCAGGGCCTGTCGGATCGCACGCTCCGCCAGCGGCCGCATGACCTTGTAGCCATCCACATTGGGGTGCACGCCATCAGTCGTGAGCGCCGTTTTGAAGCCGCCGTCCGCATCCACGAGCGCGGCGTAGTAGTCGACGTAAATCAGCCCATTTCGCTGTGCGTAGGCTTGGAGCCAGCCGTTGAGAGACTTGATCGTCTCGACAGGTCGAATGGCTGGTCGCCACTTGTAGCCGGATGTGGGCAGCACCGATCCCAGGATGATCCGAATCCCGTGGGCTTTGGCCAGTTCGGCCATGGCCTCGATATTGTCTTCGATACGCGAGAGGGAGGTCGGGCCAGTATTGCCGGCGATGTCGTTCGTGCCGGCGAGAATGAGGATAACCTTGGGACCGGGTTCGATGGCGTCCGCGCGGAAGCGCCCGAGCATCTGGGCCGTGGTTTGGCTGCTCACGCCGCGATTGATCGTGTCGCCCTTGAAGAAGTCTGGGTCCATCGCACCCCAGAGCTGCGTAATGGAGTCGCCGAACAGAACGACGCGATGGTCTGTCGCGGGCGCCAGAGCCTGGTTGGCCCGCTCATAGCTGCACCGCCCGGAGAAGTCCTTGGCGGCCAGCCGACCTTGCCATGCGTTATAGACCGCCAGCGCATCCTTGCTTGGAACGGGCGGCGGCCGTTTCGCCGATCTCGCCTTCGCCGATTCGATCATGTACGCCGTGACGACCTCGGGGGCGGGCTCGAGCGCCGCGCATGGATCTGCGGTCACGCCAGCACCCGCGCCGTCGTTTTCCGAAACGGCCATCGGCGCGGCTACAGGGCTCTGGGCGAGCGCCGTTGCTGCGTGGGCGACCACGAAGGTCATAAGCAGGGCGGCGGGCCAGCGGCCCGAGGCTCTCATCATTTGCCCCCATGAACACACGCCACCGTCGATCACAGAAGGTTCCGCCTCGCTCGCCCGCCGAGATAGGCGGCGCTCGGCTTGGGCGTGCGCTTGAACGTCTGCAAATCGACCGAAACGAGGCCGAAGCGCTTGCCATAGCCGGACGACCACTCGAAATTGTCGAGCAGCGACCAGTACATATAGCTGTGCACGGGGATGCCGTCGTCGATGCAGGCGCGCACGCCCTCCAGCGCCTGATCGATAAAGGCGATGCGGCGAGCGTCATCGTCTGTGCCGATGCCGTTTTCGGTGACGTAGATCGGTTTGCCGATCGCCTTGTGCGCCCAACGAATGGTGGCGGGCAGGGCCTGGGGGTAGAATTCATAGCCCGCGGCGGTAAGCTCCGCGTCCTTGGGCGGGAGGACCAGTCCCTTCTCACCAAAACGTAGGCGTGAATAGGTCTGCACGCCGATGAAATCGGCGCTGTCGCGAGCGGCCTCGATCCAGCCGCCGTAGAGAGTCTTCTCCGCCTCGATGGCGAAGGCGGGGTCGCCCGCGCTCTGCAGGTCCTGGGTGGTGAGGGTGACGCCAACGGGCAGCGCCCCACGCGCCGCCTTCATCGCCTGATAACCCTTGCGGTGGGCGTCGAGCAGCACGGGCTTGGTCAGGCTCGGATCGGCGTAGATCAGGGAAGAGAAGCGCGGCGAGTCCGTCGCCTTGCGGGCTGCGGCGATCATCTGCGCTGCTACTGCCGAATGGCCGAGCATAGGCTGCATCAGCTGAACCAGTTGGGGTACATTGGCTTCGTTGAACGTTGAAGCCATGCCGATCAGGGAGCCGAGCCGCTCTGTGGTCTTGCCGCAATAGCGGGCGAAGAGGTCGGCGCCGTCAGCCACCTCGAAACCGCCCCGCTCGGCGAACCAGCGCGGCACAGTAAAGTGGCTGAAGGTCACCACCGGTGTCTGGCCATTCTTGTGGCAAGCTTCCAGCACACGTTCGTAATGATCGAGTTCGGCATTAGAGAATTGGCCGGGACTAGGTTCAATCCGCGCCCACTCGATGCCGAAGCGATAACAGTTGAAGCCGAGGGCGGCATTCAGGGCGATATCTTCGGCGTAGCGGTTGTAACTGTCGCAAGCATCGCCTGAGCGGTCCTTGAACACCGTAGGCTTGATGTTCTCAAGCAGCCAGACGTCGGAGTTGGTGTCGTTGCCTTCACTCTGGTGGGCCGAGATAGCCGTGCCCCAAAGGAATCCTGGCGGCGCAGTGCGAGAGGGACGGATGACAGCAGATGCGGCGATTGCGGGCGCGGCTGCCGTCGCCGCCCCGGCTGCAGCCATGATTGAACGGCGCGAGATCATCGGGAATCCCCTTGTTGGGCGGTGAAAGCCACCACCCGGTCGATCGCATTGGCGCGGATGGCGGCGTAGAAGAGGCCATAGTCGCTGCGATGGTAGCTGCCGTAGAAGAGGCTCAGGGCGTCGTGGAAGCCGGGCGGCTTGGCGGGCACGTCCACATCCAGGAGCTTGTCCTTGCAAACGGCGCCGGTGAGGTGCGCCGCCAAGGCCGGCAGGCGCGTCGCGGCCGGCGGAAACGGCGCGGTCGGGAACGGCAGGCTGCCCGCGTTGGCGGAGGCCGGCGCGGCGTCGGCCTCGGTCCAGGTCAGGGGGTTGGTGCAAATGGCCGGAAGCTGGCCGCTCTGGCGTTCCGCCCCTCGCCACCAGTAGCTCTTGTCGTGGATTAACATGAAGGCGCCGGTCTTGCCCACCTGGGTGGTGTTCCAGGCGATGATGCAGCCGGTCTGGCGCGCGCTCGCGCAGGGCGGCAGGCCAAGTTCGCCGAAGTTGGAGGGCGCAAAGGCGCCGATCACATAGGCGACCACCAGCTGTTTCTGCAGCGGCGTGCCGAGGATTTCGGCCTGCAGCAGATGGACGGCGAGCTGGCTGCCCTGGCTATGGGACGCGATGATGAAGGGGCGTCCGTGGTTCTCGTGGGCGATGTAGTAACGGAAAGCCTGCGCCACGTCGGAATAGGCAAGATCCACCGCCGGATAGCTCTTGCCCAGCGCGTGCAGGGACGCCTGGCGATATCGGGGCGCATAGAGGCGGCAACAGCCGTTGAAAGCGCTGAGCTGCCCCATCAGGACCGGCTCGTCGTAGGGGCCGTGGACGTTATATCCCGCGTTCCAAACGTCGTTCTTCAGATAGGTGGTGGGGTGGACGAAGAAGACGTCGGCAGGCGCGGACGCTTCATCGACGGCCACAAAGCCCGCCGGCGCGGATCGTTCCAGCCCGTTGCGACCAGGGAAAGCCATCCACGCCTTGGGCTGGGTATAATCCGGCGCGGGCGGGGCGGGCGTCTGGCTGAACGGCTCGGCGGGGTGACGAAAGGTTTCGGCGAGGCTGTCGATCGGCCCGCACCCGGCGAGCGCCGAGAGACTGCAGATTATCGCCGCAAGCGCCATGGCGCGCAGGCCGGCGGAGCGTCGCCCGCCGGCCGAAGCGTCAGCGCACCCTCGCGAATAAGGATTTCGCATCCCGTCCCCAACCCTTTTCGGCGCTCTGACGTCGCCCACGGCCCCGAGCCTTGCAGAATAGCTCGGCCGCGTCAAACATTCATCCGAATGTGAAATAGTGTTGACAAGGAGCCGGGTCGCCCGCCACCCTTGGTCATCGCGCCGAAGAGCGCAGGCCAATGTTTGGCAGGGGGAAACGATGAAAACACAGCATCTGTGGCTGACGACGTCTGTGCTGGCCTTCGCCTGGTGCGGTGCAGCCAGCGCCCAATCGACCCAGACCGCTCCGGCGCCCCAGGCGTCGACGACCTCCAGCCCCACACCTGATGCCGCGCCGCAGGAAGTGGTCGTCACGGCGGAGCGGCGGGCTGTCAACCTGCAACGCTCTGCGCTTTCGGCGACCGTGCTCACCGGCTCCGACCTCCTGAAGAAGGGAGTGACCACCGTCGACCAGCTGCAATTCGTGACGCCGAACCTGACGGTGCAGAACTTCGGCCAGGGCAACCTCTTCAACATCCGCGGCATCGGCAAGGCCGACGGCTCCAGCTCGGTGTCGGTGGGGGTGATCACCTATCGCGACGGCGTGGCCAGCTTCCCGGGCTACTTCCAGTCCGAGCCCTATTACGACATCGCCAATGTGCAGGTGCTGCGCGGCCCGCAAGGCACCTTCGCCGGCCAGAACGCTACCGGCGGCGCGGTGTTCATCAATGAGGTGGATCCCAGCTTCGGCGGCTACCACGGCTATATCCAGGGCCAGTATGGCGATTACAACGACGGCGGGCTGCAAGGCGCGATCAACATCCCGATCAGCGACACCCTGGCCTTGCGCGTCGCGGCCAACAGCGAGTACCGCGACAGCTTCTACACCATCACAGGACCCCACACCGGCGATCCGGGGCGGCTCCAGTCCAACAGCGCCCGCCTCAGCCTGCTGTGGACCCCGACCGAAGCGCTGAAGGTTCTGTTCAAGGCCGACTACAACGACATCAACGAGGGCGGTTACGCGGCAGATCCCCCCACCGCCACCAACGATCTCTTCCACATCACCAACAACGCCCACAACTCGGCGCGCGACGTGTTCGGCCGGATGGTGCTGAACATCAGCTACGTTCTGGCGGACGGTATCACCCTGCGCTCCATCTCCGGCTACCAGAAGGGCACCACCACACTGGCGACCGACTACGACGGCTCCAGCGCGGCGAACATCACCCTGGCCGACCGGGGCGACGAGCAGGTCTATTCGCAGGAATTCAACATCATCTCGCCCAATACGGGGCCGTTGACCTGGGTTCTCGGCGGATACTTCCAGCGCGACATGACCGTCTTCCCTACCGGGACCTTCGATATCGGCGAACCGCATGGCGTGATCGACGAGTTCATCTCCGGCGCCAACCCGAAGACAACCTCGGCCGGCTTCGGGCAGATCAGCTACAACATCACCTCAGCCCTGCAGATCCAGGTAGGGGCCCGCTACACGTCGTCGACCTCCAGCAACCACGGGGTCAGCAGCCTGATCACGCCGTTCGGCTCGGTGTTCCTGGCCCAGAACGCCTCGGAGAGCGACAGCAAGGTGACCGGAAAGGTCGCGCTGAACTACACGCTCGACCCCAACAACTTCCTTTATGCCTTCGTGGCGACAGGTCATAAGGCCGGCGGGATCAACGGGGTGAATCTGGTCGGCGTGCCGGCCCATGCCTTCGCCCCGGAAGACGTGACCGACTATGAGACCGGCTGGAAGGCCACAAACTTCGGCGGCCACCTGCGGACCCAGATCGACGCCTTCTATAGCGATTATAAGGACTTCCAGGTCACCATCGCCGATCCCACCGTGACGGGCCTGACGGCGCTCTACAATGCGCCGTCCACGACCACGATCTACGGGCTGGAAGCGTCGGGCCAGGCGGTGTTCGGCGCCCTGTCGTTCGACTTCGGCGCCTCCTACCTCCACTCCAGCCTTGGCAAGTTCTTCGCCGAGGACCCGAGATTCCCGGCGACGGGCAGTTGCAACGCATCGAGCGGCCCGGCCGCCGGCACATGCGTGAACCTGGAAGGCAACGACACCCCGAACGCCCCCCACTTCACGGCCAACATGGGCGCGCAATACGCCTTCCCACTGAACAACGGCGACACCCTGACGCCGCGCGTAGCCTATTCCCACACCGATGGAAGCTGGGCCACGCTGTTCGAAAACGCATCCCTGGGCGATCGTCTCTCGACCCGCGACCTGGTCAACCTGCAGCTCACCTACCAGCACCAAGACTGGCTTCTCACCGCCTACGCCAGCAACGTGACCGACGATCATTATGTGGCCGCGGTCAGCACCAACCTTCGCTTCGCCGGGCCGCCGCGCCAGTACGGCGTCCGTCTGCGCAAGGATTTCTAGCTCTCGCGGCGCCGCCGCCGGGCCGTCCTCGGGTTCGCTGCGATCGCACCGACGCGATGGGCAGAAGCATTGCTTCACGACGGCGCCACGGTCGGTGATTGACTCGGCTTTCCCGGTCTAGAAAGAACGAGCCCATGCCAGAGCCGTCCATCGACAAGCCCAGACGCACCAAGGCCGAGCAACGGGCCGAAAGCCTCGAACAGATGCTCGACGCGGCCGAATACCTGTTCTCAAAACATGGCTTCTACGGCGTCACCCTGAAGGATGTGGCGCAGCGGGTGGGCGTGCACACGTCGCTGATGCACTACTACTTCGATGACAAGAAGGCCCTTTTCGACGCCGTCATCGATCGCCGTGCGCCCCTGACGGCGGAGCGCCGCGTGAAGGCGATGGACGAATACGAACGGGCGGCGAACGGCAAACCCACAGTCGAAGGCGCCCTGCGCGCCTTTCTCGACACCGACCTCGACCTCTACATCAGCGGCGGCGAGGGCCTGCGCAACTATGCGGCGCTGGGCGCCACCATCGCCAATACGCCCGAAGGCGCCGAGGTTCTGGACTCACACTTCGACGCCGTGGTGCTTCGCCTCATCAGCCTCCTGAAGCAGGCCCTGCCCGACTGCCCGCCGGAGGATATCTTCTGGGGCTACCATTTCGTCACCGGCGCCCTGATGTTGACGCTGGCGCGCACCGGGCGGATCGACAAGCTCTCGGGCGGGCTATGCTCATCGGATGACTACGCCGCCGTCAAAGCGCGCATGGCGACCTTCATGGCGGGGGGGTTCATGGCCATCTGTAAAGATCGTGCAAATCGTTCCATTGACGGTTTCGATCGTCCCTGATGCAATCGTCACGCTCCGCTCCAAGGTAGACTTAGAACGACTTGGTGACGCCGCCGAAGAAGCCCCGACGGGGGCCGTATTGCGGCGCGCCGACGCCGACGCCGGTTCCGTCTCGGATCTCGTAGACCCGGTCGAACGCGTTGATGACGTCGAACCGCACCTCCAGAGCCTTGACCAGCGGCAGCTCGAACCTGTGCGAGATCGACAGGTTCACCTGGATGTAGTCGGGAAGCGCCAGGCCGTTGGGCACGTCGCCGTCCTTGCGCAGGCCCGACCCGTAGAGCACGTCGCCCGAGACGCGCGTTCCCTCGATCCAGCCGCCCTTGAAGAGATAGGCCGCGCCGGCCGAGGCTGTGTAGGTCTGGTCGTGGTCGAGGTAGATGTAGTGACCCTTGATGTAGACGAGATCGTCCGGATCGAAACTGAACTGGCTGGACGTGATGTTCTCGCCCTGGGCCTTCTCGGCGGTGAAGTTGGCGTAGGCCGAGAAGGGGCCGTTGGCGTAGTTGGCGCTGACCTCCACCCCCTTGATCGTACCCTTGGCGTAGTTGAACGGGGTCAGGATGATCGGCGCGCCGAACTGGCCCTCGTCGATCAGGTTTTTGGACTGACGATACCAGCCGTCGATCCCAAGCGTCAGATGATGGCCTAGGAGCTTCTGCTGCACGCCGACGTCGTAGTAGTTCTGCCGCTCGGCGAAGGGGGTGGTGTCCAGATCGGTCGGCGCTGCGCCGGTGGTGTTGTTGAACTTGGCGACGCTTTCTGCGCCCACAAGCTCGAACGGCGGCGGCACGAAGTAGCGGGCGTAACCGGCATGGACGGTGGTGTCGGGGAACGGCAGCCAGACCGCGTTGATGCGCGGCGAGAGCTGCATCTCGTTACGATAGCCGTTGATGTCGTCGCCGCGCAGACCGTAGTTCAGGGTCAGGTTCTTCAGGATCTTCCATTCATCCTGCAGGTAGACGCTGTAGGTCCACTGGGTCTTGCCGCCGTCGTCGATGATGGTCTCCGGCACGTCGGTGGTCTGGGCGCCGTTATCGTCGGTGGGCAGCACTTGCGAGCTGGTCCGGCTGGTCCCGCGCTCGCCCTGGATGATCACCCCGGCGCGGATCGTGTGAGCGTCGTTCAGGCGATAGGCGGCCTCTGTCTGCAGACCGGCGGCGAAGTCCTTCTTCGCGGCAGCTTCGGAGACCCCGTTGTACAGCAGATCGCCGAGGTTCCCGTCCGGACTGTAGGTCAGGGTCGAATAGCGGGCGAACAGCGACGACTGCACCGTCAGCCGTCCCTGGTCGTGCAGGAAGCTCAGCGTGCCATAGGTTGTGGTCTCCCGCTGGGTGTCGTTCAGAAGCGTGCTCGGATACTGGGTCTGTCCGTTCACCGTCAGGCCGAGGTCCGGTTGCAGCCCCGGCGTGTTGGGGATCTGGAAGCGGTCGTTTGAATAGCCCGCGATCAGGGACACCCGGTTGTTGTTGTCAATGATGTGGTCGACGTAGGCGAACAGGCTTCCCGTGTCGGCGCGGTCGTGGTCGGCGGACTTGCCGCCATCGGGATTCTCGATGCCGAGCTGCGTGCGGCGGAAATCGCCCGAGATGAAGAAGTTAGTGGCGCCTGACGAGCCGCCGTATTCGAAGCTCGGCTCATAGGTCCCGTGGCTGCCGCCGTAGACGCCCACCTGGCCGCCGTTGTCGAACAGGCCGCTCTTGGTGGTGATGTCGATGATGCCGGCGGTCTGCAGGCCGTATTGCGCGGGCAAGGCGCCGGTGAGAAGGTCGAGCTTGTCCACCAGGCGCGGGCTCAGCGTTTGGCCGAATACCGAGATGCCCTCCGGCAGGATCACTCCGTTGATGCGGTACTGGATGTTGTTGTGGTCGTCGCGGACGTGGATCTGGCCGAAGCTGTCCTGCACCACCCCCGGCAGCTGGAGCACCACCTGGTTGAGCTGCTGGTTGTCGCCGCCGGGGAGGGCCTGGATGGTGGCGTTGCTGATGGAATAGTCGGTGGCGCCGAGGCTGGGCTCTATCGACTGGCGGGCCGCGGTGAGGCGATTGGCGGTGACGACGATGTCGGTCGGCGCTGCGCTGTCCTCGGCGAGGGCATGGCCCGCAAGGAGGGAAAGGGCGCTCACCGAGGCGGCGAGAAGCGCGCGCCGTGTCTGTTGCATCGCCATGTGTCGAGAGTTCCCGTTACGAATTCACGGGTCGAGTAAGCGGGGGCGTCGCTGCGGCCTATGCCGTGATGTCCCGACTTTTCCGGGAAAAGTTCCCAATCGTCCGGCTGGCCGTGTCATCGGGAATGGGTGTGATATCTTCGCCGCATGTCTCTTCGCCTTCGCGTCGTCGCCCTCATAGGGCTCATGCTGATCGTCAGCCTGACGCTCGGGACCGTCGTGGCGGGTTGCCGGGCCAAGCAGGCGCTGCGGGCGGAGCTCGGCGCCGGCCTGACGGGCGCGGCGCAGACGGTCGCGAGCGCCTTCGAGGACCTTCCGAACTCCGACCACCCGATGCGGGACCTGCGCCAGCTGGTGAAGACGTTCGACGGCAATCGCCATGTCCATGCGACGCTGCTCGACGGGGACGGCCGCACCGTCTTCGTCTCGCAAACGCGGATGACGGGGTCGAGCGCGCCGCCCTGGTTTAGAAACCTCCTGGGGCCGGCCCCGGCTGGACTTCGGATCCACGTTCCCGACGCGATCCACCAGCCGCTCACCATCGTTCTGTCGCCGATCTCCGAGATCGATATCGCCAGCGCCTGGGGGGACCTCTGGGCCGTGATCGCGGTCCTCACGACGTCGGCGGCGGTCGGGCTCGTCCTGGTCAATCTCGTCATCGGCACGGCGTTTCGGCCCCTGAAGGCGCTGTCGGCTCAGTTCGCGCAGATCGGAACGGGGGACTACAGCGGCCAGGTCGCCGAAGAAGGACCGTCGGAGATCCGGCGCCTGCAGCACGGCTTCAACGCCATGGCGGGCCGGCTGGCCGGCGCCACCGCGCGGAACCGCCTTCTGACCGACCAGCTCTCCACCATCCAGGACGAGGAGCGGGCGGATATCGCCCGCGATCTGCACGACGAGATCGGCCCTCACCTCTTCGCCGTGAATATGGACGCGGAGATGATCGCGCAACTGAACGACGCCGGTCGCACCGACGCCATCCCCGATCGGATCCTCTCCATCCAGGCCGCCGTCGGACATATGCAACACGAGGTGCGAGATCTTCTGGGCCGCCTGCGGCCCGCGCGGGTCACCGAGTTCGGCCTGAACACCGCCATCCTGGACCTCTCGCGGTTCTGGCGAAGCCGGCGCGCCGACATCACCTTCACCCTCTCCCTACTGGACGACGAGGGGCGCCTGCCGGACGCCACGAAGGAGGCCGCCTACCGGGTCGTGCAGGAGGCGGTGAACAACGCCGTCCGGCACGGCCACCCCAGGACGGTCGAGGTCGCAATGAAGGTGCTGGCGTCCGGCGACCTCGCCGTGCAGGTGGTGGATGACGGCGCATCCTCGCCCATGCCGCACACGGCCGGCGGCCTTGGACTGATCGGCATGGGCGAGCGGGTCGCCGCCCTCGGCGGAACCCTTGGTTATGGACCGACCCCAGGCCGCCTGGGATGGACGGTTGACGCGCGCCTCCCCCTCGAAGCCCAGGCGTCGGTCCGGCCCCCTGTGGAAGCCACCCTGTGAAGATCCTCCTCGTCGACGATCACGCCATCGTCCGCGCGGGCTTGCGCCGCCTCCTGGCCATGACCTCGGATGCGGAAATCATAGAGGCGGGCGCCGGGCGCGAGGGTCTGGCCGCGCTGAAGGCCGGCGGGTTCGATCTCGTCGTGCTGGACCTGAACCTCCCCGATCTCGGCGGGATCGAGCTCCTGTCGCGGTTTCGCCAGATCGCGACGACGCCTATCCTTGTCCTCAGCATGCATTCGGAGCCTATATATGTCACGCGCGCCCTCGAAGCGGGTGCACAGGGCTATGTCAGCAAGAACGCCTCACCAGAAGAGCTTCTTGAAGCGATCAAGCGCATCACGGCGGGAGGCCGGTATATCGAGCATGAGATCGCGCAGACGCTCGTGCTTCAGCCCATGCCGCCCACCGCCTCGCTGGCGCAACTCGCCCCGCGCGACCTGGAAATCCTGCGCCATCTCGCCGCCGGGCGCAGCCTCGGCGAAATCGCCTCTATTCTCGGCCTCGGCTACAAAACTATCGCCAACAACTGCACCCTCATAAAGGCCAAGCTCGGCGTCACCCGGACAGCCGACCTTTTGCGTTTGGCGCATCAGGCCGGCCTGTCCTGACCGGCAGGAGCGTCGCCTACGCCATCGTCAGTTCGCGGCGCACCAGCTTGGCGTAGTCGTCCATCAGCGAGAGCGACAGGTTGCCGGGCGTGAAACGGTTGTCGCCGATCTCGGAGACTGGGGTCACCTCCGCCGCCGAGCCGGTGATGAAGCATTCGCTGAAGGTGGAAAGCTCTTCCGGCAGAATGTGCCGCTCCACCACCTCGAACCCGCGCCAACGCGCCAGATCGACCAGGGTCAGTCGGGTGATGCCGTTCAGGAAGCAGTCGGGCTTGGGCGTATGGATCACCCCGTCCTTGACGAAGAAGATGTTGGCGCCGGTGCACTCGGCCACATAGCCGCGGTAGTCGAGCATCAGGGCGTCGGAATAGCCGGCCTGCTCCGCCGCATCCTTGGAGAGAGTGCAGATCATGTAGAGCCCCGCCGCCTTGGCCTCCGACGGAATGGTCTCGGGGGACGGCCGCTTCCACTTCGACCAAGTGATGCGGATGCCCTTCATCTTCTCCTCAGGATCGAAGTAGCTCGGCCATTCCCAGGCGGCGACCGACACGTGGACCTTAGAGCCCTTGGAGGCCACGCCCATCACCTCGGCCCCGCGCCAAGCGAAGGGACGAACGTAACCATCTGTGAGGCCCATCTTCGCGCAGGTCTGCTTGCAGGCCTCGTCGATCTCGTCCACCGTGAAGGGGATCTGCATGTCCAGCAGTTCGGCCGACCGGAAAAGGCGCTTGGTGTGCTGCGTCAGCTTGAAGATTTCTCCGCCATAGAGCCGCTCGCCCTCGAACACGCTGGAGGCGTAATGGAGCGCATGGGTCAGCACGTGAATCTTCGCCTCGCGCCAGGCCACGAACTGGCCGTCCAGCCAGATCCAGCCGTCACGGTCGTCGAAGGGTATGCTGGGTCCGGCCAAGGTCTCACCTGTGGAATGGTTGGGCGTCCGGCAGGTCCCGCCGTCGCGCGCCTTGCTTTTGACGCGCCCAGCGGCTTTGCGTCAACGGCTCCGAGGAGGTTTCCGTCCTGAACGCCCCATCCCTCAACATGCCGCCGGGCTTTCCCGCCGCCGACCCGCGCCTGATCCTACGGCCCGAGGAGCTCGACGGCGCCCTCGAGCAGTTCCTCCTGGCTGAAGCCGCCCTGTGGATGGCGGCCGATCCGGCGCTGGAGGGCGAGCCGCACAAGCTGGGGCGGGGTCACTTCCGCGCCGCCTTCCTGCTGAAGCGCCGCCCCGGCATCGGCGGGCAGGATCTGGCGAGGCTGACGGGCCTGTCCAAGCAGGGTTCGAGCCGCGTGCTGAAGGACCTGATCGGGGCGGGCTACGCCGAGATCGTCGTCAATGAGGAGGACGCCCGCCGCCG
>Ga0302314_10005484_pt1 | contig 23156 bp, 22 predicted proteins | sample III_Palsa_N2_3_FD_200533 | JGI IMG/M metagenome (GOLD analysis project Ga0302314, IMG submission 200533) | Peat permafrost microbial communities from Stordalen Mire near Abisko, Sweden - III_Palsa_N2_3 | ecosystem: Environmental > Terrestrial > Soil > Palsa > Peat permafrost | place: Sweden... | reverse complement strand
CAGCTTGATCAGCATCGGCAGGTTCAGGCCGGCGATCACTTCGGCGTGGGTCTGCTCCATCACCGAGATGGCGAGGTTCGACGGGGTTCCACCGAACATGTCGGTGAGCAGGATGACGCCCTGGCCCGAATCGACGCTGGCGGCGGCGGCGAGGATGTCCTTGCGCCGCTGCTCCATGTCGTCCTCGGGACCGATGCAGACGGCCAGCACGCCGGCCTGCGGCCCTACCACGTGCTCCATGGCGGAGATGAACTCCGCCGCCAATCGCCCATGCGTGACGATCACGAGGCCGATCATGTGCGAAATCTCACGGGACCCCTCCCGCGCCCGGCGAGAACTCCGCGAGCGCGGGCCGTTTGATACGCCTGTTGGCGGCCGAGTCCAACAGCATCAAGGCGCGACCGAGTTTCGCGGGCGCCGAGGCCTGCCTCGCGGCGAGGGCGATGAGCGGGACGGGCAGGTCGAGGAGGACTAGGGTTTGCGGCTCGGGCATGCGCTCGACGCTATCGGCGTCCACGCAGCGCGCCGCAAGCGCGATCGTCGAAAAGGCCCTGGGCGGAGCGGGCAGAACGCCGAGGCCGCGCGCCTCGATAAGCCCGGCCAGGGCATCCGGCGCACGGCCATAGAGTCGCCCGCGGCTGGCCCAGACCAGGGTGCGATCGTCGGTGATCAGGCGCCAGCCGAGGTCGAGCGCGCGCAAGGCCAGGTCGCTCTTGCCGGAGCCGGAGGGGCCTTGGAGCAGGACGCCGCGCCAGGATCCCCCCTCGAAGCGCGCGATCAGGCCGGCGTGGCATATCATGCGCCGATGTCGGGCAGGCTGATCACGAAGCGCGCGCCAAGCACTTCGCCGTCGGGTCCGGTGCGGTTCTCCGCGTGGATCTTGCCGCCGTGCGCCTCGACGATCTGGCGGGCGATGGACAGGCCAAGGCCGGAATGGCCGCCGAAGACCGCGCCGCGCGGCCGGGCGGTGTAGAATCGCTGGAACACGGTCTCCAGGTTCTCCGCCGGCAGGCCCGGACCGTCGTCCTCGACCGTGGCGACGGCCTGGCGGCCGGAACGACGCAGGGTCAGGCGCACCTCGGGGTTCGGCTCGGTCGAGAGGACGGTGAACGACTTGGCGTTGTCGATCAGGTTGCGGAAGACCTGGCTGAGCGGCACCTCGCGCACCCGGATCATGATCGGCGCCTCTTCGATCGAGGTGAAGCGCACCGGCGGGTCGCCCGGCTTGGCGGCCTGGGCGTAGAGGTCGGCCAGTTCGGCGAGCAGCTTGTTCAAATCCAGCGGCCGGGGCGCCTCGCGCGACAGCTCGGCGTCCAGCCTGGAGGCGTTCGAAATGTCGGTGATCAGCCGATCCAGCCGGCCGACATCCTGTTTCAGGATATTGGTCAGGCGCAGGCGCGCCTCGGCGTCGGAGATCAGGTCCAGCGTCTCGACCGCCGAGCGGATGGAGGTGAGCGGGTTGCGGATTTCGTGGGCCACGTCGGCGGCGAAGCCCTCGATGGCGTCCATCCGCTCCGAGAGGGTCTGGGTCATGGTCTCGAGCGAGCGCGTAAGATCGCCCAGTTCGTCGTCTCTCCCGGCGATATCGGGCAGAGAGATGGCGCGCGCGCGCTGGGCGGTGACGCGGTCGGCGGCCCTGGCCAGGCGCATGACCGGCTGGGCGATGAAGCGACTGAGCATGAAGGACGAGACCAGGCTGACCATCACCGCGATCAGGATGAAGGGCAGCAGGGCGCGGCGCTGGTTGGCGACGATCTGGTCGACGTCGCCGGATTCCAGGGTCAGCACCCCCAGCACGGCCTGGACGTTCTGGATCGGGATGGAGACCGAGACCACGCGGCCGCCGTTCTGGGCCGGCCGCAAACCCGCCACCGGCTCGCCTTTCAGCGCCTCCTGGACCTCGGCGTCCAACGCCGCCCTGGCGTTGGCGGCGTTGGCCTGCTGCTTGCCCGCACCGAGCAGGCTGAAGTGGAAACTGAACTGACCGGGCTTGGCGATCGGCGGCAGCGGATGGGCCTCGATCCGGTCGTTCAGCACGTAGGAATCGGCGATCAGATCGCCCTGATTGTCGAATACCCGCGCCCGCTGCGAGCCCTGGACGAACAACAGCTGCAACGTTTCGCGGGCGCGCTCGGCGTCGAGCGCTGGCTCGGGATCGCCGCTGGCCGCGGCCTGCACGATCACATTGGCGATGAACTTGCCCTGGGTGTTCAGGCTGTCGATCTCGGCGGTGATCAGGCCGCGGCGCAGCTCGTTCAGCACCAGGGCGCCGCCGATCAGGATCGCCAGTCCAAGCAGATTCAGCGCGACGATCAGCCGGCCGAGCCGGGAGCCCGGCAGCCGCCAACGTCGGTCCGGCGGCTCGCGCGCCGGTTCAGGTTTCGCGGTAACGGTAACCGACGCCATAGAGGGTCTCGATCGCGTCGAATTCCGGATCCACCTGGCGGAATTTGCGTCGCATCCGCTTGATGTGGCTGTCGATGGTGCGGTCATCGACATAGACTTGGTCATCGTAGGCCGCATCCATCAGGTTATCGCGACTTTTGACGAAGCCGGGCCGTTGGGCCAGCGACTGCAGCAGCAGAAACTCGGTCACGGTCAGCTTCACGGGCCGCTCGTCCCACAGGCAATCGTGGCGGGCCGAATCCAGGGTCAGGCGGCCGCGCTTGATGGTCTTGCCGCTGGCCACGGCGCCGCCGGTCTCACCCTCGCCGCCGTCGGCGCGGCGCAGCACCGCCTTCACCCGCTCGATCAGGAGGCGCTGGCTGAAGGGTTTGTGGATGTAGTCGTCGGCGCCCAGGTTGAAGCCGAGGATCTCGTCGATCTCCTCGTCCTTCGACGTCAGGATGATCACCGGCAGCTCAGAGGTCTGCCGCAGCCGCCGCAGCACCTCCATGCCGTCCATGCGCGGCATCTTGACGTCGAGTATGGCCAGGTCAGGCGGATCGTTCTCCAGCGCGGCCAGGCCGGTGGCGCCGTCATAGTAGCCCTTGACCTTGTGACCGAGGCTTTCGAGAGCCAGAGAGATGGACGTGACGATGTTCTCGTCGTCGTCCACCAGGGTGATCTTCGCCATAGGCAGGTCCTGAGCCGGAAATTCGGCCGGGAAACTAGTGGTTGCGACCACTAGGAGCAATGACGGCTGGCGAAACTGTGGCGCTTATTCGTCTCAACCGCGTCTTAAGCCCTAGTGGTCATGATCCTTTGGACTAAGGAGTTCGGTAACGCGATGGATCGCGCCCAGGTTCACTTTGAAGTCTTCGCGCGCCGCCAGCACGGGTCCTCCTGGGTGCTTGAGCTGGCGACGGAAGACCGCACCCGCGCCACGGAGGCCGCCGACGAGCTCCTGACTGAGCGCCGCGCCATCACGGTCAAGGTGACCAAGGAGACGCTCGATGAGGAGACCCGCGAGTACAAGACGGTCACCATCCTGACCAAGGGCGAGCCCGACAAGGGCAAGGCCAAGAAGCCGCGCGAGGGGACCGAGCCGCTGTGCGTCAGCCCGCACGACCTCTACACCGCCCACGCCCGCGACCGTATCGGCCGGCTTCTTGAGGCCTGGCTGTCGCGCAATCGCACCACGCCTTTCGAGCTTTTGCATCGCGCCGACCTGATCGAGAAGCTGGAGGCGACCGGGCTCGAGCTGCAGCACGCCATCCAGAAGGTCGCCATTCCGGAGGCCCAGGCGCGCGGCAAGACCGTGCACCACATCATCCGCGACTTCCAGAAACTGGTCCAGTTGACCATCGACCGGGTGATGCGGGACGAGCGCAAGGGCCGTTTCCCCGACTTCGAAAAGGAAGGCTTCGCCGCCGCGGCAGAACGGCTGGTCAGCGACAAGGACCGGCAATACCTGCTTGGCGGCGGCATCGCCCGGGCGATGAGCAGCGGCGCAAGCTGGAGCGGCAAGGTCAATCGTCTGCTCGACCTGGCCGACCAGGCGCCGCGCGATCCGGACGCCAGGGCGCTGGCCTTCCACATGATCGAAATGCCGCTGACCGAGATGCTCGGCGCGCGGGCCGGGGTCATGGAACTGCTCGGCGTCCACCTGGACCTCGGCGGGGCGCTGGCGGCCATGACGCGGTTGGCCGCGGCCGACGCCGTCGATGCGCTGATCTCGATCGAGCCCTCGGTGGCGAAGGTGATGCCGCCGTTGCAAGGGCCGGCGGCGCGTCTGGCCAACTGGCTTGACGGCCCCTATTTCGAAGGCGTCCGCACCGCGCTCGCTCACCGGGTGCTGAAGGAGCTGGACGGGCCCAAGCGGCTTCGGCCCAACGACGCCGAGGGCGAGATCGTGGTCCTGCGTTCGCTGGCCATGGCCCTGACCGCGGCGGTCGGGCGCATCCTGACCCTCGAAGAAGTGAAAGAGGCCTTCGTCAACCGCTCGCGGACCCTGGTGCGCGGCGATTTCGTCGAGGCCTATCTCGGCCATGACCGCACGCCGCTCGGCGAGGTCGAGGCCCTGTTGTGGCTATCGGAAAACGTCACCGGTGCGGCCAATAAGCGCCAGGCCAGCCGCTGGGTGCAGGCCAATGTCAGCGCCCTGCGCTTCGAGACCGAGCTGCGCGCCGGGCCGGACTCGGCGGCGACCAAGCTGGCGGCGCTGGCCGAATTGCAGCGCTCGGTCTTCCGTTGCGGCTTCGTCGATGAGGAGGCGGGTCCGATCGCGGTCAAGATCGGCGAGGTCGGCGGCCAGATCGAGGCTGACGCCCGCCTGTCCCAGGCCCTGGCCAAGGCGTCCGCGCCGGTGGTGAACCGCCTCACCCTGCTGCTTCGTCTCGCCGCCGGCGAGACCGCGCCGCGCGGCCCCGCCGCCGACCGCGCCAAGGCCGAGGCCATCCGCCTGATGCGCACGCCGGAGCTCAGGACCGAGATCGTCAAGACGCCGGAGGCGGTCGAGCGTGTGCGCGCGCTGATGCAGACGGCGGGTCTGGCAGCCTAAGCGAACACCTGAACCAGGGCGTCGGTCGGGCCCTCCCCGCCGCTGAGCTGACGATAGATGGCGGCCGCGACCGCCGAGCCGAGCGGGTAGGCGGCCACATAGGTTAGCGGGTAGGCCAGGATCTGGGCCGACACGCCATGGACGCCGAACGGTTTCATGAAGCCGACGATGAAGCCGCCGATAAACCCAGCGGCGAGGCCGATGATGAAGCCAAATACGTTCAGGACGATCGACAGGCCGAACATCGACCACCGCCGGCCGCGCGTCAGATCGGCGCTGCGCCGCAGAGCGGCCAAGGGCGATCCGCCTTCGAGCACCTGCACGGGTCCGGCAACATACCAGACCAGGTTCAGAATGACGCCGGGCACGATGAAAAGCACGTAGCCCGCCAGGATTGGCGCGCCGCGCACGATATTGAGCAGCAGGAGCACCGGCCAGTTGCGCAGTCCGGCCATCAGACAATCGCTGAACGACGCGCGCCGATCGTTGAAAGAGGCCGTCGCGCCGGTGATCACCGCACCTTGCAGGACAAAGCCGACGAGGGTCACGGGCAGGGCTCGCAGATAGCCGATCGCGAATGCGCCAGCAGGGTTGGCCCGGGACAGCACATTCTGGGCGACGAGGTGTTCGACCTCCCAGGTCGCGGCGGCGGCAGGCAGGCCGACAAAGACCACCGCCAGGATCAGATAGGTCGCCCAGTTCTGCCGCAGCGCCGCAAAGGCGTCGCTGAACACCTGACCGAAATCGACCGTGTCGGTACTGGTCTGCACCACGCCCGTTCCCCCCTGGCTGCGCCAGTCGATCCTGACTCGTGGCGAATGTCGAACCCTGGGTAGCACCGCGAGGGCGCGCCTCGACGCCGCGGGGTCCCGGCCAGGGGCGTTCACGTTGCGCGCCCGGACAGGGTCGGCTATCCCCGCCAGGCACAAAAAGCGACGGCGGAGTCTCGATCGACATGCAAGGGCTGGTGACGGTCTTCGGGGGCTCGGGCTTCATCGGCGCGCAGGTGGTGCGGGCGCTGGCCAAGCAGGGCTATCGGGTGCGCGCGGCGATGCGGCGGCCGGGGCGCGGCTACCGGTTGCGCATGCTGGGCGATGTCGGCCAGATCGAGGTCGCCCAGGCCAATGTGCGCAGCCCCGAGTCGGTGGCGCGCGCGCTCGACGGCGCTCAAGGCTGCGTCAACCTGGTCGGGGTGCTGAGCGAACAGGGCCGCCAGCGGTTCCAGAGCGTCCACGCCATGGGGGCGCACAATATCGCCCAGGCCGCGGCCAAGGCCGGCGCCGGCCGCCTTGTTCACGTCTCCGCCATCGGCGCCGCGCCGGATTCCCCGTCTAAGTACGGTCGCAGCAAGGCCGAGGGTGAGGCGGCCGTGCGCGAGGCCTTCCTAGGCGCGACCGTCCTGCGCCCCTCGATCGTGTTCGGGCCGGAGGATGATTTCTTCAACCGTTTCGCGCGCATGGCGGTGGCTTCGCCGGTATTGCCGCTGATCGGCGGCGGCCAGACCCTGTTCCAACCGGTTTTCGTCGGCGATGTCGCGGCGGCTGTGGCCCAATGCGTGAAGGAGCCAGCGACCGCGGGCCAGACCTTCGAACTGGGCGGTCCGGGCGTCTACAGTTTCGAAGTGCTGATGCGGACGATCCTGGGACTCATCGAGCGCAAGGCAATCCTTTTGCCGCTGCCGTTCTCCCTGGCCGGGCTGATCGGCATGGCCGGCGACCTGCAGGCCATGGTCATGCCGCCGATGCTGACTACCGACCAGGTCGCCTCGCTGCGTACCGACAATGTCTGCGGCTCGTCGATGCCGGGGCTTGCGGCCCTGGGCGTGACGCCGACGGCGCTGGAAGCCATCCTGCCCACCTATCTCGGTCGCTATCGCAAGAACGGCCAGTATGCCGACCTGGTGGAACAGGTCCCCCAGGTTCTTTAGTGGCCTAGGCTCAGCCAGGCGAAGGCGGCGACGCCGGCGACCGCGCAATAGATGGCGAAGGGATCGAACGCCCCCGCCTCGCGGACCCGGAACCAGCGCATGATCAGCGCCGTGGAGATAAAGGCGACGACGCCCGCCACCACCCCGGCCAGGATGGCGACACCCGAGAATCCACCGCCGCCGTGGTGCAACAGCTTGGGCGCCTCCAGGACGCCGGCGCCGAGGATGACCGGGGTCGCGGTCCAGAAGGAGAAGCGCGCCGCGTCCTCGTGGTCCAGCCCGACCAGATAGCCGCCGGCCATGGTCGCCCCCGAGCGCGACAGGCCGGGGATCAGCGCCAGACACTGGCAAAAGCCGATGATCAGGGCGTTCAGCCAGCCCAGCCGGTCCAGAGCGCGGTGCTCGCCCTGGCCCTTCAGCCGCTCGGCGGCGAACAGCATGATGCCGTTCACCACCAGGAAGATGGCGGCCAGCTTCGGCGCGCCGAACCCGCGCCTGAGCAGGTGTTCGAAGACATAGCCGATGACCACGGCCGGGATGGTGGCGACCACCACCTGCAGAAAGATCCGCCGCTCGGCCACCGCCTTCGGCCCGCGCCGGACCAGGATGGCCAGGGCGAAGTCCCACCAGTCGCGCCAGAAATAGAGCAACAGCGCGAAGGCGGTCCCCAGGTGCATGACGACCAGGAAGGGCAGGAAGCCCGGATCGTTCTGGTCGACATTCTTCCAGTGCAGCAGCGCCGGGATCAGCACCGCATGGCCGAGGCTGGATATGGGGAAAAGCTCGGTGACCCCCTGCACGATGGCCAGGACGATCGCCTGAATGACGGTCATGTGCGCGCCGCTCCCTAAGCTACGCGCCGTAATTGGACCAATTCGCGCGGCGCGTCAGCCGTCTAACGCGAGGGTTGGGGTCCGATATAGCGGGCGCGGGGGCGGATCAGCCGGCCGGTGGCGATCTGCTCCAGCGCGTGCGCCTGCCAGCCCGCCAGCCGGGCGATGGCGAAGAGCAGGAAGGCCGACCCGCGGGGCAGGTTGAGCGAGGCCTGCAACGCGGTCAGCGGGAAGTCGACATTGGCCCGCTCGCCGGTCAGCCGTTCGGCCGTGGCCAGCATGGCCTCGAACGCAGGCGGCAGGGCGATGGCGGCCAGCAGCGCCTTGGCGCGCGGATCGCCGGCCGGATAGAGCGGATGGCCGAAGCCGGGCGTTGGCAGCCCCTGGGCGATGCGGGCGCGGACGGCGGCTTCCGGCCCGACGCGCGCGGCCTCGCTGATGAAGCTCTCCACCCGCGCCGTCATGCCGCCATGCAACGGCCCCGACAGCGCCGAGAGCCCGGCCAGCGCCGCCGCCGCCAGCGAGGCGCCGGTGGAAGCCGCGACCCGGGCCGCGAAGGTGGAGGCGTTCAGCTCATGGTCGGCCAACAGGACCAGCGCGCGGCGGATCAGGTCGGCGCCGTGCGGTCCGGCGTTCCAGGCCTCGGCCAGACGCACATGGATCGGCCCCTCGACGATGCGGCCCGCCACCGCGTCCGCGGCGGCGTCGAGCAGGGCCGCGGCTTCAGCTGCGAGCGCCAGCGGCGCGCGTCCCCGGGCGGGCGGGTCGGCGGCGGCGTGGGCGGCAAGTACGGCGAACAGCCTGGCCCGTGCGTCGCCGAAGGTCACGGTCGGCTCGGCCGGCCGTTCCTTCATCCGCACTCCGTCGCCGCCGCGCAGCAGCCGCGCGACCCGCTCCAGGGTCTCGGTCTGCGCCAGGGCGACAACGTCGCGGCCTCGGTAATAGAGCCGCCCATCGAAGACGGTGGTGATCGACGAGGCCAGCACCGGCTCGCCCCAGGCGATGGCGTCCTCGGCGACCAGGGCCGCTTTGCGCCCGCGCGCCTTGCGCTCGGCCAACCGCGCCACGTCGGCGGCGCGATAGAGGCTGCGGCGCGGATCGTCCTCGTCGGGCTTCATCTCCAGCCGGCCGCGGCTGACATAGGCATAGAGGGTCTGCGGTCGGATTTTCAGCCGGGCCTGGGTCTCGGCGGCGGTCAGCCAGTCGGTCATGGCCATACATTGATTCAATTGATCAAGATTGACGATAACGCCGCGCGGCTAAAATGGCAAAGCTGAATTGAAAAGAAGGAGCATGCCATGTCCGATGGTCTTGAAGGCGTCGTCGCCGCCGAAACCGTTCTGTCCGAGGTCGACGGCGAGGCCGGCCGCCTGGTCATCCGCGGCTATCCGATCGGCGACCTCGCCGGTCACATCACGTCCGAGGAGGCGACCCACCTTTTGCTGGACGGGTTCTTCGCCGACCTGCCCGACGCCAAGGGCCTGGCCGCCGCGATCGGACGCGCCCGGGTCGAGGTGTTCGCCGAGGTGGCGGCGCTGGACGACCGGCTGCTCGCGCACGGCACGATCGAGGGCGTCCGCGCCCTGATGGCGCGCCTGGCCGACGGCGACGACCTGGCCGTGGCGCTACGCCTGATCGCCGCGCCGGCGGTCTTCACCCCGGCGGTTTCGCGCCGCAAACAGGGGCTGGACCCGGTCGCGCCGGATCCGACGCTCGGCCACGCCGCCGACGTCCTGCGCATGATCAAGGGCCACGCGGCGACGCCGGCCGAGGTCGCCGCCTTGAACGCCTATCTGGTCACGGTCTGCGACCATGGGCTGAACGCCTCGACCTTCGCCGCCCGTGTGGTCGCCTCGACCCTGGCCGGCCTCACCTCGGCAGCGGTGGCCGGGATCAGCGCCCTGAAAGGGCCGCTGCACGGCGGCGCGCCTGGGCCGGTGATCGAGATGCTGGACTCCATCGGCAAGCCGGAAAACGCCAAGGCGTGGCTGGAGGCGGCGCTGGATCGCGGCGACCGGCTGATGGGCTTCGGCCACCGGGTCTATCGCGTCCGCGACCCGCGCGCCGACGCGCTGAAACGGGCGGTGAAGACGCTGGGCGAGGGCTCCAACTCGCTGCCCGGCCGTCTGGCCTTCGCCGAGGCGGTCGAGACGGCGGCGCTGGCGGTCTTGAAGGAGCGCAAGCCGAACCGCTCGCTGCAGACCAATGTCGAACTCTATACCGCCCTGATGCTGGAGGCCCTGGCCTTCCCGCCGGACGCCTTCACCTGCGTCTTCGCCATCGGCCGCGTCGGCGGCTGGATCGCCCATGCCCGCGAGCAGGTCGAGGGCGGCCGCCTGATCCGGCCGCAATCGGTCTATATCGGGCCGAAGCCGCTGGCGGCGGCCTGACGGGAAGCTAGTATGGCGGGATCATCCCCTAAGGATCCCGCCATGAAATCGAAGCTGGTCTGGGAGAACGCCGGCGAGCGCACCTTCATCCTGGTGCTCGAGTCCGGCGACGAGGCGTTCGCGGCCATCACCGCCTTCGCCGCCGGGGCGGGCCTGAAGGCCGCCTCGCTGACCGCCATCGGCGCGTTCGAGAACGCGACGATCGGCTGGTTCGACTTCTACGTGAAGGCCTACCACCCCATCGAGGTGGCCGAACAGTGCGAGGTGCTGAGCGCCATCGGCGATGTGGCGACCGGCGACGACGGCAAGCCCAGCGTACACATCCACACGGTCCTTGGCCTGGTCGACGGTTCGACCCGCGGCGGGCATCTTTTGCGGGGCCTGGTGCACCCGACGCTGGAGGTGACGGTGGTCGAGACCCCGGCGCATCTGCACAGGCGAAAGCAGCCCGACCTGGGCATCGCGCTGATCGATTTGACCGACGAATAGATCCTCCGCCGTAGGGGGAGGATCAGGCGCTCGCGCGCTGTCAGGCCGCTTCCGGCTCGGCCCTGGTGGTTTCGATGCGATCGACCAGGCCAAATTCCAGCGCCTGTTGGGCGCTGAGGAAATTGTCGCGGTCGAGGGCGCGTTCGACCTCCTCGTAGGTGCGGCCGCAATGTTCGGCATAGAGCCGGGTCATGCGCTGCTTGGTCTCCAGCGCGTCGGCGGCGTGGCGTTGGATGTCGGAGACCTGGCCCTGGAAGCCGCCGGAGGGCTGGTGCAGCACGATGCGGGTATTGGGCAGACAGACCCGCTGGCCCGGCTCGCCGGCCATCAGCAGGAAGGAGCCCATCGAGGCGGCGAACCCCATGGCGAAGGTCGAAACTGGGCTCTTGATGTAGCGCATGGTGTCGTAGATGGCGAAACCGGCCGTCACCGAGCCGCCGGGCGAGTTGATGTAGAGCGAGATCTCCTTCTTTGGGTGGTCGGCCTCCAGATAGAGCAGCTGGGCGCAGATCAGCGCCGACATGCCGTCCTCGACCGGCCCGTTCAGGAAAATCACCCGCTCGCGCAGCAGCCGCGAATAGATGTCGAAGGCGCGCTCGCCGCGGCTCGACTGCTCCACCACCATGGGCACGAGATTCATGCTCAAGCCGCCCATGCGTACACCCATTCGAGGCGGCGGACGGGCTTGCGCGGTACGATGCGGCCAATGGCCATGACTAGGAAACCGGCATGGACGAACCCGTCATGCACGAGCCTGAGGCGCGTGCCGCCATCGATGGTCGGGGTCAGGACGAAGGTGATTTCGCTGTCGACCAGATCGCCAGCCTCGTCGCGTTCACTCCAGGACAGGCGCAGCTCGCGTTTCGGATCGGCTGTCAGCACCTCGCACTCGACCGGCCCAATCTCGGACTTCAACTCGAAGCGGTGCCCGACTTGTGGTTTGATGTCGCCCTCGGCCAGCCAGGCGGCCATCAGTTCGGGCTGGGTCAGGGCGCGCCAGACCTTTTCCGGCGGCGCGTCCAGGTCGCAATCGACGACGACGGTTTCGGGGGCGCTTTCGGTATCGACCAGATCGTCCAGGCTCATTGGTCCATGTCCTTCAAAAGCTCTTTCAGTTTTCCGATGCGTTCCGGCCAGAAGGTGCGGTAGCGGTCGACCCAGCCGGCCAGGGGCGTCAGACCCTCGGGCCGCAGCCGATAAAAGGCGTTGCGGCCCGCGCGCCGCTCGCTGACCAGGCCGGCGGCCTTCAACGCCGCCAGATGCTGCGAGATCGCCGGCTGCGAGACTGAAAAGCCCTGGCGCAGATCCGAGACGGTCATCTCGCCCTCGCCCAGCCGCTCGAACACTGCCCGTCTCGTGGGGTCGGCCAGGGTGCGGAAGAGATCGGCTTCGGCGGTCATGATGGATACATAAGTACAGACTTATGGATTCGTCAAGAGCGGGAGCTTGCTTCCGGATGCGGAAGGCGAAACAACCGCCGGGGGATATGAGCGTGCAACTGAAACTCTGGCCGGGCGGCCCGCTGTGGCGGCACGGCGATTTCTTGAAGCTCTGGGCGGTGCAGAGCGTGTCGGACTTCGGCGCGCGGATCACCCGCGAGGGGCTGCCGCTGGCCGCCGTCCTGACCATCCGCGCCACGCCGGCGCAGCTTGGCCTGCTAGCGGCGCTGACGCTCGGCCCGAGCCTGGTGGTCGGGTTGACCGCCGGCGGACTGGTCGACCGCTCGCGTCGCCGCTCGATCCTGGTCGCGACCGACCTCGTCCGCGCCCTGGTGCTGGCCAGCGTGCCGCTGGCGGCGTTCATGCACTGGCTCTCGATGGGACAGCTCTACGGAGCGGCCTTCGTGGTCGGGGCGGCCAGCGTGCTGTTCGATATCGCCGACCATGCCTATCTGCCCGGCCTGATCGACCGAGGCCTCTTGATCGACGCCAACGCCAAGCTGGGCGTGACAGAGTCGGTCGCCGAGATGGGCGGCCCTGCACTGGCCGGCATCCTGGTCCAGACCCTGACCGCGCCGATCGCCATCGCGGTGAATGCTGCGACCTATCTGGTCTCGGCCCTCTTCCTGGGCGGCATCCGCGCGCCGGAGCCGGAACCGCCGGCGCTGGCCGCCAAGTCATCCCTGGGCGCCGACCTCGCGGTCGGGTTCGCCGCGGTGATGGGCCAGCCCCTGGTGAGGCCGCTGTTCATCGCCAGCCTGGTCCAGGCCCTGTTCGGGGCCTTCTTCCAGAGCCTCTATGTGGTCTTCGCTATCCGCGCCCTGGGCTTTTCGCCGGGGCTCTTGGGCGTGATCATCGCCATGGGCGGGGTCGGCGCGCTCGGTGGCGCCCTGGTCTTTCCGGCGCTCAGCCGCCGGATGGGGTTCGGTCCGGCGATTATCGTCAGCGCCGTGGTCTCAGGCGCCAGCGCGCTGCTGATCCCCGGGGCGGCGGCCGGCCCGTTGCCGTTCGCCATCGCCATGATGGTCGCCGCGCAACTGCTCGGCGACAGTTTCGGCGTCGCCATGCTGATCGGCATCAAGAGCCTGCAGCAATCGGTCTTCCCGGCCCATCTGCTCGGCCGGGTGGGAGCGGCGATGCGGGCCGCGACCGGCGCGCTGGCCATCGTCGGCGCCATCGCCGGCGGCTTCCTGGCCGGCCCTTTCGGCATGGAGGTGATCCTCTTTGTCGGCGCCGCCGGTACCCTCGCTGGGGCGATCTGGATCGCGGCCTCGCCCATCCGGCGCTTAGCCGAACCGCCGACCTCCGCGGCATGAGGATTGCAGCCATTAAGGTTGCTGACGGCCCCTGTCCCTAAACCTTGCGGAAACGCTCGGGTCGCTAGGGTCGGCGGCCGAAAAGGACCGGACGGGAGCCCGCCTTGCTGATCGATGTGCTTCGCCCGCACGCGCTAAGCGCCGACGACGCCCGATCCTGGCTGGCCATCCAGGCCGCCGATCCCGCGCTGGACTCGCCGTTCCTTACGCCCGCCTGGGCTCAGAGCGTCGAACGCGCCCAGGCCGGCAAGCGCGGCTCGATCCGCATCGCGGTGCTGCGCGAAGGCGCCCGCGCCGTCGGCTTCTTTCCCGCCCGCGTCGTCGGTTCGGTCGCCATGCCGGTCGGTGCGCCGATGTGCGACTACCAGGGCCTGGTGGCCGCGCCCGGCGTGTCGGTCGAGGCTAAGCGGCTGGTCGAGGCGCTCGGCGTCCAGCGGCTCGACTTTTCCCACATGCTGGCCGACCAGGCCGCCTTCGCGCCCTATGCGCGCGGCGCGGTGACCTCCTATGTGCTCGACGTCGCCGAGGGCTACGCGGCCTACGAGACCCAGCGCCGCACGGCCGGATCTGGAGTGCTGAAAGACATCGACAAGCGCCGCCGCAAGGTCGAGCGCGAGGTCGGCCCCGTGCGTTTCACGGCCTTGGCCGATTGTCCGAACGCCTTCGCGACCCTGCTCGACTGGAAGCGCAAACAATATCTCGCCACCGGCCAGACGGTGATCTTCGACGCGCCCTGGACGGTCGAGCTGCTGCGCGACCTGCACGGCCGCTCCGGCGGCGATTTCGGCGGGGCTCTCTTTTGCCTCCACATCGGCGATCAGCTGGCCGCCATCCAGTTTCACCTGCGGGGCGCGCGCACCCTGCACGCCTGGATCATCGCCCACGACGAGGCGTTCGAGCGCTATTCGCCCGGCCTGATCCTCTTCCAGGAAATCCTGCGCTGGATGGACGAGACGCCGTTCACCAGCCTCGATCTCGGCGCCGGCGACTATCGCTTCAAGCTGCAGCTGGCCAATCTGCATCGGCCGGTGGCGCACGGCTTCGTCGGCCGTCCCTCCACCGCCAGCCTGGTGCGCGGGGCCCAGTACGGCGTGCGGGCGGCGGCCGAGCGGCTGCCGTGGCCGCAGGTCTCGGTGCTGCCGGCCAAGGCCATGCGCCGGCTCGACCTCTGGCGTGGATTGCGGTGAGCCCACACCATCGATCACGATGATTTTGGCTATCCAAAATCATAAACGTGATCGTTTCTAAGAGTAGAGCGGGTTGCGGGCGGAAAACCGCTTCACACTTTTCCTCAACCCGCTCTAGTTTGCGCGGCTTTTCCGCACCCTGGCTTCAGTAAAACCTCATGACCCTCGCCTTCGCCCAGATCGAGGCCGCCGCCGAGCGGCTGAAGGGGCATATCGAACGCACGCCCTGCCGGCATTCCAAGACGCTGTCGCAGATTACCGGCGCCGATGTGTGGGTGAAGTTCGAGAACCTGCAGTTCACCGCCTCGTTCAAGGAACGCGGCGCGCTGAACAAGCTGTTGCAGCTCAACGACCGCGCCCGAGGCGTGATCGCGGCCTCGGCTGGCAATCACAGCCAGGGCTTGGCCTATCACGGCCAGCAGCTCGGCATTCCGGTCACCATCGTCATGCCGCGCGCCACCCCCTTCGTGAAGGTGCAGCAGACCCGCGCCTTCGGCGCCGAGGTAGTGCTGCAAGGCGACACCTATGAGGAAGCGGCCGCCCACGCCGAGGCCCTGCGCGAACAGCGCGACCTGATCTTCGTGCATCCGTTCAACGACGCCGACGTCATGGCCGGCCAGGGCACCATCGCCCTGGAAATGCTGGAGGACGCGCCGGAGCTGGAGGTGATCCCGGTCGCCATCGGCGGCGGTGGGCTGATCGCCGGGGTGGCGACGGCGGCCAAATCCATCAAGCCCGACATCAGCATCATCGGCGTCGAGCCGGCCAGCTTTCCGTCCTTCACCTCGCGCATGAACGGCGTGCGCGCGCCCGTCGCCGGCGGCCAGACCATCGCCGAGGGCATCCAGGTCAAGCAGGTCGGCGACCTGACCTACGCCGTCGTGCGGCCGCTGATCGACCGGGTGCTGCTGGTCGAGGAGCCGTCACTTGAGCGAGGCATCGCCCTCTATTGCAATGTCGAGAAGACGGTCTGCGAAGGCGCCGGCGCGGCCTCGCTGGCGGCGTTGATCGAGCATCCGGAGGTGTTTCGCGGCCGGAAGGTCGGGCTGATCCTGACCGGCGGCAATATCGACCCGCGCCTGCTCGCTTCGGTGCTGACCCGCGAGTTGGTGCGTGACCAGAGGCTGGTGTCGCTGAAGATCGTCGGCGACGATCGGCCCGGCCTTCTGGCCAACGTCTCGGCGGTCATCGGCGGCATGGGCGCGAACATCGTCGAGGTGTCGCATAACAGGCTGGCGCTGGACGTGCCGGCCAAGGGGGCGGAGTTCGACATCATGATCGAGACACGGGATGCGCGGCACACCGCCGAGGTGATCGAGGCGTTGCGCGAGGCGGGCTATCCGCCGAGGCCGCTCTGATGCGGCTCCTCGCTGTCAGCCTCGCCCTGGTCGCCGGTCTCGGCCTCGCCGCTTGCCACAAGAGCGCGCCGGGGGTCGACAACCTGAAGGCCGCGCAAGGCTTCCTGCTCACCAACGGCAAGGAGCCGGGCATCGTCACCACGCCGTCTGGGCTGGAATACAAGGTGGTGCATACCGGCCCCGCCGACGGTCCGCACCCGGCGGCCGGCGACGAGTTGAAGGTCAATTACGAGGGCAAGCTGCTCAACGGCACGGTGTTCGATTCCTCGTTCGCACGCGGCGAGCCGGCCGACCTGCCGCTGGCCGGGCTGATTCCGGGCTGGCTCGAGGCGCTGCCGATGATGCGGCCGGGCGATGAGTGGATTCTCTATGTGCCGCCGGCCCTGGGCTATGGCGACCATGGCCCGGACGCCATTCCGCCCAACAGCCTGCTGATCTTCCGCATCCAGCTTCTGGGGGTGCTGAAGCGTTCGCCCGCCATGGGCTAGACTGAGAAAAAGGCTCCTGGGAGGGACCGCACATGAACCTGAGCTGGACCATCGGCGACGTTAAGGTCACCCGGATCGTCGAAATCCCCCTGATCGCGCCTGGCGAGTTCCTCATCGGGTCGGCCACCGCCGAGGCCGTCAGGGCCATTCCGTGGCTCTCGCCGCGCTTCATCGACGAGCAAGGGCGGCTGATCATGAGCATCCACGCCCTGGTGGTCGAGACGCCGACCAAGCGCATCGTGGTCGACACCTGCATCGGCAACGACAAGCCTCGCCACTTCGGCGAATGGAACAATATGCAGACCAGCTTCATGAGGGATTTCGACGCGGCCGGGTTCTCGCGCGAGAGCATCGACGTGGTGCTGTGCACCCATCTGCATATCGACCATGTCGGCTGGAACACCATGCTGGTCGACGGCCAGTGGGTCCCGACCTTCCCCAACGCCCGCTACCTGATGGGCCGGGCCGAGTTCGACTACTGGAAGGCCGGGTCGGACTCGACCGCGGGCGAGCCGGCCGTCTTCGCCGATTCCGTTCAGCCGGTCTGGGACGCGGGCCTGATCGACCTGGTGGCCAGCGACCACCGGGTCTGCGACGAGGTCAGCCTGGTCCCGACACCCGGCCACACCATCGACCATGTCAGCGTCCGCATCGCCTCCAAGGGCGAGGAGGCGGTGATCACCGGCGACTTCATCCACCACCCCTGCCAGCTGGCGCATCCCGACTGGGACACCAAGGTGGACTATGACGGCAAGCAGTCGACGGCGACGCGCGAGCGCATGTTCGCCGACTTCGCTCGCGATGGAACCCTGGTGATCGGCACCCATTTCGCCGATCCCACCGCCGGCCGGGTGGTGCGCGACTCAGGCGCCTATCGCCTCGAAATCTGAAGCCGGCCTTCACGAAACGGCCGCCATTTTCGGCTTGACGGCCGACGTCGGTCTGAATAAAAACGACTGACCAGTCAGTTTTTATCTTAGGGTCCGATGCCGAAGATCAGCGAAGCCAAGCGCGAGACCCGCCGCCAGGAGATCTTGGACGCGGCGTTGCGCTGCTTTTCGCGGGACGGCTTCCACAACACCACCACCGCCGACATCGTCCGCGAGTCCGGGGTGAGCCAGGGGAGCCTCTACCTCTACTTCGCCACCAAGGAAGACATCGTCGTGGCCCTGGCCGATGAACGGCGCCAGGGCGAGGCGATGATCAACGCCTTGGCCCAGGGCGAGGAGGACCCGATCCGCGGCCTCTTGGCCCTGATCGAACTCTATGGCGAGGGCCTGACCGATCCACATCGCATCGCCATGCGCCGCGTCGGCATCCAGGGCTGGGGCGAGGCGCTGCGCAACGAGCGCATCCGCAAGAGCGCCATCGAGGGGCTGGCCACCGTGCGCCAGGCCATCGAGCGCCTGGTCGAGCGCGGCCAGCGCACCGGCCAGATCCGCCCCGAGGCGGACGTCGAAGCGTTTGCGCGCACGCTGGTCGCCACCTTCCAGGGCCTGGTCCTGCAGGTGGCCTGGGGCGAGGCGGTGAACCTGCGCGCCTGCGGCCAGATCGTCCTCGACCTGATCCGCGCCCTGCTCACAACCGACGGCCTCGCCTCGTTCGAGGCGGCCGTCGCCGAACAATTTCATCGCGCCGATTGAAGGAGACCTTCTCATGGCCATGACCGAAACCATCACCGCCTTCTCCCCGCCGGCCAACACCCGCCCGCAAAAGCCGCGCCGGCAATGGATCGTGGCGCTGAAGGCGCTGCGTCGCCTCCTGAACGACAAGGAGGACACCGGCCAGGTGTTCGAGATCATGGGCGCCCTGAACGGCGACTCCACCATGAAGAACTATCGCCGCCTGCTTGAGACGCCGCAGGGCGGCCGGGTGGCCTACGAGCATGTCGAGCTGGCCGAGCGGCTGATGGACGACGCCTGGCTGGACACCTTCGCGACCGGCACGGTCGGCGCCGCCTATCGCGAGTTCGTGCGCAGCGAAAACATCTCCGCCGAGGGCTTGGCCGAAATCAGCCGGGCGCGGCAGTCGAAGGTCGAACAGGCCCATCCGCACGCCTGGTTCGGCCGTCGCACCCGCGACAGTCACGACATCTGGCACATCCTGTCCGGCTATCACCGCGACGGGCTGGGCGAGGCCTGCCTGGTCGCCTTCTCCTATGCCCAGACCCGCAGCCTCGGCTGGGCGGTGATCGCGATGGGCGCGGCCCTTCGCCCCCGCCGCGGCCCCAAGCATCCCTACGTCCGGGCCATCTGGCAGGGCTATACGCGCGGCAAGGCCGCCGCCTGGCTGGCCGGTGAGGACTATGTGCAGCTGATGAACGAGCCGCTGGACGCGGCGCGCCGGCGGCTGAACATCGCCCCGGCGACCATCTACAACGCAATCCCCGCCGCCGATCGCGACGGGGCTCTGCCGCCGGGCTGAGCGGGTTGAGGAAAAGTGCGAAGCGGTTTTCCGCCCGCAACCCGCTCTAACTCTACGAATCGATCGTGTTTATGATTTTGGAGTCGCCAAAATCATCGTGATCTAGGTTTTAGGCCGCGGCCGACTTGACGCCGGTTTCGCTCAGCCACTCCAGGATCTTCTGCTTCGGCATGGCGCCGACCTTCATCGAGGCCATCTGGCCGTCCTTGAACAGCATCATGGTCGGGATGCCGCGCACGCCGTAGCGCGAGGGGGTGGTCGGGCTGTCTTCGATGTTCAGCTTGGCGATGGTGACCTGGTCGTGCAGCTCTTCGGCGATCTGCTCCAACGCGGGGGCGATCTGCTTGCAGGGGCCACACCATTCGGCCCAGAAATCGACCAGAACCGGCTTGCTGGCCTTCAGCACATCCTGCTCGAAGGATTCGTCGGTGACCGTAACGGTGCTCATTGAGCGCAAGCTCCTAATGCGGATTTGCCCATGATGGGTTCCCTGCATGCGATCTAAGCAGAGCCGGGTTTCCGTTCAACTGTCGGCGGCGATCCCGGCCAGGGTTTCGCGCACGATCTTTTCTGGAATTGGCATCAGTTTCGGTCCGTCGGTCCAGACGATGGCCGCCTCGATGCTGCGGCCAGGGAAGACCTCGGCCAGCACCGCGACATAGAGGGCCATCTGGGTCAGATAGGCGCGGTCGGCGTCCTCGATCCGGTCGGGGGCGGGGCGGTTGGTCTTGAAATCCACCACCAGCACGCGGCCGGGCTCGACCAGCAGCCGGTCGATGCGGCCGGAGACCGCCAAGCCCTCGGGCAAGGTTTTGGCGCCGCCGGCGATGGCCGCTTCCGGCCGCGAGCCTGGACCGAAGACGGCGGCGAACCGGTCGTCGTTCAGCACGCCGAGGGCGGCGGCGGCCATCTCCTGGCGCTGGCTGTCGGTCAGGTCGGGTTCGCGCGCCAGCAGGTTGGCCGCCGCGCCCACGCGGGCCGCGGCGGGCAGGTCGGGCAGCAGTTGCAACAGCCGGTGGATCAGAATGCCGCGCCGGAAGCGACCCAGGCCGTCGCGCTCGGCCAGCGGCGAGGGCGCTGGACCCTTTTCCGCATCGACGAAGGTCGAGGGCGAGGCATAGCGCACCACCAAAGGCTCAGGCGGGGCGAACCGGCGCGCCCAGGCCGGCAGGACCATCATAGTCTCGGCCACGGGCGCCCGGCCGATCGCCGCCAGCGGGTCGGCGCCGAAGCGGGTGAGGCCCTCGCCCCCATTCTCGATCCTGTCTTCGATCACCCGGGTCTCCGCCGCGATCTCCGGCCGCTCCAGCGCCCGGCTGGCGATCTCATGCCAGCTGCCGCGGTGATACTGGTCGGCGGTCTTCACGCCGCAGACGATCAGCCGGTCGCGGGCGCGGGTCAGGGCGACATAGAGCAGGCGCAGGCTCTCCTGATCGGCGGCCGTCTCGCGCGCGGCGCGCGCTTCGGCCGAGGCCGGGCAGTCGTCGGGCTTGCGCGGCGCCCAGAGGAAGCCGCCCTCGGCCTCCAGCAGCGGCCCGCCCTGGGCCCGGGCGCGGGTGGTGGTGTCGGGCAGGATGACGACCGGCGCCTCCAGCCCCTTGGCGCCGTGCACGGTCATTACCCGCACCTCGCCGCCACGGTCCTCGGTCTCGCGCTTCACCTCCAGGTCGGTGCGGACCATCTCGTCCAGGAAGCGCTCCAGGTCGTGCACGCGCCGCTGTTCCAGGCCCAGCGCCTCGCCGAGAAAGGCCTCGATGGCGTCCTCCGCCTCGCGCCCGAACCGGGTCAGCAGCCGCGCGCGCATGGAGCGGCCGGCGCCGTCGAGGCGGCTCAAGGTGCGGCTATAAAAGTCGAATGGCGCGCGGGCATTCGCCTCAGCCCTGGCCCAACCGAGGAAATCCCGCGCGGCGACCCATTCCGGCCGCTCGCCGGTGCGGGCGTTCAGCCGCGCCCATAGAGAGGCGCGCCCGCGATCATAGGCGAGGTCGAACAGGCTCTCCTCGCTGACGTCGCAGAAGGGGCTGCGCAGCAGGGCGGCCAGGGTCAGGTCGTCGTTCGGGAAACGCGCGAAGCGGCCGAGCGCCACCAGGTCCTGGAAGACGATGTGTTCGGACAGCTTCAGCCGGTCGGCCCCGCCGGAGGCGACGCCCTCGCGTTTCAGCGCCCGGATGATCTCGTGGAAGAGGGCGTTGCGTCGCCGCACCAGGATCAGGAAATCGCCGGCCGTGGCCGGACGCAGCACTCTGTCGGCCTTGTCGAAAACCGCCGTCTTCGCCTCGATCATCGCCTTGATCGAGCGCGCGATGCGCCGGGCCAGCTTCTTGCCGCCGCTTTCCTTTGGTTCGATATCGACGGGCGCCCAGGGATCGGTCTCCTCCTCCGGTTCGCTCTCCTCCAGCGGCCAGAACTCCACCGCGCCGAAGCCCGCCTCGCGCAGCGGCCGGTGATGCAGGGTTCCGGCGTCGCGGCCCGGCGTCAGGCTGGCGGCGACCTCCGGTTCGGCGAACACCGCATCGACGAAGCGCAGCACTTCCGGCGTCGAGCGCCAGCTGTCCTCCAAAGGCACTTCGATGAAGGCTCCGCCCGCGCCATCGATTTGGGCGCGATAGCGCAGGGCCTCGGCCTGGAACCGCTCGGGTCGGGCGCCTTGAAAGGAATAGATCGACTGCTTCTCGTCGCCGACGGCGAAGACGGTGCGGTCCGGCGGCCTGTCGCCGCGCGGACGTCCGTCGCCGGCGAAGAATTCGTCGGTCAGGGCGTGCAATATGTCCCACTGGTCGGGAGCGGTGTCCTGGGCCTCGTCCAGCAGGACGTGGTCGATGCCGCCGTCCAGCTTGTAGAGCACCCAGGCGGCGTCGGTGCGGGTCTTCAAGAGGTCCCAGGTGCGTCCGATCAGGTCGCCGAAATCCAGCGCGCCGGCGGCGGCCTTCTGGCCCTCGTAGAGCTCGGCATAGGTGAGGGCGAGCGTGATGGCGTGCTCGGTGTCGCGGGCGATGCGCGCCGCCTTGGCGCGTTCGCAGGCGGCGCCCAGCCGGCCCTGCTCGCGGGCCAGCCAAGCGGCGACGCCTGGATCGATGGTCTTGGTTCCGAGCCGCGCACGCGGCTGTCCGGCCTCGGTGCAAAACGTCGCCCAGACGGGCGCGAAGGGATGGCCCTCGGCGACCCCGGCCATGGCGCGGCCAAGCGCCTGATCGGTGACGGCTGCGCTGGCCGACAGGGCCGCGGCGACATCGCGCCAAGCGGCCCTATCGACGCCGGCCACAGCTTCGGCTTCGAGGGTTTCCGCTGCGACGGGGGCGTCGAAACCACAGCGGAACCAGATGTCCGAGCCATAGCCGCCGACATCCTCGCTGGAGGTCACATAGGCCTGGATCGCCGCTCGCCGCGCCGCGAAATCGGCGAACATGGCGTTGAACCTCTGCCAGTCCAGCTCGACGGCGAAATGGGCGTAGGCGCGGCCGATCGGGCCGTCGGGCGCCTCGATCGCCGCCTCGGCGACGGCGTCGCGGGCATAGGCCGAGACCTCGGCCGCGGCGGCGTCCTCCAGCACCTGGAAGCCCGGTGAGACCCCGGCCTCGAGCGGAAAGCGCTTGAGCAGCTTCTCGCAGAAGGCATGGATGGTCTGGATCTTCAGGCCGCCCGGCGTCTCCAGGGCGCGAGCGAACAGGCGCCGCGCGCGGGCCAGGTCGCGCGGATGCTCATTCAGATCGGCGAGTTTCCTGGCCAGGTCGGCGTTCTCGGCCACCGCCCAGTCGCCGAGCACCTCGAACAGGCGCCCTTGCATCTCCGCCGCCGCGGCCTTGGTATAGGTGACACAGAGGATGGCCTCGGGCGCCACGTCGCGGAGCAAAAGGCGCGCCACCCGGCTGACCAGGGTCGAGGTCTTGCCGGAACCGGCATTGGCGGTGACGAAGACCGACCGGCCGGGGTCCGAGGCGCGGATCTGGGTTTCGACGGCGGTGCTCATTCGGCCGACTCGCCTTCGCCGATCACATGCCATTCCCAGAGGCGCGCCAGGTGGTCGTAGTCGCCCACGAACTGGTTGATGAACTGCGGCGCGGCCCAGGAGACGTACGGGGTCTGGAGCTCGTCAAAGCTGTCGATGCGCATGCGCAGTCCGGCGAGCGCCGCCTCGGCCAGGTCGGGGCTCTCGGCGGCCTCGGCGCGCACCTCCTCCTGGCCGCCATTGCGGGCGCCCATGATGCGGACATAGACCAGCTCGCCCGGCCGCGTCGGGCCGAGGTCCGCAAAACCGCCCAGCCCGAGGATCGCCGCGGTCAGGGTCAGCTGTGGCGAGAGGCCGCTGTCCATCTGCTTGCGGCTGGGTGGCGCGCCGGTCTTGAAGTCGAGCACGTCGGCCCGG
>Ga0302314_10005483_pt1 | contig 23156 bp, 24 predicted proteins | sample III_Palsa_N2_3_FD_200533 | JGI IMG/M metagenome (GOLD analysis project Ga0302314, IMG submission 200533) | Peat permafrost microbial communities from Stordalen Mire near Abisko, Sweden - III_Palsa_N2_3 | ecosystem: Environmental > Terrestrial > Soil > Palsa > Peat permafrost | place: Sweden... | reverse complement strand
GCCACCGGGCCTACCAGCGCCCGGAATCGGAGGTCACCGGCAACCCGGCCGACGGCTACGAGCGCCGGCCGCCGGGCACCGGCGGCATGGCGGACGCGGTCCGGTACCAGTTCTACGCCGCGAGCGATGGGTACGTGCTGTTCATGGCGTCGGAGCGGAAGTTCTGGCGGAACTTCTGCGCCGCGGTCGGGCGCGACGACCTGTTCGCCGCCAGGCCCGGCGCGGCGCTCGCCGACCACGCGCGCGGCGACCTGGGCCTGCGCCGCGAGCTCGCCACGATCTTCCGGGAGAAGACGACGGCGGAATGGGTGCGGATCGGGCTCGAGCACGATGTCCCGATCGGCCCGGTGAACACTCCGGCGACGATCGGCGCCGACCCCCAGTTCGCCGAGCGCATGCCCTGGCAGCCGGCCAGCCGGCTGACCGCGGAGCAGCTGCCCTTCCCCGTCCGGGTCGTCGGGGAACCGCCCCCCTGCGCGGTCGCCAGGGCACCCGAGACCGGCGAGCACGGCGACGAGATCCTCGCCGGCGTGCTTGGGTACGACGCGGAGCGCGTCGCGGCCCTGCGCGCGGCGGGCGCGCTCGGCCACTGACTCACCATGGAGGCGGGAATGGCAGGACTGCTCGAGGGCAAGGTCGCGATCGTGACCGGCGCCGCGCACGGGATCGGGCGCGGGCACGCGCTCGAACTCGCCCGGCACGGCGCGCGGGTCGTGGTGAACGACCTCGGCACGTCGGTCGACGGGATCGGCCAGGGTCCCGACGCGGACGAGGTGGTCGAGCTGATCGAGAAGGCGCGGGGCAGCGCCGTCGCGGACTACGGCAGCGTCGGCGACGAGGCGGCGGTGACGGCGCTGTTCGACCGCGCGACCGCCGCGTTCGGGCCGGTCGACATCGTGGTGAATAACGCCGGCATCGTCCGGGACAAGGTCATCTGGAACATGTCGGCGGCGGATTTCGACAGCGTGCTGCTGGTCCACGTGCGGGGCAGCTGGCTGACCACCCGCGAGGCCGCCAGGCGGTGGCGGGGGCGGGCCAAGGCGGGGGGGACGTTCACCGGCCGGATCATCAACACGACGTCGGGTGCCGGGCTCACCGGGAACTTCGGCCAGTCGGGCTACGCGACGGCCAAGGCGGCGATCGTCGGGCTGACCCTGACCAGCAGCCTGGAGCTCTACAAGATGGGGATCACCGTCAACGCCGTCGGGCCCGGCGGGATGACCCGCATCACCGCCACCATGGCGGCCGGCCTGGAGTCCTTCGAGCCCGATGAGATCGGCGCCGGCGACTACCACCCGATGGACCCGGCCGGCAGCTCGCCGCTCGTCGCCTGGCTGGCCAGCGACCAGGCCCAGTACGTCACCGGGCAGGTGATCAGGGCCATTCACGACAAGATCTACCTGATGAGCGGCTGGCAGGAAGCCGCGACGATCAGCGCCGACGGAAAACGGTGGGACGCCACCACCCTCGGCACGCGGATGGCGACGGACATCTTCCGCACCCGGGCGCCCGGGCTGCGCTGACCGGGGTACCCAGGCGGCCGGCGGCTGGGATGCTGCTGGCATGGCTGACGGACACCGCCGTGACGGGCTGCTCCATGACGGACTGCTTGATGACACGGCGCTCGCCGACTCGGCGGTGGTCGCCAACCGCACGATGAACCGGGAACGGCAGCTGGCCGGGGTCGACAGTTACGCGCCTGAGCTGGGATTCAGCCCGCTGGACGTCATCACGTCCCGGCTGGTCTGCGCGCCGCTGGCCACCTGGCAGCCCGCCCGGGCCTTCGACCTGATCACCTGCGTCCACGGGCTGCACTACATCGGGGACAAGCTCGCCCTGCTGGCCCGTGCCGCCGGCTGGCGCGAGGTCAGCTTCCCTTACGACTACCTCGGCGCCGACGACCGGGCCGGCCCCGGCTATACCGGGCAGCCAGCCGTCCACTCCTACTACGCCGAGGCGGGGTGAGCCCCGGCCGCGGCAACGGCCGTAACAGCGTCAGGGGCAGCTCTTCCCGTGAGTTCGCGTACACGATCGTCGTCGCGGTGGGAGACGAGGTGTCGATGCCCTCCTGGGCGTAGCGGGAGTGCAGGCGCTTGATGAACTCGTGGATGATCAGGGCCTGGGCGCTGACGTCGCTGGCCCGCAGCCCGACGTTGAAGTTGACGCTCGAGCCGCCGAAGTCGGTGAACCGGATCACGGGCTCGTGCCGGGGGACGGCCCCCTCGACCTCCAGCATCACCTCGCGCCCGACCTCGGCGGCCACCCGCTCGACGTGCTCCAGGTCGCTCTCGTAGCTGACGCCGCAGGCGACGGTCACCGACATCTCGTGCTCGGGCAGGTGGTAGTTGGTGACGATCGAGGAGGCCACCGTGGCGTTCGGGACGACCAGGATGTTGTTCGGGAGCTGGCGGATGATGGTGTTGCGCCAGTTCGTGTCGACGACGTAGCCCTGCATCCCGTTGTCGAGCTGGATGAAGTCGCCCGGCTGGACCTTGCGCGAGGCCAGGATGTGGACGCCGGCGAACAGGTTGGTCAGCGTGTCCTGCAGGGCCAGGGCGACCGCTAGGCCGCCGACGCCCAGGGCGGTGAGCAGCGGGGTGATGGCGACGCCGAGGCTGTCGAGGAGGACCAGCCCGCCGATGGTCCAGACGACCACCCGGGTGATGTTGACGAAGATGGTCGCCGATCCCGAGGTCCCCGCGTGCGACGTCGCCCCGGCGTGCACGGCCACCCCGGCGACCTTCGCGCTGCCCAGCGAGATGACCACCACGATGACCGCGAGCAGCGCGTGGTCGAGGTCGTAGCGGGTGCCGCTGCGCAGCGGCAGCGCCAGGACGGCGCCCCAGGTGCAGCTGGTCGCGACGCACCAGGGGGCGACCAGGCGCAAGAACGCGGCCACGATGTCGCCGCCGCGCCAGCGGGTCTGCTCCGCCTTGCGCTGCAGCCGGGTGAACAGAACCCGGAGCAGGAGGGCGCCGATGATGCCCGCCGCGAGATAGCTCCCGGCCACGAGCCAGGTGTGCGAGCTGACAGATCCAGTCATCCTGTCCTCACTCGTCAGATTGCGTTTGTTATCTTTGCGCCCCCGAGGCTACTCGGCGGGCGGTCGCCAGGAGGGTGGTCCGCCGCATCGGCCCGGCGGCCATCACGGATCCGCACGATGCCGGTCCGGCGCCGTCTCCCGGACAGCCGCGATGATCTCGCTGGCGACCTCATCGGGATGGTCGAGCGGCAGGAACGTCCGGCCGCCGGGCACGGTGGCCAGGCTGGCCTGCGGGAACGCCTCGCTGAGCCGCCGTCCCAGGTCGGTCGGGAAGTACGCGTCGCTGTCTCCCCACAGGATCCGGACGGGGCCGGTGAACCGCCCGAACCGGCTGGCGGCATCGAGGAGGACGCGCGGATGGACGCCGCGCGCGAACGCGGCGAGGTCGCGGCGGATCGCCTTGCTGGCCAGCGGGCGTACCCAGTCGCGGGTCAGGCCGGCGTCCAGGGGAGTGCCGCTGAGCGGCCCGAAGGCGAGCGGGCCCCGCCGTACCGCCGCTGACCGCAGCCCCGGCTCCAGGCAGGCGACGATCCCGGGATGGCGGAGCGCGTGGAAGAGCGGCGCCAGGCCCCGGGGAGGGAAGGCGGTGAACGCGTCGCAGTTGGTCAAGACCGCGGCGCCGATCCGGCTGGTATCGCCGCCCAGCATGACCTGGCAGATCGCCCCGCCGGTGTCGTTGCCGACGAGCGTGACGTTACCGAGGCCGAGCGTCGCGATGAAGTCCCGGACGAGGCCGGCGATCCCCTCGGGCGACAGGTCCGCGCCCGGGTTCATCGGTGACTGGTGGGCGCCTAGGGGGAGTGACGGCGCGTAGCTGCGGATGCCCTGGGCCGCGAGCCGCTCGGCGACCGGTTCCCAGAGCCTGAGGTCGACGAGCACTCCGTGCGCGAACACGACCGGCGGAAGGGAACTGGAGGCCGGCCCGCCGGCCCGGTAGCGGAGATTTCCTTGCGGCAGCTCGGCCAGGCCGAGGCTGGTTGTAGCGTGCGCGGTACTCATGCATAAAACATACATTCAGTATGCATGCATGTCGAGAGGATTACTGGTGAGAGGATGAACCATGCCTTCCCCTCCTTCCGGCGGCACGCGAGCCGCCACCGGTCCCCAGGCGCGGCGCACGCAGGCCGACCGGTCCGCCGCGACCAGGAACGCGCTGGTGGAGGCGGCGCGCGGACTGTTCGCCGAGCAGGGGTTCGCGGAAGTATCGAACGACGCGATCGTCGCGGCGGCCGGGGTGACGCGCGGGGCGCTGTACCACCAGTTCGAGGACAAGACGGCCCTGTTCGATACGGTCCTGGACGCGGTTGAGGCCGATATCGCCGGGCGGCTCACCGATGCCGTGGCCGCCGCCGGGATCACCGATCCGGTCGAGGCCATGCGGCACGTCACCCGGACCTGGCTGGACATCTGCGTTGAGCCGGAGATCCACCGGATCGCCCTCATCGACGGGCCGTCCGTCCTGGGCTGGGCGCACTGGCGGGAAGTGTGCCAGCGGCACGTCTTCGGACTGGCGCAGGCCCTCCTGGCCCGCGGGATCGAACTGGGGCGCATCCGCGCCCAGCCCGTCCGGCCGCTCGCCCACGTCTTCATGGGAGCCAGCGACGAGGCCGCCCTGTACGTGGCGGAAGCGGCGGACCGCGCGCAGGCGCGGGCCGAGATGATCGCAATCCTGGACAGCCTGATCGACGCGGTGGCCGTCTGACGTCAGAACAGGTCCAGTGCGAAGCGACCGCATCGGCAACGTGGCGGAGGAATTCCCTCGGCTTTTCGTCGTAAATTTGGCCGTCTGAGGTCTTCGAGATCCTCCACGACGTGGTGGAGGCGCTGTCCCAGGGACTGGCGATCACTATCGCGCCGCATCAGATGATCTTGTCGACGAGCGAGGCCGCTGACATTCTCGGGGTGTCGCGGCCTACGCTCGTGCGGCTGCTTGAGGCTGGCCAGATCCCCTTCGAGCAGCCGGGGCGGCATCGTCGGGTGCGCCTGGCGGATGTGCTGGCCTATCACGAGCGGGCTAGGCGGCACCGGGCGGCGGGGCTGGATCAGATGGCGGCGGACGCCGAAGACGCCGGCCTGTACGACCTGCCGCCCGACGTTCCCTTCGAGCGGCTGCCGATCGAGAGCGGCGGAGAGTAGGGCACGTCATGGACGCGGTCCTGCTCGACACGTGTGTTCAGATGGCGGCGTACTTCCCCGATGCGCGGGTGACCGGTTACGAGAAGCTGATCGGCTCCATGACCGATCACCCGAAAGACCGGCACGTTCTGGCCGCGGCCGTTGCCGGTCGCGCAGACGTTCTGGTCACGGAGAATCTTAAGGACTTCCCGCCCGGATCGGTCGCGCACCTGGGGATCACCGTTGCCGGACAGGACGACTTTCTTCTGGGACTGCTTGAGCTGTACCCGAACGCGGTCCTGGACGCGCTTCGCCGGCAGTCATCCCGCTACCGCCGCGAGCCGCGGTCTGTCACCGCGCTGCTGAGCATCTTGGGCGGGCCGGGCCAAGGGTGCGCTGAGTTCGCCCGTCAGTGCCGTACGTTGCTGTAGCCCGCCCTCGCCACGACCGGGATAAGTCACGTGTTTCGGGGCGTCCCGTGCTGAGCTCGCCGCGCCGCGCAAGCGGAGCTCACGCGATAACGCCCTCATCGCGCAGCGCCGCGATCCGCTCAACGCTCAGGCCGAGCTCGGCGGAAAGCACCGCGGCCGTGTGCTCGCCCAGCCACGGTGGCCTCCGCCCGCCAGGCGCGGGCGGGGGGACCGCGCTCATCCGCACCGGGTTGCCGGGGGTGAGAACCGGCTGCGCGACCCCGTCGGTGCGCTCGATCTCCACCAGCATGCCGCGCGCCGCCACATGCGGGTCGGCGACGACCTCCGCGTCGGCCAGGCAGGGCCCGGCCGCCAGCCCGGCGGCGCCCAGCGCGGCGGCCGCCTCGACCTTGGTGAGGCCCGACGCCCAGTCCTCGATCGCCGGCCGGAGCAGGTCCTCGAGGTGGTCGACCCAGCCCTGCCTGGTGGCGAGCCGGGGATCGGCGTTCCACTCGGGATGGCCGGTCAGCTCGGCCAGCCGGGTGAACTGCCGCGGCCGGGCCACCTGGAGGATGAACCAGCCGTCCTTGGCCCGGAAGCCGTGCATGATCAGCGGCCCGAGCTCGCCCTTGCGCAGTCCCATCGACCAGAAGTTGGTGACGATGTCGGTCATGGCGATCACGGCGTCGAGCATGGCGATGTCGACGTACTGGCCCCGCCCGGTCGCCTCCCGGTGGCGCAGCGCGGCGAGGATGCCGATCGTGGCGAACAGGGCCGCGCTGATGTCCCCGAGCGCGCCGACCGGCGCGACGGTCGGCGGCCCGTCGCCGGCCCGCTTCATCTCGTAGATCCCCGACATGGCCTCGACGACCGGGGCGTAGGCCGGCCAGTCCCGGTAAGGAGTGGCCACCGAGTTGCCGAAGCCCGACACCGACACGTAGATGCCCGCCGGGTGCACGGCCGCGATGTCCGGGTAGCCGAGGCCGAGCCTGGTCATCGCCCCGGCCTTGGAGTTCTCCGCCACCACGTCGAAGCGCCGGGCGAGGTCGAGCACGAGCTGGCGCCCCCGCGGGTCCTTGAGGTTCACGCAGACGCTGCGCTTGCCGAGGTTGTTGCGCAGGAACGTGGCGCCGACCTGGCGCCCGTCCGGGCCGGTCATCGCCGGCAGCGAGCCCCGCCCCGAGTCACCGCCGCCGGGCGGCTCCACCTTCACCACGTCGGCGCCTAGGTGGGCGAGCAGCTGGGTGGCGTAGGGCAGCGCCTGCATCTGCTCAAGCGCGAGGATCCGCACTCCGGCCAGGGGCAGCTGATCGGTCGGCATAAAGTGAGTATAATGTATATGACATGCGATATTCGATGATGGCCTGATGCGCGGCATCACCGGCTGGGGAACGCACCTCCCGTACCACCGGCTCGACCGGTCCGCGATCAGCGGCGTCGCTGGCTCCGGCGGCGGCACCGGCACCCGGACGGTCGCGGGCCATGACGAAGACACCACCACCATGGGAGCCGAGGCCGCCCGCGCCGCGCTCCGCGGACACGACGGCCTCCACGGACCCAACGACCGCCCGCGATCGCTGTGGTTCGCCACCACCGAACCCGCCTACGCCGACCGCACCAACGCGACCGTGCTGCACGCGGTGCTGCGCCTCGACCGGGCCGTCCCCGCCTACGACGCGGTCGGCTCGGTCCGCTCGGCCCTGGGAGCGCTGCGGGCCGCGGGCCAGAGCCCGGGAACCAGCCTGGTCGTCACCTCCGACACCCGGACCGGGCTGCCCGGCGGCCCCGACGAGGCGGCCGGCGGCGACGCGGCCGCCGCGCTGCTGATCGGGGCGGGCGACCACGTCCTCGCCGAGATCGTGGCCTGGGAGTCGGTGACCGACGACTTCGTCGACCGCTGGCGGACCCCCGGAGCTCCCGCCTCCCGGCTCTGGGAAGAGCGCTTCGGCGAGGCCCGCTACACCGAACTGGGGGCCGAGGCCCTCAAGCTGGCCCTCGGCGCCGCCCAGATCGCCGCCGAGGCCGTCGACCACCTGGTCGTAGCAGGCCTGCACGACCGGGCGGCCGCCGCCGTCCAGCGCGCGTCGGGCGTCCCGGCCGCGAAGATCACCGACCGGCTGGCGAGCACCATCGGAAACCCCGGCGCCGCCCAGCCCGCGCTGCTCCTAGTCGCCGCCCTCGAATCGGCCATCCCTGGCCAGCACGTCGTCCTGCTCGCGCTCGCCGACGGCGCCGACGCGGTGGTCCTGCGCACCACCGAGGCGCTTGCCTCCTACCGGCCGCACCGCACGGTAGCGGAACAGGTCGCCAACAGCGGCCCAGTAAACTACGGCCGCTACCTGCACTGGCGGGGCATGCTGCCGGTCGAGCCGCCGCGGCGCCCGGAACCCGCCCGGGTGTCATCGCCCGCCGCGCACCGGAACGCCGGCTGGAAGTACGGCCTCCTCGCCGGCACGACCGGCACACCCGGCACGACCGGCGCAAGCGACCCAAGCAACGCCGCCCCCGTTCACCTGCCGCCCACCCCCCAGGACGACACGCGCACCCCGGCCGCCGACGTACTCGGCACGATCGTCACCTTCACCGTCGACCGGCTGTCGTACTCGCTCAGCCCCCCGGTGGTGTTCGCCGTCGTCGACTTCGACTTCGACGGCGGCGGCCGGCTCCCGGTCGAGCTGACCGACGTCGACCCGGGGGAGGTCGCGATCGGCGGCCGGGTCGAGATGACCTTCCGCCGGCTCGCCACCAGCGACGGTATCCACAACTACTTCTGGAAAGCCCGCCCGCTCAGAAAATCGTCGCGGGAGAAGTGAGGAAGCATGGCCGCGAACGGCATCAGGGACCGCGTCGCCATCATCGGGATGGGCTGCACCCGGTTCGGCGAGCACTGGGATAAGGGCATCGACGACCTGATCGTGGAGGCGGCGACGGCGGCGTTCGCCGACGCCGGGGTGACCAAGGAAGACGTGGACGCCTACTGGTTCGGCACCGCGCAGTCGGCCATGAGCGGGATCGCGCTCGCCCGCCCGCTCGGCCTTGAGGGAAAGCCGGTATCACGGGTGGAGAACTACTGCGCCACCGGCTCGGACGCCCTGCGGCAGGCGGTGTACGCCGTGGCCAGCGGCGCCTACGACATGGCCATGGCGATCGGCGCCGAGAAGGTCAAGGACGGCGGGTACCAGGGACTGAACGCGTTCCCCGTCCCCGGCGACGGCACCGCCCGCACGGTGACCGCCGCCGCGATGTTCTCCATGGTCGCGCCGGCCTACGCGGGCAAGTACGGTGTGCCCCCCGCGGACCTGAAGACCGCGCTGGCCCGGGTGGCGTCGAAGAACCACTACAACGGGGCCCGCAACCCCCGCGCGCAGTTCCGCAAGGAGTACTCGGTCGAGAAGCTCCGCGCAATGCCGGCCGTCGCGGGCGGGCTGTCGGTCTTCGACTGCGCGGGCGTCGCCGACGGGGCCGCCGCCGCGATCGTCGTCCGGGCCGAGGACGCGCACCGCTACACCGGCAAGCCCCTGCTGGTGAAGGCGCTGTCGCTGGTCACTGGCAACGGCGGCGGGCTCGGCGACCCCGGCTACGACTACACCACGTTCCCCGAGGCGGCGGCGGCCGCCGCCGGGGCCTACAAGGAGGCGGGCATCACCGCGCCGCGGGCCGAGCTGGCGATGGCCGAGGTCCACGACTGCTTCACCCCCACCGAGATCGTGCTGACGGAGGACTTCGGGCTGGCCGAGCGGGGCACGGCCTGGAAGGAGGTCCTGGCCGGGACATTCGACCTGGGCGGCGAGGTGCCGGTCAACCCCGACGGCGGCCTGAAGGCGTTCGGGCACCCGGTCGGCGCGTCCGGCCTGCGGATGATGTTCGAGGCCTGGCTCCAGCTCCGCGGTGAGGCACCCCCCGAGCGGCGCATCTCGACCTACGGCAAGCGCTCGCTCGCCCTCACCCACACCCTCGGCGGCTACCCGGGCGAAATGGTCAGCCTCGTCTCGATCGTGGGCACGGACCAGTGAGCACCGTCGCCCTCGACCGGGACGGCGGCGTCCTCTGGCTGCGGCTGAACCGCCCCGACGCGCGCAACGGCATCGATGCGGCCATGCGCGACGAGCTCGCGGCGGCATTCGCCGACGCCGATCGCGACCGTGACGTCCGCGCCATCGTGGTGGCCGGCACCGGACCGGACTTCTGCGTCGGCGCCGACCTCGCGGCGTCCGGCGGGGCCCCGCCGCGGGACCCGCTGGACTACCGGGCCCCGATGCTCCCGTACCAGGACCTGTTCCGGCGGCTGTGGGAGCTGGAGACCCCGGTCGTGAGCGCGGTGCGGGGACGGGTCGCCGGGATCGGCTGGCTGCTGGCCCTGCTCGCCGACCTGGTCGTCGCCAGCGACAGCGCCAAGTGGACGCACGTGTTCACCCGGCGGGGGATGGCACCGCACGCCGGCGACCCCTTCTTCCTGCCCCGGATCCTGCCGTTCCACGTCCTCAACGAGATCGCCCTGCTCGGCGACACGATCACCTCGGCCGACCTGCACCGCTGGGGCGCGGTCAACCGCCTGGTAGCCGACGATGCCGTGGACCAAACGGCGGCCGAGCTGGCCGTCCGCCTCGCGGCGGGCCCCACGCTGAGCCTGGGCCAGGCCCGCCGCCTCTACCGGCGCTCGCTGGTCAGCGACATGACCACGGCGTTCGCCGAGGAAGCCGCGGCGACCGCGATGCTGTCGGTCACCACCGACCGCGCCGAGGGAACAGCAGCCCTCACGGCGGGCCGCAGGCCCAAATTCACCGGCCACTAACCAGTGAACGAACCGGGCGACTCCCCACCGCCCATGCCCCCAGCCCACTGGCACGACCGACCTTACTTACTCGAACTGGCAATCAATTGCCATTTAAATTTTCGCCATTACCAATGTGCCGGATTGATAAATGGCGGCTAGCATTTTTTCATGTCCTCTCCGTGGCATAAAATAGCAGTTCAACTGCTCGGGAACGGCCCTTGCTGGTCTGTGCGGACTCGGCTGACTCAGGATCGCCTGGCTGAACTCGTGGATCAGATGGGGAAAGAAGCGGGACCAGGTTCGCCCGAGGCCTACGATCGCGTCCTAGCGCAATGGTTCGCAGTTGCCAATGCGAAGACAAACGGCAAGGTCTTAATGATCATCCAGAGCCGATCTTCGCGCGGAGCGCCCTGACCGTTTCCGCGAAGTTAGGCTGCTCGACCGACCACTGCTGCGCCTCCAGTTCAACCGCGGCCGCTTCCCGGGCCTGGGCGTAGCCCGTCGTCGCCCGCAGCGTCTGCTTCGTGCGCCGCACCAGCTCCGGGGAACGCGAAGCGGCCCGCCGGGCCAGCGTCAGCGCGGCGGGTAGCACCTCGCCGCCGGGGACGCACCGCCAGGCCAGGCCGTGCGTCACCGCCTCCGGGCCGGTCAGCGTGTCCCCGCAGAGCACGAGCGCCGCGGCGCCCTGCGGGCCGACCCGCTGGGCCAGGCGCCACAGGTGGCCGCCGCCCGGGTGGATGCCCACGTCGAGGAAGCGCGGGTCGAAGCGGGCGCTCTCGCCGGCGATGACGACGTCGCAGGCCAGCGGCAGGTTCACCCCGGCGCCGATGGCGGCCCCGGCGACGGCCGCGATCGTCGGCACCGGCGCGTCGGCCAGAGCGAGGAAGCCGGCATAGGTCTCACCTAGCGGGCTTGATCGCCGCAGCAGGTCATCAAGCGACCCGCCCGCGCAGAACACCGGGGGATCCGCCGCCAGCACCAGCGCCCGCGACCCGCCGTCGAGAGCATCCCGAACGGCGAGCGCGAGCTCGTCCGACATCCGCCTGCTGAGCGCGTTGCGCCTGCCCGGGTCGGCCAGCGTGATCACCGCGACCTCGTCTTCCGCGGTCACGCGGACGATTCCTGGCATGTCATCTCCTGTTTTGATTTGATTGCGGTTTCCGGTGTCCCAGTACCGGAAACCGCAATCAAATCGAGTCAGCCCCCGTCACGTGACGCAGCGGATCAGCATCTCGGCGACGCAGGCCGGCTTCGCCTGGCCCGCTACCTCCCAGACGAACGTGATGCCGACCTGCGCCCCGCCGGGGACGTCGGTCACCGAGCTCAGGGTGGCGCCGACGCGGACCTTGGCGTTGACCGGGACCGGGGCCGGGAACCGGATCTTGTCGTAGCCGTAGTTGACGCTCATCGTCATCCCGTCGATGCGGTAGATCGACTTGGCGTGCCGCGGGCCGAGCGACAGGGTGAGCAGGCCGTGCGCGATGGTGCCGCCGAACGGCCCGGCCGCGGCCCGGCCCGGGTCGGTGTGGATCCACTGGTCGTCGCCGGTCAGCGCGGCGAACGCGTCGATGTCGGCCTGGGTGAGGGCCTGGTAGTCGCTGTAGCCGAGGTGCTCGCCGACGGCGGCCCTGATCTCGCCCAGCCCGGTGAAGGTACGCATCGAACCTCTCTCGCCCGCGGCCCGGCCGCGTCGAGCGCCAGACCTCTTGCTGAGTATTGTACATTTTATATATCATGCTCACCATGGCGCATGAAACGGTTCCCGGCCTGGTCAGCGAGCGGGACGGCCCGCTGCTCCGGATCCGGCTCGACCGGCCGGGCAAGCGCAACGCGTTCGACGACGCCATGGTGGTCGGCCTCATCGCGCTGATCGAGGCGGCCGGCAACGACGAGTCGGTGCGGGCCGTGCTGCTCACCGCGGCCGGCGAGCACTTCTGCGCCGGCTTCGACATCGTCGCCCGCAACAGCGGCGGTACCAGCGCGGGCAACGGCCGGCGGCCGCGGGTCGGCGGCATCACCCGCAGGCTCCCCGGCCAGGCGCACCGCCTGCTCCCGGTCCTGCTGGAAACCCAGACCCCGGTCGTCGCCGCGGTGCGCGGCTGGGCCGCCGGGCTGGGGCTGGCGCTCGCCCTGGCCGCCGACGTCGCGGTCGTCTCCGAGACCGCCCGCTTCCTCGCGCCCTACACCGACCGCGGCTTCACCCCCGACAGCGGGGTGAGCTGGCTGCTGCCGCGCCGGGTCGGCGAGGTGCGGGCCCGCCGGATGCTGCTGCTGGGCGAGCGGGTCGACGGCGCGATGGCGGCGGACTGGGGAATGGTCGACCGCTGTGTCCCGGACGATTCCCTCAACCATGAGGGTGAACGGACCGCGCTGGCTCTGGCCGCCCGCGCCACCGTCGCCGTGGGGCTGACCAAGTGGCTGCTGCACGCCGGACGCGACGCTTCGCTCGAGGACCACCTGCGCCACGAGGCGTTCGCGATGGAGCTCTCCTCCCGCAGCGAGGACTTCCGCGAGGGCATGGCCGCGTTCGGGCACAAGCGGCCGGCCGCGTTCACCGGCCGATGACCGGGGCCCGCGGATGACCGGGAGCTACCGGGGCCTGAGGGTCGAGCGCGAGGGACCGGTCGGCTGGCTGATCTTCGACCGGCCGGAGGTCGGCAACGCCATGGACGCGGCGATGCTGGCCGACCTGCCCCGGGCCTGGCGGGACCTGGACGCCGACCCGGACGTGCGGGTGATCGTGAACACCGGCAGCGGCCGCGCCTTCCAGACCGGTCTCGATGTCCGGCAGCTGGCCGGCGACCGCGACGCGCTGCGCGAGCAGTCGCGCCGGACCAAGAACGCCGGGCTGCGCATCTCGGCCTGGCACAACCAGGTCGGCAAGCCGGTCATCGCCGCCGTCAACGGCGTCTGCGCCGGCGGCGGGCTGCACTTCGTCGCCGACGCCGACATCGTGATCGCCGCCGAGGGAGCGACGTTCCTCGACCCGCACGTCTCGCTCGGCCAGGCCAGCGCGTTCGAGCTGATCGGCCTGGTCCGCCGGGGCGCGGTCGAGCCGGTCATGCGGATGGGGCTGGCCGGGCGGCACGAGCGGCTCGACGCGGCCCGGGCCTACCAGCTCGGCATCGTCAGCGAGGTCGTGCCCGACGTCCGGGCGGCCGCCCGGCAGCTGGCCGAGAAGATCGGCCGCAACCCGCCCGAGTCGCTCCGGCTGGTCAAGCGGCAGCTGTGGCGGGCACTCGAACTCGGCCTCAGCGCCGCGCGCCGCGAAGCCGCGGCCACGGTCGGAGTCGCGGTCGCGGTCGCGCCCGCCACCCAGCGAGAACCCCCCGGGAGAGCCGTCGTGCCCTACGCCGAATTCCAGACCCTGAAGCTGTACCGGCACGGCCCGGTCGGCTGGCTGCTGTTCAACCGGCCGGGCCGACTCAACGCGATGAACTCGGTGATGCGGGCCGAGCTCGCGGACGCCTGGCTTGAGCTCGACCGCGACCCGGAGGTCCGGGTGATCGTGCACACCGGGGAGGGCCGCGCCTTCCAGACGGGCGTCGACGTGGCCGAGCTGGCCACCGACGGGCTCGGGATGGAGCGCTACCGGCAGTCCATGGAGGACTTCGACCTGCACTTCACCGCCTGGCACCAGGGGGTGAGCAAGCCGGTGATCGCCGCGGTGAACGGCATCTGCGCCGGCGGCGGTTTCCACTGGGTGGCCGACGCGGACATCGTGATCGCCGCGGACACGGCCGAGTTCACCGAACCGCACGTCTCGGTCGGCCAGGTGGTCGCGCTCGAGTCGATCGGGCTGCTGCGCAAGATGCCGTTCGAGGCGGTCATGCGGATGGCCCTGGTCGGCCGGCACGAGCGGATGCCGGCCCGGCGGGCCTACGAGCTCGGCATGGTCAGCCAGCTCGTGCCGCCCGGGCAGCTCCGCGACGCCGCCCAGCGGCTCGGCGAGACGATCGCCAGGAACTCGCCCGCCGCGATGGCCGCGACCAAGCGCGCCCTGTGGGGGGCGCTCGAGACCGGCCTCACCGAGGCCTGCCGCGGCGGTGCCCGCGAGGTCGTCAGCGTCTGGGGCCATCCCGACCAGGACGAGGGACCGCGCGCGTTCGCCGAGAAGCGCGAGCCCCGGTGGGCCAGATGACGCCCGGCATTCCGCCGACGGTACCCGCGGCCGTCCGCCGGGCCGCCCGCCGGTGGCCCGGCGACGAGGCCGTCGTCGACGGTGACCGCCGGGTGACCTGGGCCGGGCTGGCCGAGCGGATGACCCTCGCGGCCCGCGCCTGCGCGGCCAGCGGTGTACGGCCGGGGGACCGGGTCGGGCTGTGGGCACCTAATTCGCTGGACTGGATCGTCGCCGCCCTCGGCGCCTACGCGGCCGGCGCGGTCCTGGTCCCGGTCAACACCCGGTTCAAGGCGGCGGAGGCGGCGCACGTGCTGCGCACGGCCGGGGTGCGGCTGCTGCTGACCGTGACCGACTTCATCGGCGCCGACTACGCCGGCATGCTGGCCGGCGACCGCGACCTGACCGCGTCGCTCGAGATCGTGGTGCTCTCCGGGCCGCCGGGGGACGCGACCGGCTGGGAGCGGTTCCTGGAGCGGACGGGGCCGAACCACGGCCCGTTCGCTCCCGGGATTGGCAGTGAGCCCGAGGACCGGCTCGGGCCGGACGACATCAGCGACATCATCTTCACCTCGGGCACCACGGGAACGCCGAAGGGCGCCGTACTCACCCACGGGGCGAGCACCCGCAGCTACGTCGCCTGGTCGCGGACCGTCGGGCTGCGGCCTGGCGACCGGTACCTGGTCGTGTACCCCTTCTTCCACTGCGCCGGGCTGAAGTCGGCCGTGCTCGCCTGTGTCCTCACCGGGGCGACGATCGTGCCGTGCCCGGTCTTCGACGTGGCCACGGTGATGGGCCTGGTCGCCCGGGAGCGGATCTCGATGCTCCCCGGGCCGCCGGCGCTGTACCAGTCGCTGCTCAACGCCGACCTGTCCGGCTACGACACGTCGAGCCTGCGGCTGGCGGTGACCGGGGCCGCGTCGGTGCCGGTCGACCTCGTCCGCCGCATGCGCGACGAGCTCGGCTTCGCCTCGGTCGTCACCGGCTACGGGCTGACCGAGACGACCGGCACGGTGTCGATGTGCCGCCACGACGACCCCATCGAGGTGATCGCGACCACCAGCGGCCGGCCGATCCCGGGCATGCGGGTCCGCGTCGTCGACCCGGCCGGCGCCGACGTCCCGGCGGGCGAGCCCGGCGAGGTCTGGGTCCGGGGGTACGCCGTGATGCGGGGCTACTTCGACGCGCCCGAGGCCACCGCCGAAGCGCTGACCGAGGACGGCTGGCTGCGCACCGGCGACATCGGGGTCCTCGACGGCGGCGGCAACCTCCGGATCACCGACCGGATCAAGGACATGTTCATCGTGGGCGGGTTCAACGCCTACCCGGCCGAGATCGAGAGCCTGATGTCCGGGCACCCGGACGTCGCCCAGGCGGCCGTCGTCGGCGTGCCCGACGCGCGCCTCGGCGAGGTCGGCTACGCGTACGTGATCCCCCGGCAGGGCAGCGCGCCGACGGCGGCCGGGCTGATCGCCTGGTGCCGCGGCGCGATGGCCAACTTCAAGGTCCCGCGGCACGTCGAGTTCGTCGCCGCGCTGCCGCTCAACCCCAGCGGGAAGGTGCTCAAGTTCGAGCTGCGCGACCGGGCCAGGAAGTCCTACGACCCGGGCGTGGTCCGGTAGCCGCGCACCAGCCCGGCGACCACCCCGGCCACCTCGTCGCCCGGCCGGAGCAGGCGCAGGCCGGGGAAGTCGGTGATGAGCACGGAGAACCGCTCCAGTGGCCCCTCAGCGACCAGGAGGGCGTCGACCGGCCGGCCGAGCCGGGGCGGGTGGTGCGCGGCCAGCACCGACGCCGTGGCCCAGCCGGCGGGCTCGGCCCTGACCAGGACCAGGACCGCGTCCGGCGGCGGCTCGTCGCCTTCCCCGGCCGTCCCGGCCGTGGCGTCGAGCACGCGAACGCGCGCTCCGGGAACCGCGGCGAGGACGGCACTCGCGGTCGCGTCCAGGCGGTCCGGGTCCCCGTCGAGGACGAGGACCAGCGGCCGCGCCGAGGCCGGCCAGGCGGGCGTGACCGGGCCTCCGGGCCTAAACGGGCAGGCCGTCACCAGCAGCTCCTTCGACGCTCAAAAGATATAAGTCAATATACGGAACTACCTGATCAAAGATCAACTACGGCTCATATACAAAATATTGTATAAAACTATTGAACCAGCGCGCGGACTGATTTAGCGTGTGCGCAACGCAATGCGCGAAGGAGAACGCCATGACCGGAGTAAACGGCCCGCGGGGCACGACACGGATGACGGTCACGCTCGTGGCCTGCGGGATCGGCGCCGCGCTCACCGCCTGCGGCAGCTCAGGCAGCTCGGGCAGCCCGTCGACCGCCGCCCCGGCCGCCGCCAGCGCCGCCTCCACCACCCCGGCCCCCGCCAGCAGCGCCCCGGCGAGCGCGCCGGCCAGCAGCCCGTCGGCGGCGGGAACGGCCGGAACGGCGGGAACGGCCGCGGCCGAGAAGACGATCGCCGCGAACTGGACGGCCTTCTTCAACCCCAAGGAGCCGGTCGCCCAGCGGATCGCCCTGCTCGAGGACGGCCCGAAGCTCGCGGCCGCGGTCATGGCCCAGGCCAAGTCGACTGAGGCGGCGGAGTCGTCGTCGAAGGTCGTCTCGGTGGCGGTCCTGTCGGCCAGCACGGCCAAGGTCACCTACGACATCCTGCTCAACGGCACGCCGGTCCTGAAGAACCAGTCGGGTTCCGCCGTCCTCCAGGGCGGCACCTGGAAGGTCGCCGACTCCAGCTTCTGCGGCCTGCTCGCCCTGCAGGGCACCAAGTCGCTACCGGCGGCCTGCCAGTCGTGAACCGGCCACCCGGTCGCGCTCGGCAGCCGGTCAGCTGTGCGGCAGCTCCCGCCACGGCTTGCCGCGCCACGGATCGGGCTCCTTGCCCAGGCCGAGCACCCGCTCGGCCAGCACGTTGCGGTTGACCTCGCTAGTGCCGCCCTCGATCGTGTTCGCCCGGCTGCGCAGCATGCCGCGCACCTCGGCCGGCATGCTGCGCGCGTAGTCCTCGCCGTCGTCGGGGTCGCCCGGCCAGGCCGCGCCCGCCGCCCCGAGCAGGTCGGCCGCCGCGGCCTGCACCCGCTGGTTCAGCTCGGCCGCGGCCACCTTGCCGATCGAGCTCTCCGGCCCGGGCGCCCGGCCCGAGGCCACCCGGGCGCGGACCCGGCGGTTGGTCCAGCCGCGGACCCGTTCCTCGCAGTAGAGCCGCACGAGGCGGTCGCGGACCCGCGGGTCGTCCCACCCGCCGGGCCGCCCGGCCGCGGTCAGCGCGCGCGCCGCCCGGATCAGCTGGCGGGTGCTGCCGCCGCCGACCCGGTCGACGCCGCCGGAGCCGGCCCCCGACACCATCTGGCGCTCGCCGCTCAGCGTCGCCTGGGCGACCGTCCACCCGTTCCCCTCGGCCCCGACCCGCTGCGTGTCCGGCACCCGGGCGCCGTCCAGGAAGACCTGGAAGAACTCGGTCTCGCCGCCGATGTGCCGCAGCGGGCGGATACCGACGCCCGGCTGGCGCAGGTCGATGAGGAAGTAGCTGATGCCCTGGTGCTTGGGCCGGTCCGGGTCGGTGCGGGCGAGCAGCACGGCGAACGCCGCCTGGTCCGCCCAGGTCGTCCAGATCTTCTGCCCGGTGATGACCCAGTCGCCGCCGTCCCGCTCGGCCCGGGTGGACAGCGACGCCAGGTCGCTGCCCGCGCCGGGCTCGCTGAACAGCTGGCACCACAGCTCCTCGGCCCGGGCGATGGGCGGCAGGAAGCGCAGGCGCTGCTCCTCGGTGCCGTGCGCGAACAGCGCGGGCGCGGCCAGGTTCAGCCCGAGCGGGTTCAGCCGGGGAAGGTGGTAGCGGCCGAGGAGCCGCTCGACCGCGGCGGCGGTCTCCCGGCGCCAGGCGAGGCCGCCGTAGCGGACCTCCCAGGCCGGCGCGACCAGGCCGGAGCGCCCGTACGCCGGGTACCAGGCCCGGTACTCGGCCGCTGTGCGGACGCGGCGGACCGCGGCCGGGCCGCCGTCCTCGGCCGCCGCGCGCCACGTCGCCGGCACGTTCGCGGCCAGCCAGGCCCGCACCGCGGCCAGGGCGTCCTCCGGCCCGGTGCTCGGGCCCGCGGCCGGCCCGAGTCCGGCGACCTCTCCGCCTGCACTCTCTGACTCCATTTTAAATACAATATAAGATAAAGGCGTTGAGATGAACGTACCGGGCCGGCTCCAATCGCCAACGATCCCCGGCCCGGCTCGGGTACCGGCTGGCGTCGCTCGAAAGGGAACCCGCATGACGACCACCGTCGAGGACAGCGAGCTGTTCCGCTCGTCCGTCCGGGCCGCGCTGAGCCAGCTGAGCCCGGCCGCCGAGGTCCGCCGGGCCATGGAGTCACCGCGCGGCTTCGACGACCGGGTATGGCGGCGCCTGTCGGGCGAACTCGGCCTGGCCGGGCTCACACTGCCGGAGAAGGTCGGCGGCGGCGGGTTCACCCCGGCCGAGCTGGCCATCGCCTTCGAAGAAGCCGGGGCCAGCCTGCTCTGCGCGCCCCTGTTCGCCTCCGCGGGCCTGGCCGTGCCGCTGCTGACCGCGCTCGGCGACGAGGCGGCCCTGACCCGGTTCGGGCCGCCCATCGCCGGCGGCGAGCTCACCGCCACGGTCGCCCTCGCTGAGGACGCCGGCCGCTGGCGGACCGACGATGTGCGGTGCGCGGCCACCCCGGTCCGTTCACAGTGGGTGCTTGACGGCGCTAAGGATTACGTCGTGGACGGGGGGAGCGCCGGGCTGATCCTGGTCGTCGCCCAGGCCGGCGACGGGCCCGGTGTCTTCGCGGTCGACGGCGACGCTCCCGGCCTCGAGCGCGAGCGCCTGGTCACGCTCGACCCGACCAGGAAGCAGGCCCGCCTGGTCCTGCGGGGCACCCCGGCCACGCGGGTGGGAACGGGCGACGCCACCGCCGCCATCGCCCGGGCCACCGCCGTCTCCCGCGCGCTGCTGGCCGCCGAGCAGGTCGGCGGCGCGCAGCACTGCCTCGACCTGACCGTCGCCTACGCCAAGACCCGGATCCAGTTCGGCCGGCCCATCGGCAGCTTCCAGGCGGTCAAGCAGCGCCTCGCCGAGATGCTCGTCCAGGTCGAGTCGGCCCGCTCCGCCGCCCACGCCGCGGCCAGCGCCGCCGCCGACCCGGGTGACGGGGGCGGCGATGGCCTCGAGCACGTCGCGGCGGTGGCCGCGCTCACTTGCGGCGAGGCCTACACCTGGGTCACCGAGCAGACGATCCAGCTGCACGGCGGCATCGGCTTCACCTGGGAGCACGACGCGCACCTGTACTTCAAGCGCGCCCGGTCGAGCGCGCTGCTGCTCGGCTCGGCCAGCGAGCTGACCGACCTCATCGGCCGCCAGCTCGAGGCCATCATCGACGCCTAGTGAATGACCCGGTAGTCGACGATCAGGTAGCCCTTCGGTGAGGTCTCGCTGCGGATCGGCTCGAGCTCAATCGAGGGCAAGCCGTCGAGGAGCCGTCGTCCGCGCGCGGCGGTCCGCGGCGCGATCACCAGCCTGAGCTCGTCGGCGACGCCGCCGGCGAGCAGCGCCTGGGCGACCGAGATGCTCGCGTGGACGCCGATATCGCCTCCGGGCCGCTGCTTGAGATCCCGGGCGAAGTCGACCAGCCCGCCGTCGATCGCCGTCGCGTTGGCCCAGTCCAGGTCGAGGGGCGTCGATGTCGCGACGTACTTCGTGACCCCGTTGATGAAGGTCGCGAAGGGCTCGATCTCGCTGCTCGGCCAGAACTGCCCCCACTCGGCGTAGGTGCGGCGGCCGAGAATGACCGCGTCCTGAGTCTCGATCACGTTGCCAAGGTTGGCGTCCATCGCCTTGTCCCAGTCGGTGATGAACGCATCGCAATCCTCGGCGACCCCATCAAGGGACAACAACTCGTATATGACAATCTTTCGCACGCCCCACACCTCCGATTGGTCCCGACGTACTCACTGACTGAGCAGGCCGCCGAAACTCATCGCCGCGACGTGCCCGGCGTCGGGACGGCCCTGCCCCGCTCCCAGGAAACGGCGGTGCTGAAGATTTGGCCGGTCATGGGCGGTCAGATCTTCAGCGCCGGCGGGTCAGTCCACCCAGTCGGTCCGGTCGTCGCGGGACGGCTGGCGGCCGGTGCGGAAGGGGCACAGGGGAGCGGCGGCGAGCAGGATCCGCTCCCGGCCGAGGACGGCGTCCGCGCTGTCGGGCAGGAGCACGTCCCGGCCGTGAGCCAGCTCCCGCTCGGCGGCCGCCCAGGCCGGGAAGGTCGGGACGGACCACAGCAGGACGGCCTCGTCGAGGTTCCGCATCGCCGTCCACCAGGCGCCGGCGAGGTGCCAGCCGTAGCCCGCGCGGGCCTTCCCCGCCCCGGCGAGCGCTGAGTCGAGGAACTGGCGGGCCGTCCCCGGCCGCACCGTGATGACCTCGTGGGCGAAGGCCTCTCCGGCTTCGCCGGCCGGGTCGGCCGCGCACAGCTCCTCGATGGTCAGCGTGTCGGGATGCGGCACGAGCAGCCGGTCGAGCCCGCCGGAGCGCAGGTCGGCGGCGGCCGCCCACCACTTCGCCAGCGCCGGGTCCTGCAGCGTGGCCTGGCCGACCTCGGCGGCGAAGGACCGGGCGAGCCCGTCGAACCCGTCCTCTTCCCAGACGTTCACCACCTGGGGCCAGCGGCCGGTCGACCCGACCACGCCCCAGACGCCGTAGCAGAGCTGGTGCCGCAGCTCCTGGGCGAGCGGGCTCCAGTTGGCCGCCATGTGGTGCATGTAGCGGGCGCGGTTCTGCTTGGTGATGTCAATGAACTCGTGGATGTAGACCTTGTTGTTCATATTAAATAATTTATACTTTTGCGCGCCCGGGTGCACTGGGTCCCGCTGACGGCGATGAGCGCGGAGTCGGCCCACCAGCCGGCGTCCTCAGCCGGTAGCGCGGCTTCCTCGGTTAGCGGGGTGACCTCAGCCGACGGCGGCCTCGGTGTCCTTCCCGATCACGCCGCGCTCGGTCAGCAGCGCGACAACGAGCTCAGCCTCCTGCCGGAGCATGGAGATGGTCTCGCGCTCGGCGGTCTCCCCGTCCCCCGCCTTCAGGGCCTTCATGATCGTCCGCAGGTGACGCTTGTGGATGCGGATGGCGTCGGGCACCGCGACGAAGAAGTCGCCGGGCAGGATGCTGACGGCCATCAGCCGGACGGTCGAGCTGACCCGCCGCGACGCCGCCAGGCTCACGAGCCGGCGCAGGAACTCCAGGTTGAGCTGGCTGAACTCGTGCGGGTCGGTCGCCGCCTGGAGCTGGCGGGCGATCGTGGCCAGCGCGGCGATCTGCTCGGGCGACGCGCGCTCGGCCGTGCGCAGCGCGCCGTAACCGTAGACCCGGCCGAGGAGCTCGTAGTGGTCCCGGGTCGTGTTCTCGTCCAGGCCGACGACGAACGCGCCGCGGTGCGGCTGGATCATCACCCAGCCCTCGCGGTCGAGCGCGATGACCGCCTCGCGGACCGGGACACGGCTCACCCCGAGCGCGGCGGCGATCTCGTCCTGCGGGACCCGCTCGCCGATGTGGAGCTTGCCCTCGAAGATCTGCCGGCGGATGTAGTCGGCCACCTGCTGCGTGCTGGTCGGGCGGTTCAGCCCGTTGGGCAGGGCCTCGGCCTCTTCGAAGGGCTGAGGCAGGGTTGAAGCGCGGCTGGCGATGGCGGTCTCCTCGGTGACGTGTGCCTGGCCACCTCGGTGTGGCTGCATATCGGCGTGGCTGCATCTGGGGTGGGGCTTGCTATAGTTATCTTATCTGAAACAAAGTATACGGAAGGTGGGCCTCGGTCAGCGGAGGCGCCACTCGGCCCGCCGCTGCGACCGGAACAGCTGCTGCCCGTCGGCCATCGACTTCCCGTCGGTGCCGAGCATCGACAGCGTCCGGGCCACGTCGAGGGCCTGGCGGCGGCCCAGTTCCTGGGCGTACCAGATCGCCCGGACCGTGGTCTGGATGGCCAGCGGGGGCTGGGCGGCGATCACCTCGGCCACCCGCCGGGCCGCCTCGTGCAGCTCGGCCGCCGGGACGACCTCCTGGACCAGGCCGATCTCGTGCGCCCGCCGGGCGCTCAGCCGCTCGGCCGCACCGAGCAGCGACATCCGCATGACCTCGCCGAGCGGCATCCGCTGGAGCATCAGCATCGGCTCGTAGACCGCGGCGAGGCCGTAGGTGGTGTGCGGGTCGAAGAAGGTGGCGTGCTCGGCGGCGATGATGAACTCCACCTCGCCGAGCAGGTAGAAGGCGCCGCCGCAGGCCATCCCGTTGACCGCGGCGATCACCGGCTTCCACAGCTGCCCGGCGCTCTTCGGCGGCAGCCAGTCGACGGCGTCGTTGACGTGCAGCGGGGTCGCGCCGACCTGGCCGAAATCGCCGGCCTCCCCGGGGGTGCCGAGCATCGCGTGGGTGCGGTCGAGCTCGGCGCGGTCCAGCCCGGCGCAGAAGGCCTTGTCGCCCGCGCCGGTCAGCACGATGACCCGCACGTCCTCGTTGGCTCGCAACTGCTGCCAGCAGTCGCGGATCTCGCGCATCATCGCGACGTCGAAGGAGTTGAGCACCTCCGGGCGGTTGAGGGTCACCCAGGCGATGCCGTCGCCCTCGGTGTAGTCAAGCGTTTCGTACCTGGGCACCTGTCAGTCCTCCGAAGACGAAGCTCGCCGCACCCGGTCGGC
>Ga0302314_10005482_pt1 | contig 23156 bp, 18 predicted proteins | sample III_Palsa_N2_3_FD_200533 | JGI IMG/M metagenome (GOLD analysis project Ga0302314, IMG submission 200533) | Peat permafrost microbial communities from Stordalen Mire near Abisko, Sweden - III_Palsa_N2_3 | ecosystem: Environmental > Terrestrial > Soil > Palsa > Peat permafrost | place: Sweden... | reverse complement strand
CCCTCAACCCCGGCCTTGGACACCAGGAAGCCCGCGGCGATGGAGATCACGAGCGCCGGCACCTGGCTGACCAGCCCCTCGCCGATGGTCAGCACCGTGTAGGACGAGGCTGCCTGCTCCAGGGTGATGTGGTGCTGCAGCAGGCCGATCAGCATGCCGCCGACGATGTTGACGCCGGTGATGATCAGGCCGGCGACGGCGTCGCCGCGCACGAACTTGGAGGCGCCGTCCATGGCCCCGAAGAAGGTCGACTCCTGCTCCAGCTCCTTGCGTCGGCGCTTGGCCTCCTTGTCGTCGATCAGGCCCGAGGACAGGTCGGCGTCGATCGCCATCTGCTTGCCGGGCATGGCGTCGAGGGTGAAGCGCGCGGCCACCTCGGCGATCCGGGTCGAGCCCTTGGTGATCACCACGAAGTTCACGATCACCAGGATGATGAAGACGATCACCCCGATGATGAAGTTGCCGCCCATCATCAGCTTGCCGAAGGCCTGGATGATCTGGCCGGCCGGATCGCCGCCCTCGTGCCCGTGACTGAGGATCAGGCGGGTCGAGGCCAGGTTCAGGCCGAGCCGGAACAGGGTCGTGACCAGCAGGACGGTCGGGAAGGCGGTGAATTCGAGCGGCCGCTGGATCAGCAGCGAGGTCATCAGGATCAGCACCGCCGACGTCAGCGACAGCGACAGCAGCACGTCGATCAGGAAGGCCGGGACCGGCAGCACCAGCAGCAGCACGATACCGATGACGCCCAGCGCCAGCGCCACTTCGCCGCGCAGGAGGGCGCCCTGCGCCTGCTTGAAGGTCGGCAGGCTCGACAGGTTGAAGCGCGAGGCCGTGACGTCAGTCATGGGCAGTCAGGCCGAACGTGGATGCGATCAGGCCCGCGACCTCGGCGATAGCGACGTCCTGGGCCTTCTGGTCGACCTTGGCCCCGGTCACGTAGACCGACATCAGCACGGTGCGGCCGCCGATCTCGATGAAGGCGCTGTCGCCCTCGGTATCGTGACCGTTGTTGCCGGTCTTGTCGCCGATGAGGCCGCCGGCGGGCAGGCCGGCGCGGAGCTTGGTCAGGCCCGTCGTGCAGCCGACCATCCAGCTCTTGAGCAGGGCGCGGCGTTCGGGCTTCAACACCTTGCCGTAGATCAGCCGGTCGAGGCTGGCGGCCATGGCGCGGGGCGTGGTGGTGTCGCGCGGGTCGCCGGGGATGGCGCTGTTCAGCGTCGGCTCGTTGCGGTCGAGCCGGGTCTCCGTATCGCCCCAGGCGCGCAGCCGCGCGGTCAGGCCGGCCGGACCGCCCGTCAGTTTCAGCAGCAGGTTGGCGGCGGTGTTATCGCTGAGTTCGACCGCGGCCTGGCACAGGTCGCGCACGCTCATCGCGCCTTCGGCCACATGGGCGCGAGCCGCCGGTGCGTATTCGAGCAGGTCGGCCTCGCCGTACGGAATGCGCCGGTCCAGCGTCAGGGCGCCGTGATCGGCCTGCTCCAGCACCGCACCCACCAGCAGCGCCTTGAACGTCGAGCACATTGGGAAGCGTTCGCCCTGGCGATAGGAGACCGTGCGGCTCGAACCGACCTCGAAGGCGTGGACGCCGAGCCGGCCGCCAAGGGCCTTTTCAATCTGGAGCAAGCTGCGCGGCGCCGTGGCCAGGACAGGACCACCGGCGATCAGCGCGACGCCTGCGCCCAAGACGATGCCGCGTCGGTCGACGCGGAGCCGCCCTCGTCCTTCGAGGCCGCTTCGCGGCGCCTCAGGATGAGGACTACTATTGCCACGATGCATTCGACACCCTCATCCTGAGGTGCGAAGCGCAGCGGAGCCTCGAAGGGCGAGGGTGTCGCCCCACTCCCTCACGCCGCATACTGCCCCCCGATCCCGGCTTGCGGCGGGGGGACGGCGACGCCGGAGTCGGAATACTCTTTCAGCTTGTTGCGCAGGGTGCGGATCGAGATGCCGAGGATGTTGGCGGCGTGGGTGCGGTTGCCGAAGCAATGCCCCAGGGTGTCGATGATCAGCTGCTGCTCCATCTGCGCCACCGTATGGCCGACGAAGGCGCGCATGGCCGCGTCCGCCGCGGCCGACGCGGCCTGCACCACCCGCCCGCCGATCATGGCCTGCTGGTCGCCGGCGCCCAGGAGCTGGCCGTCGGGCAGGCGGATGGCGTCCTGCTCGATCTCGGACCCCGAGGCCAGCAGCACCGCCCGGTGCATGGCGTTCTCGAGTTCGCGCACATTGCCGGACCAGCGGTGGCCGACCAGGCGGCGCTTGGCCTCCTCGGAAATCCTGCGCTCCGGCACGCCGTTGGCGACGGCGTACTTCTTCACGAAATGGTCGGCCAGCGCGACGATGTCGCCCGGCCGTTCGCGCAGCGGCGGCAGCTTCAGGTTCACCACGTTCAGCCGGTAGAGCAGGTCCTCGCGGAAGCTGCCGTCGCGGACCGCCTGGACCAGGTCGCGGTTGGAGGTGGCGATGACGCGGATATCGACCTTGACCGGCTTGGAGCCGCCCACGCGGTCGACCTCGCGCTCCTGCAGGGCGCGCAGCAGCTTGGCCTGCAGCCGGGCGTCCATCTCGGAAATTTCGTCGAGCAGCAGGGTGCCGCCGTCGGCCTCCTCGAACTTGCCGATCCGTCTCGCCACGGCGCCGGTGAAGGCGCCCTTCTCGTGGCCGAACAGCTCGGACTCGAGCAGGTTCTCCGGGATCGCCGCGCAGTTGACGCTGATGAACGGCCGCTCGGCGCGCCGTGATTTGCGATGGACGTAGCGGGCCATCACCTCCTTGCCGACGCCGCTCTCGCCGGTAATCAGGATCGAGGCCTCGGACCTCGACACCTGGTCGGCCAGGGACAGGACGGGCTGCATGGCCGGATCACGGGTGATCATCGGCCGGTCGTCGTCGGAGACGGCGGCGAGCACGGCGGCGATCAACTCCGCCTCGGGCGGCAGGGGGATGAACTCCTTGGCCCCCTGCCGGATCGCGTCGGCGGCGCGGCGGGGATCGGCGCCGACGCCGCACGCCACCACCGGCACCCGGATCCGTTCGCTTTCGTTGGCCGCGATCAGGCCGGCGATGTCGAGCTCGTAGTCGACCATCATCAGGTCGGCCCCCTGCCCGGCCCTGAGCGCGTGCGTGGCCTGTTCGATGGACTCGACGTGCGCCACCTTGGCGCCCGTGGCCATCGCCATCTTGACCGCCGAGGCGAGCTGGCCGCTCAGCCGTCCGACAACGAGTAGACGCATGGTCTTTCTCCTCTACACGCCGGCCCTCAGGCCGCCGTGTCCCCGTCCTTGATGATTTCAGTCATGGTCACGCCCAGCCGCTCGTCGACGATGACGACCTCGCCGCGCGCCACCAGGCGATTGTTCACATAGATGTCGATGGCCTCGCCGACCTTGCGGTCGAGCTCGAGGACGGATCCGGCCCCCAGCTTCAGCAGCTGCGCCACCGACATGTGGGCCCTGCCGAGCACGGCGGAGATGTTGACCGGCACATCGAAGACCGGCGCCAGATCGGCCGCCGTCTTGTCGTCGTCGCTCTCGCCGAACGCGGCCAGGGTGGTGGTCGGCTCGAACTCGTCAAGCGGCAGGGCGTCGCTCATGGCGCGTCTCCGGAAAGCGGCAGGGGTTCGGCGTGCAGGCCCTCGGCGACCAGCGCGGCCTGGAGGGCGGCTTCGATGCGGGCGACCGCGGCGGCAGGATCGAAGGCGGCGCGGCCCTCGCCCCAGTCGAGCACGAAGGCCGCCGACGGCGGACCCGGCTCGACCTTCACCGACACCTGGCCGGGATAGCCCGCGGTCTCGGCGGCGCGGGCAAGATCGGCTTCGAGCCGGGCGGGATCGGCGGTGGCGCAGCGCACCACCAGCCGCGGCGCGGCGTCCACCTCGCGCGACAGCGCCTGCAGCGCCGCCTCGACCGGGGCGTGCGGGAAACGCTCCAGCGCGGCGTCGGCCACCTTGCGCGCCGCGGTCAGGGCCAGTTCGGCGGAGCCGGCGCGATGCTCGTGGGCCACCGTAGCCAGCGCGCCCAGGCCCTGGCGGATCAGTCCGCTCGCCTGGCCGAGCGCGGCCGCGGCCTGCCGTTCCGCCTCGGCGCCCGCCGAACGCTCGCCCGCGGCGAAGGCTTCGGCGCGGATGGCCTCGACCTCCTCGTGGGTGAAGCTGCGCTTGGGCTTCACGGGTGCGATCACCCGGCCGCCGTCGAACACCGTGTCGAAGGTGAAGGGCCGATGCGGCGCGGGCACGGGGGCGGGGCTGGTCATGTCAGTAGATCAGCTCGTCGTCGCCACCGGAGCCGGCCAGCATGATCTCGCCCTTGGCGGCGAGGTCCTTGGCCACCTGCACCATCGTCATCTGCGCCGTGTCCACGTCCTTCAGCCGCACCGGCCCCATGGAATCCATGTCCTCGCGCATGATCTTGGCCGCACGTTCGGACATGTTGGAGAAGAACATCTCGCGCAGGCCGTCCGAGGCGCCCTTGAGCGCCAGGCCCAGCTGGGACTTCTCCACCGCCCGCAGCAGAGTCTGCACCCCGCCCGGATCGAGCTTGGACAGGTCCTCGAACACGAACATCAGCGCGCGGATGCGCTCGGCGCTCTCGCGGTTGCGCTCCTCGAGCGCGGCGACGAAGCGGCTCTCGGTCTGGCGATCGAAATTATTGAAGATGTCCGCCATCATCTCGTGGCTGTCGCGCTTGGAGGTGCGCGCCAGGTTGGACATGAACTCGGTGCGCAGGGTCTGCTCGATCTTGTCCAGGATCTCGCGCTGCACCGGCTCCATGCGCAACATCCGCTGAACGCACTCCAGCGCGAAGTCCTCCGGCAGGGCGGCCAGCACCCGGGCCGCGTGCTCGGACTTGATCTTCGACAGCACCACCGCGACCGTCTGCGGGTATTCATTCTTGAGATAGTTGGCGAGCACGGCCTCGTTCACGTTGCCGAGCTTGTCCCACATGGTGCGGCCGGCCGGACCGCGGATCTCCTCCATCAGGGAGTCGACCTTGTCGGACGGCAGGATCGACGCGAGCAGACGCTGGGTGCCCTCGAACGAGCCCATGATGGCGCCGGTCCCGGCCATGCCCGACACGAACTCGAGCAGGATCTGCTCGACCGCCGTGGAGGAGATGGTGCCCAGCGAGGACATCGCCTGAGAGATCTCCTTGATCTCCTCGTCGTCGAGCTGGGTCCAGATGTTGGTATGCTCTTCGCCGAGCGCGAGCAGGATCACCGCCGCCTTCTCGGGGCCGGTCAGCCGGTTGGGATCATCGATCGCCGGCTTCTTCTTGGTGATCAGCGTCGCCATCAGGCTTCATGCAGCCAGGAGCGGATGATCGAGACCGATTCATCCGGATGCTTCTCGACGAAGTCGGCGACCTTCTTGACCGACGACATCCTGACCTGGCCCTCGATGCGGGCGATATCGATCCCGCCGCTTTCATCCTCGCCGCCGGGTCCGCTCAGCAGGGCCTGGCCGCCGCCGGCGGGGCTCGGCAACGCGCCCGCCGACGCCGTGGCGTACGACCCGCCGCCGCCCGGTAGGGCCGGGAAGGCGCCGCCGCCCGCACCGCCGCCGGCGCCCGTCGCGCCCCGCATCATCGGGCGGCCGATGAAGAAGATCATCAGTATGGCCACCACCAGCATGACGCCGAGTTCGGCGACGCGGAGGATCGAATTGCTGTCCAGGCTGAAGGGTGACGCGGCGCCGGTCCCGCCATCGGCGCCTTCGGGCGGCTGGAAGCGGACGTTGATGACCTTGACCACGTCGCCGCGCTTGTCGTCGGCGCCCACGGCAGAGCGCACCAGCTGGTCGAGTTTGGCCATCTCGTCGGCGGTGCGCGGGGTATAGGCCCCGGGCTTTCCCTTCACGGCCGGGCCGGTAACCCCGTCCACGGCCACCGACACCGACAGCTTCTTCAGCCCCCCCGGCTCGGCGACGGTCGTCGTGGTGGTGTGGCCGATCTCGTAGTTGGTGACCGCGTCGTTGCCGTTGGTGCTGGCGCCTACGTCGGTCGAGGTCGACTGGCTCTGGCCGCCGGGGACGTTGTTGGTCGCCGATACCGTGTTCGACCCCGCCGGCTTGTTCTCCTTGCTGGCGTTGGTGGTCTCGCGGGTGGAGCGGGTCACCTGGTCGTCGGGATCGAACTTCTCCTCCTGGGTGGTGACGTGGTTGGTGTCGACGTCGGCATGGACGGTCACCCGCGCCTTGCCGGCGCCGACCACGCCCTCGACCAGGTCCTTCACCTGCTTGCGGATCCGCTCCTCGACGTCGTTGCCGGCGACGTCGCCGCCGGTCGAGGTCGAGGCGTCGTCGAGGCCGGCCAGGAGGTCGCCCGACTGGTCGGCCACCGCGACCCGTTCGGGCTTCAGCCCGGAGACGCTGGCGGCCACCATGTTGCGGATGGCGCGGACCTGGTCGGCGCCGAGCCGATGGGCGCCGGTCTCGACCATGATCGACGCCGAGGGGTTTTCGGGATCCTGCTCGAACAGCTGACGCTTGGGCAGGTTCAGCGCCACCCGCGCCGACTGGACGCCATGGATCGAGCGGATGGTGCGGGCGAGTTCGCCCTCGGTCGCCCGTTTCATGTTGAGGTTCTGGACGAAGTCGGTCTGGCCGAGGGTCGGCGCGTTGTCGAAGATTTCGTAGCCGACCGAGCCGGAGGTCACGAGCCCCTTGCCGGCGACCATCAGCCGGGCCGTCGACACCTTGTCGCGGTCGACCATGATGGTGGTGCCGTCGCCCTTCTCCTCGTGCTTGATCCCGGCCTGGTCCAGGGCGGCGACCACCTGGGACGCCTCCTTGGGGTCGAGGTTCGAGTACAGCAGCGACATCGACGGCGTGCCGACGCGCAGCAGCACCGCCGCCACGACAGCCGCCAGGCCCGCCGCGCCGCCGAGGATGGCCGCCAGCCGCCCGATCCCGAAACCCTGAAGCGTCCTCAGCAGACCTTCCACGCGTCCTCACCCCTGGGCGGCGTCTGCACGACGCGCCACTGGGCAAGAATTACCGATCTCATGGTAAATGAGGCTTTAAGACCCGGCGCTTCGTGCAGGGTTTCTCCACGCCGATGCACCTTTCAGCGACCGCGGTTGCCGCGCGCCGCCCCAGCGGATAGTCGGGTTCGCCAACAGCCGGCCTGCCCACCGCCGGATATGCCCGAGAGCCCACCGATGTCCCTGATCATGTCCCGCCGCGATCTCGACTTCATGCTGTTCGAATGGCTGGACGCGGCGGCGCTGACCGAACGGGCGCGCTACGCCGACCACTCGGCGGAGACCTTCCATCAGGTGCTGGACACCTGCGAAGCCATCGCCACCGATCACTTCGCCCCGCACAACAAGCTGAACGACCAGAACGAGCCGCAGTTCGTCGATGACGGCGCGGTGGTGATCCCGGAGGTGAAGCAGGCGCTGGATGTCTATCGCGACGCGGGGCTGATCGCGCCGGGCCAGATCTATGAGTACGGCGGCATGCAGCTGCCGGCGGTGGTGGAGAAGGCCTGCACCACCTGGTTCCGCGCCGCCAACATCGGCACCTCGGCCTATCCCTTCCTGACCGCGGCCAACCTCAATGTGATCGCCGCCCATGGCGAGGACTGGCAGAAGGCGGCCTTCATCCCGCCGATGGTCGAAGGCCGGTTCTTTGGCACCATGTGCCTGTCGGAGCCGCAGGCCGGCTCTTCCCTGTCCGACATCCGCACCCGCGCGGTGAGGCAGGACGACGGGACCTATCGGATCTTCGGGACCAAGATGTGGATCTCGGGCGGCGACCAGAACATCTCCGAGAACATCATCCACCTGGTGCTGGCCCGCTCGCCTGACGACCTGCCGGGGGTGAAGGGGCTGTCGCTCTATATCGTGCCGAAGGTCCTGGTGAACCCGGACGGGAGCCTTGGCGAGCGCAACGACGTGGTCCTGGCCGGGCTGAACCACAAGATGGGCTATCGCGGCACGACCAACACCCTGCTCAACTTCGGCGAGGGCGGCCACAAGCCGGGCTGCAAGGCGGGTGCGGTCGGCTATCTGATCGGCGGCGAGAACCAGGGCCTGGCCTGCATGTTCCACATGATGAACGAGGCTCGGATCGGGGTCGGCACGGGCGCGGTGGCGCTGGGCTATACCGGCTATCTGCACGCGCTCGACTACGCCCGGACCCGGCTGCAGGGCCGACCGCCCGCCGCCAAGGATCCGACCACACCGCAAGTCGCGCTGACCCGCCACGCCGACGTGCGCCGCATGCTGCTGGCGGCCAAATCGTATGTGGAGGGCGGCCTGGCGCTGAACATGTTCTGCGCCCGTCTGGTCGACGAGGAGCGCACGGCCGATACCGCCGAGGCGCGGGCCGAGGCCCACCTCCTGCTCGACATGCTGACGCCGATCGCCAAGAGCTGGCCGTCGCAATGGTGCCTGGAGGCCAACAGCCTCGCCATCCAGGTGCACGGCGGCTACGGCTATACCCGCGACTACAACGTCGAGCAGTTCTATCGCGACAACCGGCTGAACCCGATCCACGAGGGCGCCCACGGGATCCAGGGCATCGACATCCTGGGCCGCAAGGTGGTGATGCAGGGCGGCGCGGGCCTCGCCTTGTTCGACGACACCCTGACCAAGACCATCGGCCGCGCCCGGGCCACGGGCGACACGGCGCTGACGGGTTTCGCCGCCGATCTCGACACCGCCCTCGCCCGGCTGAACGCGGCAACGGCGACCTTGCACGGCGCCAACGACCTGGAGCGGACCCTGGCCAACGCCACCGTCTATCTCGAGGCCTTCGGCCACATCACCATCGCCTGGATCTGGCTCGAGCAGGCCATGGCCGCCCACGGCAAGACCGGCGACTTCTATGACGGCAAGCGCCAGGCGACCCGCTATTTCTTCCGCTGGGAGCTGCCCAAGGTCTATCCCCAGTTCGACCTGCTGGAGACGCTCGACGACACCACGCTCGAGATGCAGGACGCCTGGTTCTAAGGGCGCGCCGGGTCGTAACAACCTCACCCGCGGCAGCGGGGGAGGTAGGACAAAAGCCGCCATTCGGCCCCGAGGACCCGCCCGCTAACGCGACGCCAAGCTTGGCAACGTCGCCGGGATTTGCTGGGATCGCGCCATGACCAGCGCCTCAGCTTCCAGCCCGCCCGAGCCCATCCTAGATCCCGGCCTGCCGATCGTCGATCCGCATCACCATCTGTGGGACCGCGCCGCCCTGGTGGCGAGCCTGCCGCCGGTGAAGCACGAATTCGAGCGGATCGTGCGCATGGCCCCTCGCTATCTGCTGGACGAGCTGCTGGCCGACCTGCGCTCCGGCCACGACGTGCGGGCGACGGTGTTCGTCGAATGCCGGTCGATGTACCGCATCGACGGTCCTTCGCATTTGCAGCCGCTCGGCGAGACCGAATTCGTCAACGGCGTCGCGGCGATGACCGCCAGCGGGACCTATGGACCGGTGCGCGCCTGCGCCGGCATCGTCGGCCATGCCGACTTGATGCTCGGCGACCGCGCCGCCGAGGTGCTGGAGGCGCACATCGCCCGCGCGCCCGACCGCTTCCGCGGCATCCGCCATAGCGCCTCGTGGGACGCCGACCCCGCCGTGCTCGGCCCCCTGGTGGGCCGGCCGCAGGGCGTGTTCCTCGACCGGACCTTCCGCGCCGGCTTCGCCCGCCTGGCCCCGCTCGGACTGTCGTTCGACGCCTGGCTGCTGGAGCCGCAGCTTGGCGAGCTGACCGACCTGGCCCGCGCCTTCCCGGACACCTCCATCATCCTCGACCACGTCGGCACCCCGCTCGGCATCGCCGCTTACCAGGGCCGGCGCGAGGCGCGGTTCGAGCCCTGGCGCCAGAGCATCCGGGCCCTGGCCGAACTGCCCAACGTCACCGTCAAGCTCGGCGGCCTGGCCATGCCGTTCTGCGGCTTCGACCCCGGCGGCGCGGGCCCGCTCTCCGAACGCCTGGCGGCTTTGTGGAAGCCCTACATCGAGACCTGCATCGAGGCCTTCGGCGCCGGGCGCTGCATGTTCGAGAGCAACTTCCCGGTCGACCTCTACAGCTGCAGCTATGCGGTGCTGTGGAACGCCCTGAAGCGGATCGCCGCCGGCGCCTCGGCCGACGAGAAGACCGCCCTGTTCAGCGGCACGGCGGCGCGGGTCTACAAACTGGATCTGGAAGGCGTCCTTTAGACGGACCCGGCGACTGCCCTGGCCCTGCGGCCGGCGGGCGGTTCAACCCAGATCGTTGAGCTTCTGTCGCAGCCGCTCCGTCGCGAAGTCGAGGAAGGAGCGCATCTTCAACGGCAGCGCGCCCCGCGCCGCATGGATGAGGTGGATCGGCATGCGGGCGGGTTCATGGTCCGCCAGTAGGAGGCGAAGCTCTCCATTTCGGACCGCTTCCGCGCAGTGGTAGTGCAGCACCTGCGCCACCCCGACGCCCTGGGTCGCCGCCCAGACCGCGGCCTCGGCGGTCGTGACCGTCAGGCGCGGCGCGACGGCCACGGTGACGGGGCCCGATCCGCCCGGACGCCGGAAGGTCCAGCTGGACGCACCGGACAGCGACTCGAAGCTCACGCACGGCAGCGAGGACAGGTCTTCGGGCTGTTTCGGCGCGCCATGGCCGTCGATCAGCTTCGGACTGGCGCAGACCACCGTCCGCATCGAGCCGATCCGGGTCGCGATCATGCTGCTGTCCGGCAGTTCGCCGAGCCGGACGGCCATGTCGAGACGATCGTCCAGCAGGTGCAGGTTGCGGTCCGACAGCGACAATCTGACGGTGATGTCGGGATAGGCGGCGAGGAAGTCCGCGACCACGGGCAACAGATGCAGCCGGCCGAACAGGACCGGCGCCGTCAGGACCAGCTCCCCTCTCGGCGTATCGTACTCCCCCGACACGACCCGTTCCGCCTCGTCCACGTCATCCAGGATGCGCCGGGACGCGGCGACGTAGGCGGCGCCGGCGTCGGTCAGCGAGAGCCGGCGGGTCGTGCGCAGGAGGAGCTGAGCGCCGAGATGCGCTTCCAGCTCGCCGACCTTACGGCTGACGGTCGGCAACGGCATCCCGAGGGCCTTGGCGGCCGCGGTGAAGCTGCCCTTCTCCACGGTGTGGAGCAGGATCGACATGGCTTCGAGGCGGTCCACATGCATTCCATTATATGAGATAATACTTCTCATTTTGAGCTGATTATCTCAAAATGAAAGGGGTCTATTTCTTCCAACCGACGAGCCGCTCCGGCTCGGTTCGAAGGAGATTCCGATGTCCCGCCTTGCCATCCCGAGCCGCGACGACGCGCCTGCCGCGTCGCGTCCCATCCTCGACGCCGTCCACGCGCAACTCGGCGTCGTGCCCAACCTGTTCCGCCTGATCGCCCTGAGCCCGGCCGCGCTGGGAGGCTTTTCCGCCTTCTCGGGCGCGCTGCAGAAGACCCTGGACGTGAAGACACGCGAGCGGATCGCCCTCGCGGTGGCCCAGGTGAACGGCTGCGACTACTGCCTGTCGGCGCACAGCTATCTGGCCACCAACCTGGCCAAGCTCACCGCCGACGAGATCGCGCTGAACCGTAACGGCGGGTCGGGCGATCTGAAGGCGCAGGCGGCCGTGCACTTCGCCGCCAAGGTGACGACGGCGCGTGGCCATGTCAGCGACGCCGATCTTGCCGAGGTGCGCCAGGCGGGCTTCGCGGACAGCCAGATCGTCGAGATCGTCGCCCTGGTCGCGGAAAACTGCTTCACCAACTTCCTGAACGAGGTCGCCAGGACCGACATCGACTTCCCCATGGTGTCGGCCGCCGAAGCGGCCTGATCCTGGCGGGCCGGCGGTTCGCCCGGACTGCCGGCCCGGCCCGGCCCCTATCTTCGTCACGAAGGAGACCACCGATGGACGCCGAACGGCCGCCGCTGCCGCCCTTCACCACCGTCGAGGACGCCGCCCGCAAGGTGCGCATGGCCGAAGACGCATGGAATACCCGCGACCCCGCCCGCGTGGCGCTCGCCTACACGCCCGACAGCCACTGGCGCAATCGGACCGAATTCCTGCAAGGCCGCGAGCAGATCGTCGCCTTCCTCACCCGCAAGTGGGCCAAGGAGCTCGACTATCGCCTGGTCAAGGAGCTTTGGGGGTTTCGAGGCGATCGCATGGCCGTCCGCTTCGCTTACGAATGGCATGACGAGAGCGGGGCCTGGTTCCGCTCCTACGGAAACGAGCTTTGGGAGTTCGACGAGCGCGGCCTGATGCGCCGTCGCGTGGCCAGCATCAACGACGCGCCGATCCACGAGGACGACCGCCGCTACCACTGGCCCCTGGGCCGCCGGCCTGACGACCACCCAGGCTTGAGCGACCTGGGCTTTTGAGGTCTAGAGCGGGATTGACCGGGCCGGGAGTCATTGCGCCGCCGCGTCAGCTCACGCGCGCGCGAACCTCGGTGCGGGCCTGGTAGAGCGCCCAGAACGTGTCCGCGATCGCCTTGGGGTCGATGCCTTCGTTGGGGCTCCAGGCCGTGCCCTTGACGGAGCCGGCGACCATCACCTCGCCGACGTAGACGCCGGCGTCCTTCAGCTCCTGAGCCAGCACGCCGACGAGCTTGTATTTCGCGGCGTTGGCCAGGGCGACGCCCGCGGACTTCAGGCTGACGGCGAAGGCGTCCATCTGCGGGCTGGGCTCACCGAAGGCGCCGTTGGTGACCAGGACGGCGCCGTCGCCCGCGCTCTTCAGATCGGGCAGCGCCTCCTGCACCGCCGCGAGCAACCCGACCACGCCGACGTCGAACACGCGGCCCACGGCGGCGGGATCGGCGGTCAGGACGTCTCCGAGATCGCCGCCGCTGTAGGCGTTCCAGTGGATGACGGTCACCGGGCCTGAGGCGGCGCGGGCCTTCGCCAGGGCCGCGCGGATGGAAGCCGGATCGCCCGCGTCGGCCGGAAACGCCGCCGCTGCGATGCCCTTGGCCTTCAGCGCCGCGACCCCGGCGGCGAGCCTCTCCGCGTTGCGGGCGACCAGCGCGACGGCGTAGCCCGCAGCGCCGAACTTCTCGGCGACGGCGGTCGAAATCCCGGGCCCGAACCCGACGATGACGATGGTCTTGGACATGGCTTTCTCCGGTCAACCGCCTGGCGCGACCGCGTCAGCCATCCTGAGTTAGTGACGGAGGAGCCGCGATCCATAGGACGATGGTCTCGGAAATCCAAAGCTGCGCGACGACCTCACCCGCTGCGCGGCGAGGTGGAACTAAGCCACCGCTTCGATCTCGATCCCCGGCTCCATCATCGAGCCGAGCACCAGGAGGGTGATGGTGTCGATCAGCTCCGCGGCGCGGACGGGCTTGGACAGGTGCCGGTCGGCCCCCGCCGCCAGGCTGGCGTTCACGTGCTCGTCGAGAGCGTTGGCCGTCAGCATGATCACCGGGGTGCGCGCCGCGCCGGTGGCGGCCTCGCGCGCACGGAGTTCGGCGGTGGCCGACAGCCCGTCGAGCTCGGGCATCTGCATGTCCATCAGCACCACATGGAAGGCCTCCCGCTCGAGGGCCTCAAGGGCCAGCCGGCCGTTTTCGACCATCACCAGGTCGACCCCACCGACCGAGTCGAGGATCAGCTGGATCACCTTGCGGTTGGTCGGATGGTCCTCGGCCAGCAGCACGCGGACACCGTCCAGGGAAACATCCTCCTCGTCCGCCTCCGCCTCGACCGGCTGGGGTTCGGCCTCGGCGCGGACCAAGGGCAGGGTGACGCTGAAGGTCGAGCCCCGGCCGGGCGTCGATTGCGCCTCGATCCGCCCGCCCATCAGTTCGACCAGCGAACGACAGATGGCGAGGCCTAGGCCGGTGCCGCCGAAGCGGCGGCGGATGGAGACGTCGGCCTGCTCGAACCGGTTGAACAGGCGCGCGCGCACCTCCTCGGTGAAACCGATGCCGCTGTCCTGCACCGTGAAGCGCAGCCCGGCGTCGCTCCCCGCCACGGTCAGGGTCACTTCCCCCGCCTCGGTGAACTTCACCGCGTTGGACAGCAGGTTGGACAGCACCTGGGTCAGGCGCACGGAGTCGCCGAGGTAGGTCCCGCGGGCCGTGTCCTCGACCGACCAGTCGAGGTCGATCCCCTTGGCGTCGGCGGAGGCGCGGTGCAGCTCGGCCACGCGCGAGACGGCGACGGCCAGGTCGAACGGCCGGGTCTCCATCCGCATCTCGCCGGCCTCGATCTTGGAGAAGTCGAGGATGTCGGTCAGCACCTGTTCGAGCAGCCGGCCGGAGGAGACGATCAGTTCGGCCAGCTCCACATTGCGCGGCGTGGTCTGTGCGCCGGCCAGGGTCTCGGACAGGGCGATCACTCCGTTGAGCGGCGTGCGCAGCTCGTGGCTCATGTTGGCCAGGAAGCGCGACTTTTCGGTGTTGGCGTGCTCGAGTTCGGCGTTGGCCTTTTCCAACTCGGCGGTGCGGCGCTGGACCCGGTGCTCGAGCGACGCGAGCAGCTCGTCGCCGCGGTCGCGTTCGGCCTGCAGCGAGCGGGCCAGGACGCCGATCTCGTCGGTGCGCTGGGACAGCGCCGTGGAGGCTTCGGGATCGCGGTGGGTGCAGGTGGCGGCCAGCGCCTGCAGCGGCAGGACGATGGCCCTGCGGCCGAGCTGCACCAGCACGGCGGTCTGCAGCGCGGCGCCGAGCAAGCCGAGCAGCAGCACCCAGGAGGCCGAGCGGGCGGCCGACCAGACCACGGCGGCGGCCGGATAGCGGATCAGGAGGTACCAGCCTGGCCCCGTCATCCGGCCATAGGCGATGATGTCCTTGCGGTCGAGGCTCAGCATCACGCCGAACGGCTTGCCCTCGTGGGCCAGGCCGGCGGCCAGGGCCTTCAGGCCGAGTGACTTCTCCAGATGGGCGACGTTCGCCTCGGTGCGGTGGGCCAGTTCGGCGCGCGGGGCGGCGATCAGCTCGCCGTCGCCGCGGATGACCAGGGTCTCCGAGCCGCCGAGCCCGTCGGCCACCACCCCCTTGAGAACGCCGTCGAGCCGGATCGACGTGCCGAACGCGCCGACATAGCGGCCCTTCACATAGGCGGGTGTGACGCAGGCGGTGGCCACCCGCTGGACGCCTGAATCGTCCTGCAGCAGGCGCTGGAGCGAGGTGCAGCGCGTCTCGCCGGTGGGGTCGGCGGCCGGGCTGACGAACCGGCTCATCTCCTCCTTGGCGACGTCGAGGTCGGCAGGCGCGGTGTGCCGGTAGAACATCAGATGGTCGGGCCGGTCGGGGCCGAACATCACCAGCCGCGTCTGCGGCGCGAAGAAGTAGAAGTTGTCGTAGTCGCCGTGCGCCGCCTGGCCGAAGCGGGCGACGATCGGGAAGGCCGCGGCCATGACCACCTTGTCGTCGCCGGTCATCCGCCCGGCTGCGCCGAGGAAGGCCCCGACGCCATAGACCCGGCCGCCGTCGGCGTCGGCATAGCCGTCGAAGGCCTTGTCGCGGCTGCGCCGGGTGCCGTCGGGCATGGCGACGGTGTCGCGCTCGAGGATCTTGTCGGCTTCAGCGGGCGTCATGGTCGCGGCGCGCGCGGCCAGGGCGTCGATGGCGCTGCGCTCCACGGTGATCAGGTTGGAGAACCGGCGGTCGACGTTGTCGGTCCGCTCCTGCACGTACTGGCTCAGGAAATCGATCTGGCGATGCTCGAGGTCACGCTGGAAAACCCCGAACGCGGCCAGGCTGGTCACCGCCGTGAAGGCGAGCGAGGTCAGGCCAAGGCCGAGCAGGAAGCGCTGGGAGACGGAGGTCGCCATTCCTCCGTCATAGACCGTGCAGGTTTAGATCAGGTAAGCGCGCCGAAGTGCATTGCTTCGCCTGACGCGCTCTACTTCTCCGGGTGCAGCAGCGCCTGGTAGGTCAGGGTGCGGGCCTGGCTGCCCAGATCGTCGCCGCCGGTGCCGCCCATCCGCTGGATCATGCCGACGAACAGCACGTCGTTGGTCGGGTCGATCCAGAACCAGGTGCCGGCCGCGCCGCCCCAGCTCATGGTGTTCTTGCCTTCCAGCGTGCCGGCGGCGCGCGGGTCGTTGACCACCATGAAGTCGAGCCCGAAGCCCACCGCCTCGTTGAACCGCGCCACCGACGTGCCGTTGGACGAGACCAGCACATTGTGCGGGATCACATTGGTGTCCATCAGTTCGACCGAGGCCGGCGACAGGACGCGCACCCCGTCGAGCTCGCCCTTGTTCAGGATCATCTGGCAGAAGCGGGCGTAGTCGGTGGTGGTGGAGGTCAGCCCGCCACCGCCGGATTCCATCGCCGGCGGCTTGGTGTAGTCGGGCATCGGGTTGCCGAACAGCTCCTTGGCCTCGGCGATCTTGCCGGTCTTGTCGCCGAGATAGACGGCGGCCAGCCGGCCCTCCTTGCCCGGGTGCACATAGAAGGCGGTGTCGCTCATCTTCAGCGGCTTGAAGACGTTCTTGTCGAGGAACTCGCCCAGCGACATGCCCGACAGCTTCTCGATGATATAGCCCTGGATATCGACGGCGTTGGAGTAGGACCAGCTGGTCCCCGGCTGGAACATCAGGGGGATCTCGGCCGTCCGCTCGATCATCTGGTGCAGGCCGTTCGCCGCCAGCACCTTCTTCTCGCGGTAGAGCTTGTCGACCGGGTGCACGTCGCCGAGGCCGTAGCCGAAGCCGGCGGTGTGGCTCATGATCTCGCGCATGGTCGGCGGACGCTTGGCGTCCTCGGTCATCAGGCGGCCGTCGGGACCGACGCTGGTCATCACGCGCAGGTTCTTGAACTCGGGCACATAGCGGGTGACCGGGTCGTCGAGCCGCCACTTGCCCTGCTCGAACAGGATCATCATGGCGACGCCGGTCAGCGGCTTGGTCATCGAGTAGATGCGGAAGATGGCGTCCTTGTTCATCGGCGTCCCCGCCTCGATGGACGCCTTGCCGTAGGTGTTGAACTCCACGACCTTGCCGTGGCGGGCCAGAAGGGTGGTCACGCCGGCGACCCGGCCCTGGGCGACCACTCCGGCCATGTAGTCGTCGAGCAGCTTCAGCCGCTGGGCGTCGAAGCCGACGGATTCGGGGCTGACGGCGGGCGGCAGGCTGTCGGCGGCCGCGACGGGCTTGGCCGATGCGTAGGGCGCGAGCGTAAGCGAAAACGCGGCGATGCCCGCGACAAAAGACCCATGACGAACCAAGACCGCCTCCCGATGTGTAATTCGGTCAAGCTTAGGGCGCCGCGCGCCGGGCGCAAGCGCCGAACATACCGGAAAATCATCTATGGGCTGGCCGCCGGCCGGGACGGTATGCGAAGTTGAACAAGAAGGTGGAGACGTATGGCTGAACTGGCCACGGAAGCGACCGGACCGCTGAAGGGCGTCCGCATCCTCGACATGACCAGCGTGGTGTTCGGCGCCTACGCCACCCAGATGCTGGCCGACCTCGGCGCCGAGGTGATCAAGGTGGAGTTCCCCGGCGGTCGCCGCGGCTCGGGCGGCGACATCATGCGCTGGGCCGGGCAGGTCCCGGAGGGCGCGCCCGCGGACCTCGGTCCGATCTTCATGACCATCAACCGCAACAAGCGCTCGGTCCTGCTCGACCTGCGCGAGGCCGAGGCGCGCACCGCGCTGGACAAGCTGATCGCCGAAGCCGACGTGTTCGCCGCGTCCGTGCGCTACGAGGGCCTGAAGCGTCTTGGCCTCGACTATGAGGCGGTGCGGGCGATCCGGCCGGACATCGTCTATGTGCATGGCGCCGGCTACGGCTCGGACGGCCCCTATGCGGGCGAGCCGGCCTATGACGATCTGATCCAGACCGCCTCGGGCTTCGCCGACGTGCTCAGCCACACCGACGGCGATCCCGAGCCCCGGCTGATCCCAAGCCTCCTGGCCGATAAGGTCTCGGGCCTGTTCATGGGCCAGGCCATGCTGGCCGCCCTGTTCCATCGCCAGCGCACCGGCGAAGGTCAGTTCGTGGAGGTGCCGATGCTGGAGTGCGTCACCAGCTTCAACCTGGTCGAACACCTGTTCGGCCATGTGTTCGATCCGCCGACCGGTCAGTGGACCTACACCCGCGTCACCACCCCGCACCGCAAGCCGCACCCGACCAAGGACGGCTATATCGGCGTGCTTCCCTACAGCGGCGAGCAGTGGGAGCAGTTCTTCGCCGTCGCCGGCTGGGGCGATGAGGTGACCAAGGACCCGCGCTTCGCCGACGACGCGGCCCGGACCCGCAACATCCAGGCGCTCTATGGCCTGCTCGACCAGGCGACGGTGACCAAGACCACCGACGAGTGGCTGGCGTTGCTCCGCCCCCTGAGCATTCCGGTGGTGCGGCTGAACAGGATCGGCGAGCTGATGGACGATCCGCACCTGAAGGCGGTCGGCCTGTTCGAGCGCTATGAGCACCCGGACGCCGGGGCCTACTGGTCGGTGCGCCCGCCCGTCCGCTTCTCGGCGACGCCGGCCAACATCCGCCGCCACCCGCCCAAGCTGGGGGAACATACCGCGGAGGTGCTGGCGGAACTCGGCCTTGGAGCCGGCGAAAAGGTGGAGGACTGAGCATGGAGTTCGAGCTCGCCGAAGAGCACCGGATGCTGAAAGACTTGGTGCGCCGGTTCGTGGACCAGGAGCTGATGCCGCTCGAGAAGGCGGTGATGGACCGCGACATCGCCGGCCATGGTCCCGGCCTGTCCGACGCCGAACGCGAGCGGGTCGACAGGGTCTCGCGCGAGATGGGCCTGTGGGGCCTGGATGCGCCGGAGGACATCGGCGGCCTGGACCTGCCGGCCGTCGCCCTGGTCGGGGTCAACGAGGAGATGGGCCGCACCATCACCCCCTTTACCCTGCCGCCGGACAGCCCGAACCTCCGTATGCTGATGGCCACGGTGAACGAGCGCCAGCGCGAGGCCTATCTCGCCCCTTATGTACGCGGCGAGACCATCTCGGCGATCGGCATCTCGGAACCCGGCGCCGGCTCGGATCCGGCGCGCATGACCACGCGTGCGGTGAAGGACGGCGAGGACTGGGTCCTGAACGGACGCAAGATCTGGATCAGCCGCGCCGCCGAGGCCGACTTCACCATCGTCATGGCCGTCAGCGACAAAGACAAAGGCGCACGAGGTGGCGTCTCGGCCTTCCTGGTCGACAAGGGCACGCCCGGGTTCAACGTGCTGCGCCGCATACCGATGATCGGCGGGGCGGCGACCTACGAGATCGCGCTCGAGGATTGCCGGGTCGAGGGCTGGAAGCTGCTCGGGACCGAGGGCCAGGGTTTCGCGCCCATGCAGCTGCGCCTCGGCACCCGGCGGATCGAGATGGCCTCCTGGTCGATCGGCATGGCCCAGCGGGCGCTGGACATGATCATTGAATACGCGCCCCAGCGCACCACCTTCGGCCAGCCGCTGTCGGAACGGCAGGCGATCCAGTGGTGGGTGGCCGACGCCGCCACGCGCATCCACGCCGCCCGGCTGATGACCTACGACTGCGCCTGGAAGCTCGACCAGGGCCGCGACGTGCGGATGGAGATCTCGATGATCAAGGCCTACGCCACCGAAATGGCCTATGAGGTGGTCGACCACGCCATGCAGACCTTCGGCGCCATGGGCATGACCCGCGAACTGCCGCTGCAGCTGATGTCGGCCAGGCTGCGCACCATGCGCATCTATGACGGCCCGACCGAGGTGCACAAATGGGTGGTGGCGCGGAACCTCTTGGGGACCCGGCGATGAGCGACATCACGGTCCGGCGCGACGATCATGTGGCGACCATCGTCATCGACCGGCCGCCCAACAACCACGTTTCGGTCGGCCTGATCGGCGAGATCGCCGACGCGCTCGAGGCGCTGGACGCCGACCGCGGCTGCCGCGCGGTGGTGCTGGCTTCCGAAGGCAAGGTGTTCTGCGGCGGCGCCGACCTTACGCCCGGCGGGCCGGACGGCGGCAGGCCGGGCTCGATGGCCGGCGACCTCTATCGGCAAGCCGAGCGGCTGTTCCGCACCAGGAAGCCGATCGTCGCCGCGGTGCAGGGCGCAGCGGTCGGCGCCGGCCTCGGCCTGGCGCTAGTCGCCGATTTCCGGGTGGCGTCGGCCGAGGCGCGCCTCTCGGCCAATTTCGCCAAGCTCGGCTTCCACTCGGGCTTCGGCATCTCGCTGACCCTGCCGCGGCTGGTGGGGCTGCAGCAGGCCGCCCTGCTGCTGCAGACGGGCCGCCGCGTCACCGGCGAGGAGGCGCTGGCAATCGGGCTGGTCGACCAGCTGGCGCCCCTGGCCGAGGTGCGCGCCGCCGCGCTCGCCCTGGCGCATGAGATCGCCGCCAACGCCCCCCTGGCCGTGCAGGCCATGCGCGCCACCCTGCGCCAGGGCCTGGCCGATGCGGTCCATGCCCAGATGGCGCACGAGCTCGCCGAACAGACGGTCCAGCGCGCCACCGCCGACTTCGCGGAGGGCGTCCGCGCTGTCGCCGAGCGGCGGCCCGGCGCGTTCACCGGCGCCTGATCGTGCGCCCATGAGCGCCCAGCTTCACCATGGCGACGCCGGCATCGCCCAGGCGACCGCCAAGGCGGAGACGACCCGTCACCCCGCGCTGGTGCTCGTCACCTGCATCCTCGCCTCCAGCCTGGCCTTCGTCGACGGAACGGTGGTCAACGTCGGCCTGCCTGCCATCGGCAAGGGCCTGGGCGGCGACGCGGCGGGACTGCAGTGGGTGATCAACGCCTATCTTCTGCCGTTGAGCGCGCTGCTGCTGCTCGGCGGCGCCCTCGGCGATCGGTTCGGCCGCCGCCGGCTGTTGAACTTCGGGGTGATCCTGTTCGGCCTCGGCTCGGCCGGCTGCGCCGCCTCGCCCAACCTCGCCGGCCTGCTCGCCGCCCGCGCGGCGCAGGGGGTCGGCGCGGCCCTGCTGCTGCCCAACAGCCTGGCCATCCTGGGCGCCACCTTCGAAGGCGAGGCCAAGGGCCGCGCGGTCGGGGCCTGGGCCGCGGCGTCGGCCATCACCGGCGCCGTGGGACCGGTGCTCGGCGGCTGGCTGATCGACGCGGTCGGCTGGCGCGCCATCTTCCTGATCAACCTGCCCTTGGCCCTCGGCGCGGTGGGCCTGGCGCTGGCGGCGGTGCGCGACCCGCCGGCCGAAACCGGCCTGCCACCGCCCGACTGGCTGGGCGCCGGCCTCGCCACCCTCGCCCTCGGCGGGCTGGTGACGGGCCTGACCGAGGGATCGGGCCCCGACGGCTGGACGCCCCTGGCCCTGGCCGCCGTCGCAGCCGGCGTGATCGTCACCGCCGGCTTCCTGTGGAACGAGATCCGGCTCGGCGACCGGGCTCTGACGCCGCCGGCCCTGTTCGGCTCCGCCACGCTGATGGGCCTGAATCTGCTGACCTTCCTGCTCTACGGCGTTCTCGGCGGGCTTCTGGTGCTGATCCCGTTCATGCTGATCGAGGCGGCGCACTACCGGGCCACCGCCGCCGGGGCCGCCCTGCTGCCCTTCCCGCTGCTGATGGCGATCGGCGCGCCGTTGAGCGGCCAGTTGGCCGGACGGCTGGGGTCGCGCTACCTCCTGGCCGGCGGGTCGCTGGTCGTCGCGATCGCCTTCCTGCTCGCCCTGCGCATCGGCGACGCCGGCGGCTATTGGACCGAGGTCCTGCCCTGCCTGCTGGTGTTCGCCGTCGGCATGTGCGGCGTGGCCGCGCCCCTGACCACGGCGGTGCTGAGCGCGGTGGACGCCCGCCACACGGGCGCCGCCTCGGGCCTCAACAGCGCCGTGGCGCGCACCGGCGGCCTGGTCGCCGTCGCCCTGCTCGGCTGGATCCTGGCCCAGCGCGGACGCGCCCTGATCGCGCCTTTCCATGTGGCGATGGCGGTCGGCGCGATCGCCGCCGGGAGTTCGAGCCTGATCGCCCTGACCATGCTGAAATCGCCTCGCAGGCGAGCGGACTGATCCGGATTATTCCCCTGCCGCCCGAACTTTGGGCGTATAAGACCTGTGACGGAAATTTGACCGGCTCCGCCGGATCGGCCGGCGCTTTTCTGCGTTGTGTGTCCGATCTTTGTCTGGAGTCTCCATGTCGCAGCCCACCTTGCGGGTCGTCGCCCCGCCGACGCCGCTTCAGCCGACCACCGTCCGTGTCCGCTCGATCGCCCTGATCGGCGACTATCCCCCGCGCCGCTGCGGCATCGCCACCTTCACCTGCGACGTGCGCTCGGCGCTCGAAGAGGCGCGGCCGGAGGTCGAGTGCGACGTCTACGCCGTGACCGACATCGAGGGCGCCTACGTCTATCCGGACGAGGTGGTGTGCGAAATCCGCCAGCAGGAGATCGGCGACTACCTGGCCGCCGCCGACCGGCTGAACGCGACGCGGCCCGACCTGATCTGGGTGCAGCACGAATTCGGCATCTTCGGCGGTTCGGCCGGCGCGCACCTGTTGACCCTGCTGGAGGCGACCGACCGTCCCGTGATCGCCACCCTGCACACCATCCTGGAGACGCCCAACGGCGATCAGCGGCGGGTGTTCGAACGGCTGCTCGCCCGCTGCGCCAAGGTGGTGGTGATGGCCGAGCGCGGCCGCGAGATCCTGCGCCGGGTTTGGGCGCTGGCGGACGACAAGATCGTGCTGATCCCGCACGGCGCGCCCGACCGGCCGCTGGCGGACACCGCGCCGTTCAAGGCCGCGCTGGGGTTCGGCGATCGCGAGCTGCTGTTCACCTTCGGCCTGCTGTCGCCCGGCAAGGGCGTCGAGAACGTGATCCGCGCCCTGCCCCGGATCGTCGCCGAGCGGCCGGACGTCCTCTATGTGGTGCTGGGCGCGACCCACCCGAACCTGCTGCTGCAGGAGGGCGAACGCTATCGCCGTTCGCTGCTGGCGCTGGCCGAGACCCTGGGCGTCGGCCAACACGTGCGCCTGGTCGACGAATACACCGACACCCCGCGCCTGGTGGAGTACCTGCAGGCGGCTGACGTCTACATCACCCCCTATCTGAACCCGCAGCAGATCACCTCCGGCACCCTGTCCTACGCAGCGGCGCTGGGTCGGCCGATCGTCTCGACCCCCTATTGGCATGCGGCCGAACTCCTGGCCGACGGCCGCGGCCGGCTAACTCCGTTCGGCTCGTCCGACGCCATCGCCGACGAGGTGATCGACCTGCTGGTCCATCCGGACGTGCGCCGGGCGCTGAGCGACCACACCTACGAAGCCGCGCGCGAAACCATCTGGAGCCGGTTCGGCGAACGCATGGGCGAGCTGTTCG
>Ga0302314_10005481_pt1 | contig 23158 bp, 22 predicted proteins | sample III_Palsa_N2_3_FD_200533 | JGI IMG/M metagenome (GOLD analysis project Ga0302314, IMG submission 200533) | Peat permafrost microbial communities from Stordalen Mire near Abisko, Sweden - III_Palsa_N2_3 | ecosystem: Environmental > Terrestrial > Soil > Palsa > Peat permafrost | place: Sweden... | reverse complement strand
CCGCCTCGACGAGGTGATGGACCAGGCGCTGGCCAGTAATCAGACCGTCGTCGCGGCGATCGCCAATCTCGACAAGGCGAGAGCGCAGGTGGCCTCGGTCAGGGGCGCCGCCAGCCCGCGGGTCGACGCCAACGCCAGCGTCCAGGAAGAGCGGATCAACATCGACTCGTTCGGCATCTCGGGGTTTCCCAACCCGACCATTGGTCTCTACAGCGTGGGAACCACGGCCAGCTACGACCTGGATCTGTTCGGCGGCCAGCGCCGGCGTCTCGAGACAGCCGCGGCGGCCCTGGCGGCCGAGGCTCACCGCGCCGACGCCGCCTACCTGACGCTGACCAGCAACGTCGCGCTGTCGGCCGTGCGCATCGCCGCCATCCGCGCGCAAATGGACGCCGTGCGCGAGATCATCGCCGACGACCGGCGCAATCTCGCCATCGTCGCCGCCGCCGAGGCAGCGGGAGGTGAGGCGCGCTCCTCGGCCACCGGCCCGCGCGCCCAGATCGCCGCCGATCAGGCGCTGCTGCCGCCGCTCGGCCAGGACCTGAGCCAGGCGCGGCACAACCTCGCGCTCCTGGTCGGAAAGCCGCCCGCCGCCTGGACCGCGCCCGATTTCTCGGTCGCCGACTTCCAACCGCCGACCCAGATTCCCGTCACCGTGCCGTCGGTCCTGGTGCGCAACCGGCCGGACATTCTGGCCGCCGAGGCCGACTTTCATGCCGACACCGCCCGTATCGGGGTGGCGACCGCCAACCTCTATCCCGACGTCAAGCTGTCCGCCGGCTGGGCCCAGACCGCCCTCTCGCCGAACGACCTCTTCGGCTACGGCGCCTCCGGCTGGAACATCGGTCCGACGCTCAGCCTGCCGATCTTCAACGGCGGCCAGCTCCGCGCCGACCGGCGGGCGGCCGAGGCGCAGGCTCGCGCGTCTCTGGCGCACTATCGCCAGACCGTGCTGACCGCCTTCACTCAGGTCGCCGATGTGCTGACGGCGCTCACCCACGACGACGATCGCCTGGCCGCGCTTGGCGCGGCGCAGGCCGCCGCCGAAAGCGCCGTGCACGATGCGCGCGCCGCCTACAGCCTGGGCGGCGGACCGCTGGCGGCCGTAGTCGACGCCCAGCGGCAGCTCGACCGCGCCCGACTCGATGTCGTGCAAGCCAAGAGTCAGAAGCTGATGGATGTGATCGAGCTCTACGCGGCGACGGCCACGGACTGGCGGGAAGCGTCGAATGGCGCGTGAGAGGTGTCGAGGTGGGCCTTGGCGGAACGGCGCGTATTCCGTGTCCAGGCGGTCGAAGTTGGTGCGAGATTGAACGACATACGGGTATGCCGTATATAATTCCATGGACGTCGAGTTCGACGACGCGAAGGACGCGGCGAACATAGCCAAGCACGGCGTGTCGTTGGTGCTCGGCGCGGTGGTTCTGGGCAGCTCGGTCGGCGAAATGGTGGACGATAGACGGGACTACGGCGAGAGTCGGATCAACGCTTTTGGTCTGGTCGCGGGCCGCCTGTTCGTCTGCACCTATACGATCCGCAACGGCGCGCACCGGATCATCTCGGTGCGTCGCGCCAGCGGTCAGGAGCAACGCAGATGGCTATCGTGAAGGTCACACCGCAGATGGTCGCCAAGGCGGTCGCCGCCACAGATTGGCGGGCCGTGGATGCGCGGACCGACGAGGAGGTCGCGCGCGGTGTCGCGGACGATCCCGACGCGCCGCCGATTTTGACGGACGGGCAGACCGCCGCGGCGATCGCGCGGAGCGTGCGCAAGCGCCTGGGGATTTCGCAGGCTGAGTTCGCGGCCCGGTTCCATGTACCGGTCGGCACCTTGCGTGACTGGGAGCAGAACCGGCGTCAGCCGGACGGCCCGGCCCTGGCCTATCTGCGGGTCATCGCGCGCGAGCCCGAGATGGTGACGAGGGCGCTGGTGTCGGCATGAGGCGGCAATACGCTTCAAATTGCGCGCCCGCCGCGTCAATACGGCGCGTTTCGATGCGTTTCGGCCTATGTTACTGGCGTTAACGAGGTGTCCATCTTAAAGTTGGCGAATCTCGGAGTCCGGACCGCGAAACGCGGGCGGAGCTAAGCGAAGCCGAATAAGAAGGGGTAGGTTGGAACCGACGGAAACCGAGGCGCCCGAGTACTTCCATAAGGTTGTTGATTGTCAGTGGGCCTGCCCAGCTCACACGCCGGTGCCGGAATATATCCGGCTCATCGCCGAACGGCGCTACACCGACGCTTATATGATCAACTGGAAGTCCAACGTCTTTCCGGGGATTCTCGGGAGGACGTGCGATCGGCCGTGCGAGCCAGCCTGCCGCCGCGTCCGCGTCGATTCCGAACCGGTCGCTATCTGCCGCCTGAAGCGCGTCGCGGCCGACCTCAAGGACGATGTCGCCAGCCGACTGCCGCCGCCGGCCGTGAAGGGCAACGGTAAGCGCATCGCTTGTGTCGGCGCGGGCCCCGCCTCGCTCACCGTCGCTCGCGACCTGGCGCCGATGGGCTATGAGGTCACCATCATCGACGCCGACCAGAAGCCGGGCGGCATGATCCGCAGCCAGATCCCGCGCTTCCGCCTGCCCGAGAGCGTCATCGACGAAGAGGTCGGCTACATCACCGCGCTCGGTCCCGTCATGCGGCTGGGCGAGCGGGTTGAGAGCCTCAAGACCCTGCTGGGGCAGGATTACGACGCCATCTTCATCGGCTCCGGCGCCCCGCGCGGTCGCGATCTCGATCTTCCCGGCCGGCGAGAGGCCGCGGCCAACATCCACATCGGCATCGACTGGCTGGCGAGCGTCTCGTTCGGTCACGTTGAGCGGATCGGCCGGCGGGTGATCGTGCTCGGCGGCGGCAACACCGCCATGGATTGCTGCCGCACCTCGCGCCGGATCGGCGGCGAGGAGGTGAAGGTCGTCGTCCGCTCCGGCTTCGAGGAAATGAAGGCGTCCCCCTGGGAGAAGGAGGACGCCATGCACGAGGACATCCCGATCCTGAACTACCTCGTGCCCAAGGCTTTCACGCACGAGGGCGGTCGTCTGACGGGCGTCACCTTCGAGAAGGTGGCGGCGCAGCACGACGACAAGGGCCGTCGGCGCCTGGTCCCCACCGGCGAAGCCGACGTGCATCACCCCTGCGACGACGTCCTGGTCGCCGTCGGCCAGGAAAACGCCTTTCCCTGGATCGAACGCGATGTCGGGCTGGCGTTCGACGAATGGGACATGCCGGTCGTCAACCAGGCGACGTTCGCCTCGACTCATCCTAGGGTGTTCTTTGGCGGCGACGCCGCGTTCGGCCCCAAGAACATCATCTGGGCGGTGGCCCACGGGCACGACGCGGCCATCTCGATCCACAAGCTGTGCCAGGGCGAGGATGTCGCCGCTCGCCCGGCGCCTGGCGTGACGCTCGTGAGCCAGAAGATGGGCATCCATGAGTGGAGCTACGACAACGATATCTCCAACGCCTCCCGCCACCGCGTGCCGCTGCGCAATAAGGCCGAGGCGCTCGGCAATGTGCGCCTCGAGGTCGAGCTCGGCTTCGACGCCGCGCTCGGTTTGCGCGAAGCGGAGCGCTGCCTCAACTGCGACATCCAGACGGTGTTTACCGACAAGCTCTGCATCGAGTGCGACGCCTGCGTCGACATCTGTCCGATGGACTGCATCACCTTCACCGCCAATGGCGAAGAAGCCGATCTGCGTCAGCGCTTGCAGGCGCCGGCGCTCAACCTGGAGCAAGCGCTCTATCTCTCCGGCCCGCTCGCCGACGGCCGGATCATGGTCAAGGACGAAGACGTCTGTCTGCACTGCGGACTGTGCGCCGAACGGTGCCCGACCGGGGCCTGGGACATGCGCAAGTTCCTGCTCGACATGACGCACGCGGGGGAAGTGGCATGAACGAGGTGACGCCCGTTCGACGGTTGCGCGGTGTGCCCGCGCCGATCCAGGCCATCAACGACTTCGTCGTCAAGTTCGCCAACGTCAACGGCTCGGGTTCGGCCAGCGCCAACTCGATGTTCGCCAAGGCGATCCTGCGCATGGGCGTGCCGGTGGCGGCGCGCAACATCTTCCCCTCGAACATCCAGGGCCTGCCCACCTGGTATGAGGTGCGGGTCAGTGAGGCCGGCCATCTGGGCCGGCGCGGCGGCGTCGATCTGATGGTGGCGATGAACCCGCAGACCTGGAAAAAGGACATCGCCGCCATCGAACCGGGCGGCTACCTCCTCTACGACTCCACCAAGCCCCTGCCGCCCGAGGGGGTGCGCGACGACATCACCCTGCTGGGGGTGCCGCTCACCGCCATCTGCAACCGGGCCTACAGCGATCCGCGCCAGAGGCAGCTGTTCAAGAACATCATCTATGTCGGCGCCCTGACCGCGCTCCTCGGCGTGGAAAAGGAGGTCACCGACCAGCTTGTCGCCGAGCAGTTCCCGGGCAAGGAGCGGCTGATCAAGCCGAACCTCGAGGCGCTCGCCATGGGTCGGGAGGCGGCGCTTTCCGATTTGCCGCGCATCGGGCTGACGGTCCGGCGGGCGGACGCCGTCGGCGACCGCATCTATGTCGAAGGCAACGAGGCCGCGGCCCTGGGCGCGGTGTGGGGCGGCGCCACGGTCTGCGCCTGGTACCCGATCACACCCTCCACCTCGCTGGCCGAAGCCTTCATGGCGCACTGCAAGACGCAACGCACCGATCCGGACACGGGCGAGGCGCGCTATGCGATCATCCAGGCCGAGGATGAGATCGCCTCGATCGGCGTCGTGATCGGCGCCGGCTGGAATGGCGCGCGCGCCTTCACCTGCACCTCCGGTCCCGGCATATCGCTGATGCAGGAGTTCGTCGGCCTGTCTTATTTCGCCGAGATCCCGGCGGTGATCTTCGATGTTCAGCGCGGCGGGCCCTCCACGGGCATGCCCACCCGAACGCAGCAGGCCGACATCCTGTCGGCCGCCTACGCCTCGCACGGCGACACCAAGCATCCGCTGCTCTTCCCGCAGGACCCCGCCGAATGTTTCGAGATGGGCGCGCTGGCCTTCGATCTCGCCGACCGCCTGCAGACCACGGTCTTCGTCATGCTGGATCTCGACATCGGCATGAACGAGTGGCTCTGCGCGCCGTTCGCCTGGGACGCCGACCGCCGGCTTGACCGCGGCAAGATCATGACCCGCGAGCGACTGGACGCTGGCGAGGACTTTGGCCGCTACCGCGAAGTCGACGGCGACGGCATTCCCTACCGCACCTTGCCCGGCGTCCATCCCGAGCGCGGGGCCTATTTCACCCGCGGCACCTCGCGCGACCCCAACGCGCGCTACAGCGAGGAAGGGTCGGTCTATGTCGACAACATGGAACGGCTGCTGCGAAAATTCGAAACCGCCAAGACGATGATCCCCGCGCCTGTGATCCGGCGGGCCGCGCGACGCACCTCGCACGGCGTCATCTATTTCGGCTCGACCAGCCACGCGATGAATGAATCGCTCGAACAGTTGGCCGATGAGGGCGTCCACCTGGACGCCCTGCGACTGCGCGGCTTCCCGTTCAGCGATGAGGTGGCGAAATTCATCGCCGCGCACGAGACGGTGTTCGTGGTCGAGCAGAACCGCGACGGCCAGACGCGAACCCTGATCATGAACGAGCTGGAGGTCGATCCGGCCAAGCTCTCGGCTGTGCTCGGCTACGACGGTTCGCCGATCACGGCCCGCTTCATCACCCAAACCATCGGCGAGCGGATGCGCAAGCAACCCCGGGTCCCAATGTCGGCGGCCGCGCAATGACCTACATCTCCAAGCCCCGTCTGCACCATCCGCTCCTGGCGCCCAATGCGCTCGGCTTCACTCGCCGCGACTATGAGGGCAAGGTCTCGACCCTGTGCGCCGGCTGTGGCCACGATTCGATCTCGGCGGCGATCATCCAGGCCTGCTACGACCTCGATCTGCCGCCGCACCGTCTGGCCAAGCTCTCGGGCATCGGCTGTTCGTCGAAGACGCCGGACTATTTCCTGGGCGCCTCGCACGGCTTCAACAGCGTGCATGGACGCATGCCCTCGGTGCTGACCGGGGCCAATCTCGCCAACCGCGAACTCGTCTATCTGGGCGTGTCCGGTGATGGCGATTCCGCCTCGATCGGTCTTGGCCAGTTCGCTCATTCGCTGCGGCGGGGCGTCAACATGACCTACATCGTCGAAAACAACGGCGTGTACGGCCTGACCAAGGGCCAGTTCTCGGCCACCGCCGATCAGGGCTCGACCTCCAAGCGTGGGGTCGAGAACCATGACGAGCCCATCGATCTGGTGGGCCTAGCGCTGCAACTCGGCGCCAGCTTCGTCGCCCGCGGATTTTCCGGCGACAAGAGCCAGCTGGTGCCACTGATCAAGGCGGCGATCAGCCACAAGGGCGCGGCGTTCATCGATGTCATCTCGCCCTGCGTCCAGTTCAACAACCACGCCGGGTCGACCAAGAGCTTCGACTACGTCCGCGAGCACAACGCCGCGGTCAACCGCATGGATGTCATTCTGGATCGCGACGAGATCACCGTCGATTATGCGCCGGGCACGGTTGAGATCGTCGCCCAGCACGACGGTTCGGTGCTGAAGCTGCGCAAGCTCGCCGACGACTACGATCCGACCGACCGCAACCAGGCCGTCAACCACCTGCAGACGCATCAGGCGCGGGGCGAGATCGTCACCGGCCTGCTCTACGTCGATCCCACGGCCGAGGATCTGCACGATCACCTGGGCACCGTCGCCACACCGCTGAACCAGCTTGGCGACGCCGAACTCACGCCCCACGCCGCCGCGCTGGCCGCGATCAACGAGTCGTTGCGGTAGAAGCTCGCCTCGCCTAGGCTCGGTGTTCGAGCCTGCGGCTCGAGCTCTAGGATCAACCGCGGGACGGTGAACAGCATGGCGGATGGCCACGGCGCGACCGAGACAGACCTCATTCCTGGACTGGAGCCGGCGCCTACGCCTCACACACGCCTGATCGAATGGGTGGGCGAGATCGCCGCCCTCACCAAGCCTGACCTTGTTCACTGGTGCGACGGCTCGCAAGCGGAGTGGGACGCGCTCACCTCGGAAATGGTCGCCTCCGGCACGCTCGTGCGGCTCAATCCGGACAAGCGCCCCAACGCTTTCCTGGCCGCCTCCGATCCACGCGACGTCGCGCGCGTTGAGAGCCGCACCTTCATCTGTTCGGCTGACGCGATCGAAGCTGGGCCCACCAACAATTGGCGTGAGCCGGACGCGATGCGCGCCGAGTTGGACGGTCTCTTCGACGGCGCCATGCGCGGTCGGACGATGTACGTCGTGCCGTTCTGCATGGGGCCGCTCGACTCTCCGATCAGCGCGCTGGGCGTCGAGATCACCGACAGTCCCTATGTGGTCGCCTCCATGCGCATCATGACCCGCATGGGCGCGCAGGCGCTCGAGGCGCTTGGCGAAGACGGCTTCTTTGTCCCCGCGGTGCATTCGGTCGGCGCGCCGCTCGCCGACGGTCAGGCCGACGTCGCCTGGCCGTGCAACGAGACGAAATACATCGTCCATTTTCCCGAGACGCGCGAGATCTGGTCCTATGGGTCGGGCTACGGCGGCAACGCCCTCCTGGGCAAAAAGTGCTACGCCCTGCGCATCGCCTCGGTGATGGCGCGCGACGAGGGCTGGCTCGCCGAGCACATGCTGATCCTCAAGCTCACTTCTCCGGCGGGTCAGGTACACTACATCGCCGCGGCCTTCCCCAGCGCCTGCGGCAAGACCAATCTGGCCATGCTCCAGCCGACGCTGCCCGGTTGGAAGGCCGAGACGGTCGGTGACGATATCTGCTGGATGCGTTTCGGCGCGGATGGTCGGCTGCGGGCCATCAACCCCGAGGCAGGCTTCTTCGGTGTCGCGCCTGGGACCGGGGAGGCCACCAATGCTAACGCGATCGCCGCGCTCGAACGCAACTGCATCTTCACCAATGTGGCGCTCACCGCCGATGGCGACGTCTGGTGGGAAGGGCTGACCGCAGAGCCGCCCGCCGTCTTGACCGACTGGAAGGGCCGAGCCTGGACGCCGGCGTCCACCGAGCCTGCGGCCCACCCCAACGCCCGGTTCGCCGCGCCGGCCTCGCAGTGTCCGTCGATCGCGGCGGAATGGGAGGACCCGGCCGGCGTGCCGATCTCCGCCATTCTCTTCGGCGGTCGCCGCGCCAGCGCCGTGCCGTTGGTGACCGAGGCTTTTGACTGGCGCCATGGCGTCTTCCTGGCCTCCAATGTGGCGTCGGAAGGGACAGCCGCGGCCGAAGGCAAGATCGGTCAGCTGCGCCACGATCCCTTCGCCATGCTGCCGTTCTGCGGCTACAACATGGGCGACTATTTTGCCCATTGGCTGGCGGTCGGGGCCGGCGCCGATCAGGCCAAACTTCCGCGCATCTATTTCGTGAACTGGTTCCGCAAGGACGCCGAGGGCGCATTCGTGTGGCCGGGCTACGGCGACAACGCCCGTGTGCTCAAGTGGATCGTGGAGCGTCTGGAGGGCGAGGCCGGCGCCGTGGACACCGCGATCGGCCGCGTGCCGGCGGCGGCCGATCTCGACCTCTCGGGCCTCGATCTCGATGCGCGGGCGATCGGCCTGTTGCTCGACGTGGATCGCGATGTGTGGCGCGAGGAGGCGGCCCTGATCGGTCCCCACTATGAAAGATTCGCCGACCGCCTGCCGAAAGGCCTGTGGGACGAGCACGCCGCGCTATTGGAGCGCCTGGACGCGGCGGGATGAGCGAGGGGCCCTGGTTCAAGGCCCGCGAGAGTGGTCTTGGCTGGACGCCGATCACCTGGGAAGGCTGGCTGGTCACTATCCTGTCCGCGGCCGCTTTCATCCTCGGCGACTTGGTCCTGATACGTCACTTCGGTGGACTTCGGCCGCGGGGGTAGGTGAGGCCGCCTCACCGCAATTCCCTTGAGGGCGCTCGCGTTGTAAGACCGCCGCAACAACCGGAGGAACCCGCCCATGCGCGAAGCCGTGATCGTCTCCTATGCCCGCACCGGCCTGGCCAAGTCCGGCCGTGGCGGCTTCAACATCACGCCGACGGTCAGCATGGCGGCACACGCGCTGAAACATGCCGTGGCCAAGGCCGGCATCGAAACCGACGCGGTGGAAGACTGTTTCCTCGGCAACGTCGCCCACGGCGGCAACAATCCGGGGCGCAACGCGGCCCTGCTGGCCGGCCTGCCGATCACCACGGCGGGCGTCACCATCAACCGTTTCTGTTCCTCGGGCCTGCAGTCGATCGCCATGGCGGCGCGCTACATCAAGGACGATGGCGCCAATTGCGTGGTGGCCGGCGGGGTCGAGTCGATCAGCTTCCCGCCGGCCGGCGGCGGGGCGGGCAACAACGATCCGCGGCTCACCGAGATGTATCCCGACATCTTCATGCCGATGATCGACACCGCCGACATCGTCGCCAAGCGCTACAACGTCAGCCGCGAAGCTCAGGACGAGTACTCGCTGGAATCTCAGCGCCGCATGGCGGCGGCCCAGCAGGCCGGCAAGTACCGCGACGAGATCGTGCCGATGAAGACCAAGATGAAGGTGGTCAACAAGGAGACCAAGGAAGAGAGCATCGTCGACTACACGGTCGATCGCGACGAGTGTAATCGGCCGGACACCACCCTCGAGGGCCTGGCCAAGCTGGCGCCGGTGCGCGGCGAGGGCAATTTCGTCACCGCCGGCAACGCATCGCAGCTCTCGGACGGCGCCGCGGCGGTGGTGATCATGGAGGCCAAGGAAGCCGAGCGGCGCGGCCTTGAGCCCCTGGGGGTCTTCAAGGGCTGGAGCGTGGCCGGTTGCAAGCCGGACGAGATGGGCATCGGTCCGGTGTTCGCCGTGCCGCGGCTCCTCGAGCGCCACGGCCTCAAGGTCGACGACATCGATCTGTGGGAGCTGAATGAGGCCTTCGCCAGCCAGTGCCTTTATTGCCGCGACACGCTCGGCGTGAGCCCGGACATCTACAACGTCAACGGCGGCTCGATCGCCATCGGCCATCCGTTCGGCATGACCGGCGCCAGGCTCACCGGCCACATCCTCCAAGAGGCCAGGCGGCGGGGCAAGGTCAAGCACGTGGTGGTCAGCATGTGCATCGGCGGCGGCCAGGGCGGCGCCGGCCTCTTCGAGGTGTTCAACTAGGCGAGCAACTCCGCGCCGGGCAGTCTGGCGGCCTTCGTGTCGAAGGTGAGCATCGCCGCGCAGCCCAGCGAGCGGTAACGGGCGTTTATCAGGCAGTCCGCGAAGTCGGCGGGGGTGTTCTGGTAGGCGTGCAGCGCATCCTCGAGTACGGACTCATGCTCGATCGCGAGGTCCGGCTTTTCCAGCAAGCTCTGGAACACGCCGATGACTCCGGGTTTGTCCAGTCCCAAGCTGGCGCGAAGCACCCATTCGGTTTCAAGCAACGTCAGTAGACAGACGACCGGCGGTTCACCCGCCTGGAGCTCCAGATCGATCGCCGATCTGGTCGCCGCCGCCTGATTTGGCTCGTCGCCTAACAGAAGGCGCAACAGGACATTGGTGTCGAGCCCCCTCACGTCCAGGGGTTCATGTCATCGATAGCGATCGGTGCGCGACCCGGTGTGCGCAGGACGCCGAACAGATCCAGGACCGAGCCCGTTTTCCGGCGCATGATCACCGTCCCGTCCGCGAGCAGGGTGAAGCGGACCTTGTCGCCGGCCTTCAGCCCCAATCCGTCGCGCACGGCCTTGGGGATCGTGGTCTGACCCTTGGATGTGATCGTGGCCAACGGCATCGCATTGCCTCCTTACCAATCATGATAAAGTAAGGAGCGCCGTTCGGCTAGCCTCCACCTCCCTCGACCGGCTCCACGACCACGGCGGTGCCGTAGGCCAGGACCTCGGTGATGCCGTCCATGATCTCATTGGCGTCGTAGCGCATGGCGATAACCGCGTTGGCGCCGTGTTCGGTGGCGTGCTGCGTCATGTGGTCGAGCGCCTCCTGGCGCGCGGTTTCGGCCAGGGTCACGAACACCGACAGCTTGCCACCGAACAGCGACTGGATGCCGCCGGCGAAATTGCCGACCACGCTGCGCGAGCGCACGGTGATGCCGCGCACCAGGCCGAGGTACTTCACGATCTTGTGGCCGGCGATGTCATTGGCGGTGGTGACGATCATAGCGCTCTCCCTAAATGCCCGCTCCAGGATGTGCGCCGATGCCCGTGGGGTGCAATAGGCGCCGCCCGCGCGGGCATGCTAAGGCCCGGCAAAACCATTCTCTGGAAAGACCATTCATGCGCGTCGGCGTGCCCAAGGAAATCAAAACTCTGGAATTTCGCATCGGCGCCACGCCCGGCGTCGTGCAGAGGCTCCGCCTCGAAGGCCATGAGGTGTTTGTCGAGGCCGGCGCCGGGGCTGGGATCGGCCTGGCCGACCAGGCCTATGCCGACGTCGGGGCGACCATACTGCCGAACGCCGATGCCGTGTTCGAGGCCGCGGACATGATCGTGAAGGTCAAGGAGCCGCAGCCGATCGAGGTCGCGCGCCTCCAGCCGCGGCACATCCTGTTCACCTATCTGCACCTTGCCGCCGACCGCGAGCAGACGCGCGGCCTGATGGCCAGCGGCTGTACGGCCATCGCCTACGAGACCGTCACCGACCGCCACGGCCGCCTGCCGCTGCTGGCGCCGATGAGCCAGGTGGCCGGGCGCATGGCCGTGGACGTGGGCGCCTATCACCTTCAGAAGCCGCAGGGCGGCCGCGGCATGCTGCTGGGCGGCGTGCCCGGCGTGCCCCCGGCCAAGGTGCTGATCCTGGGGGGCGGGGTCAGCGGCAAGCACGCCGCCCAGATGGCCGTCGGCCAACGCGCCGACGTGACGCTGTTCGATATCTCGGCCGCGCGTCTGGAGGAACTCGACGATCAGTTTCATGGCGAAGTGAAGACCTGTTACTCGACCCATGATCTGGTGGCCGAGGCCCTGCCGACGGCGGATCTGGTGATCGGCTGCGTGCTGATCCCGGGGGCCGCGGCGCCCAAGCTCGTCACGCGTGCGGATCTGGCGCGCATGCGTCCAGGCTCGGTGCTGGTCGATGTCGCCATCGACCAGGGCGGCTGTTTCGAGACCAGCCATCCCACGACGCACGCCGATCCGACCTTCGTGGTCGATGAGGTGATCCACTACTGCGTCGCCAACATGCCTGGCGCCGCGCCGCTCACCTCGACCTATGCGCTCAGCGCCGCCACCGCGCCCTACATCTCGGCGCTGGCCGGCAAGGGCGTCGATGGGGCTTTCGCCGACGATCCGGGCCTCGCCCAAGGTCTCAACATCCGCGAGGGCAGGATCACCTATAAGGCCGTGGCCCAGGCGCTGGGGATCGACTAGACCGGGAGGCGCTATGACGACCGTCGAAGGCGCCCAGCCGGCGCCTGCTGGCAGCGCGGCGAAGGCGCTGCGGATGCCGATCACCAACATCCACGACGGCAGCGCCTACTCGGCCCAACTGTCGATCGGCAGTCGCGGCGTCGTCGCCAACCTCATGCTGGACACCGGCAGCGGCACCCTGGCCGTCGAGTCCGCCGCCTATGACGGGACCGGCGATACGGCCTTGAACACGACCACCTTGGCCCAGTTGATCACCTACGCCGGAGGGGGGTGGGCCGGCCCGGTCGTCACCACCGACCTCGGCTTTGGCGCCGCGGGAAGCTCCGTCGTCCTGAAGGCGGCTCCCATCGCGATCGCGGTCGTGCAGCAAGGCAGCCTCGGAACCGTGAACGGGGTCCTTGGCCTCGCTTACGCCGGCCTGAACAGCGCCTTCGATTTCGCGAATTACCTGGCCGGCAAAGGCGCGCCCGCCACCACCCATCCGTGGCCGTTCGGGACCGGGAACTGGGATCGCTTTTCCACGAGCTTCACCAAGCTCGTCCAGGCCCACGCCGTGCCACGGCACGACGTGACCCCCTGCCTCGACCTGCTCCAGAGCCAGGGCGGCGCGCCGAACAAGTTCGCCTTCCATACGCAGAGATCATCGGTGAGCCTGCGCGGCGCCGATCCGGCTTCGATTGCGTCGGACCCGCTGAACAACGGTGTCTTCGTTCTGGGCGGCGGCGAGGAACAGGAAGACCTCTACGAGGGTGAATTTGTCACCGCCGCCGTCCTGCACGACCTCTTCTACAACGTGGGCCTGGTCTCGGTGCGGGTCGGGGAACTCCCCGCCGTGGCCGCGGCCGGACTGCAGGCGCAATTCCAGCAGACTTTCGCCTCCAACGCGATTGTCGACAGCGGGAGTGAATGGCTGGCGCTCGCAGACGACGTCTATCAGGCTGTGCTTTCCGGCCTGAAACAGCTGAACCCCGCGTTCGCGCTGGCCGTGCGGGACGCCCAGGCCAATCAGAGCGTAGTGACTGACACGCTGAGCCTGTCCGATTGGCCGAACATCTGCTTCACGCTCTCCGGCGTGGACGGCGAGGGGGTGGCGCTCACCGTCACCCCCCAGACCTATTGGCAGGCGGACTTTCCCGCGGCCGGCCGGGCCGCGTTCAAGATCAGCGGACCGCTCTCCGAGGCCAATCAGTCGAACCTCGGCCTTCCCCTCATCAACAACTACTACACGATCTTCGACCGCTCGCAGGGCGCTCAGGGTGTCGTGCGCTTCGCGCCGATCCGGCCGCCCGCCGCCGTGAGCTTGGACTCGACTAGCCGGTCTTGAACTGAGCGATCGCCCGGGTGTTGGGATCGAGCGCGAAGTCGGCCGGGGCGATGAAGCCCAGACCGTCCCACACGATTTCAATGCCCACCGCCTTGAAACACTTGGCCGCATACTCCGAACAGATGAACTCATTCCTCGGGCCCAGCGATTTGGGCATGGTGCGGTTGAGCGACCCCAGGCATATCCGCGCGGCGATCTTCACGATCTCCATCGCGGCGAATGGCTGACCGAAACGATCCACCGCGAATGTGGCCAGACGATTCATCGCCGCCGAACCGGGTTTGCCGCTTTTGTCCGCGAAGCCCTCGTATCTGGCGAGGATAATCTTGCCTGGATAAGGCTTCTTGCCGGTGCTGCTCTGGCTGATGAAGCTGTCGAGTGGGACCGCGCGAACCCCCAGCTTCTGAACGCTTTCGAAGACCATGATCCGGCCGAGCGCCGGCCAACGATAGGCGATGGCGACGTGAGTCCACGGGCTCTTGGTGGCCCAGCCGATGAGCCTCGAGAACGGGTCGTTTCCGGAACAAAGCAATATGTCCCCGTCGCGGACCCGGCGCGCGATCGCCTCAAGCGGTTCGGGCTTGAGGGTTGTCAGAACCTTGTCATCGATCACCGCGCTGGCTCCCAGAGCGCTCGCCGCCCAAGGGAAACAACCGTCGCCATACGCGTCGGGTTCCCTGAAGCGCGGCCACCCGCCATTTGGCGCTTACGGATGGCCGGGACAGACGCTCGGCCATGACGGGTCTTTTTCTCGCTAAGCATATGCGGTTGCGCCGCCAGAAAAGCCGCCGACGTTGATTGCCAGCCTATCGGCCGATTCGGTCCTTCGGGAAGCTCATCTCCACGACGACTCCGCCAGGGGTCCATTTTCGCGCAAACCGCCCCCCGAGTTGGTGAATCACCGCGTTTTCGAGAAGCACGGACCCAAAACCGCGCTGATCCACACTCCGGATGTCAGCAACATCTCCGCTCCCGGAGCTTTCTCGCCAATTCATGCGGACGACGTCATGGTCCACGGCGATCTGCAAATCGACGTGGCCATCATCCAATCTCAGCGCGCCGTATTTGATCGCGTTTGTCGCCAGCTCGTTGACGACGAGCGCCATGGATGTCGTCGCGCGCGCCCCGATCGGCGCGTCGTCACCCGAAATGGACAGATGCTGGTCGGCGGACCCGCCTCCGCAATAGGGTTCGAGCAGAACGCGAAGGAGCCCAAGCAGCGTATGGTCAGTGGTCCCACCCTGCCCGATCAACTCTGGCGGCGATACATAGGCGATGGCGCGACCCAAGCCGTGAAGTCGCTTTCTCAGCGCATCCGCGAAGGGCTTCGCCTCGGTCGCCGCGCGACTCGAGAGCGAGACCACGCCATCGACGATGGCGAACATGTTGCGAATGCGGTGAGCCAGCTCGCGTGTGAGCAGCGCGCGTTCCTCTTCGGCCCGGCGCCGTTCGGTGACATCGCGCGAGATCGAAATCAGTTGGACCGGTCGTCCCGCATCGTTGAGCACCGGCCAGACAACAACTTCCCAGGACTTCGGCGTTCCCGCCGCGGTTGGGCAGTCGGCGGCGAACCTGGCCCCTTGCCCGCAGAGGGCCGTGGCGATCGCGGACGTGATGGTATCGCGTTCATCTTCGGGCCACATGTCGGCCCAGGGCTGGCCGCGCATCGCTTCGAAGTCTTTGATTTCCAAAAGACAAATGCCGTTGGCGTTCATCGCCAACAATTCGCCCTCCAGGCCGAGAATTTTGACGCAGTCTTCGCTGGCGTCGAAAAAGCTTGCGGCCGTCGCGGAGAGATTGTCTGGGCCGTCCCTCGCAGTAAGTTCCAGCAAAAAGCACCTGCCTAGCTCGCCCGTTCGAGCGGCAAAACCATGTCACGGGCGGCGGCCGATTAGCAATGACATTGGCGAACTGCCGCGGGCGCCTCGGCCGCGACGCCGCCGGCCGTCGGATTCTCGTGCAACGACGACGACAAGGCGTCGGAACCATGTTGGCGCTGGGCGCATTTTAAACTGCCGCTTGGGCGATGGGAGTGATTTGAAATGTCAATTCTCGCATGGATTGTCGTCGGCCTTATCGCCGGCTTCCTGGCAAGTAAGGTCGTCAACAAGACCGGTTCAGGCATCGTGATGGATATCGTCCTGGGCGTCGTCGGCGCACTCGTGGGCGGCTTCATCTTTGGGCTCTTGGGCCACGCCCCGCCGACGGGCATCAACATCTACAGCATCTTCGTCTCGTTCGTCGGCGCGGTGGTGGTGCTGTTTATCTACCACGCGGTCTTCCGTCGCGGCGCGATCTAGGCAGCCGCCCAACTACTCAATCACAACTGGAGGTCACCATGAGCAAAGAAGGCATCGAAGGCGCGACCCAGAAGGGCGTCGGCGCGGTCAAGGAAACCCTCGGCAAGGCGATCGGCAACAGAAAACTGCAAGCCGAAGGCGTCGCCGACAAGATCGCCGGATCGGCGAAAGAAGCCGTCGGCAATGCCAAGGACGCCGTCCATAAGGCGACTAAGTAGCCTGTAGAAAATACAAAGAGGCGGCCTCCGGTTCATCCGGGGGCCGTTTTCATTTTGGGATGTAGCCCATGGCCCAAAGACATCGGACCCCGAAGGCGGCGGCGCCAAGTGGCCGCGCCGACCGGTTGCGCGACACGCGCAATCTGAAGATGGCTCGGTCCGCACACGCTTATGTCCGGGGCAGCACAGTCAAATTCTATGAGTGGCTGGAAGCCCGCCCCGGCGTGATCCCCGAGGGGCCGACGGTCTGGATTTGTGGCGACTGTCACGTCGGAAACCTCGGCCCTCTCGCCGACAGCCGGGGTGGCGTCGCGGTGCAAATTCGCGACCTCGACCAGACCGTCATCGGCAACCCAGCGCACGATCTTATCCGACTAGGCCTGTCCCTGGCCTCGGCCGCCCGTGGCTCGGATCTGCCAGGCGTCGCGACCGCTCACATCCTCGAACACCTGATGTCGGGCTACGAGGCCGCCATGGCCGGCGAATTCGCCGCGGCGGACGAAGAGGCGCTTCGCCCGGGCAGCATTCGGCGACTTCTGGATCGATCGGTGCGCCGCCGCTGGCGGAATCTCGCCGTCGAGCGGCTCGATACTGTCAGGCCGGTCGTGCCCTTGGGAAAGAGGTTCTGGGCGCTGACGGCCACGGAGCGCTCCGCGCTCGCGGCATTGTTCCAAGAGAAAGATGTTCGCGCGATCCTCACGACGCTCAAGTCCCGTGACAGCGCCGATCCTGTTACGCTTGTCGATGCGGCCTACTGGATGAAAGGGTGCAGCTCTCTGGGCAGATTGAGATTTGCCGCCATGGTTCGTATCGGCGAGGGTAGGTCCTCGGTTCTCAGCCTGGTTGACCTCAAGGAGGGCGTCGCCGCCGCCGCCCCGCGCTCAGCCGATGCGGTCATGCCGCGTGACAACGCCATGCGGGTGGTCACCGGCGCGAAGGCGCTTTCGCCCAATCTTGGCCAACGGATGCTGCCGGTGCGGCTCCTGAACACGTCGGTCGTGATGCGCGAATTGATGCCTCAGGATCTTAAGCTGGAGGTCGGGAAGCTAACGCAAGCACGAGCCGTGGCGCTCGCCGCCTATTTGGCTGGCGTGGTCGGGAAAGCCCATGGACGCCAGATGACGCCCGAGCAACGCGCCGAGTGGTTGGGTGACCTTGCCAGTGCGAGATCGGGCGCCCTGGAGGCGCCGAGTTGGCTCTGGTCCTGTGTGGTCGACCTGTTGGGCATTCACGATCGCGCTTACCTTGAGCATTGCCGCACGTTCGCCCTGTCCATGGCCGCATGAAATTAATGAGCGGCTCTGACCCGGCGACGCGCTTAGCGGAATCGTAAGCACCGCTTTCCGCCGTGGGCCGTCACGCCTCTGTTCCACGTGCGCAACGGCGCCTCCCGTTTCCTGACTCCACGACCTAGGCCGACCCGCCAGCAAGGTCTATGCTTCGGGCCTCACCCGAGGGTGCGAACATGACCAATGGTCTGCCGCTCTTCATCTTCCTCCTGTTGCTCGCCACCGGCGGCGGCGCGGCTTACGCGGCCTACGCCTCCCAGAATTACAGTCTCGGCGCGACGTTCCTGGTCGCCGCGATTCTGATCGCCGCCGTCGTCGCATCCTCGATCAAGATCGCCGCCCAGTGGACGCGGGCCGTTGTTCTGCGCCTCGGCCGGTTCCATTCCCTCAGCGGGCCGGGACTGTTCTTCATCATCCCGATCGTCGACACCGTGGTCTATTGGATCGACACCCGCGTCATCACAACCACCTTCCGGGCCGAGAAGACGCTGACCAAGGACACGGTGCCGGTCGATGTCGACGCGGTGCTTTTCTGGAAGGTGGTCGACCCCGAGAAGGCGGCGCTCGACGTCGCCGACTATGAGAATGCGGTGGCCTGGGCCGCGCAGACGTCGCTGCGCGACGTGATCGGCAAGACCATGTTGGCCGACACGCTGGAAGGACGTCGCAAGATCAGCGACGAGATAAGGCTGCTCATCGACGAACTCGCCAAGCCCTGGGGGATCGACGTCCAGTCGGTGGAGATCCGCGACGTCCTGATCCCGGCGGCGCTGCAGGACGCCATGTCGATGCAGGCCCAGGCCGAGCGCGAGCGCCAGGCGAGGGTCATCCTGGGCGACTCGGAGCGCCAGGTGGCCGACAGCTTCCTGCAGGCGGCCAGGACCTACGCCTCCGATCCGGCCGCCTTCCACCTGCGCGCCATGAACATGCTCTACGAGGGGCTCAAGCGGAACGCGACCATCGTCGTGGTGCCGAGCACGGCGGTGGAGAGCATGCAGCTCGGCGGCGTCGCCGGCCTGACCGCCCTCACCACCCAGCTCGCGGCCCAACAGCGCGCGGCGACGGCTGCGGACAACGCTCCCCCGGGCGAGGCCTAGCGAACTGGGATCGAGCGCCTGAACAAGGCCGCCGCGCGACGGCCCTACTGCGTGAAGGCGAGCTGGCGATAGAGTTCCGTGCCCAGGATTTTGCGCATGCTCTCTCTTTGCATCGCCATATCGTGGGCTTTGTCCAGCGACCCGTACTGCGTCGCCGCCGATTTCTCGGCGTCGGCCAGTGGGCGGTCAAACGCCGCCAGGTTCTTGAACACGACGACGAGCACGAGGTTGCCTTCGCCCGGCCTGGGGTCGAGAGGCTGTTCGATGCTGTAATTCAAGATCGCGCCGGCGCGCTTTCCCTCCTCCATGGAGGCTCGCCAACCGGTGGCGAGGTCTTGCATGTAGGCGTTGAGCTGGCCGGGCTTGACCTCGATCTGGGTCACCTGGGTGACCGTCGCGTAATCGTAGTTCCGCGGCGCGACCTGGGCCGAAGCTCCCATTGCGCTCAGGTTCAGCAAGCCGATCGCGACGGCGGTCATGGCTAGGCGGTGTTTCATGGACGGCCCTCCAAGAGCTTGTTCGCAATTGAACGGCGACACTGGCGCACAGCTAAGCTTCCGACGCAAGCCGGAGGGCGCCGCTCAACCGTCCTGCGAATAGCCGAGGTCGCGGTTGAGTTCATCGAGGATGGCCGCGGCGGCTTCGGCCACCACCGCGCCCGGCGGAAAGATCAGGCGCGCGCCGGCGTCCTTGAGCGCCTGGAAGTCTCCCGGTGGGATCACGCCGCCGACGACGATCATGATGTCCGGCCGACCGAGCTTGACGAGCTCGGCCCTGAGTTCGGGAATGAGCGTGAGGTGGCCGGCAGCCAGGGAGCTGGCGCCCACCACATGGACCTTCTTGTCCACCGCCTCCTGCGCCGTCTCGGCGGGGGTCGCGAACAGCGGGCCCACGTCGACGTCAAATCCCAGGTCGTCGAAACCGGTGGCGATGACCTTCTGGCCGCGGTCATGACCATCCTGGCCCATCTTGGCCACCAGGATCGTCGGCGGCCGTCCGTCGGCTTCGGCGAAGGCGGCGATCATTGACCGGGCCCGCGCCACCGTCGGATCACCGGCGGTTTCGGCGGCGTAGACGCCCTTGACCACCTCCGGCTTCGCCCGGTGCCGGCCGAACACCTGTTCCAGCGCCAGGCTGATCTCGCCGACGGTGGCGTGGGCCCGCGCGGCCTCCACGCTGAGCGCCAGCAGATTGCCGGTCCCGCGCGCGCCGGCCTCCAGGGCGGCGAGCGCGGCCTCGACGCGGGCCGCATCGCGCTCGGCCTTCAACCGCGCGAGCTTTTCGAGTTGGCTGACCAGCACCGCGCTATTGTCCACCGCGAGTAAGGGAATGTCGTCGACCTCGTCGGTCAGCCAGCGGTTGACGCCGACGATTACCTGGCGGCCAGAGTCGATGCGGCCCTGGGTGCGCGCCGCCGCTTCCTCGATGCGCCGCTTGGGCAGGCCCTCGGCGATCGCCTTGGCCATGCCGCCCAGTCCCTCGACCTCGGAGATGTGAGCCAGGGCGCGCGCGGCGAGGTCGTGGGTGAGCCGCTCCATGAACCAGCTACCGCCCCACGGGTCGATCACCCGCGTGGCGCCGCTTTCGACCTGCAGGAACAGCTGGGTGTTGCGAGCGATGCGGGCCGAGAAATCGGTCGGCAGGGCGAGGGCCTCGTCGAGCGAGTTGGTGTGCAGGCTCTGGGTCTGGCCGGCCACCGCCGCCATGGCCTCCAGCGCCGTGCGGGGCACATTGTTGAACACGTCCTGGGCGGCCAGGCTCCAGCCGCTCGTCTGGGTGTGGGCGCGCAGGGACAACGACCGCGGATCGCCCGGGCTGAAGTGCTGGCGCATCAGCTTGGCCCACAGCAGCCGCGCGGCGCGCTGCTTGGCGATCTCCATGTAGAAGTTCATCCCGGCGTTCCAGAAGAACGACAGGCGCGGGGCGAAGGCGTCGACGGTCATCCCCGCGGAAATGCCGGCGCGCACATAGTCCAGGCCATCGGCCAGGGTGTAGGCGAGCTCGAGGTCCAGCGACGCGCCGGCCTCCTGCATGTGATAGCCGCTGATCGAGATCGAGTTGAACCGCGGCATCTCCCGCGCTGTGTAGGCGAAGATGTCGGCGATGATCCGCATCGAAGGGTCCGGCGGGTAGATGTAGGTGTTGCGGACCATGAACTCCTTGAGCACGTCGTTTTGGATCGTCCCCGACAGGCGCGCGTGGGCGACGCCCTGTTCCTCGGCCGCGACGATGTAGAGCGCCAGGATCGGCAGGACGGCGCCGTTCATGGTCATCGAGACGCTCATCTTCTCCAGCGGAATCCCTGAGAAGAGGGTGCGCATGTCGAGGATGGAATCGATGGCGACGCCCGCCATGCCGACATCGCCCTTCACGCGCGGGTGGTCGGAATCGTAGCCGCGGTGGGTCGCCAGATCGAAGGCGACCGACAGGCCCATCTGCCCGGCTGCGAGATTGCGCCGGTAGAAGGCGTTGGATTCCTCGGCGGTGGAGAAGCCGGCGTACTGCCGCACCGTCCAGGGATTGGTCCGGTACATGGTGGGATAGGGGCCGCGCAGGAACGGGGCGAGCCCAGGCCAGCCGTCGACGAAATCGAGACCGCTCAAGTCCGCCGGTCCGTAGCGGGGCCTGACCTCGATCCCCTCGGCCGTTAGCCATGGCGCGCCGGGCGCCCCGGGCGCGTCTGGCGCGTCTGGCGCGGCGACCGTCTCGAACGCGAGCGTCGCGAAATCCGGGAAGGCGCTCATCGGGCGAGGTCCTCCAGGGAGACCTGCGTCAGCGCTGGGCAATGACTGTTCGGTCCCGGAAGGCGCGTATCCGGGGAGGGCGACGCTCCAGTGGCTGGCACGTCCTCAACCGCTGCTGGGCGCGTTTCGGCCGCCTGGAAATCGGTGACGCCGACGATGCGCTGCTCGCCCGCCGCGATGGCCGCCGACAGCTCGTCGCGCGCCGCCAGGACCTCGCGCACAATGACACCGTCGCGCAGGGCGGCGACCGCGCCGCCGGCGGCTTCGATGGCGTTGAACTTGGCCCAGGCGGCGCGCGCCAGATCCCGCGAGAGCGCTTCGAAGGCCCCGGCGCCAGCCACCGGATCGGCCACAGCGCCCAGATGGCCCTCCTCCATGAGGATGAGCTGGGTGTTGCGCGCCATGCGCCGGGCGAAGGCGGTGGGGAGGCCCAGCGCGTCAGTGAATGCGCCCAGCACGACCGCGTCGGCGCCGCCGACCGCGCCGCCCAGGCAGGCGACCGTGAGCCGGACCATGTTGGTCCACGGATCGGCCCGCGTCAGCATCCGCCGCGAGGATCGCGCCTCGATCCTGGCCTGAACGCCCGCGCCGCAAGCGCTCGCCATCCGCGCCCATAGCATGCGCGCCGCGCGCAGCTTGGCGATCGAGATCAAGGGGTCGCTGTCAACGGCCACGCCGATCACTATTCCGTCCGCCGCCGCCGCGATTGGAAGCCCAGCGCGGATCATGGCCTTGAGATAGGCCAGAGCGGAGGCGGTGGCGAAGGCGAGCTCCAGCGCCGGCCCCCCACCGGCCTCGTGCACGACGCCGCCGGAGGCCAAGAACAGGCTGGCCTTGGGGTGGATGGCGGCGAGGCGCGCCGCCGTCCCGGCCGCGGAGATCACGTGGCTGTCGATCGGGCCGGGGCTTTCCCCGGACACGGCGAAAGCGCTCAAGGGATCGAGGTGAAATCCGAGCGGCGCGGCGGGCGAGCCCTTCGCCGCCTCGCTCAGCCACTGCGCCGCCAGGGGTCCCAGAAAGCCGGCGTCGAGCGCCACGGGGGCGATGTCGATCAGCACGCCCTCCAGCACCGCATCCATATCTTCGGCGGAGGCGATCGCGACGCCGTCCGCGCCCGCCTGGCGAAGGGCCAGGATCGCCGAGGCGGCCCCGCCGGCCAAACCCTCCAGTAGGGCGTCGTGCGCCAAAGCCCGCTGCGGGTGGCGCACGCGTGTGCGGATGTCCCACGGCCGCTCGCCTACGCGCGGCGCCGGCGCGAAGCCAGCCAGCTCAAGGGATCGGTCATACAGCGGCGCGATCGTGACGCCGTCCGGACCGCGCGAGTTAAGAGTCTCGACGCCCGCGCCCTTGAGGGTCTTCTCGACCAGGGCCAGCCAGCCGGCGCGCGTCGCCGGCTCGAATTCGGCGGCGAGGGACGTGGGTGACAAGGTCAAAAGATCGGGCCTCCGGGGCGCCTGTTGCATCCCTTCCTTTGGGTCAGGTCAAGGGAGCCTGGCCGCGGCGATTGCGTCGCCGCCGGGTTTGGGCGTAAGCCCGAGGCAGCCTTATCCCCAGCCAACCTATAGACTTACATGCTCTCGCAACGCGCACGTTACGCCCTCAAGGCCCTGCTCAATCTGGCGCGCAGCGACGGCGGCGCGCGCGACGTGGGCACGATCAGCGCCGAGGAGAACATCCCGCGCAAGTTCCTCGAAGCGATCATGTCGGATTTGCGCCGCGCGCGCCTCGTCGAAAGCACCCGGGGCAAGCTGGGCGGCTATCGCCTGGCGCGGCCCGCCGACCTCATCACCTTCGGCGAGATCATGCGGGTGACCAACGGGCCACTGGCGCTGATTTCCT
>Ga0302314_10005476_pt1 | contig 23165 bp, 17 predicted proteins | sample III_Palsa_N2_3_FD_200533 | JGI IMG/M metagenome (GOLD analysis project Ga0302314, IMG submission 200533) | Peat permafrost microbial communities from Stordalen Mire near Abisko, Sweden - III_Palsa_N2_3 | ecosystem: Environmental > Terrestrial > Soil > Palsa > Peat permafrost | place: Sweden... | reverse complement strand
GTGCCTGCACCAGGGTGTAGGCGTTGGCGATCCCGTACTCCGTGTTGCCGTCAAACGGAGCACCCGGGTCGTACTGGGTGAGGATCTTCTTGAACAGCGTGATCCACGGGTTTGCGCTGTCGCTGAACGACGGCAGGTAACCGTCGGTGATAGCACCGTTGATCAGGGCGTTACCTGCAGTGGCTGACACCTTGCCCTTTGAGACTGCAGCCAGCAGGCTGCTGACCGTGGGCGGGTCGATGCCGACGTTGGACACCACCAGCTGCGGGTTCCAGCCGAGGGTGTAGGACGTCAAACGCGCGATCGCGGTGTAGATCGGCACCGTGAACTCGACCAGCACCTTCGCTCCCGACGCCTTCAGCGCCGTGATCTGGGTTGCCAGCGAGGTGGTCCCTGACTGATACGGCTCCGCGGCGACGATGTCTCCAGCGGGGACCTCATCCCGGATGCCGGCGAGGCCGCCGCCACCGAAGTCGTCGTCCTGATAAAGCACGCCGACCTTCTCGCCCTTGAGGTTCTGGGCGATGTACTGACCAAGGATCTTGCCCTCGATCGTGTAGTTCGGCTGCCAGCCGAACGAGTACGGCTGGGTGGTTCCGTTGTCCCAGCACGGGCAGCCGGACGCGATGAACATGTCCGGGACCTTCTCCGCGTTGAGGAACGGGACGACCTTCTCATGCGTCGGCGTGCCGAGCCCCTCAAAGATGCCGAACACGTTGTCGGACAGCACCAGCTGGCGGACGTCGGTCACGGTAGTTGCCGGGTTGTACTGATCGTTCTTGATGATCAGGTGGATCTTGCGACCGTAAACGCCCCCGTTCGCGTTCACGTAGTCAAAGTACGCCTGCGAAGCCGGCGCGATCAAGCTGTAGCCCGGAGCAGCCGGGCCGGTTACCGGCTGGTGAGTACCGAACGTGATGCTGCTTGCGGTCACACCGGGCACCGCGACGTTCGTCGGGGTGTTGTTGTTTGACGAGCCGCAAGCGGCAACCGTCAACACCGTAGCGATCGCTGCGACGGCGAGCGCTGCTCGTTTCCTTCTTGACCTCATAGGTCTCTCCTCCTATTGGTGGACACGACTTTGGCCAGTGCACGCAAGCCGCCGACGATGCCTGATGGCCAGACAAGCATCACCACGATCAGAACCGCACCGTAGATCGCAAAGGGCAGGTTGCCTTGCACGTTTTGAGAAAGCGACAGCGAGTTTGAGATGTCGTTGGACCAGCCCGGCAGCAGCGTCAACACCGCTGCGCCGAAGGCGGCGCCCCATAGCGACCCAAGCCCGCCGACGACGACGCCGGTAAGCAGCGCCAGTGACAGCTGCAGGGGGAACGACTCGGGTGTCGCGAGCTGAAACACAACGACGAACAGACCACCACCGAGTCCGGCGCAGGCGGCGCTGATCACGAACGCCAGCGACTGCAGGCGTGGCACCCGCAGGCCGCAGAGACTGGCCGCGATCTCGTCGTCACGGACCGCGCGCAGCGAGCGCCCGAGTCCGCTGCGGGTGAGGTTGTAGACGAGGAACAGAACGAGCAGCGCGGCAAGTCCGCAGATCCAGGCCCACCACTCTTCCTGCGAGAAGCTCGCGCCGAGCCATGATGGCGGCAGCGGCGGGTTGATAATCAGCCCGTTGGAGCCACCGAAGGTGACCGGAAACTGGTTGGCGAGCGCCGGCAGCCCGACAGCAAACGCGAGTGTCGCGCCTGCCAGGTAGGGACCGCGGAGTCGGCTGGCGGCGATTCCCATCGGGATCCCGACGGCGGTGGTGACGAGGACCGCGGCGATCAGCGCCGGGACCAGCGCCCAGCCCTCCTTGCCGACGAGCAGGACCACGGTGTAAGCACCGAGCGCCATCAGTGCCCCGTGGCCCAGCGATACCTGGCCGCTTGAGCCGATCAGCATCGTCAGCCCCGCGAGCACCGCGAAGTAGAAGAGGCCGGTCGCGAGTTGCGATTGGTTGTAGGCACCAAGTTGGCCGCTTACCACGTAGAGGACAACACCAGCGACGATCACCAGCCCAAGCGATCGCGTCAGCGTGCTGCGACCGAGGAGGTTTTCGATCGGCGCCGTGCGGGCGCGAAGAGCGCTCATACGCGCCGCTCTTTCGTCGCCGAGAAGAGGCCGGTCGGCTTCACCATCAGTACCAGCATCAGCACGACGAAGGCCGCCAGCGGCTCCAGCGCCGAGCCCTCGTAGCCGGACACGTAGGAGGTGATCAACCCGACGATCAGGGCGCCGATCACGGCTCCGGGAGGACTGTCGAGTCCGCCGAGAACGGCTGCAACGAAGCCGGTGATCAAGATCGGATCGAAGTTGTTCGGCGCGACGAACACCGATGGGGCAACGAGCACGCCGGCGATCGCCCCGACCATCGCTGCCAGTGCCCAGCCGTATGTGAACATCCGGCCAACACGGACGCCAAGCAGGCGGGCGACCTCAGGTTTGAACGCCGCCGCGCGCATCTGCAGCCCCAATGACGTGTAGCGGAACAACGCCGCCAGCGCCGCGGCGATCAGAATCACGACGACGACGATGAACAGATCGTCCGGCGCGAACAGCAAGCGCGTGCCGCCGACCTTGTAGCCGAGAATCGAGAAGGCGTTGGGATAGGGGCGGGGCGTGTCGCTCCAGATCATCCCGGCAACGGCGACGAAGAGCGTGTATAGGCCGAGCGCCACGATCACCGCGTTCAGCGGCGGCCCGTCCTCGACGCGACGCATAACCAGCCGCTCGACCAACGCTCCGAGGATGAGCCCGGATGCGAGCGCGACGATGAATCCAAGTACGTAGGAGCCTGTCTTGTTGGTCACGGCCAAAGCGATGTAGGTGGTGATCATCAGCATCGCGCCCTGGGCGAAGTTGACGATCCGCGTGGCACGCCAGATCAGCACCAGCGCCAGCGCCACGGCGGCGTAGATCGCGCCGTTGGAGATGCCGTTCAGGGTGTAGTCGATGAAGGTGGTCATGTTTTGCGGCTAGAACCCGAGGTAGGCGTGGCGGAGTTGCTCGTCGCTTTGAAGCTCCTCAGGGGAGCGATCGGCGACGACCTTGCCGAGGTTCAGTACTACGCCGCGGTTGGCGACCGACAGCGCGCTGCGGGCGTTCTGCTCAACCAGCAAGACGGCCAGGCCGAGGTTGTCGGCCAGCCCGCGGATGCAGGCCATCAGCTGGGCGACCAGCAGTGGTGCGAGACCGAGCGATGGCTCATCCAGCAGCAGCACGCGAGGACGGGCGATCAGCGCCCGGCCGATTGACAGCATCTGGCGCTCGCCGCCTGACAAACGCGAGGCGGGCTGGGTGCGACGCTCGACGAGCTGCGGGAACAGCTCGTAGATCTCCGACGGTGGCGACGCCTCTTTGCCGCGGTGCAGGCCGCCCAGACGGAGGTTCTCCTCGACCGTCAACTCGGTGATCACGCCGCGACCCTCGGGGACGTGCGCGCAGCCACTGCGGACGATCTCGACGATCGGCGTGCGCGTGATGTCCTTGCCGTGCAGCAGCACGCGACCCTCGGTTGGCCGCACGAGCCCTGAGATCGTGCGCAGCAGCGTTGTCTTGCCGGCGCCGTTGGCGCCGAGCACCGCGGTGACATGGCCGGCCTCGACCTTCAGCGAGACACCGTCGAGCGCGTGGACCGGGCCGTAACGAGTGTGAAGCGCTTCGACTTCAAGCATCGCTCGCCACCCCTGCAGTCGCCGTCGCCGGGGTCGCTTCCTCGGCCTCACGTCCAAGATAAGCCTCCAGCACACGCTCGTCGGTACGGATCTCCTCGGGGGTGCCGGTAGCGATCTGGCGGCCGAAATCAAGCACCGCGATGCGATCGCAGACCTCCATCACGAGGTCCATGTGGTGCTCAACGAGCATCACCGAGCAGTTGGCGCAGAGCTCGCGGATAAACCCGCCGAGACGGTGCATGTCATCGGCACCGAGGCCACCGGCGGGTTCGTCAAGCAGCAGCAGCTCCGGTTCAGCGACCAACGCCCGGGCCAATGCGACGCGCTTTGAGACCGCATAGGGAAGTTCGCCTGGCAGGCGGTCTGCGACGTCGGCGCACTCAAGGCGCTCGAGCAGTTCGATCGCGCGTGCCTTCAGTGCCCGTTCATCCTTGTCCGAACCTGGAAGGCCGAGCAGCGCCGAGGCCAGCCGCGTGCGGCGGAACCGGTTGGCCCCGACCATCACGTTCTCAAGCACGCTCATTCCTGGGAACAGTCCGACCCCTTGCAGCGTGCGGGTGATTCCCATGCCGGCGAGCTGATCGGGTCTGATCGATTTCAGCGATTCGCCTTTCCAGCTGAGGCCGCCCTCGTCAGGCGCGACGAAGCCGCAGATCACGTTGAACAGCGTCGTCTTGCCGGCGCCGTTCGGGCCGATCACACCGAGCACCTCGCCTCGGCGCACCTCAACCGAGACCTTTTCAAGCGCGGTGATGCCGCCAAAGCGCACGGTGACGTCATTAACACCGAGCAATGTGCTCGATGCAGGCGATCCGTCCTGTCCCATCTGGGCGCTATCGGCAGGCATCAGTCGCACCCTAACCGCTATATGACACGTCTGCGCAAGTTGTCTATTAATCCTGCGATGACGCTTGCATTCGAGGCAACTTGATCGCGATCGGAAGCTCGCTAACCGCGTCAAGTCACCGCGCTGAACGCAACGTCTCAAACACAACTCGGGGGTGGTACACGCGTTAAGGTGACCCCCATGGCGGTAGCGAAGCCTGACGAAACCGAAGCGGAACTGCTCGACGGTGTTCTTGAACTGGTCCGTGAAACCGCGCCGGCTGATCGAATCGACCTCTGTCTGAGCTTCGTCCAGCAGTACTACCACTGGGTACCGGTCGAGGACCTTTCGCACCGCACCACAGCTGACCTGCACGGCGCCGCGTCAGCGCACTACGACTTCTTCAAGCAGCGCAGACCGGGGGAGACGAAGGTCCGCGTCTATAACCCCGAGCTTGAGCGCGACGGATGGACCTCGCCACACACCGCGCTTGAGATCGTCTGCGACGACATGCCGTTCATCGTCGACTCGATCACGATGGCGCTGTCTCGCCTGCACTACGGGACAGCATTGCTGATCCACCCGGTGATGCGCGTCAGGCGCGATGCCGACGGCCAGCTACTTGAGGTGACCAGCGATGACAGCGGCAGCCGCGAGTCGGTCACGCACGTCGAGTTCGACCTTGAGCGCGATCCTGATCGCCTCGCCGCGGTCTACCACGAGATCGTCGCCACGCTGAGTGATGTGCTGGCTTCGGTCGAGGACTGGCAAGCGATGCGCGAGCAGGCCGAGCGCCTGATTGCGGCGCTTCAGCAGACCCCCGCCGGCGTCGCCCCGCAGGAAGCAGCCGAATCGCAGGAGTTCCTGCGCTGGATGACGACGCACCACTTCACCTTCCTCGGCTACCGCGAGTACGAGATCAGCACCGCCGACGCCGCCGGTCCGGTGACGCTGACCGCGGCGCCCGGCAGCGGGCTGGGAATCCTCCGCGGCGAACCGCTCAACCCGCCGTCACAGCTGAGCGGCAAGGCGAAGGTGCTGGCACTTGACCCGACCCGTCTGCTGGTGCTGACCAAAGCGAATTCGAAGGCGACCGTGCATCGCCCCGCCTACCTCGACTACGTCGGGGTCAAGCGCTACGACGCCGCCGGCAACGTCACTGGTGAATCGCGCTTCCTCGGCCTGTACACGACCGCGGCGTACAAGGAGAGCCCGCTCGAAATCCCGCTGATCCGCGACAAGGTCGCCTACGTCCTTGAGCAGGCGCGATTCCCGCCCGACAGCCACGACGCCAAGGCACTGACCGAGATCTGCGAGTCCTACCCGCGCGACTCGATGTTCGGCGTCGACCGTGACGAGCTGCTGCGAATCGGGATCGGGATCCTTGGGCTCGGTGAGCGCCAACGGCTGCGGCTGTTCGCCCATGCCGAGCAGCTCGATCGCTTCGTCGAGTGCGTCGTCTGTATGCCGCGCGACCGTTTCAACACGGCCAGCCGTGAACGCGCCGCGGAAATCCTCGTGCAGGCCTACGGCGGATCGCACTACGACTGGACGCTGCAGCTGACCGAATCGACCGTAACCCGGATCCACATCGTCGTCCACACGCCCAACGGGATCCCCGCGGGCGTCGACGAGCTCGACCTCGAACGTCAGATCGTCGAGGCGATCCGGGTGTGGTCAGACGATCTGCGCTGGGCGTTGATCGAGGCGCACGGTGAGGAGCTCGGTCGGGCCAGGTTCCTGGTGTTCAGGGACGCATTTCCGGCCACCTACCGTTCGGAATGGCACCCCCGGGAGGCGGTTGGGGACGTCGACGGTGTAGAGGAGCTTGAACGCCGGGGTGAACCGGTCCTACGTCTCTACCGGCCGGTTGAGGCGCCCGCCGGCACGCTGCGCGCAAAGCTGTTCTCAGCGACCGCGATCGCCCTGTCGGAGATTCTGCCGACACTTGAGAACCTCGGCGCCCGGGTGATCGACGAGCACCCCTACGAGGTGACGCCGGCGGATGCTGCCCCGGTCTGGATCTATGACTTCGGAATGCGCTGCGAGGTCGAGGACATCGACGCCGTCCACGACCTGTTTGAGCAGGCTTTTCTAGGGATCTGGCGCGGCGAGCTTGAGGACAACGGTCTCGGCGAGCTGGTCTTGTTGGCCGGACTCGACACCCGCGCGCTGCGCGTCGTGCAGGCGATCTCGAAGTATCTGCGTCAGGTTGGAATCCCGTTCTCCGATCAGTACGTTGAGCGAACGCTCGTCAGCCATCCGCTCTGCGTCGGCCTGATGGTGAAGCTCTTCCGCGCGCGCCTAGACCCAACCTTGGACCGTCCTGATCTTGCCGGTCCCGCTGGACCGGCTCAAGAGCTCGAGTCAACTGTCCTTGCCGAGATCGACCAAGTTGCGAGCCTTGATGAGGACCGGATCCTGCGCGCGTTCCTGTCGGTCGTGCAGGCCGTGATCAGGACAAATCACTTCACCCGGGATCCCGCCACCGGCGACGCGCGCAGCTACCTCAGCTTCAAGCTCGATTCGAGCAAGATCCCACTGCTGCCACTACCGCGGCCGAAGTTCGAGATCTTCGTCTACTCACCACGGGTCGAGGGCGTCCACCTGCGCGGCGGCTCCGTGGCCCGCGGCGGGCTGCGCTGGTCAGATCGACGCGAGGACTTCCGCACTGAGGTGCTCGGACTGATGAAGGCGCAGATGGTCAAGAACGCGCTGATCGTCCCCGTCGGCTCAAAGGGCGGGTTTTTCGTCAAGCGCCCGCCGCCCGGCGGCGATCGTGAGGCGCAGCAGGCAGAGGGGATCGCTTGTTACAAGACGTTTCTCGCCGGACTGCTCGACATCACCGACAACATCGTCGAGGGCAAGGTGGTAGGCCCGGCCGACGTGGTCCGCTACGACGGCGATGATCCGTATCTGGTTGTCGCCGCCGACAAGGGCACAGCGACCTTTTCGGACATCGCGAACTCCGTTTCAGCCGAGTACGGCTTCTGGCTCGGCGACGCGTTCGCGTCCGGTGGCTCGGTCGGCTACGACCACAAGGCGATGGGGATCACCGCACGCGGTGCATGGGAGTCGGTCAAGCGCCACTTCCGTGAGCTCGGCACCGACATCCAGAGCGCCGACTTCTCGGTGGTGGGGATCGGCGATATGGCCGGCGACGTGTTCGGCAACGGGATGCTGCTGTCAGAGCACATCAGGCTGGTGGCGGCGTTCAACCACATGCACATCTTCCTTGACCCGGCTCCCGATCCGGCCGCGAGTTTCGCCGAGCGCCGACGGCTGTTCGAGTTGCCGCGCTCTGCCTGGAGCGACTACAACGCGAAGCTGATCTCCAAAGGCGGCGGCGTGTTCGAACGCTCCGCCAAACAGATCACGCTGTCAGCGCAGATCCAGGCGGTGCTGGGGATCGAGCAGGACAGCCTGTCGCCGGTGGCGCTGATCTCGGCGATCCTGCAGGCGCCGGTTGATCTGCTCTGGAACGGCGGGATCGGCACATACGTGAAGGCCGCAAGCGAGTCACACGCGGACGTCGGCGACAAAGCGAACGACGGCCTGCGCGTGAATGGCGGGCAGCTGCGCGCGAGAGTCGTCGGGGAGGGCGGCAACCTCGGCTTCACCCAGAGTGGCCGGATCGAGTACGCGTTGGCCGGTGGCGCGATCAACACCGACGCGATCGACAACGTCGCCGGGGTCAACACCTCAGACCATGAGGTCAACATCAAGATCCTGCTTGATGCACAGGTCGCGGCTGGCGGTTTGACCGAGAAGCAACGCAATGAACTGCTGGCGACACTGACCGACGGGGTGGGGGAGCGGGTGCTGTACGGCAGCTACACGCAGACCCAGGCACTCAGCGTCTCGCTGCACCAGGCGCAGCCGATGCTTGACGTCCACGCGCGGCTGATGCGCCGGCTCGAACATGACGGCGGACTCAACCGGGAGATCGAGTTCCTGCCAAGCGAGCAGGAGTTGGGCGCGCGCCGGCGCGCCAAGCTTGGCTTGACCAGCCCCGAGCTGGCGGTGTTGATGGCCTATTGCAAGATCTACCTGCACAGCGAGCTGCTCGACTCAGACCTGCCGGAGGATCTGTACCTGGCCCACGACCTCGAGCGCTATTTCCCCGATCCGTTACCGGAGCGCTATGCCGTGCAAATGCGCGAGCACCGGCTGCGCCGCGAGATCATCTGCACGGTCGTCGCCAACCAGCTGGTCGACCGTGCTGGGATGACCGCTGCGTTCCGGCTTGAGGAGGAGACCGGCGCGCCGGCGCAACGGATTGCCCGCGGGTATGCGGTCGCGCGCGAGGTATTCGAGATGCGGCAGTTCTGGAGCGAGGTTGAGGCGCTGGATAATCGCGTCGCTGCGGACGTTCAGATGACGTTGCTGATCGAGGGTCGCAAACTGGTTGAACGTGCGACGCGCTGGCTGGTGCGCAGCTACCCCGCCGGGATCGACATCGCAGGTCTGGTCACGCGTTACGAGGCCAGCGCCCAGATGCTTGCCGCAGCTGTGCCGGACGTGCTCGATGCCGATGATCGGGCCGCCTACGACGCTCGGCTGGGCCACGTCCTGGCGGCGGGTGTGCCCGAGCCGTTGGCGCGATGGTCTGCGGGAATGTCGGCGCTGTTGCCGACGCTTGACATCGTCGAAGTAGCGGCGCTGACCGGGCGCGAGCCGGAGACGGTGATGCACGCGAGCTTTGAGATCGGTGCGCGGCTCCAGCTCAGCTGGCTGCGCGAGCGGATCCTTGACTTGCCCCGCGGTGATCGCTGGCAGGCCCTGGCCCGCGCTGCGCTGCGTGATGACCTGGCCAGCCTGACCGCGGAGCTGACATCTGAGGTCCTTGAGTCGGCCGGTCCGACGGCATCGACGAGCGAGCTGATCGCCGCCTGGGAAGCGAGTAGAGGAAACGCCGTTGAGCGCTGCCTCGGTGTGCTCTCGGATATCCGTGCCTCGCAGACCTACGACACGACGACGCTGCCGGTTGCCCTGCGCGAACTCCGCAACCTCGTCGCCGCGGGCTAGAACGTCAGCTTCACGGCGTTACTTGATCGTGACGTCGCGGCTGTAGAACGTATCGTCGCTTGACAGGTCGGTCCACTGCAGGCGGACGAGACCGCGATCCGGAAGCCTGACATGCGTGGTCAGGAAGCCCTGACTGTTGGTCGTCTCGACCGTTGAGAGGTATTGCCAAGTGCTCGTCCCCGACCGTTTGAACTGGAGCACCGCGGCCTGCGGACCGTCGAACGCTGCCGGGCGCACTTGGCCCCAGACGTAGACGTTCGGGCCGGTGTGCTCGCTGGGGATCCAGATCGGCAGTCGATACGCCGAGTACGCCGGCTTGGTCTTACCGTTGAGGTACAACAGACCGCTTTGGAACGGGTACCAGTAGTCGACCGAACCCTTTGGGAACTGGTACAGCGGTGGCAGGTCGTAGAGCAGGAACTGCGCCATCGACTTGACCCTCGGCACCAGGTATGTGAGGTATTCGGCCTGGTTGAGCCAGGTTGCCTGCTCGCTGAGCGTGGTGTCTCCGTACGGATCCGGCGGCTTCGTCACATACCCGAACTCGGTCATGTAAATCGGCATGTTGGTCGGTTCGTTGTACGCGCCGAGTACGCCGTTGACGGTTGAACTCAGGTTGCCCAGGTTCGCCAGATCCGTCGCCCATGACTTGCCGGGGATCACACGGTTGGGTGCGATGAAGGCATAAGGGTGGTAAGCGAGACCGGTTGCGGCAAACAATGCCGAGTTGTCCGCCACAAAGCTGGCGCGGTTGCCGGACACCGGGCAGCCGACCGCGGTCGCTGCACTGCCGGTCAGCGGTTGGTAGCGCGAGTTGACGCAGTACAGGTTGTCCATAAACGGGAGCGGGTGGGTCACCGAGTTGGGTCCCGAGGTCAGCTCCCCAATCAGAATCGTGTCGTCGAGGTGCCCGGTAGCGAGCAGCCCGTCGTAGGCAGCGTCAGCCATCCGTCGGTAGTAGGACGCGCTCACGTTGACCGTCCGGCCGTGGTACTTACGGGTCTGCGGCGTCAGCCAGCCGACTTCGTCAGGCTCGTTCCAGATCGACCACCAGTGGACCGCCGGCAACGTTGTTTCGGGAACCTGTGTGCACTTCGTCGGACCGATCGGGATCACGATCCCGCCGAAGGTGATCGTGTGCAGAGGCTTGCATGACGTTGTGGTGGTCACGTACGTGCCGCCGTAGCGACGACCGACCGCCTCGGCGAAGTCCTTGTAGTCAGTTATGTTCGGCTCATACGACCACGGGTGGCCGTTCTTGTTCGGGTCGTGGGAGGGGACCGCCCAGTCCGGCGCCGGGGCGGTCAGGTCGAAGTAGAGCGTCATCCCAAGCGAATGCGCGGCCTCGTCCAGGTAGTCGTAGCGGGCCCAAGCCCCGTACGGGTATGAATCCGGGTTGGTCATACCGTCCTTGAAATACGGGGTCTTGCTCGAGGTCGGATCGGGCGCGACCAGCGCCCAGACGACCGACACCCGCACGACTTTGACGCCAAGCCCCTTCATCCGCTCGAGCGCGGCGAGTGCCGCTGAGTTGGACGTGTACAGCAGCGGCTGGTCGTCCATCATGATCGACAGCTCGGTTGAGTCGGCTCGGGCTACGCCCGGATGCACGGCAGCCGTGAATGTGAAGGCAGCGCCGGCGGTTGCTAGGCCGAGTAGGACCGCGGTCAGCGTGAAGCGGACGCGCGATCGCCTTGATCGAGGGCGACGACTCATCGGCGAGGGATGGTAGTAGACGCCAAGCGTCGGCAACGTCGGTTCATCGTGACCGCTAACACAATCAGTACGTCGATAGTTCCGGAGACGAAGACACCGGGCGGGCCGGTGATCAGTCGGGCGGCTACTCTCGCAAACACACCGCCAAGCTACCTCCTGCACTGGATATGACTGCCACCGCCACTCCCACAATTACCACCACGGTTACTGAACTGCCCGAGTCCCGCGTGCGGGTCGAGGCTTTGCTGGCGGCCGCTGAGGTTGATCGTCAAGTCCAGCTCGCGGCGCAGAAACTCGGCCGCTCGCTGCGAGTTCCCGGCTTTCGTAAAGGCAAGGTTCCGGCGCAGGTAGTGATCAACCGTGTCGGGCGTCCGGCGGTTCTCGATGAGGCGTTGCAGTCAGGGCTCGGCTATTGGTACGCCGAAGCCGTCGAGAAATCGGGGATCGTGCCGGTCGGCGAGCCGGACCTGAACATCGATGATTTGCCGGCTGAAGGTGCTCCGCTGACGTTCTCCTTCGAGATCGGTGTGCGGCCGGTGGCGAAACTCGGCGCGTACAAGAAGATTGAGGTACCGCGCCGCGAGCCAGGGGTTGAGGATTCGGAGATCGATGCGGAGCTCGAATCGCTGCGTGAGCGGTTTGGTTCGCTTGAGACCGTTGAGCGGCCGGCGGCCAATGGCGACCACGTGGTGATGGACTACCTCGGCTCGGTCGACGGCGTCCCGTTTGAGGGTGGCGAAGGACGCGATCAGCCGCTTGAGCTTGGCTCGGGGCAGCTGATTCCAGGATTCGAGGAGCAGCTGATCGGAGTTTCTGCCGGTGACGCGCGCAAAGTCGAGGTGACGTTCCCCGACGACTACGGCGCCGAGCAGTTGGCCGGTAAGCCGGCCGTGTTCGATGTGACTGTCACCGAGGTCAAGTCGAAGAAGCTGCCGGAGCTGGACGACGAATTCGCGTCTGAGGCTGCTGGTATGGACACGCTGGCGGAGCTCCGTGAGGACATCGGCGCGCGCCTGAAGGAGAAGCAAGAGCACGAGCTTGAGCACGAGTACGAGCGTGCGGTCCTTGATGCGGTTGCCGACGCCGCCGTCGTTGACGTGCCCCACGGGCTGGTGCATGCGCGCGCGCACGAGATGGTCGAGGAGACGCTCAACTCGCTGGCGCGCCAGGGGATTTCACGTGAGATGTACCTGCAGATCGCTGGGCAGACCCCGCATGAGATGGCCGACGTCGCCGAGCCCGAGGCCGAGCGCACGTTGCGTCGTGAGGCCGTGATCGCGGCGCTGGTTGAGGCCGAGCAGATCGTGCCCACCGATGAGCAGATCCTGGAGGCGCTTGAGCCGACCGCCGAGCGCAATAAGACGACGCCAGCGAAGCTGTTTGAGCAGCTGAGCTCAAGCGGCCGGCTTGAGCGGATGCGTGGTGAGCTGGCGCAGCGTAAGGCGCTTGAGTGGCTGGTTGAGCAGGCGGTGCCGGTCGATCCCAACGGCGCCAAGCCGAAGGCCGCCGCGAAGCCGAAGGCTGCCGCCGCGACGAAGGACAAGCCCGCCGCGGCAAAGCCGAAAGCGGCCGCTGCGGCGAAGCCGAAGACCACTACAGCCGCCAAGCCGAAGACTACGGCTGCGAAGCCGAAACCGGGCAGCTGATCACCGCGCCGCCAAGCCGGTAAGCCGGCGGCGCGACCGGTGTGCGTAGCGGCCCGAATCCCCGCCTGGGGGAGCTTCCTCAGCCGCCCAGGGCGATTGCTAGAGTCGCCGGATAGGACTTTTTCCCCCGGCGAAGGAATAGCGAGGACCATGAGCCCACTCGTCCCGATGGTTGTTGAGCAGACCTCTAGAGGGGAGCGTGCCTTCGATATCTACAGCCGTCTGCTGAACGAGCGGATCATCTTCCTGGGGACTCCGGTCGACGATCAGATCGCCAACCTGATCGTCGCGCAGCTGCTGCACCTCGAGTCCGAGGATCCGGACAAGGACATCTCGCTGTACATCAACTCGCCCGGCGGATCGGTTTACGCGGGTCTGGCGATCTACGACACGATGCAGTTCATCAAGCCGGACGTGCAGACGATCTGCGTCGGCATCGCGATGTCGATGGGTGCGCTGCTGCTGTCGGGCGGCGCCGCCGGCAAGCGGATGGCGCTGCCGAACGCGAAGATCCTGATCCACCAAGTGTCGGCCGGATTCCAGGGGCAAGCGACCGATATTGAGATTCACGCAAAGGAGATCATCGACCTACGCGGAAAACTCGACGAGATCATTGCTCACCACACGGGCAAGCCGGTCGAAGAGGTCAAGAAGAACACCGAGCGTGATTACTTCATGAGCTCTGAAGAAGCGAAGGAATACGGCATCATCGATCGCGTGATCTCCGAGCACTGAGATCTCGCACTGGGGACGAGTGACAGGATCCAATGGCACGGCCGACCGACTCCAATGAGCAACTGCTTTGCAGCTTCTGCGGAAAGTCGCAGCGGCAGGTCAAGAAGCTGATCGCCGGCCCCGGCGTCTACATCTGCGACGAGTGCATCGATCTCTGTAACGAGATCATCGATGAGGAGCTCAGCGCTCCGCCCAACTTCGACATCGAAAATCTCCCCAAGCCGCGGGAGATCTACGAGGTTCTGAACGAGTACGTGGTCGGCCAGGAACAGGCCAAGCGGACGCTGTCGGTGGCGGTCTACAACCACTACAAGCGTGTCCAGATGATGCAGTCCGATGACCAAGACATCGAGCTGCAGAAGTCGAACATCCTGCTGCTCGGGCCGACCGGCTGTGGCAAGACGCTGCTTGCGCAAACGCTGGCGAAGATCCTCAACGTCCCGTTTGCGATCGCCGACGCGACCGCGTTGACGGAGGCCGGCTACGTCGGTGAGGATGTCGAAAACATTCTGTTGAAGCTGATCCAGGCGGCCGACTACGACGTGAAGAAGGCCGAGACCGGGATCATCTACATCGACGAGGTCGACAAGATTGCCCGCAAGGCCGACAACCCCTCGATCACCCGTGATGTATCGGGCGAGGGCGTGCAGCAGGCTTTGCTGAAGATCCTCGAGGGGACGACCGCATCGGTGCCACCGCAGGGTGGGCGCAAGCATCCGCACCAGGAGTTCCTGTCGATCGACACCACCAACGTGTTGTTCATCTGTGGCGGCGCGTTTGCCAATTTGGACCGCGTGATCGAACGGCGGGTCGGCCACCAGGGCGTCGGCTTCGGTGCTTCGATTCAGACCAAGGATCAGCGTGACCTCGGCGCGTTGTTTGAGCACTGTCTGCCGGAGGACCTGATCCAGTACGGACTGATCCCCGAGTTCATCGGCCGGCTGCCGGTCGTCTCGGCGATCCACCAGCTCTCACGTGAGGAGCTGATGCGGATCCTGACCGAGCCGCGCAACGCGCTGGTCAAGCAGTTCCAGCGGTTCTTCCACTTCGACGGGATCGAGCTCGTGTTTGCCGACGACGCGCTGCAGTCGATCGCCGACAAGGCGCTCGAGCGTGAGACCGGCGCCCGCGGGTTGCGCTCGATCATTGAAGAGGTTCTGCTCGAGGTCCAGTTCGAGCTGCCGTCGCGCCGGGACGTGCAGAAGTGCGTCGTCACCCGTGACGTGATCGACAAGGGCGTCCAGCCGACGCTGCTCACCGTTGCGTCGCCAGCGGAATCGCCGTCGGAGCTGGGCGAAGCCGCTTAGCCCGCGACGCTTTCTCGCTGCGGCGTCAGGAGGGCGATGTGCGGGAGCGCCAGCGTGCAGCGGCCTGTGACGCTCCAAGCGGGCCGGGCTGACCACAGGCGCGGAACTACACTCGGCGGCCCGTGTCCGACCTGGAATCGAAGACCCGATATGAGCCTTCCGAGGTAGAGCCGCGGATCATTGAGCGGTGGCTTGAGTCGGGTCTTGGCCACCCCGATCCGGAGGGCAGCGCGGATCAGAATTACACGATCGCGATCCCGCCGCCGAACGTCACCGGCGTGCTGCACATGGGGCACGCGCTGAACAACTCGATCCAGGATGCGTTGGTTCGCCACGCCCGCGCCAGCGGCAAACAGGCAAAGTGGATCCTCGGCACCGACCACGCTGGAATCGCCACCCAGACCCAGGTTGAAAAAGCGCTGACAGCCCAAGGCGAGAGCCGCGAGGAACTCGGTCGTGAGGCGTTCGTGAAGCGGGTCTGGGAGTGGCGCGATCAATACGGCGGCCAGATCGTTGAGCAGCTCAAGCGCCTCGGCTCAACGCTCGACTTCGACGAGGAACGCTTCACGCTCGACGCCGGCTATGCGCGCGCGGTCCAGAAGGTGTTCGTCGACCTCTACGACAAGGGCTACATCTACCGCGACCGGTACATCGTCAACTGGGACCCGGGCAGCCGCTCGGCGATCTCCGACCTTGAGGTCGAGGAGCGCGAGGTCACCGACACGCTGTTCTACATCGACTACCCACTCGAGTCGAACGAGGGCCACCTGACCGTCGCCACCGTCCGCCCGGAGACGATGCTGGCTGACGTCGCGGTCGCGGTGAACCCCAGCGACTCCCGTTACGCGCACCTGGTCGGTCAGCATGTGCTGCTGCCGCTGGTCGGTCGCCGCCTGCCGATCATCGCCGACGACTACGTGAAGACCGAGTTCGGCACCGGCGCGTTGAAGATCACGCCGGCCCACGACCCCAACGACTTTGAGATCGGGCATCGCCACGCACTCGAAGCCCGCAGCGTGATAGGCGAGGACGGTCGTCTGACCGACGACGCGCCCGAGCGGTTCGTCGGCCTGACCGTTGCCGAGGCGCAGGAAGCGGTCGTCGCCGAACTGACAGCGAGCGGAGCTCTGTCAAAGCGCGAGCCCTACACCCACACCGTGCCGTTCAGCCAGCGCAGCGGCCACCGGATCGAGCCGCTGATCTCGCTGCAGTGGTTCATGCGGATGGATCAACTGGCGGCGCCGGCAATCCAAGTCGTCAAGGACGGCAAGTTGAAGATTCACCCCGAGTCGCAGAGCCGCCGCTACGTCGACTGGCTCGAGAACATCCGTCCCTGGTGTGTCAGCCGGCAGCTGTGGTGGGGGCACCAGATCCCGGTCTACTACCGCGGCGACGAGACCCACGTCGGTACCGAAGCGCCGGAGGGCGATGGCTGGGAGCGTGACCCGGACGTGCTCGACACCTGGTTCTCAAGCGCGCTGTGGCCTTTCGCGACGCTCGGCTGGCCCGACGAGACGCCCGAGCTGAAGGCCTTCTATCCGACCGACGCGCTTGTCACCAGTCGCGACATCGTCTTCCTCTGGGTTGCGCGGATGGTGATGATGGGTCTCGAGTTCACCGGCCAGATCCCGTTCGAGGACGTTTACGTGCACTCGATCGTGCAGGCGCCCGACGGCCGACGGATGTCGAAGTCGCTCGGTACCGGCGTTGACCCGCTTGAGCTGATCAACGGCGGCCCGCGCCCACCCGTCTTCAACCCGGGTGGCGATCCCGGTGAATTCCCGGCATATGGCGCGGATGCGGTCCGCTGGGGACTGCTCGCGATGTCATCTGGTCAGGACGTCAAGTTCAGCGAGGAACGGGTCGCCCAGGGCCAGAGCCTGGCGAACAAGCTGTGGAACGCCTCACGGCTGATCCTGCTGAAGGTCGATCCTCAGACCCGCGCGGCGGCGATGCCGCAGACCGTCGAGGACCGCTGGATCCTGTCGCGCCTCGCCAATGCGCAAACCCAGGTCGGTGCCCGGATCGAGGAGTTCGATTTCGCCCGCGCTGCCAACGAGATTTACGACTTCGTCTACGCCGAGCTCTGCGACTGGTACCTCGAGCTCGTTAAGCCACGCCTCTACGACGGCGACACGCAGACCGCCGCGACGCTGCTGCACGTGCTGACCGAGACCGTTCAGCTCGCACATCCCGTGATTCCGTTCGTGACCGAGGAGATCTACGCGCACATCCCGGGCGCCGAGGGACTGCTCGCTCAGCGAACGGCGCCGACGACCTCCGACGCGAAGAACCCCACCGCGGAAAAGGCGCTCGAGCAGGCGATCACTGCGGTCACCGCGATCCGGGCATGGCGCGACTCAACTGAGGTCAAACCGTCTGCGATCCTGCCGGCCCGGCTGGTCGGGGAGGGCTACGCAGAGACGGCAGCCCAGGTGGCGCTACTCGCCAGGCTGGATCTGAACAGCGAATCCTCGAACGGCAGCGAGCCGGCGGCGACAGTTCCGATCCCCGGCGGCGCGCTGGAGATCCTGGCGACCGCCGACGTCGACCTCGGAGCAGCGCAGCGCAAGCAGGACGCCAAGCGCCAAGAGCTGACCGCCGACATCGCCCGGGCAAAGGGGAAGCTCGCCAACGCAGGGTTCGTCGCCAAGGCTCGCCCGGAGGTGGTGCAGGCCGAGCGTGACAAGCTGGCGGCGCTCGAGGCGGAGCTCGAAGCGCTGTGACGCCGGCTCGCAGCACTTTGACGCCGGAGGAAGCAGAAGCGCGGCTCCTGTCGCTTGAGCTGTTTGGGATGCGCTTCGGACTTGACCGGATGCGACGGCTGATGACGACGCTCAAGCACCCCGAACGCTCGTTCAAATCGATCCACGTCGTTGGTACCAACGGCAAGTCATCGACGACCCGGATGATCGCGGCGATTCTCGGTCGCCACGGCATCAAAACCGGCAGCTACCTATCACCACACCTGGTCAGCTTCGCCGAACGGATCCGGGTCGAGGACAAAGACATCTCGGCGCAGCAGTTCGCCGACGCACTCGAGCGCGCGCTGAGCGCCGCCGACCGCGTCAACCGCAGCGCCGGCACCGACGACAAGGTCACCCAGTTCGAGCTGCTGACAGCGGCCGCATACGACGAACTCGCCCGCCAGCAGGTCGAGGTGGCGGTAATCGAGGCCGGCCTCGGCGGGCGCTACGACGCCACCAACGTGTTGCCGTCGAGCGTCCAGGTGCTGACCGGCGTCGGCCTTGAGCACACCCGTTGGCTTGGCCCGACGGTGGACGCGATCGCCCGTGAGAAGCTCGATGTCGTCAAGCCGGGCGCGATCCTCGTACTTGGGTCCGGGATGCATCCCGACGCCACAGCCGTCGCCAACGAGGTCGCCAGAGAGCGTCACGCGCGGATCATCCACGCCCCCGCCGACCCCGGCCTCCGTGTCGGTGCCCCCGGCGCCTTCCAGCGCCGGAACTTTGCGCTTGCCGCCACCACCGCGGAGGCGTTCCTCGGCGAACTTGATGCCGTCGCGGTGGCCGCGGCAGCCGCGGACACGCGCGTCCCCGGCCGTCTTCAGCCAATCGACCACGACCCGCTAACGGTCCTTGACGGCGCCCACAACCCCGACGGAATTGCGGCGCTGATCGAGTCCTGGCCCGAGCTGACAGCCGGCATCGGCGGACGCACGGTCGCCGTCGTCTCGATCCTCGATGACAAGGACGCCGCCGGGATGCTCAAGCAGCTAGCGCCCCGCTGCGACGCGATTGTGCTCACGGCAAGTCAGAATCCACGTGCCTTGCCGCCGCCTACCCTGGTCTCGCTACTCGACCAACTTGGCGGGCCGCCGACCGAAACACTGCGTGACCCGCAAGCCGCCCTCAAGCGCGGGCGCGAGCTCGCCGGTCCGGACGGGCTTGTCGTCGCCACGGGTTCGATTTATTTGATCGCAGATCTACTCACAGCAACCCAGCCAAACAGCGCCCGTCGCGCCTCGATGCTATGAGCTTTTCAACACAAGATCCCCAAGACCAGGAACCCAGTTTCCTGGCGATGATCGGGCTCGTCGCGCTGGCCGTGGCGATCACGATTCTCGTTTTCTTTGCGATCGGCTACATCTTCGGCAGACTGTTCCTATGACGCCAGATGCAGGTATTTCCGCCAAATCCCCGAAATGGTGCGTTCGATGATTGCTCCCGCGTTATTCGGCATTAACAACTCATCAGCGAACCTCGTGGTTAGCCTGCTGCTTGTCCTCGCGGTTGTGATCTGGCTGGCGCTGGTCTACTGGACCTACAGGGACGCCAAGCTGCGGATCGCTGATCCGCTGCTGATCGCGATCGGCACGGCGGTGTCGCTGATCCCGTTCGCCGGAACGCTGATCTACATGATCGTGCGCCCGCCCGAATTCCTCGAGGATGTTCAGGAGCGGGAGCTCGACATCCTTGCCACGCAGGCAAAGCTCTCAGACACCGGCGTCTACGAGTGCCCGCACTGCGAAGCGATCGTCGAGCGCGAGTTTCTGCGCTGCCCGCACTGCCTTCGTAAGCTGAAGGACGCCTGCTCCGGATGCGGCAAGCCGCTGGACCCGGTGTGGCGGATCTGCCCGTACTGCGAAACCGAGGTACCGGGGGTCACGCCGCCACGGCGAAGCCGCCGGCGGACGCAGTCTTCTCAGCAGACCGCCAGTCGGCCGCCCGCCGACGCTGTCTGATATCCAGACGCCAGCCACCATTGACACGGGTCACCACCGACCCAAACCGAAAGGACACGCCTGATGGCGCGCACCCTAATCCTTGTAAAACCTGACGCCTTCGCTCGCAATCTGACCGGCGAGATCATCGCCCGCTTCGAGCGCAAGGGTCTGAAGCTCGCCGCGCTGAAGCAGATGACGCTGACCCGCGAGCTCGCCGAGCAGCACTACGCCGAGCACAAAGAGCGCCCGTTCTTCGGCGAGCTCGTCGACTTCATCACTTCCGGCCCATTGGTTGCGGCCGTGTTCGAGGGCGACAAGGTCGTCGCCGCCGCCCGCCAGGTGATCGGGGCGACGAACCCGCTCGAGTCCGCCCCCGGCTCGATCCGCGGCGACTTCGCCACCAGCATCGGCGAGAACATGGTCCACGGCTCGGACTCCGACGAGAGCGGCGCCCGCGAATCGAAGCTGTTCTTCCCCGAGCTCTGAGCCAGCAGCGTTTGATCCTCGCTTCGGGCTCGCCGCAGCGCCGGGCGATCCTTGAGCAACTCGGCGTCAGCTACGAGCTGTTCGTGCCCGACGTCGAGGAGCTGACCGCGGGTCCGCCTGAGGAGCTCGTGCTGGAGAACGCCTATCGGAAGGCATTTGCTGCTGGGGCTGGCTTACCGGCCCGCCCCAGCTCCTCGCCGTCCAGTCGGGACGCCGACGTGCTGATCCTCGGCGTTGACACGATCGTTGTGCTCGGCCAGCGTGTCTACGGCAAACCGGCCGACCGTTCGGATGCCGCCGAAACACTCCGCGCCTTGGCCGGCAGAACTCACCGCGTGCTGAGCGGGGTTTGTGTGATCGAGCGTGATCAGGTGCGGACCGCGGCTGCCGTCACAAAGGTGCATTTCAACCAGTTCGACGAGCGGCTGCTCGAGTGGTATTTGGACAGCGGCGAATGGCAGGGCCGCGCGGGTGGTTATGCGATCCAGGGACGCGGTGCCGCGCTCGTTTCGGCGATCGAGGGCGACTACCTGAATGTCGTCGGTCTGCCGGTCAAAACGTTGCAGGATCTCATCCCGAACCTGCTGCTCAGCTGAGCTTCTAAGCGCACCGGATAGACTCGACCGCGGAGCCGGAATCGGCAGCCGGGTGCTCGCTTTAGTACTCGCCGCCCGTCCTCCCGTACCTCCACGACGTTTTCAGCAATGGGCTTCTTCACTTACTTAACGGGCTTCGGTGGTCGCGACATGGCGATCGACCTCGGCACCGCCAACACCCTCGTTTACGTCCGCGGACGCGGCATCGTGCTGTCTGAGCCGAGCGTTGTGGCTGTCGATTCGCGGACCGGCGAGGTTCACGCCGTCGGGATCGAGGCTAAGCGGATGCTTGGCCGCACCCCAGGCACGATTCAGGCGATACGGCCACTGAAGGACGGCGTGATCGCCGACTTCGAAGTGACCGAGGAGATGCTCCGCCATTTCATCCAGAAGGTTCATCAGAACCGCTGGGCGCATCCGCGCGTTGTCGTCTGCGTTCCCTCAGGCGTCACCGGCGTTGAAAAGCGCGCAGTCGAGGAGGCGTGTCTGTCAGCCGGCGCGCGCCAGGCTTATCTGATCGAGGAGCCGATGGCGGCGGCGATCGGTGCCGGCCTGCCGGTCGGTGAGCCGACTGGCTCGATGGTGGTCGATATCGGCGGCGGGACCAGCGAGGTTGCAGTGATCTCGCTTGGCGGGATCGTCGTTGCGACCTCAATCCGCGTCGGTGGTGACGAGATGGATGAGGCGATCATCAACTTCGCCAAGCGTGAGTACAAGCTTCTGATCGGCCAGCAGACCGCCGAGGAGGTCAAGCTGGAGATCGGCTCGGCGTTCCCGATGGCCGAAGAGGTCCAGGCCGAAATCCGCGGCCGCGACATGGTCTCCGGCCTGCCGAAGACGATCGTGTTGACCAGTGAGGAGGTCCGCGCCGCGCTCGATGAGCCGGTTGGGCAGATCCTCGAGGCGATCAAGGAGACGCTTGATCGCACGCCGCCGGAGCTTGCCTCAGACATCATGGACCGAGGGATCATGTTGGCCGGCGGCGGTTCGCTGCTGCAGGGCCTCGACGCGCGTTTGCGTCACGACACTCAGATGCCCGCTCACTTGGCCGAATCGCCGCTGACCTGTGTCGCGGTCGGATCCGGCCGATCGCTCGAGGAGTTTGAGGCGATCCACAAGTCGAGCAAGAATTCCCGTAACCGGCGCCGTCGCTACTAGCGAAGGTTGGAGCGGAACCGATGACGGACCCAACTTTGGAGATTGACCAGTGTTTGACAAGCAAGTTCGACGGCGGCGCATTGTGCTGGTGCTGCTTGTCGTCTGCTCACTGATTCTGCTGACGGCCTACTTCGGGGCTTCCCCGAGCAGCCCCTTGCACTCGGTCCAGCAGGGGATCGCCGAGGTGATGTCGCCGATCGAGGACGGCGCCAGCAAGGTGCTGTCGCCGGTGCGCGACGTGTTCGGCTGGTTGTCGACGACGATCCACGCCAAGGCACGCAACAAGGAGCTCGAGTACGACAAAGCGACTCTGACCCGCGAACTTGACGCGGCTCTGTACGCGATCGCCCAGAACAAGGAGCTGAAGGCCGAGCTCCATCTCGACACCAACACCAGCATCTCGCAGTACGGTTTGGTCAATGGTGAGGTGATCGCGGACGATCCGAGCGTCTGGTACCAGACGATTACGGTCGGCGCCGGCTCCGACCAGGGCGTCCACCTGTATGACCCGGTTGTCGGTGAAGGTGGGCTCGTCGGCGACGTCACCGGTGTCGGCGCCAACTACGCGGTGGTATCGGAGTTCAGCTCGCCGAAGTTCGCGGTCGGTGCCACGGTTCTGGACGGCAGCGACCCGGGCAGCGGGGTGCTGCAGCCGGCCGTCGGCAACCCGACCTCCTTGCAGCTCAACTTCCTGCCGCAGAACTCTGTCGTCAACCCGGGCGAGGCGGTGATCACCAGTGGCTTCAGCGATACTGCGGACCCGCAGATCACCTCGTGCTACCCGCCGGCGATCCCGATCGGCTCCGTCGCCAGCGCCACGTACGACGCGCAGACCAACTCGGAGCAGGTCGACGTGACGCCTGAAGTCGATCTCCGCCAGTTGACCGTCGTGCAGATCCTGACCACCCACCTGCCGGTGGGCTGCTGACGTGCGTGACGGTCCGCTTGTTCCGCTGGGTGCGCGAGTCGCGATCGTCGGGTTTTTGGCGGTCGTGATTCAGGCGGCGGCGGTATCGCAGATCTCGGTGTTCGGTGTCAGCGCCGACATCACGGTGCTGGTGGTGATGTCGATTGGGCTGCTGTGCGGGTCGATGATCGGGGCGATTGCGGGCTTCGGGATCGGGCTGTTCGTCGACATGGCGCTCGTGCAGACACTGGGGATTACCTCGCTGCTGTTCATCGGCATTGGCTACTGGGCCGGGCGGCTGCGTGAGTTGCGCGACCCCAGCCACGGGCTGATCCCGCTCGGGGTCGGCGCCGCTGCGACTGCGGTCGCCGCGATCGGCATGGCTGTGATTCAGTT